>Ga0182024_10002490_pt1 | contig 45562 bp, 48 predicted proteins | sample P32metaG_FD_120480 | JGI IMG/M metagenome (GOLD analysis project Ga0182024, IMG submission 120480) | Permafrost microbial communities from Stordalen Mire, Sweden - P3-2 metaG (Illumina Assembly) | ecosystem: Environmental > Terrestrial > Soil > Wetlands > Permafrost | place: Sweden: Stordalen... | reverse complement strand
TCACTCGGCGATCGATCACTCGGCGATCAGCAGGTTTTCGGAAAAAGGCCATTGCTGATCGATCCACTGACATTCGCAGCGAAATCCGCCCTCTCGCGCGGTCGCGACAATCTCTTTCGCAGAATACTTATGGCTGCTTTCCGTCCAAATTGTTTCTCCTTCCTCAAACTCAACTGAAATTTCCGCCGCCGGAATGTTCACCGTTTGCCTTTGCTTCGACTGCAGGTACATCTCGACGCTGCGAGCGATGGGATTAATCTTGGCGAGATGGGCAAATTGCCGCAGGTCAAAGTCGGCGCCGAGTTCGCGATTGGTGCGGGCGAGCAGGTTCAGATTAAAGGCTGCCGTCACGCCAAGTTCGTCGTCGTAAGCTTCCAACAGTTGTGCGGTCGATTTTTCCAGGTCGGCTCCCAAGAGAAGAGAATCTCCCGGCTGCAGAACGCTGCGTACTGCACTCAAGAACTTCACACCCGCCGGTCGATCGAAGTTTCCAATCGTGCTTCCCAAAAACAATACGAACAAGCGCTGGCCGCTCTTGCGGTACGAGGCCACCTCCAGCAATCCATCGAGATATTCGCGCTCGAATCCGACGATGCTGATGGAATCAATGTCGCTCAATTCCCGTTCGCACATAACCAAAGCTGAACGAGATATTTCGACCGGATAGTAGGACGTGCGTTGGCGGCGGCAAAGTGCTTCCAGCAGCCATCGAGTCTTCTTCCCGCTGCCACTGCCCAGTTCGGCTACCGCCACTGGACCACGAAGCCGGTCGACGATCTCATCCGCATGCCGTCGCAGCAAACGTTCGTCGGCGCGCGTGAGCCCATATTGCGGCAGGCGGCAAATGACTTCAAAGAGAGCTGAGCCGACTTCGTCGTACAAATACTTGGACGGAAGTTCTTTCTGTCCCGAGCAAGTAAGGCCGTCGCGAACGTCAGCGCCGAAATCGTAAGAAACATTACTGGGGATCGCATGAACCAGCATAGAAAAACTCCTTGGCTCCAAACTTTACGAATCAGCCATTCACGCAACGGAAGCCCGCGTAAACATATTGGTAATGCACCTGAAACCAATTGCGAAACGTGGCCCGCAGCATGCATGCGGCAATGCGCGGCGAACCGCCCTTCATCACAAAATGTTTGCCGTCGAAAAAATTAGCGGAGTAACCGGGATAGAAAGGAAATGGCTGGAATCCTGGGAACGGAGCGAAAAGGGTTGAAGTCCACTCCCACGCATTGCCTAACAGATCGTGGACGCCGAAAGCGCTACATCCGGCAGGAAAAGCGTTTACCGGCACCGGATTCCAATGATGGAAATCGAAGTTGCCAAAACTTGCATCGGGGTCGGCATTCCCCCAGGGATAGAGATTTTCAGTTCCATGAGTCGTACCATAGGCGGCGCGATGCCACTGCTCTTCTGTGGGCAACGACTTGCCTGCCCAGCGGGCATACGCCGCAGCTTCCGCATGACTCACATACACGGGAGAGCTGAGAGGCAGCGGAAGTTCCTCAAACATTCCCCGGTAAAGCCAGCCGCTGGCGGTCTTGATCCAGAACACGGGATGAGAAACGGAATTGACGGTTTTCCATTGCCAATCATCGGCGCTCCAGAAACTTTGCGTCTCGTAACCGCCGGCATTCACGAAATCCAGGTATTGAGCATTCGTGACTTCGTACTGATCGATTTCAAATGCAGGCACTCGAACCGTGTGGGATTCGTACTCGTTATCCCAGCCGAACTTCTCGCCATCGCGTGGTAAGCCTAGTGTTGTCACGCCTTCAGGAATCGCAATCATCTGGTGCTTCACAGGGGCGCTTACGAAACTGGCTGGTCTTTCTTTCTGAATCTTTCGATCGAGCGGCAACTGATGAAGCATGTAAGCCAGAGTCTCGACATGCATCAGACGATGTTCGATGGCCACGTTGAGCAAGGTGTCGAGAGGAAAACCGTCGCGGGTCAACGCGGATGATTCCAGACTTCCATTCACCAGTTTCTCGTCTAAAGCAGTACGGATTTTAGTGACGTAGTCGCGCACGGCTTCGACTGACGGCCAGTCGGAGGGCTGATCGGTAGGCAGTCCGCCGCCCACGGGGTCGATACCGAAGGCAAACAGCCGATCAAATTCCGGATGAAAGCTCTTCAGCCCCAATACGTTTTCGTGCAACAGGTTCCAGTCGAACGCCTCGAGATGTCCCACGTAGAAAATGATGCGATGCCGCTCTGGGATCGGCCGATCGTAAATGGAATCCTGGCGGACGATGTCGAAGAGCGCGTCACTCCTGCGCCGGGCATCGGAGACGCGATCGAGTAGCTGACGTCGAACTGCTACATCCGCGAGCGCAGTGGACATTCCGCCTCCTCACATGCTGCTTCGGTAGGACACATGGCAGTTTCGCCTTTCTGACACTTCCAACTTTCAGGGCTGCTCTCAAAGTAGAATGAGCGACGTGCCAATACCGCTATTCCATGTAAACGCCTTCACAGATCAGCCATTCAGCGGCAATCCAGCCGCCGTCTGCCCTTTACAAGACTGGTTAGATGACGAGACTCTGCGCAAAGTCGCCGCCGAAAATAATCTTTCTGAGACCGCTTTTTTCGTCTCCCGGGGCGGCCAGGAGGGTCAGCGGGACGGGCGCGGAGTTGGCCATTATAACCTGCGCTGGTTTACCTCCCGTTGCGAGGTGGTCCTGTGCGGCCATGCGACTTTGGCATCGGCTTATGTAGTGATGAACCTGTTACGGCCCGGCTTGGAAGCGGTTCAATTCCACACGCGGCGCAGTGGGGTTTTACGCGTCAGCAGGGACGGCGAAATGTTCGCAATGGACGTCCCCGCGATGCGCGCTAAACCGTGCGAACGACCACCAGAGAGGCTGGCTCGGGGTCTGGGGTTGGAGCAACTTCCCGGCGTTGTGTTGGAAGCGAATGAAACCTACGTCGTCGTATATGAAACCGAGGAAGCAATCCAAAACATCCGTCCGGATTGCGCACAACTGGAGCAACTCCATCCCTTCGCGGTTGCGGTCACAGCGCCCGGCAAGAAGAGTGATTTCGTTTCGCGGTATTTCGCGCCAAGTTACGGAATCCCCGAGGACCCGGTCACTGGCTCGTCGCACTGTGTACTCGCTCCATACTGGGCCGATCGCCTTTGCAAATCGCAGCTTTATGCGCGCCAAATATCACAGCGCGGCGGTGAAATTTGGTGCCAAATGGCGGGAGAGCGAGTCATCCTAAAGGGCGGTGCTGTTCTAACTCTGCGCGGTTCGCTGCTAATCTGAAACTCCACATCTTTCACTTTTTACCGATTCAGGGCACAAGGTTTTTATTTTTCAGAAAGTCGTGCACGACCTCTATTGCGTCACGGTGCTGGCCCTCCACCGCATAGTTCATCCGTTGCATCTCTTCGTCAGAAATTTTTCCGGCTAAGGCCGCAAACACTGGTTTAATCTCCGGATGCTGTTGCAGAGTTTCTTGGCGTATTACGGGCACAGCCTCATACGGTGGAAAATAGTGCCGGTCATCTTCCAGCACAAACAAACCCAGAGCCAGAATTTGTCCGTCCGTGGTATTGCCGCCGGCCAGGTCGATTTGATGATCTTTGAGAGCTCGGGACAACAAACCTAGGTCCATAATGCGCGGTTGTTCGGCGAAGTGCAGCCCGTAGGTTGCGGCGAGGCCCCGGTATCCATCTGGCCGTTCCATGAATTCGTAGCCGAATCCGGCGCGCCACTGAGGAGCGAACGCAGCCGCCTGCGACAGAGTTTTGATGTTCAACCGGCGAGCATCTTCGCCTCGAATTTCCATGGCAAATGTATCGTTGAAGCCAAAAGCTGGCCCCAGCGTCAGTCTGAAACGGCGTTCGTATTCATTTTTGACACGCTGATAAACCTCACGCTTATCGCCGCCAGCATTTTGTTTGAGAATCGCCGTGAGCGCGGTCCCCGTATATTCAGGATAAACGTCAATTCGCCCGGCGAGAATCGCCTGCTGACAGATATATGTTCCAGCCAGATAGAAACGTCGATCCACTTTCAGGTGAGTATGCGTCTCGATCATTTGTGCGATGATCTCGCCCAGCAGGAATGATTCGGTGAAATTCTTCGAGCCGACGACGACGCGGTCGGAGCGCGGCGCAGAACATGACGATAGAAGAAACAAAGCGAGCGCGATCACGGCCGCTGTATAAGCGCTTGATCGAAGTATCTTCATCTTGGCCGCAGACGCCTCTCCAGCCATCCCACGGCAAAATCGGCCAGCAGAGCCAGAAGCGCCGCCGGAATTGCGCCCGCGAGAATGACTCGGTTGTCGACCATCGCCAATCCGCGAAAGATGAACTCTCCTAAACCGCCTGCGCCAATGGCAGCGGCAATCGTCGCCAGGCCTACAGAAATAACGATAGCTACTCGCACGCCCGAAAGCATCACACTTACCGCCAGAGGTAGTTCGACTTGGAATAAAAGTTGAGATTCCGTCAGTCCCATGCCCCTGCCGGCTTCCACCACTGCGGCGTCAACCCCGCAAATTCCCGTATATGTGTTTCGGATGATGGGCAATAGTGCATAAAGAGTCAGAGCGAGAATCGCGAGCCTGTCGGCGCTGCTGCCTAACCACGGCACGGGTAGAAGAAATCCAAAGAGCGCCAGGCTAGGGATGGTCTGGATGATATTGGCGCTGGCTAGAACAGGCTTATTCAACCGCGGCCTATGCGCGATGACAATCCCGAGCGGAATACCAATGAACATCGCGAACAGCGTGGAGAAGCCCACCAGTCGAAGATGCTCGAGCGTGAGTTCCAGCACCTGATCATGATTGTGAAGCATGAATCGAAATACGTTCATGACGTTCCTCGATTTGCAGCCGACTCCAAACCTTCGCCGAATGCTTTGACGTAGGCGGAGGCCAGTGGCTCCGCAGATCGCAAGAAATCTATTGGCGAAAGAACCGTGATGAGCCGGCCGGATTCCATTAATGCGATTCGCGATCCGATCCGCAGCGCCTCGCGCAAGTCGTGAGTGACAAACAGCACGGTCTTGTGCAGTCGTTGCTGCAGCAACAGGAATTCTCTTCGCAACTCGTCGCGCGTCAGAGGATCAAGCGCCCCGAAAGGTTCGTCCATAAGAAGAATTTCCGGATCCGCGGCCAATGCGCGCGCCACGCCAACCCGCTGCCTCTGGCCGCCCGATAGCTGATGCGGATACCGCGATGCTATCGCCGGCGCAAGCCCCACCAGTTGCAATAACTCCTGCACGCGCGCGCGAATCCGCTCCTCGGGCCAACCTTCAATCTTCGGAACCAGACCGATATTGCGTTCGATAGTGAAGTGAGGAAACAGGCCGACATCCTGAATCACATAACCGATGCTGCGACGCAGCCGAATAAGATCTCCCTGGGTGTTGGGCACTCCCTTTACTCGGATTTCTCCCGACGACGGCGAGAGCAGCCGATTCACCAGCTTCAATGATGTGGTCTTGCCCGAACCGCTGCGGCCCAGCAGTACTACGGACTCACCGCTTTGGATTTGGAGATTAAATCCGGAAAGTATTTGATTGCCGGCTATCTGGTACGAAACGTCGCGGAATTCAATTACGGGAGGTGCTGCCGCGGATTCCATGTGTCCGCCAAGCATACCGGAGTTTTCCGTCAAGGTGGAACTGGCCGTGCCTCAGCGGCAGATTTGCAATACGCTCTTTTCCCGGCGACAATCGGAGAGTGGAAATCACCTCAACCAACGATGATGCAGTCGCGCCTACAAGAGCGCGCGAACCATTTGCCCCCGGGGCAATCGTAATTGCGACCTTGTGCAATCCGAGAGAAAAGTTCTGGGGTAAGATTCTGGCCCTGGCACCGGAGGGCCTGAGCCTGAGCGGAGCTGAACTCGCCTCTTTCGAAGATCTTGCGGTAATGGTGCGGGACGGCGAGCCGTTCACTCCCGCGGTGGTCTTCTTTCCCATGCATCGACTGGAGCGCGTGGAACTCGATCTTCCCGATGGAAGCTTGCCTTCTTTGTCGCAGCGATTCCTGGCAAAAACCGGGCTGGAACCATCCTCCGCGCTCGCGCCCCGGAGCATAGTTCAAGGCGGCGCCGGTGAAGAACTTCACGATTCCACATCTCATGCGGGCAAGGAGCGTGCTTGAAGTACTCTCAAATTTTTACGGCTCCTAACCAACTTACTCTGCTGCGCATGATTTTTGTCCCCTTCATCGTGATTCACCTTGTGGAGGGGCATTATCTCTGGGCGTTGGTGGTTTTCATGATTGCTGGATTTAGCGATGGGCTGGACGGCTTGCTGGCTCGTACGCTTCACCAGCAAACTCTGCTGGGACAATATCTGGACCCGATTGCAGACAAGCTTTTGTTGAGCACGATGTTTCTTGTGCTTTCCATCCTGCGCAAGATTCCCTGGAAATACACCGTGCTCGTTTTCAGCCGGGACATTTCCATTCTTGCGGCCAGTGCTGTCTTGTTCGCGATTGCTGGATTACGGAATTTCCGTCCCAGCATTTTTGGCAAAGCCAATACTTTCTCGCAGATCAGCGCGGTATTTTTCGTTCTTCTGTTTGAGATTCGTCCCTTGCGTGGCATCTGGATAGCGCGCACCGAGTTCCTTCGGGCTACTTTTTTCTTTACCATCATTTCTGCTTTGCACTATGTCATTCTGGTGCAGCGGCGCTTACGCCAGCATACCCATGCTCTGCCTCCCGTGCGGAATCCCGCCATCTGAAGGCGATTTGACCCGCTCTCTCGCCGAACCTAGAATCTTTAGTTCGTTTTGCGGTGCTTAAACCTCTTATGGCGCTTCGTCTTTTTAACACTATGTCCTCGCAGGTTGAGGAATTCCGCCCGCTTCGCGACCACGAAGTCCGCATGTACGCCTGCGGGCCGACGGTCTACGACTACGGACACGTTGGCAACTTCCGTACCTTCGTTGCCGTCGATATTCTGCGGAGATTCTTGCGGCAGAGCGGATACAAAGTGCGCCACGTCATGAACATTACCGATGTGGACGACAAGATTATTCGCAATTCTTCGCGCGAGGGAGTCAGCGTGCAGCAATATACCGCGAAGTACGAGAAGGCGTTTCTCGAAGATGCGGCCATGATTGGCATTGAGGAGCCAACGTTGGTGCGTGCCACGGAACACATTCCGGAAATGGCGGACTTCGTAGCGAAGCTGGTGGAAAAAGGCTTCGCCTACCGCACCGACGACGGGTCGTATTACTTCCGCATCGCCAAATTTCCCCAATACGGCAAGCTCTCGAAAAGAGATTTCAGCGGCATGCTGGATGGCGCCCGCGTCGACATCGATGAATACGACAAAGACAGCGCGCGCGACTTCGCGCTGTGGAAGGCGCCCAAACCGGGGGAAGCTTCGTGGGATACGGCGATCGGACCGGGTCGTCCGGGCTGGCACCTGGAGTGCTCCGTTATGTCGATGCGGGAACTGGGAGAAACTTTCGACCTGCACGCGGGCGGGGAAGATCTCGTATTTCCGCATCATGAAAACGAAATTGCGCAGTCTGAATCCTTTACTGGCAAGCCTTTCGCGCACTTCTGGTTTCATGCGCGCTTCTTGCTGGTCGAGGGCGAGAAGATGTCGAAGAGCCTGGGGAATTTCTTCACGCTCCGCGACTTGATTCTCAAAGGACACAAACCGTCGTCCATACGGTATCTACTCGCCTCGGTCCCCTACCGTCATCAACTGAATTTTACGTTCGATGGACTCAAGCAGGCTGCGGTTTCGGTTGAGCGTTTGCGGAATTTTCGACTACGTTTAGTTGCGGGAAGTTTTCCTTCCGGTGCCAGCGATGAGACTCGCTCACTCGCGGCCGACACGATTGCGCGCATTAAGGCCGCGCTGGACGATGATCTCAATACGGCGCAAGCACAAGCGGCGATCTTCGAGATGGTGCGGCAGGCGAATGCCGCAGCCGACGCCCGCGGAATCAAGCAGGATGACGTGGCCCCTTTGCTGGAGGCACTCACCAAGTTCGACGAGATTTTTGCCGTGCTGGATGACGACGATGCTCCGAAGATGAAACGAGTGTTGCAATGGGCAATTGCTGAAGGCCGAGAAAAAGAGATTAGTCCTGAGTTGCGCGATGCTCTTCAGTCGGACCAGCGCTCAGATTCCGACATTGAAAAGAAGGTGGAAGAAATGAAAGCTGCGCGAACCGCCCGCGATTTCAAAACCTCGGATGCGATACGCGGCGAACTCGCCGACGCCGGAATTCTCGTGGAAATCACAAAAGACGGCATTCGCTGGCGCAGAAAATAATCTTGCTTCGCCGCTTGCTTAGAGTCGCGGTTGCGCCAAGATGTTAAGCTGAGAGCGGACGGCTGATAGCTGACAGCTTTTCTCCATGAAATCTTTTGACGAATATCTTCTCGACGCCGCGCAGGCTCATGGCCATCTCTGCGCTGGGCAAGTCCTCGGCGTGCGCCTCGCCATGCTCGGTTTGCAGAAACTTGGCATCGATGATCCGCAGGGAAAAGACAGGAAACGCCTCGTCACCTTCGTGGAAATCGACCGCTGCGCCACTGATGCGGTCGCCGTGGTGACTGGATGTCGCTTGGGTAAGCGCGCGCTGAAGTTTCGCGACTGGGGCAAAGTTGCGGCGACGTTCGTGGACGTGAACGGTGGCAAGGCAATCCGCATCGCGGCTAAAGAATCATCGAAAGTACTCGCTCGCCAGATGCATCCCGAAATCGTAGACAAGAACCAGCAGCAGATGCTGTCCTACCGTGAAATTTCGGACGACGATCTTTTCACAACACAGTGGGTGAGAGTTCAACTGCCTCCGGAAGAATTTCCCGGTTACAAAGGCGAGCGCGTGGTCTGCGAGGCGTGCGGAGAAGGCATCAACTTTCGCCGGGAATTGCGACGAGAAGGCAGAGTTTTGTGTCGTGCCTGCGCCGGAGAAAGCTATTACGAATCCTTATGATACTTGGGGCCGGTTCGAAGATGTGCGCACTAGACTTCAGTACGAGTCCTCTCCAGGAAGATGTGCAGTAGCACCAAACATTTCGGCACCGAGCGATGGCCACGAGCGGATCATTATCGAGGTTCTCTTTGAATCGCAATCGCGCTTCCTTCGGCATGCACTTGCGTGAGCCGCGAGCACCAAGCCAAGCCATGATCGCATTTTTCGGGGATGTTGCGTTCAGTTGCGCAATGTAGGTCTCTCCAGCATATTCACAAATGAGCGTGTAAGGACTCATATAGGTGGCCTACGCCGCCTGCTCATACGCATTCGCCACCCGCAGGATTGTCGCCTCATCAAAATGCTTGCCCAGAATCTGTAATCCGATCGGCAACTTGTCTTTCGTTTCGCCGCACGGCACTGAAATACCTGGGATCCCTGCCAGATCCGCGGTCACGGTATAGATATCCGCCAGATACATCGCCAACGGATCATTCGATTTTTCGCCCAGCCGAAACGCAGCCGTCGGACTCGTCGGCGTGACAATCGCATCGACCTTGCGAAACGCCTCATCGAAGTCCCGCGTGAGCAAAGTTCGCACCTTCTGCGCCTTCAAATAATACGCATCGTAGTAGCCCGCACTCAAAGCGTACGTTCCCAGCATGATGCGCCGCTTCACCTCCGCGCCGAAACCTTCGTCGCGACTGCGCCGATACATCTCTGACAATGTCTTCACTCCGCGCGCACGGCGGCTGTAACGAACCCCGTCATAACGGGCTAGGTTTGCCGATGCTTCCGCTGTGGCAATCAAGTAATACGTGGGAATGGCATAGGGCGTGTGCGGCAGCGAGACCTGCACAATTTCGCAGCCCAATTTTTTCAACTTGTCGATGGCCGATTCCACAGCCTGCCGCACTTCATCGTCAAGCCCTTCGCCGAAATACTCTTTGGCCACACCAAGTTTCATGCCGTGAACCGGCTTGCCCAGTTCGGCCACGAAGTCAGGTAATGGAACGTCAGCCGAAGTCGAATCCATGGGATCTCGTCCCGCAATGGTGCGCAGGACAATCGCTGCATCTTTCACTGTTTTCGCCAGCGGCCCAATGTGATCGAGTGACGATGCAAATGCGATCAATCCATAGCGCGACACGCGACCGTAGGTTGGCATCAACCCCACCACGCCGCAAAACGACGCCGGTTGCCGAATCGATCCTCCGGTATCCGAGCCCAGAGTAACGACAGCCATGTCGGCAGCGACCGCCGCGGCCGAACCGCCCGAGGATCCTCCCGGAACGCGACTCAGATCGCGCGGATTGCGCACCGGATGGTAGGCGGAGTTTTCATTCGACGAGCCCATGGCAAATTCGTCGCAGTTCATCTTGCCCAGTACAACCGCTCCCGCCGCTTCCATGCGCGCAACGGCTGTGCAATCAAAAGGCGGAATGTACTTTTCCAAAATTCTTGATCCCGCAGTGGTGCGTACGCCGCGCGTGCTCATCACGTCCTTGATCCCTACCGGCACCCCGCCCAGCGGCGGCAATGTCTTCCCTTCGGCTGCCATGCGGTCGATGCGATCTGCTTGCTCAAGAGCCCGTTCTTTCGACAGCGTCAGAAATGCGCCGATCTGGCCGTCTTCCTGCTGGATGCGCGCGTAGTGCGCCTCCGCCAGCGCGAGCGCCGTCGTCTTGCGCTCCTGCACGGCCGAGCGAGCCGCATCGATGGTGAGTGACTTCAAATCCATTTGGCTTTGAATGAATGTTGCGCTGCGTTTCTATCGCTCAATTACTTTCGGAACTTTGAAAAACTCATCATCCGCATCCGGAGCGTTTGCCAGCGCTTCTTCATGCGGCAACGACTTGCGCAATCCTTCAAGAATGTCTTCGCGGCTCGCGTAAGAGAAGCGATCACTTCCCTGCTTCGCTTCATCCACTCCGTAGCGGTCAGAAACCTGAGCCATCGGCGGCACATCGGATGTATCCAGTTCATTGAGCCGGTCAATGTAGTCGAGAATGGAATTCAAATCGCGCAGCATTCCCGTGCGCTCTTCATTGCTGAGTTCCAGATTGGCCAGCTCGGCAACGTACGCCACGTCTTTGTCGGTGACTTTCATGAAGTAAAGGGTCTGATGTCTAACTGAAGTTCAGCGAAGATTGTTGTTTGCGGTTTCAGAGTGAGCTGCCACAAACTCGATTTTACGAACCGCCTGGGCAGTATAACGATTGATGAGCGCCAGATACCGCGGCGCGAGGTGCTGCAACTCGGCCTTCCATCGTTGTCCCTCGACTTCCACCCGCAACACTCCATCGGCAAAACTTAGGGCGCGAGTACGTTCTGCCACGCTTGAGCCGCAGACAATGGGCCAAGCCATCAGCGGAGCTTCCGCCGGCGGCGCCTGGCGCAACGACTGTGCCACGATTTTTTCCAGTCCTGAGCCTGCCTGCTCCACGTACGGATCCTTCTTTTACGAGTGCAGAAATTGATCTGTGAAGTTTATCATTGTTGGCGCCCGCACCCGATGCGCGCAGCTACAGCACCTTACAAGGGAAATTCGCGACGGACGAATGCGAGCGCCGCATCCCGAGAGAGCAAGCGTCCCTCGAGTTGCGCATCTTCCACCGCGCTCAGGATCTCGCGGAACTTTGGCCCGGGAACGCGGCCATCGGCAATTAAATCGTCGCCAGTCACCAGTGGGGAAGGACGCATCGTCGCCACGGGAATCTCGGCGCGTTTTTGCTGGATCAATTCATAGGTACTCAAATTTCCGTGACTGGCCAGGCAGTCGGCGCGGTGCAAGGCAAGATGCTCATCGAACCTGGGCATGCGAAGAAATTTCTTCAGCGTGGATTCTTTCATGCGCGTCGCATGTCCAAAGCGCATGTGGTTTTCGACCAGCGCCAGAATCTGTTCGGTGTCGTCGTTGGAAAATCGCAGGCGCAGGCAAATCTGCTCCGCGATCTTCACGCCCACTTCAACGTGATTATCAAACCGGATGCGGTCCGGAGCTACGCGAAAAGTTGGGGGCTTACCGACATCGTGCAGCAGCGCTCCCCAGGCCAGCGTCAGCGTGCATGGGTTGGGCAAATTCTCGAGCAGAAGCAGAGTGTGCGCAAACACATCGCCTTCGGGATGGAACTCACGCGGTTGCTCGACCCCCTTCATAGCCGCAATTTCTGGCAGGACTGACTTAAGCAGGCCGGACTGATCCAAAAGTTGAAACGCACGCCGGGCGTGGCCTTCCGTCAACATTCGAGTGAGTTCATCGCGGACGCGCTCGCGCGATACGACATGGATATGGTCAGCCAGTTTCTGTATGGCTGAAAAGGTCGCCGGCTCAATCGTGTATTCAAAGCGCGCGGCGAATCGCACTGCGCGCAGCATGCGCAACTTGTCTTCTTTGAAGCGCTCTTCCGGGTGGCCGATGGTGCGAATGATTCCCGCTTCCAAATCGTTGCGACCGCCCACAAAGTCGAGCACCTCATCGTTGATGGGATCAAGCAGCATGCCGTTAATGGTGAAATCGCGGCGCGCCACGTCTTCCCGCGGATCCAGGCTGAGTCGCACTTCGTCCGGATGGCGGCCGTCGGAATATCCGACATCGCTGCGGAAGGTTGCGACCTCGATCGCATTGGACTTCGCAGAAACTTCCGCTGAGTCGTCGCTGGCCGCGTCTCGTTGCAAGGTAGACGCAGGCGCAGGCGCAGGTACCAGCACGACGCCGAACTGCGCTCCGACCGCATAGGTCTCGGGAAAGGTCTCCATGACCTGCTGCGGTGTCGCGTTCGTTGCCACGTCATAATCCTTCGGTTCGCGTCCCAGCAAAAGATCGCGCACGCAGCCTCCCACCAGATAGGCTTGAAAGCCGCGCTGGCGCAAGGTTTGCACGATCGATGTCGCGAATTCTTTCAGCATAAACCGACTCAGGATGAATGCCCCATTCCAATAATACCTCTCCTCTTCTGGACACTATGTTGGTGGCGAGCGGACGAATGGAGCTGGAAAAACGGTAAACTGAAAAGGCAAACATGCCTGACGCCTACATTCTCGGCATCGAAAGTTCCTGTGACGAAACCGCGGCGGCAGTGGTTCGTTCGGGCGAACAACTGATTTCGAATGTAGTCGCGTCGCAGATCGCCACCCACCAGCCCTATGGCGGCGTCGTTCCGGAACTGGCGTCGCGCGAGCATCTCCGCGCCATCGTGCCCGTCGTGCGCCAGGCCCTGGAGCAAGCCCACCACACCTATGACTCCATCGACGCAATTGCAGTCACACAGGGCCCTGGTCTCGCCGGAGCTTTGCTGGTCGGAATCAGCTACGCAAAAGCTTTGGCATACGCGCTCGATAAGCCTTTGATTGCTGTGAATCATCTCGAAGGCCACATTCACGCCGTCCTGCTCGATCTTTACCAGAACAAGGAGCGGCAAAAAGGCAGCCCCGAATTGCAATTTCCAGTTCTGGCCCTGGTCGTCTCTGGCGGACATACGCATCTCTATCTCGCTGCACGAAACGGGCCTTCGTGGACCTACGAGAATATCGGCCATACTCGCGACGACGCGGCCGGAGAAGCGTTCGACAAAGTCGCCAAACTTCTGGGTCTGGGATATCCGGGAGGCCCGGTGATTGATCGGCTGGCGCCCTATGGCGACGCGAGAGCCGTGAACTTTCCTCCCGCACAAATCAAGCATCCCGATCGCCGCGGAAGAAACGATGGCAAAGCTCTGGGCTCGGAAGATGCTGGTCCACGCTTTGATTTTTCGTATAGCGGCATCAAGACGGCGATTCTGCGCTATGTCGAGGCACACCAGATGCGCGCGTCGGTGGAATCACGACTCCGGGTATTGACCGAGATTGCGAAGCCGAAGCTCGAGGACTACCTCGCTCATTGCGATAAAGTTACTCTCGACTTAGTGGCATCCTTCCAACGCGCAATTGTGGAAGATCTGGTGGGAAGAACTTTGGCAGCGGCCCGAGCCTACGATGTGGCCACGCTCTTCGTCACCGGAGGAGTTGCGGCGAATCAGGAACTGCGGCAAACTTTCGAACGCGAGGCCGCGAAAGAAGGACTGCCCGTGTATTTCCCGTCACGTCCGCTGTCCACAGACAATGCGGCCATGATCGCCGCCGCGGCGTACCCGAAATTTCTGTTAAAGAATTTTGCTGCGATGGATTTCTCTGCCGAAGCCAACTTAATCTTGCGGTAAAAATCTGCCGTCAGGTAGTGTACGAGGCCGCTACTGGCCGGCTGCATTAGCCTGACTCGGCCTGCCCAACAATGCATCCAGTGCTTTGGCAAGCTGCGTTTCAATGTCAATGTCTTTATAGATTGCGAAGTTCGCGCGTTTCTCCGTCTGGTCGAAGCCCCCATCCTTATAAGCGACAATAATAATCGGCACCTCAGCCGTTTGCGGCTTGCTCTTCAGCGCCGTGATCAATTCAGCGCCAGACATCTTCGGCATCACCATATCGGTGATCACCAAAGCCGGTTGCACGCGGGAGAGCACTTCCAACGCTTCCTCGCCATTCGTGGCAGACTCCACCGCAAAACCGCGCCGCTCGAGAAAGTCGCAAACGGTATAGCGGATCAACATGGAATCGTCTACCACTAGAACCACTTTGGCCATAGCGACGGGCAGTTTACACAAGCCCCCGGTCGGACACTAGCAGGGAGTTTTAGGCGGAACAAGGCGAAATGGAGGGCAGAAGATTACCTTCGTTACGAACCGCTTTATTGAGCAGTGATTAGATTTCGCTTTCCTGGGCACTCTCTTCAATGTTCATGTCTTTGAATTCGCTGGATTCGAAGATCTCGCCGCATTCCTTGCACTCGACGAACTCAGAGTCTTCGTCTCGGCTGACAATTTGCACGCGCGGATGTTTGCACGGCTGCTTCATTTCACGGCTTTGTGGAGGGGTCGACTTTGGGGTCATAAATTCGGAAGGTCTCCAAAGGTTAAAGGTGGAGGGAGTGTTTCGCCGGAATTTGACGTATTTTAGACCCGGTTTGCTGGTTGTCAAGTCCCCAGACGTTACGCTGTCGTAAATTTGTAACACCAGCAGCCGTATTCCGGTCGGATCGTCTTATGCCGCAAGCTGGAATTCCGACCATAAACGTCGCCTCGTCCAACCTATTCAGGCCACAATACTTACCTTTCAAGATAGGATTTCGACTGGTCCCTGCTGGGCCTTGCTCCATTCTATGGCAGTGACGTACAATGAATTACGACGGAAAAGGTCGGAGTTTGATCTAAGCCGTCAACAGTTCATAGAGAACCAATGCTGAAGCTTACCAAGAAGGCCGACTACGCGTTGATGGCGATGAAGCATCTCGCTGAACAGACCTCAGGTGGCTCTCGCAGTGCAAAGGATGTCGCCGACGCCTATGGCATTCCACCGGAGGCACTGGCGAAGATTTTGCAACGCCTCGCGAAGGCGGGCCTGTTGCAATCGCAGCACGGCACGAACGGCGGTTACATGCTGGCGCGAGCGGCGCATACGATTTCGGCCTTTGAGGTGATTCAAGCGATCGACGGTCCGCTCTTCATCACTTCCTGCGTCACCGTGCGCGGAGAATGCGACCAGACCGACCGCTGCAATATTCGCGAACCGTTGCGCAAAGTAAACGAGAGTATTGAAGCGGTTCTAAAACGCATCAAGATTTCGCACATGCGGGAAGAACCGGACGAGCCCGGGAGCGCAGCTCCCAAAGCGGCGGATTTGGTGACCATTACCTGAGCCGTTGCGAACACAAGATTCATCAAAGAAATTATCTAAGGCAGGAGAGCAATCAATGAGCACGGACGTTAAGACTCCCCAGGTACACACCCAGCCGCACCACTCCGACCCGAAGGGTGTGAAGCTGCCGATCTATATGGACAACCACGCCACCACCCCTATGGACCCGCGGGTGCTGGAAGAGATGCTGCCTTACTTTATGGAGAAGTTCGGCAACGCGGCCAGCCGCAATCACTCCTTCGGATGGGCCGCTGAAGAAGGCGTGGAGACAGCGCGCGAACGCATCGCCAAACTGGTCGGCGCGACCACGAAAGAAATTATCTTTACCTCCGGCGCTACCGAAAGCGACAACCTCGCCATCAAGGGCGTCGCCGAGATGTACCGCGAAAAGGGCAACCACATCATCACCGCGGTCACCGAGCACAAGGCCGTGCTCGACACCTGCAAGCGGCTGGAAAAATATGGCTACCGAGTCACCTACATGCCGGTGCAGAAAGACGGGCTCATCGATCTCGATGATCTGAAGCGCGCCATGGATGACAAGACGATCCTGGTGACGATCATGGCGGCCAACAACGAGATAGGCGTACTGCAGCCGGTCGCGGAAATTGGCAAGCTCTGCCGCGAACGTGGCGTGATCTTCCATACCGACGCGACCCAGGCCGTAGGCAAAGTGCCCACGGATGTGAACAAGCAGAACATCGACGTGATGTCGATCTCTGCCCACAAAATGTACGGACCGAAGGGCGTCGGCGCGTTGTACGTGCGCCGCAAGAATCCGCGCGTGCAGCTTTCCGCTCTCATCGATGGCGGCGGCCACGAGCGCGGCATGCGCTCCGGCACGTTGAACGTTCCCGGAATTGTCGGGCTGGGCAAAGCCTGTGCCATCGCGCATGAAGAACTGCCTCAGGAATCCTGCCGTCTCGCCGGGCTGCGCAACCGACTGCGCGATCGCATCATGAATCGTCTGGACGAGACCTACATCAATGGTTCGATGGAGCATCGCTTGCCGGGCAACTTGAATATCAGCTTCGCTTATGTGGAAGGCGAGTCGCTCTTGATGGGCATCAACGACATCGCCGTTTCCAGCGGTTCGGCGTGCACCTCGGCGACTCTGGAACCATCTTATGTACTGAAGGCTCTTGGCACCGGCGACGATCTGGCGCACAGCTCGATTCGCTTCGGCATCGGCCGCTTCAACACCGAAGCCGAAGTTGACTATGTTGCGGATCGCGTCATCGAAACCGTCGAGCGTCTCCGCGAACTTTCTCCGCTCTACGAAATGGCAAAAGAAGGCATCAACTTGAAGGACGTGAAGTGGGCGGGAGAGTAAAAGGCAGGGTGGCAAGTTTTCAAAGTTTCAAGGCTATGAACCTTCGAGGCTTTGAGGACCTGATTTTGAAACATCTGGTTTTGAAACATTGAAACGTGAAACTTTGAAACTTCGAGGTTAAAAATGTCATACAGCGACAAAGTTATCGATCACTACAACAACCCGCGCAATGTCGGCTCCATGGATAAGTCGAGCACAGATGTGGGCACCGGCCTGGTCGGCGCGCCCGAGTGCGGCGACGTCATGAAGCTGCAGATCAAGGTCAATCGCGAAACCAACGTCATTGAAGACGCGAAGTTCAAGACCTTCGGCTGCGGCTCCGCCATTGCCTCGTCTTCCCTCGCCACCGAGTGGGTCAAGGGCAAAACAGTCGACGAAGCTCTCTCCATCAAGAACATGGACATCGTGAAGGAGCTTTCGCTTCCTCCGGTGAAGATCCATTGTTCCGTGTTGGCTGAGGATGCAATCCGCGCCGCGATCGGCGACTGGAAGAAGAAGCAGGAAGTATCCAGCCCAGTCGCTGCCGAAGCGAAGTAGCTCGGAGCCGTGAGCTTCGAGCTAAGAGTTGCGACTTATGACTCCTTCGCCGACCTATAACACAGGTGGCGAAGAAAATTCGCGGCATGATTGCTCAAAGCTCGTAGATCGAGACTCGTAGCTGAATATGACAACGGCAATCGAACAACCCGCGACGCAAGCCCCCGCGAAAGGGATTCTCGTAACCGAGAAGGCTTTGACTAAGGTGCGCAGCGCAATGGCCAAGGAAGGCATTTCGCCCGAGCAGGGCGGATTGCGGCTGGGCGTGCAAGGCGGCGGATGTTCGGGCCTGAGCTACAATATCCGGTTCGACACGCAACCGCGCGAACGCGACCGCATCTTCCAGTTCTCCGACGTCCGGGTCTTCGTCGACCCGAAGTCGTTCATCTATCTGAACGGCATGACCCTTGACTATCAGGAGACGCTGATGCAACAGGGCTTCGTATTCGTGAATCCCCAGGCGTCAAAGTCCTGCGGCTGCGGCACTTCGTTTTCTGCCTGATGTTTGTGTGGCGCGGGCGCCCACGCCCGCTAAGGTTGCCCGCGAACGACAATCCGTAGGCTGATCGGAAGTCGTTGTCAGTCAGCGCTGCACGTTTGCGATGTGAAGGGAAAAGAATGACTAACTCTGCTCTTACCGCGATCAGCGCCAAGCCTCTGCCGCCGGAGACTCACTCCTGCTGGTCGTGCGGATCCATGCGCGCCGCGCACTTCTGCGAGTCATGCGGTAAAGTTCAGCCTCCCGTTCCGGTTGATTACTTCTCATTCTTCGGTCTGCCGCTGAAACTTAACCTTGACGTCGTGGCGCTGGAGAAAAGCTTCTACGAACTGAGCCGCAAACTCCATCCGGATTTGAATGCACGCGCGGGCAGCCAGGAACAGGAATGGAGCCTGGAGCAAAGTTCTCTGCTCAACGACGCTTACCGCACGCTGCGAGATCCCATTAAGCGCACCGAATACCTGCTGCATCTCGAAGGCGTGGAACTGGAAGAGCAGTCCAAGAGCGCGACCGAGCAAGCCCGCGCAACGGGCGGAATCAAGAAACAGATCGTTCCTCCGGACCTGCTCGAAGAGGTTTTCGAGCTCAACATGCAGCTCGAAGAACTGCGCATGAACAAAAAGACGGGCGAGGACGATCCCGCGCTGATCGAAGAGATTGGACAACAGAAGCTGTCGCTGGAAGCCAAACATGAAGCGCTGTTGCGGGAGTTAGAGGTTGGCTGGAGGATGTGGGATGGAATGATCCAGCGTATGCAGAACGGTCAACCGGTCTCCGAAGAAGAGCGCAGGCAGGAACGCGACAAAATGGTGGATATCCTGAACCGCCGCAATTACATCCGCAATTTAGTAAGAGATGTGAACGCGGCGCTGGAAGATTGAGAAGATTGAGTAATTTGGTAATTCAAGCCCAGAAGATTTTCAATTTCCAAATTACTCAATTACAAAATTGCAAAATGAGTTCTGATCGCATCGTCGGCATTGACCTGGGCACCACCAATTCTCTGGTCGCCTTTATGCAAGGGGAAACCCCTGTCGTAATCCCTGGCGATGATGGCTTGAATCTGCTTCCCTCCGTGGTCGCGCTCGACTCGAACAATCATCCCGTCATCGGTAATACCGCGCGGAACTCCTTGATCGAAACACCGGAACGCGCCGTGTACTCGATCAAACGCCTGATGGGGCGCGGCGTAGAAGACATTCAGGAAGAATTGAAGCTCTTTCCTTTTCGTCTTGCCGAAGACATGCAGCCGGGAGAAGTACTGCGCATCAAGCTGGGCGACAAGACTTTTACTCCACCGGAAATTTCCGCGCTCATTCTTCGCCAACTGAAGCGCAGCGCCGAGCGTTTCTTCGGTGGGGCGGTCACGAAGGCAGTCATCACTGTTCCTGCGTACTTCAATGACGCGCAGCGTCAGGCCACGAAAGACGCCGGCCGCATCGCTGGCCTCGAAGTCCTGCGGTTGGTCAATGAACCCACCGCCGCGTCGCTCGCCTACGGCCTCGACAAAAAACAGAACGGCATCGTCGCAGTCTACGATCTCGGCGGCGGCACCTTCGACATCTCGATTCTCAAATTGCATGATGGAATTTTCGAAGTCATCGCCACCAACGGCGACACCCATCTGGGCGGCGACGACATCGACAATCTGCTCATCACCATCGCGCTCGACGATATCCGCGGCGATCTGGGTCTCGACCTTCGCCGCAACGCTGAGGCCGTACAGGCGATCCGCAAAGCCGTTATCGAGGCCAAGATCGCGCTTTCTTCCCAGACTTCCGTCAAGCTCGACATCGAATTGCCTGGCGGGAAGCGCTATCGGCGCGAAATCACTCGTGAGCAATTTGAACAACTGATTCAGCCAATCATCGATCGTACCGTCGGCCCCTGCAAGCAAGCCATGAAAGACGCTGGCCTTAAGCCGGAACAGATTGACGAAGTCGTGCTCGTCGGCGGCTCTACGCGCATTCCGAAAGTTCGCGCGCTGGTGAAGGAATTGTTCCACCGTGAACCGCACACAGATTTGAACCCCGACGAAGTGGTCGCGCTGGGCGCGGCGGTGCAGGCCAATATTCTTGGCGGCGGCTCCGAAGCCACGGAGAACATGCTGCTGCTCGATGTGACTCCGCTGTCGCTCGGCATTGAAGTCGCCGGCGGCGTGACCGACAAAATCATTCTGCGCAACTCGACCATTCCCGCGTCGGCCACGCAGTTCTACACCACGCAAGTCGACGGCCAAGCCAACGTCGCGATTCACGTGTTGCAAGGCGAGCGCGAACTGGCCAAGGATTGCCGCTCACTGGCGCGCTTCGATCTCAAGGGCATTCCTGGCATGGCCGCCGGCATTCCGCGAGTGGAAGTGAAATTCCTCATCGACGCCAACGGCATTCTGCACGTTTCCGCGCGCGAGCAGCGCAGCGGCAAAGAAGCCGAGATTCAAGTGCAGCCTAGTTACGGCCTGACCGACGAGCAGGTCGAGGGCATGATTCTGGATTCGTTCGACAATGCTGAAGAAGATTTCCGTCGCCGCCAACTGATCGAAGCGCGCAGCGAAACTTCAACGATTCTCGCGGCTCTCGAAAAAGGCAAGAAGAGTGCGGCTTGGGGACAACTCACCACCGACGAGAAAAAACAGATTGCGAAAATGGAAAAGGCTTTGGTCGCCGTAAACGCTGAAGAAGATTATCACGCGATCCGCAAAGCCATCGACGCGCTGAATCAAGGCACCATGCGCCTGGCCGAGTTGATGATGGACACGGCCGTCACATCGGCGCTGAAGGGCAAGAAAATGGATGAGACGGATTTGGGCGAGAGCCCAACCGCTCCGCATCCCATGGCGAAAGCAGAATTTGAATGACCTCTGTGCCTCTCTGTGTACCCTGTGGTTAAAGTTTTTGACTTCTTAACCACAGAGGGCACAGAGGAACACTGAGGAAGATCAGGAGCAGTCATGGCTGAAGAAAAAACACAAGGAGCTGGCACGTTGACCGAAGAAGCTCCCGGCGAAAATACGATACAGGTTACATTCCTGCCCGAAGGGAAGACCGTGCAGTTCGAAAACAGAAAACTGCCCTACGAAGATCACGGCAAAGAACAATCACTGCTCGATGTCGCTTTGAATTTTGGGGTCACGCTCGACCATGCCTGCGGCGGCAATTGTGCCTGCACCACTTGCCACATCTGGGTCAAGGAAGGCGCCGAAAATCTTTCCGCTATGGACGACGACGAGGCCGACCGGTTGGACATGGCCGCGGATCTGCAGTTAAACTCGCGTCTCGGCTGCCAGGCGCAAATCGTCAAGCCCGGCAAAGTAGTCGTCGAGATTCCCGCCTGGAATCGCAACTACGTTTCTGAAGAGCACTGAGCTTCCGAGGTTACTTAATAAGAGGAGCACTGAGGATGGCAAAGAAATTAACCTGGGACGACGCCGAAGATCTCGGCATTCTGCTCTCTGAAACTCACCCCACGCTCGATCCGCTGGCCCTACGTTTCACTGACCTCCACCGCTACGTCACCGAATTGCCCGATTTCGCGGGCGATCCCAAAGCCTCGAACGAAGGCAAGCTGGAAGCCATCCAGATGGCCTGGCACGAGGAAGTGCAAGATCGTACGCAAGGCTGAGCGGGTCACCCCTATTTAGAAAAGAGGTGTCATCCTGACCGGAGCCGCCTTTCAGGCGAAGGGAAGGATCTCCCTCTACCTACCCGTCGCCATCTCTTCGTAGAACTTCTGCAGCGTGAAGACCGTTAGGCAGCGCCTCACGAAAAGCCCTCAAAGCTGAAAATAGCAGTAATTTGGAGGAAGTTGCGTCAACGAAAACGCCGGCCGGTTACGGAAGCAATTCCCAACAAATTTTACAACTTCGTGACAAACGACCGGTTCCCGAGGCCTATGCTCCAGAGATGATGGGCCTTCGATCGCTGTCGGCCCACTCTCTCCGGTCCAACTAAGAAGGGCACGGCTTCAGGCCGTGCCCTCATTTTTTCTCTCGATTCCCGATTAACCCACCGGCACCGGTGCCGGTTCTTCCACATTTACCTCGCGCAGGAACTTTGCCGCTTCTTCGGGCGGAGTGGGATTGATGTAAAACCCTGTGCCCCATTCGAATCCGGCCGTCTTCGTCAGCTTCGGCATGAATTCAATGTGCCAGTGGTAGTGGTCGTTGGTCGGATCCTGCGCCGGCGACGTATGAATCACCAGATTGTAGGGCGGATTGTCCAACACCTTGTCGGCCCTGCCCAGCAAATCCTTCAACGAGCGCGCCAAGTTTTCGAACATGTGCGACGACGAGTTCTCAAATGCCGATTCGTGCTGCTTGGGCAGAATCCAGGTCTCGAAGGGGAAACGCGGAGCATAGGGGGCCAGTGTGAGAAAATTTTCGTTCTCGGCCACCACCCGCGTACTGGTGTCCATTTCCTGACGAATGATGTCGCAGAACACGCAGCGTTCCTTGTAGAGGAAATACTGCTTTGCGCCTTCCAGTTCCTGGGTAACGTTAATGGGAAGAATAGGCAGCGCAATCAGTTGCGAGTGAGCATGTTCGAGTGATGCCCCCGCCGCTTCGCCGTGGTTCTTGAAGATCAGAATGTATTTGAAGCGGCGATCTTTTTTCAAATCGAGGATGCGATCGCGGAACGTCCACAGCACATCTTCAATCCGTTTGGGAGGCAACGTGGCGAGGCTGGCCGTATGGTCGGGCGTCTCGATGATAACTTCATGCGCCCCGATGCCGTTCATGCGATCGAACATGGCCTCGGCTTGCCGGTTCAGTGTGCCTTCAATTCCAAGCGCTGGAAACTTATTGGGCACTACGCGAACGGTCCATCCAGGAGTGTCACGCTGCGGCGCTGGTCCACCGTTCGGATTGGGTCGGTAGGCCTGGATTTCCGGGGGCGTTTTCGTTTCGTTCCCATAGCAGAACGGACAGAAGCCGCCCTTGATCTTCATATTTTCGCGGACAAAATCGGTGGGGCGCTTCGCCCGGTCGGTCGAAATAATGACCCATCGGCCAACAATCGGATCTTTTCTCAGCTCAGGCAATTACTAAGTCCTTTCCATGCAGGCTGCGCAAATGTTTTATTTTACGCCGACAAGGAAGCATTCCGAAACACTTCAATCTGGGGGCGGGAATCGAGACTGCCATAGTATACGCTCACAATATCGAATCTCCATTGGCACGTAGGTAATAGCCGCCTTCGATATTCCCGCGAAACTTGAGCGATCTCGCGCCGTTTGTGGCGATCGACGGCTGCCTCGGCAGTTTTCACATCGTGCGAGGTCCGCGTCTTAACTTCAATGAAACAAATAACATCCTCGTCCCAGCCAATCAAATCAATCTCGCCCCGGCAACGCGGCGAACGAAAGTTGCGGGCGACAATCGTATAACCGAGCTTCCGCAATTGAAAGTATGCGTCTTCTTCCCCGCGCGTCCCCGTGAGCAAGTGCCTCGGCCGAGCCTCCGTCGGCAGCACAAGCGTCGCAACCCAATCCAGCGCGTGGATAATGGTTCGTGTAAGAACAGCGGGAAGCATAGCCGGCACAGATACACTACTGTAACGGAGGGAGCGAACCGGGAAACACGATTTGTCCAACACGACCTGTAATTCCCGGATTCTTTCCCGTATAGGGAAACAAGACACAGGCAGCGCTTGCAGCTCTTTTTTCACCACAGAGACACGGAGCCACAGAGAATGAAAAGAAACGATCTTCTCTGTGTCTCAGTGCCTCTGTGGTGAATTAGCGTGGTCGTTGCAAAACGCCGCCTCTCGGAACTGACCTACGCGTCATTGCCCACGCTGGAAATCGACTGCTCGAGCACATCCATGGCGACGTCGGCTTCTTCTTTTGTCACCACCAGCGCCGGACAAATTCGCACTGTGCTCGGGCCGCAGCCCAGGAAAAGGACTCCGCGCTCGAAGGCCATTTCTACAATTCGATCACGCTCTTCATGACCGTATTCTTTCGTAGCTTTGTCCTTAACAATGTCGACGCCAATCATCAGCCCCCGGCCACGGACATCGCCGACGAGTTTCAGCTTCGACGGCCAATCGGCCATTCGCTTCATCATGTGGTTGCCTACGGTAACTGAGTTCTCCAACAAATTTTCTTTTTCAATTACATCCAGGGATGCCAACGCGGCGGCGATACAGATTGGATTGCCGCCAAACGTTGAAGCATGCGATCCCGGAACCCAATCCATGATTTCCGCGCGAGTCATGGTAATGCCGAGCGGCATACCGGAAGCAATGCCTTTTGCCATGCAGACCATGTCGGGCTCGACGCCGGTGTGCTCGACCGCAAACCACTTGCCCGTTCGTCCAATGCCGCTCTGCACTTCGTCAACCACCAGCATGATGCCGTGACGGTCGCAGATGCGCCGCAATTCTTGCATGAAGACCGTTGGGGCCACGACGTACCCGCCCTCGCCCTGAATGGGTTCAACGAAGATCGCAGCAACCTCTTCCGGAGCCAGCGTAGTCTTAAACAATTTTTCTTCGATGAAACGGGCGCAGCCCAGCGCAAACTTTTCCGCGTCTTGCGCACCGCCCACGCAACCGCGATACACGTCAGGATAACGAATGTGGGTCACGCCCGGGACAAGCGGCGAAAAACGGCGCCTCTGTTGCGGCTTGGACGCGGTCAACGACAACGCACCCATGGTCCGTCCGTGAAACGCCCCGAAAAATGCGACCACATTCTGCCGCTTGGTGTGGTAGCGCGCCAACTTCAGTGCGCACTCGATCGCCTCCGCACCGGAATTGCCATAGTAAAAGCGATGCGGGCCGGGCATGGGAGCGATCTTCGAAAGCCGCGCCGCCAGCTCCACCATGCTCTCGTAGTAAAAATCGGTTCCCGACATGTGAATGAGTTCGGCCGCCTGCTTCTGAATGGCGGCGACCACATGGGGATGGCAATGGCCGGTCGAAGTCACGGCAATGCCGGCGGAGAAATCAAAAAACTCGTTGCCGTCCACATCGGTAATGACGATGCCGCGCCCGCTCTTCGCCACCAGCGGGTAGGAACGGGTGTAGGAAGGCGAAATATACTTCTCGTCGCCCTCGAGCACGCGCTTCGCGTTTGGTCCGGGCAGCGCGGTCTTGATCCTCGGTCCTATTCGTGAAGAGTCTTTCGAGGTCGTGGGTTTGGTCTTCGTCATGGTTTCAACACTCATGGAATCCTCCGATTTGGGAAGGGCACGACTTCAGTCGTGCCATCTATGGCCAGTAGATGTCGGGGCTTTAGCCGCTGAGGGCCCAAACATGTGGCGAGTCGACCGGTCGAAGCGGCCGAGACGAATCAGGAAGGAGGATGAAAGAATTAGTCGCTACCGAACAGGCTGGGGCGCAAGCGTGACGGCAGATTCGCCCGATAGCGCCGCGGACATAACGTACTGGGGCACGCACACCAGGTGCAGCCAGCATTCGGCCGATATGGCATGGGAAAGACGCGAATTGGAATTCTTGCGCAGCATCGCAAACCGTCGACATCACTGACTGATTATAGCCGGAAGGGATCAGTATCGTAACCCCCAGTTCGTAACGAAAGGACAATGGCAAACCTCGATGCACGGGAGACTACTGCAATGGCGGAATTCCAAGCGATCAGGACTCTCCAGGGTCATCCTGAAGCCCCGCGTTTTCTCCAGCGGGACGAAGGATCTCCCTTGCATTATCGCGTCGCGATCAAACTGACCCACGAGCAGACGATCTTGATGTTCACGCTAACGTGGCGTCTGTTATCTTTTAAATTCCCCTGTTTTCCGAGCCAATGAACCCTGTACAACGCCCACGCCCGTGGATGGTGATTCTTGCCTTCGGTCTCGTGTACCTATTCTGGGGATCGACTTATCTCGCCATCGACATCGCTGTGCAGACCATACCTCCGGCGCTGATGTGCGGCGTCCGGTTTTCGATCGCCGGAGTCGTCATGCTGGCGGTCTGCGCTGCCAGCGGACGCAGAATTCTATATTCTCCGCGGCAAATCGCACTCTCCGCAGTGGTGGGCCTGTTGCTGCTGATGGGCGGCAACCTCACGCTCTCTTACGCGGAACTGGCGGTATCGTCGGGCTTGGCCGCTCTGATTGTCGCCATCACCCCGCTGTGGTTTCTGGTACTGGATTCGCTCTTACTCAGCGATCATCACATTTCCGCACGAGGCAAAGCCGGCTTAGCGCTTGGAATTCTCGGCTTGGTTGTCCTGGTCTGGCCGCAACTTCAGTCCGGCACGCTGGGACGGCGAGAGTTGTGGGCCTCGATCAGCCTGCTCTTCGGGTCTTTCTCGTGGGCCTTGGGGTCAGTGCTCTCGAAGCGCTGGCAGTCGGGCATGGACGTTTTCAGCGCCACCGGCTGGCAAATCGTGGCCGCGGGCGCTGGGAATTTTATTTTCGCGTTGTTGGTTCACGATTTTTCTCACGTACGCTGGACCACCCGCGGCATCAGCGCCACCCTCTATCTAGTCGTGTGCGGCTCCTGGATCGGATACAGCGCCTACATCTGGCTGCTCGAACACGTTCCTACATCCAAGGTCTCAACCTATGCATACGTCAATCCCGTCGTAGCCGTCTTTCTCGGCTGGCTGATTCTGCACGAGCGCGTCGACCGCTTCATCCTGGCCGGAAGTGCGATCGTGATTCTCTCGGTAATCCTTGTGACCAGCGCAAAGGTGAAACAGAAAGCTGTGATGCAGGAAATGCCGGCGGTGGAAGCTGCGGGAGACTGAGACAGTGGACGGCGGCCTCGGACCTCAGACATCAGACGTCGGCCCTAGGGCCAGCCGCCCTGGAGCGCGAATGTCTGTAGTCCGAAGTCCGAAGTCTGAAGTCTGAAGTCCGCTATTTAGAAGCTTCCTCATCGTCCTCAGCATCATTCACCACATCAACGACGTGCCCGCGTATCGCAAACGTCTCCTTGGCGCCGTTCTACGTTCTCGAAGCTAACCCGCACCGGACTTCGCTGCCACGACGGCGCCGGACAGGCTGAGTCTGGCGCTGTGTCCCCGGCGATGCCTTCGTTCGACAGCGGCGTTCTTAATACCGCTTTGCGGCGGCTGATTTTGCGCAACGATTGCAAATGTTTTCTTCCCATCCTCTGCGACCCCACAATAAGCAACATAATCGCGATACCAACTGGCCGCGGAATAATACACATCAAACTCGGGAAGATTGATCGGCGAAACGCGACCTGTTATGCGATCGATGAGCAGCCAGCCTCCGCGTTGCCACTGCCAGTGCGGGGCTGGCTCCTCGGGAAGACTGTCATTTACTCGAAAGGCGCGCCGCACCACAAATAGCCGCTCCGTCACCTCATGGGGTGCGCCGATAGCGTATTCTTTGACACGCCCGTCGATGCTGAGTGCGCGGATCTTGATCATCTGAGGCTTGCTGTCCGCTCCGGAATCCCTGAACCATAGGACAGAGGTCCATTTGCCGAAGGTGATGACGTGAATCTTCGGCGCCCCAGTCGCAAATTGGGGCAGCAGGACAACACACAAGAGCACTGAAAGTTTGCAAACTCCCAAAACACGCATGAGGCGAGAGTAGGCAGCAATCGGAACCAAAAGCAAGGATTCTGTCACGTAGACTCAGTACGGCGTTCCGAAGCGGGAATAAAAACGTTGCACCAATGGTGCTAGATTTTTCGAAAACTGAAATCGAACCCACCAAAATCAGAAAATGACGATAGAATCGGGATGTTTAGTCCGGATGTTGAATAGGAATGTTTAGTTAGAGATTTCACCATGAGTGGTTCGTCTCGGTGCACTCCGTTCCAGCCCAGAGCGCGGACAACTGCCAACGGTCAAGCCGCCTCTTATCAAATTATGGGTGACCTTTTACTGCGACGTCGCGCTCCTCGAATTTTAGTAGTCGATGACCAGCCCAGCATTGCTGGCCTGATGAGCCAGTTGCTCACCATGCGTGGTTACGAGGTGATCACAGCCTCCAATGCCGAGCAGGCCGAAGCGGAAGTGCGAAAGCAACTCCCGGACTTAATCCTCTCCGATGTCATGATGCCGGGAAAGTCAGGTTATGAATTCTGCCGCGGACTGAAGGGTAATCCAGGTACCCGGCTGATTCCATTTGTTCTTATCACCGGGCTCAGCGACAGCAGCGACAAAGTGCGCGGCATTGAGGCGGGGGCCGATGATTTCCTGAATAAACCCGTTCTCGCCGAGGAACTCATCGCCCGGGTGAAGTCGCTGCTCCGCTTGAAGGAATTTACCGACGAATTGGAAACCGCCGATTCTGTTCTGTGCACGCTGGGCCTGATCGTGGAAGGCCGCGACCCGTACACCGAAGGCCACTGTGAACGGCTCTCTGTCCGTGCGGCCGATCTGGGACGTCACCTCGGCTTGGATGAAGATTCCATTCTCGCACTGAAGCGTGGCGGATACCTGCACGACCTCGGCAAGATCGCCGTACCGGACGACATTCTGAAGAAAGGTACCGACCTCACGCCGGCCGAATGGGCAGTCATGAGACTTCATCCCATTACCGGCGAGAACATCTGCAAGCCGCTGCATTCGCTGCGGCTGGTGCTGCCCATCATTCGCCACCACCACGAGCACTCCGACGGTTCGGGCTATCCCGACCACTTGACTGGACCGGAGATTCCGGTATTACCGCGCATTTTGCAGGTAGTCGATGTGTACGATGCGCTCCGCACTGCCCGCTCTTACAAACCCGCATTGACCCACGAACAGGCCGCTCAGACGATGCGCGAAGAGGCGGCCCGCGGCCTCTGGGACGCTGAATTAGTGGCAGAATATTTCTCCATGCTGGAGCAGCATCGCCAGGTTGCCTAGGAACCGGTACCCGAAGGGGTATTATGGTTTCAGTATGGTCACCGCGGAGGTAAATGTGCGCCGCATCCTGGAACTTCTCCCAGCTGTCCTGTATTGTCTTCTGTGCTGTTTTCTATCACCGGGATTTGCGCAACAGACTGCGTCTCCGCCGCCAGTGCCGCCTCCCGCGGAACGCCCAACGGTCTCAACCGGCGGCCCCGATCGCAGCATCACGCTCGATGTAGTCGTAACGGATAAGTCCGGGAAGCCCGTGGCCGGCCTGCAGCAGCAGGACTTCACTTTACTTGACGATAAACAGCCGCAGAAGATTGTCTCCTTTCAGGCCACCAGTATTCCCCCAGACGAGAGCACAGGAGCGCCAGATAGTCCCGTGCAAGCGATATTGCTGATCGATGCGGTGAACACCTCGTACCACAGCGTCGGCTACGAGCGCCAACAACTGCAAAAATTTCTGCAACAGAATGGCGGCAAACTCGCGTTGCCCACATCGCTGGTTCTCATGACTGATACTTCTCAGGCACAAAGCGACGCCACACGCGATGGCAATGCTTTGGTAGAGTCGCTGAACTCCAATCAGTCAGGCCTGCGCATCATTAACAGATCGCAGGGATTCTATGGAGGTGCGGACCGCGTTCAGATTTCGCTGAACACTCTGGGAAACCTCGCCGCTCATCTGGCCACCGAACCAGGCCGAAAACTGGTCATCTGGCTCAGTCCCGGATGGCCGCTGCTCTCTGGCCCTAATGTGCAACTGAGCGCCAAAGATCAAGCATGGCTCTTCCAGACCGTGGTTCAACTGTCGGACGAACTGCGCGCCGCTCGCATCACGCTTTACAACGTAGACCCGTTAGGAATGGACGAATCGCTCGGCCGAACATTTTATTATCAGAGTTTCCTCAAAGGACTGAGTTCAGCCAAGCAGGCACAGAACGGCAACCTTGGCTTGCAGGTTCTTGCAGCGCAAAGTGGCGGAACGGTGCTCACCTCGAGCAACGATATAGCCAAATTGGTGGCGAGTTGTGTCACGGACGCCACCGCCTACTACACGCTCTCGTTCGATTCTCCGCCAGCGGATCATCCCAACGAGTATCACAGCCTGCAAGTCAAAATCGACAAGCCGGGACTCACCGCGCGTACGCGAACCGGATACTACGCTCAAAAGTAGAGGCCCTCCGTTATAGGAACGTCAAAATTCGGGAATCCGATTTCCGAAATTCCGAAACGACAACGTACAATGACCTACGGCTTGGCTAAAGCCAGCGTTTAGCATCGCCACGTCGACTGAGAACTGAAAACCGAGAACTGAGATTTTTTTGCAGCCTGCCTACAGCATCGTGATTCCTGCCTATAACGAGGGCGCGCGCCTGGGCGCAACCCTCGAGAAGGTGCTCGCCTACGTGCATGCGCAAGGCTGGGATGCGGAAGCGATCGTCGTCAATGACGGATCGCGCGACAATACCGCAGACATTGTTCGTGCTTTCTCCGCCAAAGAACCCGCGCTGCGGCTCGTAGAAAACCCTGGCAATCGCGGCAAGGGATACAGCGTGCGCAACGGCATGCTCAACGCCCGGGGCCGAATCGTCTTGTTCAGCGACGCCGATCTTTCCTCGCCCATCGAAGAAGCTCCGAAACTTTTTCAAGCACTGGAACAAGGCGCGGATATTGCGATAGGATCGCGCTGGCTGCGCGCCGAAACGCAAACCCAGCGCCAGCCCCTGCACCGCCAGCTTTTCGGCCGAATTTTCAATCTCATGTTGCGCATCACCCTCGGATTGAAATTCAAGGACACGCAGTGCGGCTTCAAAGCCTTCCGGCAACCGGCGGTGCAGGCAATCTTTCCTCTGCAGAAAATCGAGCGCTGGGGCTTCGATCCCGAGACCCTTTTTCTAGCGCGAAAATTCAATTTCAAAGTGCAGGAAATCCCAGTCGCCTGGGGACACAGCGGCGGAACGCGCATCCATCCGCTGATCGACGGCTCCCGCATGTTCATGGAGATGCTTCGAATCCGCTGGAATGACCTGACTGGAAAGTACGGCGGTCCGCCGCCAACAGTGAAGGCGGTTCAAAGCCGCGCGCCTCGACCCAGAACCTAGCCTGAACCCCGACCTGAGGGTTAGCAGAATTCAATCGTCGGCTCCGCTCCGCAATAGTCGGCCGGTCAGGCTTGCGCTGAAGAGGAAACCGTAGAGGCCCTCGTCGCTTCGACAACTCGCCGACCCATTTCCGCGGTAGAAATCGCGGCATGCGATTTTCCCGCCAGGTCCGGCGTGCGCGCCCCTTGCGAGAGAACTGCTGAAACCGCATTCTCAATGCACGCCGCTTCCCTCTCCAACTGAAACGAATGCCGCAGCATCATCGCCACCGACAAAATCGCTCCCAGCGGATTGGCAATTCCCTTTCCAGCAATATCCGGAGCGGAACCGTGCACCGGCTCATATAGGCCAACCGGCCCTCCGATGCTCGCCGAAGCCAGCAGTCCCAGCGAACCCACAACGCCTCCAGCCTGGTCGGAAAGAATGTCGCCAAACATATTCTCCGTGAGCAGGACGTCGAAATCGGTGGGCCGCTGCACCAGCAGCATCGCGGCCGAATCGACATACTGATGACCGAGTTTGACCTCGGGATAATCTTTTCCCACGCGCGTCACCACTTCCCGCCACAACCGTGAACACTCCAGCACGTTGGCCTTGTCCACCGACAAAACTTTGCGCCGCCGCTTCATCGCCAACTCAAAAGCCACGCGCGCGATGCGCTCGATTTCCGATTCGCTATACCGCATCGTGTTAACCGCAACTCGCGAGCCCGGATTTCCTTCGATCGACCTGGGCTGGCCAAAATAAGTTCCGCCGAGAAGTTCGCGCACGATCATGATGTCGGTACCGCGCACGATTTCCGCGCGCAGCGGAGAAGTATCTTCAAGCGCGGGGAACAAGACGGCGGGCCGCAGATTTGCGTACGCGCCCAACTCGCGCCGGATGCGCAACAGTCCTGCCTCAGGACGAAGGTGTCCAGGATTGTGATCGAACGCTGGGCTGCCGACTGCCCCCAGCAGCACAGCAGACGAACCGAGGCAAGCCTGAATCGTGTCGGCAGGCAGCGGATCGTTCACCGCAGTGAGCGCGGCTCCGCCGATTAACTTGTGTTGAAGTTGAAGTTGGTGGCCAAAGCCGTTGGCGATCGCCTGCAAAACGAGAACGGCTTGTTCTGTGACTTCGGGTCCGATGCCATCGCCGGGAAGAATCGTAAGTTTGAGAAGCATGAGTTCAATTTAGCTGTTGGGTAAGTTGGAATAGTAATCACAAACCTTGTGACTGAAATTTTAGATCGTGCGGGAGGATGTGCGGGCGCGGATACGAGGTTACGCTCGCATCGAAGCTAACCTCCCATGCCTAACGCGAAGCCATATGCACAGGCACCGAATACGACCAACCACCAGACGGCGAGTAGTACCGCTTCAAGCCTTACAGATGCAGAAGGCAATCCTACGCGTGTTGCCCCTCGCTTCTGCCAGAGAATCCTTCCGAGCAAACCGGTGGCAAGTAGCGTTGATCCAACGAGCCAGACTTGTAGAAACCGCCCCGCTGGCTCTTCTAGGTGAACATCTCTTAAGGCCAGAAAGCCACGGTCTATCCAACGGTGGGTTGGGGGAATGACGAAGAGTCCGAATAGCAGGAAATTCCATACCGTAATCAATCGGATCGCGTTCCGTGATATCGGGAACATTCGTCCTGATGGGGCGTCCATGAGTTTAATGCCCTGTGATATGCCCACCCTTCGCAAAAGAAGCGAAGGATGGGGCACCCTCCTGGATGCCAGTGTCAATGAGATCAAAACCAAGTCCTCACCGGCTGCTTGTTTCAACGACTCACTTCGGCTCCGAACCGAACCGGATTACGTTGCCATCGGGATCTTCGACGTGCATCTCGAGCGCCCAGGGATAGTTCGTTGGCGGAAGGCGGATCTTAACACCGCGCGCCTTGTATTCCTCTTGCAGCTTCTCGACGTCTTCCACGCCGATCCAAATCCAAGCCTGTCCTGCGCCTTGGCCGCGGCGGCACAGATAAATGCCGGCTCGGTCGCGGTTCACGCTGGTAAAGTCGTCGGTGCCCCACGGCTGGTTCTTAAAACCGAGAAGCTCGACATAAAAGTGGAGACTTGCTTGCATATTCTCCACACGCAAGATAGGTTGACTGCCTTCAAAACGAACACGAGCTTGCGTATCGCTCATGCTGGCGTCCAAGGAGCTATACTCCCCAGAGATAATCTTCTTGCTGGGTCTGCTCGTGGCGGGAATCGCCGTGCACCGGCACGGACACTCCAAAGGCGTTAGTCTGCGGTTGCGTTGGAATCTTCGGCGCCATGGGGAACGGCTGCGCCGGCTCAGGCATGGGTTCGGACGACCGTTCCGGGGCCGCAGACGAAGCGTTCACGGCAGCCGCTTTCGCCAGCGCCAGCGGTTCAATGAGCGGCGTTGCCGACCCCGACGGCTTGTGCGTGTCGCGGATCAGTTCGAGCAGGTGGTGATCTTCGACATGTTTGATCTTGTCCGCGAGGCGGACGAAGCGCCGGTAGATGTCGTCCAGTCCCCGGCGATCGAGCTGATAGCCCAGCTGTTCGCAGCGGATGCTGAGAGCGTGACGCCCCGAATGCTTGCCCAACACTAGCTTGGAATCGGGCACTCCTACCGATTTCGGCGTCATGATTTCGTAAGTCAAGGGATTCTTCAGCATGCCGTCCTGGTGAATGCCGGCTTCGTGCGCGAAAGCGTTGCGTCCGATGATCGCCTTGTTGGGCTGCACGGGCACTCCGGTGATTTCGCTCAGCATCTGGCTGGCAGCGAAAATCTGTTCGCCTACTACGCCCGTCTCGTATGCGAACCGATCCGGACGAACTCGCATCGCCATCACAATTTCTTCCAGCGACGCATTGCCCGCGCGCTCGCCGATCCCGTTGATCGTGCACTCGACCTGCCGCGCTCCCGCCGACACAGCTGCTAACGCATTCGCGACCGCCATGCCGAGATCATTGTGGCAGTGGGCGGAGATGGTTACGCTCTCAATTCCTTTCACGCGCTGGCGAATCGTCGTAATCAGTTCGCCAAACTCTGCCGGCACCGTGTAGCCGACAGTGTCAGGAATATTCAGCGTAGTAGCCCCGGCTTCGACGACCGCTTCCAGCACGCGGCACAGAAAATCAGGGTCAGTCCGAGTCGCATCCTCCGGAGAAAACTCCACGTCATCACACAATGATTTGGCGAAACGAATCGCGTCCCGCGCCTGCTCCACACACTCGTCGCGCGTGATGCGCAGCTTATAAGTCAAGTGAATGTCGGAAGTCGCCAGAAACACGTGGATCCGCGGGCGGGCCGCATGCTGCAACGCCTCCCACGCGCGCTCAATGTCAGGACGGCAGGCGCGAGCGAGCCCCGCGATAATAGGACGGCGCACGGCCAACGCAATTGCCTTCACCGATTCGAAGTCGCCATCCGATGCGATGGGAAAACCGGCCTCGATCACATCCACACCGAGAGAGTCCAGCTGGTGAGCGAGACGCAGCTTTTCCGGCTGGTTCATGCTGCATCCAGGCGACTGTTCTCCGTCGCGAAGAGTCGTGTCGAAAATTGTGATGCGAGCCCGCTCTGCGGTCATAATCTCCTCTAAATAAGCTGAATCTTTATGGTACGGGCAGCCCCGGCAGAAGCAAAACTTATAATTCTTCAGCAATCATTAGCATTAGTTGTATAATAAGTTCTACTAATGTAACCGCTCAAATTGATTAGGGGTAGCCTTGGAACTCTCTCAATTGGAAGTCTTTCTCGCGGTCGCTCACGAGCGCCGTTTCTCCCGCGCCGCAGAAAAACTTTTCCGCACCCAGTCTGCGGTCAGCCAAACCATTCGTAAGCTCGAAGACGAACTGGGCGAAGCCTTATTCGATCGCTCTTCGCGGGAAGGCGTGCTCACCGATGCCGGTAAAGTTCTGCTCGAATATGCCGAAAAACTGATCAATCTGCGCAGCGAAGCGGCCGAGTCTTTGACCGAACTGCGGGAGTTGCAAAAAGGCAAGCTGGTTATCGCCGCCAACGAATTCACCGTGCTCTATCTGCTGCCAGTGCTGGCGGAGTTTCGCCGCCTGCATCCCATGATCAAAATAAAAGTCGAACGCGCTTTGGGCAGCCACATCCCGGACGACGTCTTGCGTTACGCCGCGGAATTCGGCGTCCTGTCCTACGAACCGCAGGAAGCGAGCCTGCATTCCGTGGTTGTGTACCTGGACGAACTCGTGTTCCTCGTACCCCCGAAACATCCACTAGCTTCCACGCCGCAGGTCAGCATCCGCCAGTTGGGCGCGGAATCTTTCGTCGCCCACATTGTCTCGTCGCCCTATCGGGAAAAAGTTCTGCAACTCTTCAAGACGCACAAAACTCCGCTCCACATGGACTTGGAACTTCCCACCCTCCAGGCCATCAAGCAATTCGTCGCTATGGGACACGGAGTGGCGTTCGTCCCGGAAATCAGCGTAGAGACCGAACTGGCCAGAGGAGAATTAGTAGCCATTCGAGTGCGCGAACTGCAGTTAAAACGCAAGCTGCGCCTCATCTACAGAAAAGACGCGAATCTCTCGCACGCTGCCCGTGCATTTCTGAAAGTGGCCGAAGCGATGGCCCTTGATCGCAAAGGCCGTTATCGCTTTCAACGGGAGAACTAACACTGCAAACGAAAAAAGGAGCAAAGCGAACTTTGCTCCTCACTCATAAATTCAGGCCGTGCCCCATCCTAACCGCCCTCCTTGCGGCGAGGGTGGGAGCCCTAGCAGTCGGCGCAAATCTGTTCCTCACGAAATGAAGCCAACGCAGCATCCAGCGATGGATGAACTTCCAGCACGGAGTTCAAGTTCGTCAGATCAAGCAACATGCGAACCAGCGGAGTCGCTCCGGCGTATTTTAGATTCACGCTCTTTCGCTGCGCCCACGTTTGCAGCAAAACCAACTCCCCAATCCCCGCGCTGTCCATTGAACTCACGCCACTTAAGTCGAGCACCAGATTCCGCGCCTGTTGCAACACTTCGCCCGCAACCCGCGACAACTCGGCCGCTTCATCGCGATACACGATGCGCCCCTGGCAGAGCACAATCACGACATCGCCGCAATTCCGTATTTCCAGACTGAGTTTCAACTTCAACTCCTTATCGTATTCCAAGGCAACCGCAACTTCCGGCTGCCCGCTGATTTGCCAATTCATGTCCATTGGTTGCATGCTAATAGATAGACGCGGGTCAATTGCTTTTGGCACCATGAAAATCATGTGAATTTTCGTTAACCTGTCCCGGATCCGGATCGAACAAATTTTGCCGATTGGGGCATCTTGGGCATTCAGTACACTGCATCTAACGGATTTCGTTGACTAAACTGCATTTTTTGCCGGCCCAGGCGCCGGGGAGGAATAATTCGTGTCGAAGACTGCAGCCTCTGTGCTGGCATTCGCTAGTTTGATCTTGTTCTCGATTCCCATGGCGGCGCAATTTAAGGGACTTCTTCCCAATGGCGATGTCTACGCTGGCGTCTCCTACGGCCAGCTCACCGACGTTATTAACAAGCAGAGTTATCGCGGGTTTGAGGGAACCCTCGAATTGCTTCCCTTAAGCCGTTTTCCACGACTCGGATTTGTCCTGGATGGCAGCGGCTACTATCGTCGCGGTTCCACTCCGGTTACGCAATATGTTTTTCTGGGTGGTCCTCGTATCACTTTCAGTTACGGAAAATGGAGCCCCTTCGTGCAAGCCCTGGGCGGTATTCGCCACATCAATTCCGACGGCTTCGTCTACAATCCGATTTCGATTGATGCGGGCGGCGGAGCCGACTATAAACTTCGCTTCAAGAAGCTCTCCTGGCGATTTCAAGCAGACTACTTATACGGTCACTATGCCACCGCTCGCCAGAGCGATTATCGGGCCTCCACTGGGCCGGTCTGGCACTTCTGACACCCCGCGTATCTTGCCTCGTTGTCAGACCTTGTTTCCCAGGCCTTATTTCACCACGCTATTTCTTCATCAACCAATCGGCTCATATCTGAATCTCTTCTCTAAACATCCAAAACTTTGCGATTGAAGTTGGGTTCATGGATGCGGAGAAGGAGAATCTGTTCATGTTGAAAGCTGTAGGCATCACAGCCGCACTATTTATTTTTGCGGGATTGGCGAGCGCCCAAGTACCTTCCGGAAATATATTCTTTGGGTACTCTTACGAACGCACAAATATCACTGCTTTCGGTCCCGATGTGATCAGTTCAACTGTCACTGGGCCCAACCTGCACGGATGGGAAGCATCCTTTGAGGGAAAAGTGATCCCGTTCTTCGGAATTGTCGGCGACGTGAGCGGGCACTACGGCTCTCAAAACTTCACCAAACTTACCCCGAATGGACCATTAAACGTTAACGTCACTGGTCATGAGCAGGAATATCTGGTCGGGCCGCGACTCTCCATCCCCATAAGCAAATTCACTCCCTTTGCCGAAGTCATGGCTGGCGTCGCGCACATTCATACCGGCGGAACTCTTCCCGGGCCTTCCAATACTTCATTCGCAACTGCGGTCGGCGGCGGACTGGACTATCGAATTTTTCGTCCCATCGCCGTGCGCGTGGAAGGCGATTACTTGCGCACAAAATTTTTTAGTTCCACGCAGAACAATCTGCGCCTGTCCGCGGGTGCTGTCTTTCGGTTCTAGGCCATCCTACAGTTTTCTGCGTCTGCCAGGCTGGGATCGCCGCTCAGATCGACTACAAACGAAAGCAGGATTCAGATGGTTGGCTGAATCCCGTTTCTTACCGCCGGCAAAAATCGCTGAATACCACGTGAGGACACTGAAAACAATTAAGCACGCGGTGCGCTGTCCGCTTCCGGCGTCCAATACTTGTGATCGCGCAGAAAGTATTTTTCGTTCCAGTAGTTCATCGCGGTCCACAGAAACAGCCAGCCCACGCGCAAGTGCCCCATCTTTTTGAATCGCCGATTGGTCGTGTATACCCCGCCGCGCACGATAGCAAAGCGCTTGCGATCGACTTGTTGGCTTAACCGGTAATCTTCGGCGAACAAAATCTGCTCGTGAAATCCCCCCAGTTCCCAGAATTTCTTCCGGTCCATCAACATGAACATTCCAGTCGCGAAGGGCCGGTGAAGATACGACAGGTACTGAAAAACATCATTGCCGGCATAGAACGCCTTGTCGAGCCAACTGCCTTCCGCGCACAGAATGTTGGTGGTTACGCAGTGCAACTCCTTGCCCCGCGCCAATTCCACGCAACGACGTATCAGCGAGCGGTCGGCCAATTCAATATCTGCATCCAGAAAAAGCACGTAGGAAGTATCCGCCTGCGCCGCCCCCAGATTTCGACCGACCGACGGCATTCCTCCGGGGATCACGCTTACATTCAGACGATCGCGAAAACTGCGCACAATCTCCGGCGTGCCGTCCGTCGAGTTCGCATCAGCCACCAATACTTTCGTACTCGACATCTTCGAGTAGTCCTGATTCGTCAGCGACGTCAGCAAGTGCGGGAGCAGCTTGGCCTCGTTCTTCGCCGGAATGACGATCGTCAATTCGTTCGCGTCCGTTTTGTCGATCGTAGTCGCCGTGTTCGTTGACGTCATGCTCTGAGTAATCACGCTCTGAATAATCATGGATCCGAACCCCCTGTTCATCGATCGTCAGATACGTAAGCCGTGAATCAACCCAGCCGCCGGAGTTGTAGTAATGCACGCCGGCTTTCTCCACGTGGATCGCCTCGTGGGTATGCCCGCAGAAGATGCGGTCGGCACCGCGCTGCCCGGCAAAGGCCAGCGCTCCCGAAGCCACTTTCGGCGACATGCGCAGCCATCGCGTGTTCAGCCGGTCAATCAGCCTCGCCAGCGGCTTGCCTTTCAAATCCATCTTCTGCAACCGCAGATAAAGCGACGTGCCCCAGCGGCTGAGCCGCACGCGATTCACCTGAAATCCGTCGAACTGGTGGCCATGAATCGCGATGTGCCGCAAGCCGCCGTATTCCCACGTGTAATGCTGATACACGCGAACCCCCACCAGGTGCGACATGATATTCGCCAACCCGTGATCGTGATTGCCTTCCACCCAGACAACTTCAATGTTGCGCTTGGGGTTCGAAAGCTTGCGAATGTAGCCGAGAAACTTCCAGTGATCTTTCGTAAGGCGGGCAAAATTGAGATCGGCAAAAATGTCGCCCAGCAGAATCACCCGCTGAAAGCGGTGCTGCTTGAGTACGCGCGTGGCCTCGCGCGCATGACTGGTCTCTGCTCCCAGATGCAGATCGGAAAGGATCAGCGTGTTGTACCCGTGCAGATCCACATTCCAGTTGTAGCAGCCGATTGTTACGGCCTGATGAACAGTGCATCAATATTGGTGCATAGGTAACATGCGAAGTAACCGTTGCTCCTTCGCAGCGCACCGGAATCGCAGCGCATCAGCGTCGTTCCTGTTACGGGCCGCAGCCGCCTTCTGCTCGCCCCGCGCTTTCTGGCTGGTTTCGCCCCCACATAGTAAAGTGGTAACAGACAATATTTCGGGAAGGATCCTTTTTGAGTTCAGGCATTCGCAACATCGCTATCATCGCGCACGTCGACCACGGCAAAACCACGCTGGTCGACGCCATGCTGCAACAGAGCGGCACCTTTCGCTCCAACGAACACCACGTCGAACGAGTGATGGACTCGAACGAACTGGAGCGCGAGCGCGGCATCACCATCCTCGCCAAGAACACCGCGATTTTCTATCACGACGTAAAAATCAACATTGTCGATACACCCGGCCACAGCGACTTCGGCGGTGAAGTCGAGCGCGCGCTAAAAATGGTCGACGGCGTCATGTTGTTGGTCGATGCCAGCGAAGGCCCGCTGCCGCAAACACGCTACGTTCTGAGCAAAGCACTCGAAGCGCATCTGCCGCCCATCGTGGTCATCAACAAAATCGATCGCTCGGACGCTCGGCCGCAGGAAGTTCTAAACGAGATTTACGATCTCTTTATCGACCTCGACGCGAAAGAGGAACAGATCGATTTCCCGGTGCTCTACACCAACGCCAAAACCGGCACCGCTACCACCGACATCAAAGGCGGGGGCGAAGATTTGCGGCCATTGTTCGATGCGATCATAAAAACAATTCCTCCTCCCAAAGGCGATGCGTCGGGACCACTCCAGATTCTCGTCGCGAATCTCGACTACAGCGACTATCTGGGACGCCTGGCAATCGCGCGCGTCTTCAATGGAAAAATGCATACCGGAGAAGAAGTCGCCATCGCCAAGCTCGATGGCACGCTGCACAAGACGAAGATCACAAAATTATTTTCCTTCTCCGGCCTGAAGCGCACCGACATCACTGAAACGGAATTAGGAGACATCATTGCCGTCGCGGGCGTGGAAGGCATCACCATCGGCGAAACGATCACTGAGGCCGAGAACCCCGCTCCGCTACCCCACATCGCCATCGATGAACCCACCATCGCCATGCTCTTCACGGTCAACACTTCCCCGTTCGCGGGAAAAGATGGCACGTATGTCACCTCGCGCAATTTGCGGGAGCGTCTGGAAAAAGAACTTCTGACCAACGTTTCTCTGCGCGTCGAAGACACCGACACCACCGATTCATTCAAGGTGCTGGGCCGCGGCGAACTGCAACTTTCTATCCTGATCGAAATGATGCGCCGCGAAGGCTACGAACTCATGGTCGGCAAGCCGGAGATCGTCACCAAGCGAATCGATGGCAAGCTGATGGAGCCAGTTGAGCATCTCACTGTCGACGTGCCCGAAGATTTCGTCGGCGTGGTGATGGAGCAACTCGGCTCGCGTAAAGGCGAAGTCACCAACATGCACAATCACGGCTACGGCCGCGTGCGGATCGAGTTCCGCGTTCCCAGCCGGGGGTTGATCGGCCTGCGCAGCCAGCTTCTCACCGACACGCGGGGAACCATCGTCATGAACGCGCTCTTCGACGGCTACACCGAATGGCAAGGCGACATTCCTCACCGGCTTACCGGCGCGCTGATCGCCGATCGCGGCGGAGTTTCGACAGCCTACGCTCTCTGGGGCTTGCAGGAGCGCGGAGAACTTTTCATCGGCCCGGGCGTCGAATTGTATGAAGGAATGATCATCGGAGAAAACGCCAAAGATACCGATCTCGACGTGAATGCGGTGCGCGAAAAAAAGCTGACCAACATGCGCGCCTCGACCGCCGATGAAGCCATTCGCCTGGTTCCCTTCCGTCCCTTGAATCTGGAGCAGGCCATCGAATTCATCGCCGACGATGAGTTCGTGGAAATCACTCCCAAGTCGCTGCGGCTGCGCAAGAAAACTTTGCAGTCGAACAAGCGAAAAAAACACTCGTACGCGACCGTCGAAGAATCGTGAAACGCCAGCGCCAGTACAAGACCGAAAAGACCTCCAAAGACAAAGCCCCGCTCCGAATGTTTCTGGTTCCCTGCAGTTGCGGGACAACCTTTGCCGTCGCTGAGAACTACGATCATCAAGGCACTGCCTGGGGCCGTTATCTCGTCTGCCCAGGCTGCGGCAAAAAACACGATCCAAAAAATCGATTGCTGCAAATGGGATTTCACGCAGAAGGATACTGGAAGGTGGACGAATGCTAGCTCTTCCGCGCCTGGCCCCAGCTGTTTTCAAAATGATTTAACAAGCGGGTTTCAGAAAACCTGCTATACTGCTCGCCGCATTCGACTGTTCGCCAGCTGCGGTTTCGATTTTCAGGAAGGTCCTCCCGACCTGCCAAGTCCGCCGAATTGCTTGCACTTCCGACAGCTCAATGCAGAGGCAGACGCGTGAAGAATATTTTTGTTGGAAATTTGAGCTTCAACACAAATGAAGACGAACTCCGGACGCTTTTTGAACCGTTCGGACAAGTGGACCGCATCAGCATCATGACTGACCGCGATACCGGACGCTCCCGCGGTTTCGGCTTCGTAGAAATGGCCAGCAACGAAGACGGAGAAAAGGCAATCACCGCCTTAAATGGTTCGCAAGTGGGCGGACGCACCATCAACGTCAACGAAGCGCGGCCCAAGACTGAGCGCGCCGGTGGCGGAGGAGGCGGCGGTGGTCGCGATCGCGGAGAGCGTGGTGGCCGTGGTGGCGGCGGTGGTGGCAGGCGCGACCGATACTAACCAAGAATTCTCCCGGAATCTGTTCAAACCGCGCTTGTCCCTGGGTTCTGTGAGACGCGGTTACTGAACGCGCCTCTTCAGAAGCGGTTCCATCAGAAATCGTGCTGCGATGTCTCAGCGCTCGCCGCTACTGCGCGACGTGCGCCGTTCATGCCCCCGCCTTTCATGGTGAAGATAATTCCCGGGCTGCATGTGGGCATTGCAGGCCATTGCCGTTGAAGGCATTTCCCATCCCCGTGTAGACTGTAAACACCGTGCGCCCGTAGCTCAGCTGGATAGAGCGGTTGCCTCCGGAGCAACAGGTCGGGAGTTCGAATCTCTCCGGGCGCACCATTTCCCAACTCACCAATCCCGCCAGCACAGAACTCCCCATAGGTTCTCAGCGCTATCCACAGACGCGGTGCTCAATTTTCGGGAACGTGATAAATTGCTTTCGCACTCAAAGAATCGAAATCAAAGTCCACGTCCATCCATTGGAGAACCTCGAAATGCGAACGGATCTCTTGAGCATCGTTAGACGGAAGCTCATTACATTAGCCATTGCAACCTTCGTCCTTCCACTCACGATAGTTCTTGCCCAGGTAAAACAAGAAACGCCAATAACCAAGCCCGAACCGGCCAAAACCGAGCCAGCAAACCCCGAACAATTCAAAGCAGAGCAGCAGGCAAGCAAAGGAACGGTCACCATCGGCGGGAATGTAATTAACTACGATGCATTCGCCGGCACGCTGGTGGTGCATCCCAAGGACTGGGACGACGTCCCACAAAACGCCGACAAAGATGATAAGAACAAGCCGGCCGAAGCCAGCATGTTCTACGTGGCATATTTCAAGTCGGACAACAAAGGTGTGCCGCGCCCGATCACCTTCCTTTACAACGGCGGACCCGGTTCGTCCACAGTGTGGCTTCACATGGGAGCATTCGGACCGAAGCGCGTTGTGACGGCCGACGACACCCACACACCCGCCGCCCCCTATCCCGTGGTCAACAACGAATACAGCCTGCTCGACGTGAGTGATCTCGTCTTTGTGGATGCGCCCGGCACCGGCTTCAGCCGCATCGCCGGCAAGGACAAGGAGAAAGCGTTCTACGGTGTCGACCAGGACGCGTGGGCCTTTGGCGATTTCATCTATCAATTCCTTTCCAAGTATGGACGGTGGAACTCGCCAAAATATCTTTTCGGTGAAAGCTACGGCACCACGCGATCCGCCGTCCTCAGCAATATTCTGGAAACCGAACGCGATCTCGACTTCAACGGCGTGATCCTTCTATCGCAAATTTTAAACTTCTCGCTCGATTCGGATTTCCCTGAGTTCAATCCCGGCATCGATGTGGCGTATCAACTCAATCTACCTACCTATGCCGCCACCGCGTGGTATCACCACAAACTGCCGGGGTCTCATCAGGAACTCGCGCCTCTGCTAACCGAGGTCGAGCACTTCGCCATGACCGATTACGCTTTGGCGCTTGGAGCCGGCTCTTCGCTTCCAGTAGAACAACGCCACGCTATCGCCGCCAAGCTGCATGAATACACCGGCCTTCCGGTTGCCTACATCGAGAAAGCCGACCTGCGCATCAGCGGCGGAGAATTCGAGAAGAACCTGCAGGACGAAAGCAATCTCACCACCGGCCGCCTCGACACGCGTTTTTCCGGGCCCACGTTTGATCCGCTCAGCAAAGAGGCAGAGTACGATCCGCAATCGGCGGCAATCTCTTCAGCCTATGTTTCCGCATTCAACGAGTATGTGCGGAAAGATCTGAAATATGGGGAGAACAAGGAATACAAACCGGAAATTGAACTTTTTAAATGGTGGAGTTTTGCGCATAAGCCTCCCGGCGTTCCGTTCGCCTTGCCCGGGGCAACGAACGTGATGCTAGACCTCGCTACCGCAATGAAGTACAACCCGCAACTCAAAATTCTTTTGAACGCTGGGTATTTCGATCTCGCTACCCCGTTTTACGAAGGCGTCTATGAAATGCAACACCTGCCGATTCCGCCTGATTTGCAAAAAAACATCGAATTCAAGTTCTACGAATCCGGACATATGGTCTATGCTCACGAAGCCTCGTTGAAAGCGATCCACGACAATGTCGCGGAATTTATCCATAGCAGCGATAATTCGAAGACTAAGTAGAAAGAAGACCAAGTAGAAATAGGAGCGGATCGGGCACTCTTTGACCGGGCGAACGAGCGTGCTTTACTGGTCGACAATTACTCCCTCGTTGATCTTGCGAGTATGATCCTGCGAATACTGTTGCTCGGCTGTCTGTTGTGTACTTTCCCGGTCAGACTCTTGGCGCAGACTCTAGTGGAGCGTCTGGGGTACCCTTCCGGCACAAAGCTCCTAGTTGTTCATGCGGACGATCTGGGCGAAACCCACTCGGTGAATGCTGCTGCCATCAAAGCTCTGCAAGGCGGCACGATCAATTCGGCGAGCCTGATGGTGCCCTGCCCATGGTTTCCAGAGATTGCCGACTATGCCAAATCCCATCCGGACGCAGACTTTGGCCTGCACCTCACGTTGACGAGCGAACGAGTTTATTACCGCTGGGGCCCCGTGGCGCCCGCGGACAAGGTGCCGAGCCTGGTGGATCAAAACGGATATTTCCATCACGACTGGGAAGAGGGCGAGCATATCAACGCCAAGCAGGTCGAGGTCGAACTGCGCGCCCAGATCGAGCGCGCGCTCGCCATGGGCGTTCGTCCCACGCACCTCGATTCGCACCAGTACCGGCTGATCATGAACGGCAAAGAACTGTTCGATACTATGCTGCGAGTGGCTCACGAGTATAAGCTGCCGGTTTTCGTTACGAGAGATTGGTTCGCCGACCACCCCTATTTGCAGGCCAGCCTCGGTCCAGGCGATGTAGTGCTGGACCACACGGTTACGATTGAACCGGAAATTCCGCCGGAAAAATGGGCGGAATTTTACCTCACTGCGTTGAAGAACTTGAAGCCGGGCGTGACGGAGTTCGTCATCCATCCCGGTTTCGACGACGATGAACTACGGGCCGCCACCAGGGAACGCTCCACATGGGGCTCGGCCTGGAGGCAGCGCGACTACGATTTTTTCACCAGTGATCAGTTCCGGCAGATTCTGACTCAGCAAAAAATTAAGCTGATCACTTGGAGGGAACTGGCCCGCGCCGCCGAAGCAAAGTAATCTCTCCCAGATGTCTGCCAAGTACTGCGGGCGTTCGCCCGCGGCACTGGAACCTTCGAAAACGAGCGGCTGGAATTCGGGTGGCTCCCACGCCGAGCGGTCTGCAATTCTCAGTTGGTGTAATCGCCTGTGACTGTTGAAAAAGTCCTGTTTCCTCCCAAACAGCCAAAATTGGGGGGATGCAAAATATCTAGAAAATTAAGAAAGTCGTTTGTAGGGCATCCTAGCGTAATTTTATTTTTGCGAATTTCGGGCGGAGGAGTTTTTCAACAGCCACGCCTGTTAGCAACACTTACGTTGGAAACCCGCCAAATTGGGGCGTAAAGTGTTCCCATGATCCTGCGGGGAAGCAGGATAATCAGAGCAAGCCAGGACAAACGATTTCCAAAATTAAAGCTGGTAACGCCTC
>Ga0182024_10002489_pt1 | contig 45564 bp, 38 predicted proteins | sample P32metaG_FD_120480 | JGI IMG/M metagenome (GOLD analysis project Ga0182024, IMG submission 120480) | Permafrost microbial communities from Stordalen Mire, Sweden - P3-2 metaG (Illumina Assembly) | ecosystem: Environmental > Terrestrial > Soil > Wetlands > Permafrost | place: Sweden: Stordalen... | reverse complement strand
TTGCCAGGGCCCATGGAGTGTGGACTTACGAACCCCGCGAGGGCAGGAATGCAGCAACGGCAGTTTGCTCCACTTCCGCCGTGGTGTCCCTGGCATTCTTTTAATCTCATTTGAAATGTCGTATCAAGTCATAGCACGAAAATACCGCCCGCAACGGTTCGAGGATGTCGTCGGCCAGGAGCACGTCACGCAAACGCTGGGCAACGCCATCGCGCAGAAACGCATCGCCCATGCTTATTTATTCGTCGGCCCGCGCGGGACGGGCAAGACGACCATTGCCCGCATTTTCGCCAAGTGCCTCAATGCCACCGATGGCCCCAGGGTCGATTTTCCAGAGGACGATCCCAAAGCCAAGGAAATTGCCGACGGCCGTTCGATGGATGTGTTGGAAATCGACGGCGCCAGCAATCGCGGCATTGACGAGGTGCGGGAATTGCGGGAGACGGTCAAATATGTCCCGGCGTCGTCGCGCTTCAAGATTTACATCATCGACGAAGTCCACATGCTGACGAAGGAGGCGTTCAATGCGTTGTTGAAAACGCTGGAGGAACCGCCGGCGCATGTGAAATTCATGTTCGCCACCACGGAGCCGGAGAAGGTCCTGCCCACCATTCTTTCCCGCTGCCAGCGCTTCGATCTGCGCCGGATCCCGGCGGCTTTGATTGTCAAACATCTGGAGCAGATTGCCAAAAAGGAGGAGGTCAAGATCGACCAGGCGGCCTTGCACGCCATCGCCCGCGGGGCCGACGGCGGCATGCGGGACGCGGAATCGACTCTGGACCAGTTGATCAGTTTTTGTGGCAAGGAAATCTCCGAGCCGGATGTCCTTTCCATGTTTGGCATGGCGTCGCAAAGCCAGATTCTCGCGCTGGCCGACGCAGTTTTGTCAGGCGAAACAGAAAAGGCGTTGCGCGAATTGAATGACCTGGCCCATCAAGGCAAAGACCTCGGGCGGCTGGTGTCGGAGCTTTTGGGTCATTTTCGCAACTTGCTCATTTTTCAAGTTTCGCGCGGCGATCTAAACTTGATCGAAGCATCGGAGGCGGAAGGGGTCGCGCTGAAGGAGCAGGCGGCGCGCATTGGCAGTGATGGGTTGACGCGCATCATGGAAGTATTGACCGACTGCGAAGGCCGCTTGCGCGATACGGCTTCCAAAAAAATCCTCGTCGAAGTCACGCTGCTGAAAATGATCGAGGCACGTCACGCGGTCAGCATCGATACGGTTTTGAAGCAAGTGCAACAATTGCGGGCGGAAGCCGCGGGGGGCGTCCCGGCCGCCGCCGCGCCAAGGCCCGCAGCAGCCACACCGCCAACCAAGGCCGCGCCCGTTCGCGCGACGACGGTGGAATCGGTCGCCGCAGCAACCCCCGCTGGCCAGACGGACTTGGATCAGCTTTGGGTCAAGCTGGTGGAAGCGGTGGGCCGGGCCAGTCCGTTTGTGCGAACTTATTTTACGGAAGCGCATCCGGTGTCATTGGCGAAAAACGTATTGACTATTGGATTTGACGCGGAATTTGCGGCGCACATTCCCCTGGTGGATAATTCGAGAAACCACGCCTTGATCCAGACCAAACTGGCGGAATTGGGCCATCCGCAGGTCATGGTGAAATTCATCCAGGCCGAAGCGCCGGCCAAATGGAAAAATCCGCCGCCCGCAACGACCGCCCCCGCGCCAGCACAGACCCAGGCGGCGACAGCGGGGCCTGTCAAAACAAAAACGGAAGCCACCGCGTTCGACAAGGACAATTTTAAGAATGATCCCCTGATACAAAAGGCCCTGGAGGCTTTTAAAGGCCAGATCGTTGATGTCCGCTCTTAACCACGAATCATTATGCCCAACCTCGGAAAACTCATGAAACAGGCTGCGCGCGCGCAGGAACAGATCCAACAAATCCAGGCCCAACTGGCCACCCGCACGGTCGAGGCGACCAGCGGAGGCGGCGCCGTCACGGTGATCGCCAAATGCGAAGGCACCCTCGTGTCAATCAAAATTAATCCGCAGGCGATTAATCCGGCGGACGCCCAGTTGCTGGAAGACATGATTATTTCGGCGGTCAATCAGGCGCTGGAAAAAGCCCGGCAAATATCCAGCGACGAAATGGCCAAAGCGACCCAGGGATTCAACCTGCCCGGCTTGATGTAACCCGCCCATGCCGTTGCCCGCCCCGATTATAGCTTTGACTGAAGCGTTGAGCCGGCTGCCCGGCATCGGACCGCGTTCGGCGGAGCGCCTGGCGCTGCATCTGGCGCAAAGCGACTCCGACGCGGTGCGGCACCTGGCGCAAACGTTGATCGAAACGCGCGAACGAATTCGCGTCTGCTCGATTTGCGGGGCGTTGACGGAAGCGGAACCGTGCGCCATTTGCGAAGATCCGCGCCGCGATTCATCCATGATTTGCCTTGTGGAACACCCGGTGGACGTATTCACGATGGAGAAAGCGGGGACCTTTCGCGGCAAGTATCATGTGCTCGGCGGCAAAATCTCACCGCTTAACGGCGTTGGGCCGGATGATCTGCGCATCGCGCAATTGGAAGAGCGTCTGGGCCATGGGGTGACAGAAATTATTCTGGCCCTGAGCACGGATGTTGAGGGGGATGCGACGGGTTTTTATCTGGCGAGACGGCTCGCTGGCAAGGGGGCGAAGATTTCGCGCATCGCCTACGGTCTGCCCGCTGGCAGCGGCCTGGAATTCGCCGACGAAGTCACGCTGAATCGGGCCCTGGAGGGCCGCCGGGAGCTGGCCGCCTAAACCAAGCCAATACTAATTAATATGACCACCCCCTCTGTTGTTGTGTTTGATCTGGGCAAGGTGCTGGTCGATTTCGACTATGGCATCGCGGCGGAGAAAATCGCGCGGCGGAGCCGTTTCAGCCCGGGCCAGGTGCGCGAGTTGGTCGAATATTCACCCCTGCTTTTTCGCTTTGAAACGGGGCTGATAAGCACGGAAGAATTCTACGGCGAAGTTTGCGCAGCCTGCGGATATTCGGGCAAACTGGACGAGTTTTGCGCAGCGTTCGCCGACATTTTTTCCGAGATAAAACCGATGATTGCGCTGCACGCCGCGTTGCGGGCCAGACGGGTGCCGACCTATATTTTCTCGAACACAAACGATATTGCCGTGGGGCATATCCGGGAGCGATTTCCCTTTTTCTCGAACTTTGACGGCTACATTCTTTCCTACAAACACGGCGCGATGAAACCGACGGCGAAGATTTATGAAATCGTGGAGGGGCTGACCGGACAAAAAGGACCGGCCATCGTGTATTTGGATGACCGGGCCGAAAACGTGGCGGGTGGACTGGCCCGCGGCTGGCAGACGATCTTGCACGAGACGCCGGAAAAGACGATTCCAACCCTGCGCCAACTCGGCCTGCCGGTTGACCTCAACCCTTGAAGAATTGCGGTATCTCGTGATCGCCCAGCGAAAAAACACGCTCAGCCAGATCATTCAGGGCCAGACGAGTTGGCTCGAAGCGGGACGACAACGTGTTAAAAATGGGGGCCAAATCAAACTCGTTGGCCAGGCGATGGTGGCTGGCCGCCCGAAAACTCGCGCGCCCCAGCTCCCGGTAATATTGCAAACCGGGAAAGCCGCGTTGCTCGGCGCGGGCGCGAATGCGTTCCGGAAAAACGCCGGAGAAAAAGAGGGAATGATTGCCAATGTGCGCACGCAGGCAAAAGGCGGTGTAATCATCGGCCGTTTGCAAGGCGGCGAGCATTTCAAAAAAATAATCCATGGGCTGGAGCTGGCCGCGAAGAATGCATCGGGTGCGTTCTTCACGCGAAAATTCCGTCAGCAATTCCGCCACGTAGTCGGCGACGGACCGGTCTTCCAGGCCGGATTGGCGCAAGACGTGGCGCACCAGCACGTAAAAGTAAAGATGAGGCGAGACCCGCAGGCAACCCCGCTGCTCCAAAAGCGCGTGGAACAACATGTCGTCATCCAGGATCAAGTCACGGGTGTCCATGTCGGTCAGGAGGGAGACAAGGAAAGCCATGCTTTCCTTTTTCTTTCCGAGCACCGACGTGATGAAATCCATATCCTCGGCCGTAAATTGCACCCGGCAGTTGGCATGAATTACTTGCATAACGCCAGTGTAGCAAGTTTAGTTCCATACTCAGAACTGAGTCAAATCCAGGTAGATTTCCCGGGGAATCGGCTCCTAATCTCCTTTGTGCCAAGGATTAGGATTAAGATTACGAATAGCAGCCGAAATAAAAACCGGCGAACACCCATCCTTGCCAGCCGACCCGTCTCAAGGCTAATGTTTTCGGGTGAATGTTCGAGTTCGCTTTGCGCCCAGTCCGACCGGTTTTCTGCATATTGGCGGAGCCAGGACGGCGTTGTTCAACTGGCTTTACGCCCGCCATACCGGGGGGACGTTCATTCTGCGCGTCGAAGATACCGATGCCGCCCGGAACACCACCGAGGCGACAGAGGCGCTCTTAGGCGGACTCCGCTGGCTGGGATTGGATTGGGACGAAGGCCCGACCACGGGCGACCCAGCCGGACCCAGCAAAGGCCATCACGGCCCTTACTTCCAATCGCAACGGGGCGACATCTACCGTTCCCGCGTCCAGGAGCTAAAGGAAAAGGGGTTGGCCTACGAGGCGGATGGAGCAGTCAAGTTCAAGATGGACCGCCAGCCCATCGTGATTCCGGACTTGATCGTTGGCGATGTAACCCGGGAATTGACCGACCGCGAGCAAGCGGACCCGGATTTCGTCATCATCCGGTCCGACGGCCAGCCGGTGTTTCACTTCGTCAATGTGGTGGATGATTTGGAAATGAAAATTACCCACGTCATCCGCGGAGAAGATCATTTAACCAACACGGCCAAGCACATTGCGCTCTTCCGCGCCTTCGGCGTGGAGCCCCCCAAATATGCGCATATTCCACTCATCCTGAATCCGAACGGCACCAAGATGAGCAAGCGCGATATCGGCGCGTCCTTGCAGACTTATCTGGACGAAGGCTGTGTGCCGGAAGCGGTGGTCAACTATCTTTGCCTGCTGGGCTGGTCGCCCAAGGAAAACCGGGAGAAGCTGCCCATCGAGGAAATCATCCAGCTTTTCGACCTGCCGCAAATCCTGCGCCACAACGCCCGTTTCGACATCGGCAAACTGAATTGGCTGGACGGCGAATACCTGCGGGAGATGGGCGACGACCGATTCCGCGACCTGGGAACGGCGGCCTTGCGCCGCGCCGGTTACGAGGTCGATAAGTATCCCGCCGAATACGTCGTGGCCGCGCTGGCGACCTGCAAGGGCAAAGTAAAACGCCTCTGCGAACTGGGGCCGTACGCCGGGTTTTACTTCACGAACGAAATCAAAATCGATCCCGTGCTCGCCGCCAAAGAGTTCACCGAGGAAAACAAAGCGCGGCTGCAAAAGCTGCGCGACGACCTCGCCCAACTGGAACCATTCAACGCCGCCGGAATCGAACAGACGTTGAAAGGCATCGCCAAAGAATTAGAGGTGAAGGTTGGCGTCCTGGTGCATCCAACGCGCCTGGCCTGCACCGGCAGCGCGTCGGGGCCAAGCTTGTATCATTTGATGGAAGTCCTGGGTAAAAAAACGGTTTTAAAGCGTATTGACGCAGCGCAAGTTTAAAAGGTGAGAACTTGCGCATGCGAATAATGGAAAAACTCCGAATCTTCATGCGACGAAAAACCGCCCTTCGCAAATGCCGGCCTTTGGTTTGGATGGCAATCGTCCTCGTATTGACGGGCTGTCCACACAATGAATACATTGTCCAACTTCAACCGCGCGGCACTGCCATTGAGCGGACACTGGTTTTTTTTCGTGAGGATGGCGTGAACGAAAAAACCCGCCTGCCCAATTACAACGACTTTGACGCGGATGAACTGAAGGCGATCACCGCCCTGTATCCGGCGCACGGCCTGACTAACGAAGGGAAGCGTTATACGGCCCGGGGTGAATTTACCAGTGCGCTGCCGGGGGATGTCGGCGGCGCGGGCTCTTATACGAATCTGAGCACCAGCCTCGGTGAGGTGGGCTTTTACGTGGAGCGGTTCCGCGGCAATGACGATATGGCCGCCTTGACCGAGCGTCGCAGCAAGGTGGCAGACCGGCTGACGGACTTGCTCATCGGCTGGAGTCGGATGGAGTTGGGCCGGGAACCCGGCTACAACAAACTGCGCGAATTTCTGCATGTGAATTTTCGACGCGATCTCAAGAATTTCAGCGAGTATTGGTGGGCGGGGCAGCTTGTCAATGGCTACAAAACCAATGCGGCTGAGGAGTTTGGTGTGCGGATTGGCCAATACCTTTTCGAACACGGTTATTTCACACTGGGAGAATTGCCGAGCCTGGTCAAAGACATATCCGGCGGGGATTCGAAGGCGTTGATGCGCCTGATCCAGCGTCTGGTCGCGCGCAAAATGGGCGTGCCTGAGGCCGCGTCGGTGCCAGCTTCGCTCGTTTTTCTCGCCGACGATACCGTGATGGAAAATTCGCTTGACAAATATATTGCCGGCACGGATTTTTACCGCGCCGCGCTCAAGAAGTGGAAGGCGGAGAAGAAACGAACGCCCGACCTCAAACCATTGCAGACAAAAGACGTGGCATCGGATGTGTTGGATGAAATGGTCAGCGGCCTGGTTGATTTCACGATGTTTAGCGACGGCGAACCAGATCATTTGACCGTCCGGTTGTCGCTGCCGTCGGCACCCGATCACAGCAATGGCCGCTGGGACGATGCGGTCAAGCAAGAGGTTTGGGATTCATTCATCGAGGGCGGGGGCGGAACAAATGCGGTCCATTTGCCGGTGACGTGTTATGCCAATTGGATACGAGCCGATGAAGGGTTTCAAAAAGCGCACATCGGCAAGGCGGCGGTGACGGGGGATAAACTGCTGGAGTATTGCCTGTGGCGCAGCAGCCTTGACGTGCAACGGGGCGGCGAATGGGACACCTTTCTGGCGAACTTGCAGCCCGGCGGCGGTTGGTGGAGGAAATTGGACGCCTTCCGTTTCTCGGGCGAACCGGAGCAGGTGGGGACGAACGACCAACAGAAGATTCCCCTTCCCTCCGCCTATCCGCGCGAACTGATCGAGAAAGCGGTGGAATAGACGAAGCCAGTGGAGAGTGCGGAGTGCAGAATTCTGCACTTTTGGATAACAGCTTTACTTGCCGGCCGGCGCTTTGTGTTGTCGCCGAATGATGCCCGCCAGGGCGCGCAACGAATCATTCACCGCCGCGGCGCTGGGAAATGCCTTTGCGACATCGGCTTCCAGCACGACGACATTTGCGCCCTGGGCATAACGCCGGGAATATTTTCCGCGAACGCCGCGGGAGAAATCGTAATCCGGCCGCATTTCGGCTTCCGCTGCTTTGTCAGTTGCTTTCTTCATAGGTCTTTCGCTCTCGCCTGCTGGCACGGCGGGCGCTAATGATGCGGATACTATCGCCCCGTTCCGTATGCACGACAACTAATAATTTTTGTGCGTGCGACTTTCCGAGCACGATGAATCGGTCTTCTGTCTGCGAGTGGGCCGGATCGGGAATTGTCAGCGACAGCGGGTCGCCGAACACGGTTGTCGCCTCCTCAAAGCTGACGCTGTGCTTGGCCAGATTGGTTTTGGCCTTGTTGGCGTCCCACTGAAAATTCACCGGCATGAATCTATGCTGCCTTCTTACAGTCGCGGGGCCAAGCGGGATTTGCCGGACGATCCGTTTTCAGGCCATTCCTAACTCCCCACTTTCTTCAGAACTGCTTCAAGAACCGCACGTCGTTTTCGTAGAAAATTCGGATGTCATTTATATTGTAACGAATCATGGCGATGCGTTCGATGCCGAAGCCGAAGGCCCAGCCGCTCCAAGTCTCGGGATCGTATCCCACTTTTTCAAAAACTGTCGGATGCACCATGCCGCAGCCGGCGATCTCCAGCCATTCCTTGCCCATCTTCCGGGTCAGCGCGCTGGAAAAATCGATCTCGTAACTCGGCTCTGTGTAGGAAAAATAATGCGGCCGAAACCGGATTTTGATTTCGTCGCCCAGGAGTTCCTTGAAAACAAATTCGACCGTTCCCTTCAAGTCCGCCACCGTCACGCCGCGGTCCACGTAAAGGCCCTCGATTTGCTGGAAGGTCGGATTATGCGTCGCATCCGGATTGTCGCGCCGGTAAACGCGGCCCGGCACAATGATCCTCACGGGCGGACGCTGCTTTTCCATCACCCGGATTTGCACCGAAGAAGTGTGGGTGCGCAACAATGCCTTTTCGTCCGAGTTCAGATAAAACGTGTCCTGGGCGTCGCGCGCAGGGTGATCGGCCGGTGTGTTGAGGGCGTCGAAGCAATGGTATTCATCCTCGATCTCCGGTCCATCGGCCACGGCGAAACCGAGCTTGCGAAAACTCCGCACGATGTCTTCCGTCACCTGGGTGAGCGGATGCAATTTGCCCAGCGAACGATGACGTCCCGGCAGGGTGAAATCAGTGGCTTCTTTGGGCAGCGCGGATTTCAGTTCCAGTTCGGCGCGGCGGTCGGACAGGACGGTTTCCAATTCCGTTTTGGTTTGATTGATGAGCTTACCGGCGGCGGGACGTTCTTCCTTGGGCAAAGCGCCGAGCTGCTTCATGGCGGCGGTGATTTTCCCATGCGGCCCGAGCCATGTTCCCTTGGCCTGTTCGAGCGCCGCCAAATCGGCCGCGCCCCTCAGCTCAGCCAGCGCCGCTTGTTTGAGCGGTTCAATCTCCATAAGTTTGAGCCGGGTCAACCCGGCAGACCGCCAAACTTAAGCTTTGGAGGCCTTGGGAGCCTTGGCCTGCAACGCATTTTTGGCCGTCGTGACCAATTCGCCAAAGGCGGCGGCGTCTTGCGCGGCGATGTCGGCCAGCATTTTGCGATTGAGCGGACATTGGGCGGCCTTGAGGCCTTCCATGAACCGGCTGTAAGTGGTGCCGGCGGCACGGGCCGCAGCATTGATACGCACCTGCCAGAGAGCCCGGAAGTTTCGCTTTTTGGTTTTGCGATCCCGGTAGGCGTACTGCATCCCATGATCCAGCGCGTCGGAGGCGTAGCGATACAGTTTGGACCGCTTTAACCGAAAGCCTTTGGCGGCTTTGATCGTGCGCATGCGGCGTTTGCGCGAAGCGGGTGAGTTTGTGACACGCATATAAGAGTAGCGGGTTGGTTAGTGGCTGAAGGGTAAATTCTGGAGTATACGATATGTGTCCGTGGGATCCACCAGTTTGGATGTCCCCAGGCTGCGGCGGCGTTTTGGCCCCTTGGTTTGGAGCAAATGGCGTTTGCCAGCGCGCGAGCGCATGACTTTTCCGCGAGCGGTTATCCTGAACCGCTTCGCCACTGCTTTTTTTGTTTTGATGCCTTTGGGCCGTCGCATAATCGCATTTCCTTTTTTAAAGGACGGGCAATATATGGGCAGCCCGCCGAGCAAGCAAGAGTTATTTTGTAAAATTTTAGCGGCAGCACTTTTCCTTACCCCGCCATCGGTCCGCGCGTCACGCCCAGTTGATTGTGTAATTTCAATTCCCGCCACAATTCCGCGCCGCTCATCGTCCCGGCCAGCAATGCCTGGTATTTCCCAATTGTAGCCGTGACCTCCACTGCGGTTTCGTTGACGAACTCGATGCGAAAATGGCGCGCGCCCAGGTCCAATAGTCGCCTGGCGTATTCCGCGCCGGTCTGCGCCCGGCCGTTGAAGAGGGTGTTGCGGCAGCCAGCGTCCGCCTTGAGCGGATGCTCCAGGCCGACCCGGTCGCGCATTTTAACTTTATGTTTGTCACATGGCCGGCCGCAATTGGTGTAATCCGTGCCCTGGCTCAAAAACGCGCAGAACACGCAGTGCTCCATGTGAAACATCGGGATGTGCTGGTGGATCGTGATCTCAAACCATTGCGGCGGGGCGGATTCCAGCAGCGCCTCCAGTTGCGTAATGTTCAAATCATACGAGGCCGTCAAACGCTCCAGGTCAAAATGGTTCTTGAAATAATCCGCCGCCAATCCGTTGGCCACATTGAGCGAAAAATCCCCAACGCGCCGGCTGTCGGCGAAGAATTTCAGGTGATCGTAATTGCGCACAAGGTAACCATCGGCTTCGCAGGAGCGCACTTGTTTTAAAATCCATTCCTCGCCGGTTTTGAAGATACGGGGCGGGGCGACAAAAATTTCAGCCTTCAGGCCCGCTGCGCGAAAACGGGCCACCGCCTCGCGATATTTTTTTGGGTCCTCGAATTCACAGTAAATTGTTTGCACGCCGCCAGCTATGGCCGCTTCGAGCTGCGCCATCTCCCGCACTAGCACGATCAGATGCGCCGCCGTCGCAACGTCGCGCGGTTGCGCTGCCGGCGTTGCGGGCTTGCTCTCGTTCAGAATCCATCGTTTCGGCTGCGCGCGCAGGGTCTCCATCTGTTCCACGAGGGCGCGGCGCATGCGGTTCAACTCGCTCATGGGCAGGATGACTCCGCCTGCGAGCGCGTTTTTCAAGGTGCCCAATGCAAATGGCGTTCCGCCCATCCGGCCCAACTGTTCGCGCAACCGTTCCGTGGTCAACGGTTGCTTTTGCGCAGCAGCCAGCGGCATGGCCGAATCGAGTTGCACAACGCGCCCGATTTCGTCGCGCCCAATCAAAGTCAACGCCAGCCCGACGCCGCCATGCGCCTCCAAATCCAGCCTGCGGCGAAAGTGCGGCGTCTCGCCCGCGAAACTTTGGCGCAGCTTGCGGTCCAATTGCGGGTCACTCGTTTTCCAAACCTTGTCTCCGACGTGGACGTGGTTCAAATCCACGTCGTCGTGCCCGAACGAAATGGCGGCCTCGGCGGGTCGGGCCGTTTGTTCCACTCCATACACCCGTCCGCCCTGCTCCTTCTCGTCGGGGCGTCCGGCGTCAAATACAATTCCATCCCCCGGCTTCAAGGGCGCTTCCAGGCGCAAATAGACCCGGCCTCGTTCCACGCGCTGCACCGCGCCCAAATAGACGCCGCGTTTTTTGCCGAAACGCGCGTGGACCAGGGCCTGGTTGTTCGTGCCGCCAAACCATCCGGTGTGCAGGCCGCGAGAAAAGGCCATTTCCAAGTTGTAACGGCTGTCGCTATCCGGGCTTGCCTGAGAATCCAAAGCGCGCCGGTAAACTTGCGTGATGTTGGCCACGTATTCCGGCGATTTCAGGCGCCCTTCGATTTTCAACGAAGCGACGCCGGTGCGGACCAGCTCCGGCAAGACCTCCAAGCCGGCCAAATCCTGCGGGCTTAAAAGATAACGGCGGTCGCCCAGCGCCACCTGCTGGCCATCGCAAATCAACTCGTATGGCATGCGGCAGGCCTGGGCGCATTCCCCGCGATTGGCCGACCGCCCGCCCAGCGCCTCGCTTGTCAAACATTGCCCCGAATAGGCCACGCACAAGGCCCCATGCACAAAAACCTCCAGAGGCAGAGTGGCGGGGCTGGCCATTTTCCCGATTTCCTGAAGTGAACATTCGCGCGCCAGCACCACCAGGTTGCAGCCCAGCTCTTTGGCAAATTCCAGACCAGCCGCGCTCGTAATGGTCATTTGCGTGGAAGCGTGGATTGGAAAATCGGGCGACAACTGACGAATCAACCGGCAAACGCCGGCATCCTGCACGATGGCGGCATCGGCGCCCACCGCGATCAGGGTCCGCAAGTACCTTTCCGCCTCGGCCATTTCATTGGCAAAGACGAGGGTATTGAAAGTTACATACCCCTTCACGCCGCGCCGGTGGAGGAACTCCATCAGCTTCGGCAATTCCGCCTCGCTGAAATTATTGGCCCGCATCCGCGCGTTGAACCGTTCCAGTCCGAAGTAGATGGCATCCGCGCCGTTCTCGACCGCCGCTCGGGCGCACTCCCAATCGCCCGCCGGGGCCAGCAGCTCAGGGCGGGGCAGCGGCACGCGAAGTGCGCTCGCGGGCTGCTCTGGCTGTTCGACTGTTGCGCTGGCCGTCATTTGAAACCGTAGTTTAGCCCTGTTTTCACCCGCACACCAATTTTAAAAGGAGTGGGAAGCGGTGGAATTTTTATTTGGCTGTAATTGCCTCGAATCACCTCTACCGGAGAAATTCTCCAGAAATTGGAGAAATTTCAGGCTTCGATTGCGTTTGATTTCACCCGGATTATTTTGGCTTGCAGCGGGTTCGAACTTTCCGATTTGAACCCCAGATCATGCCGATACGGCATGGATGTCTTTGCCGGTTCGTAACAGGCTATGCAGCGCGTCGAGCAATTTGTCAACGGTGTAAGGCTTGACTAAAAATGTCTTGACGCTTAATGCCTCCAATTCGCCCGCCCGATGGCTGCCGCCTTGTTCCGTGGCCAGGCCGCTGGAGGCGATGATTTTCAGGCGCGGATGCGCCCGGCGCAAAACCCGGATCAATTCCACCCCGTCCATTTCCGGCATCATGATGTCGGTCACCACCAGGTCAAGGGCCTGCCCGTGCCGTTGGATCACGGTCAGGGCTTCTGAACCGTTTTTCGCCACCAAGACCCGGTAGTTCTGCTGTTCCAGCAGGGCCGTCATGCCCGCAATAATTTCCGGTTCGTCATCGACAATCAACACCGCTTCGCCGGCGCCGCGCGGCAGTTCCGGCGGGACGTAGGGGGCGGTGCTTTGGACGGCTTCGGGCGAGGCCGGGAAAAGGGCGCGGAAAGTTGTGCCTTTGCGCAGTTCGCTGTCCACCATGACGGCTCCGTGGTGGCTCTTGACGATGCCCAGGACGGTGGACAGGCCCAGGCCCGTGCCTTTGCCCACTTCCTTCGTCGTGAAAAATGGGTCGAAGATTCGTTCCCGATCCTCCAGCGAAATACCGCAACCGGTATCGGATACCTGCAATAACACATACGAACCGGGCCGCGCGGGCGAAGGCAGCGCCGGCCGCGCTTCTGTCAAGGTGACGTTTCGTGCGCGCACAGTCAGTGTGCCGCCAGTGGGCATGGCGTCGCGGGCGTTGACGCATAAATTGAGGAGGACCTGGTGGATTTGTGTGCGGTCGCCCATGACCGTCCAAAGGCCATCCTCAAATTTTGAGTGAAAGACAATGTCCTTTGAGAATGTTCGTTGGGCAATGCGCACCACTTCTTCGATCACTTCGCCGGTATGGATGGCGACGCGTTCGCCTTCCATGCCGCGGCCAAAGGTAAGGACTTGCTGGATGATGCCGGCGCCGCGCTTGACGCTGACTTCGATGCGGTTGATGGCTTTTTCCTGTTCCTCCTTGCTCAGGCTCCAACGCAGGGTGCCGGCGGAAATGAGGATGGGCGCGAGGATGTTGTTCAAATCATGGGCCATGCCGGTGGCCAGCGTGCCGATGCCTTCGATGCGTTGGGCGCGCAAGAATTGGGCTTCCAGTTTTTTCCTTTCCGTAACGTCATTGGCCAGCACCAGCTTGGCCTCGCGCCCGTCGAAGATGATGACGCGCGAACTGATTTCAACGGTGATAATGCTGCCATCTTTTTTGCGATGCCGGGTAAGAATCCCGTTGGAAGGACGGCGCGCGCTGGTTTCGGAAAAACGTTCGACCAACTCCGGCAGGTCTTCCGCGCAATGCAGGTCTTTCAAAGTCATCCCCTGCAGTTCCTCCTCGGAATATCCATAACCGTTGATGGCGGCCTGGTTGACGGCCAGCAGGGCGAGCGATTTTAGATCCAGCACCCACATGGGAAGCGGGTTTTCACGGAACAATAATTGGTAGCGCTCCTCTCTTTCGCGCAAGGCCTCGGTGGCCCGTTGCCGTTCCCAAATTTGTGTTTGCAGATATTCGTTGGTTTTTTGCAGGACTTTGGTGCGCTGCTCCACCTTGTTTTCCAACTGGTCCATCTTGTCCCCGGCTTCCTGCGCCAGGCGGTATTTTTCGGTCAGGGCGGCCGCCAGTTGCAATACCTCCACGGCGTCGAACGGTTTTTTCAAAATGACCAGCCGGTCGGAATGACTCAGTTTTGAAACCATTTCGTCCCAGGAATAATCCGAATAGGCGGTGCAAATCACGATCTGGGTGTCCGGGCAAACCTGCCAGATTCGAGATGCGGTTTCCACGCCGTCCCAGCCGGGCGGCATGCGCACATCCACAAAGGCGAGAGCGTAGGGACGGCCTTCCTGCCGCGCTTTTTCCACCAAGGCCAGAGCTTCCTGGCCCTGAAATGCGAAGTCGATATTATACGTAGGCCGGCGGTTGGCCGCCGGGGCGGCAAAAAGCGTCGTTTCCAGCTCCGCCAATTTGGCCCCGTTGCCGCCGCAGAGGATCTTGCGAAAATCCGCGTGAATTGCCCGGTTGTCGTCAACAATCAGGATCCGGTTGTTTCTTTTTACAATTGGCTCACTCACGGGTCCTTGGAGGTGAGTCCAGCCGGCCATGGCCCCAGCAAAACAATCGCCGTATTTTCTCGCCTTAACATTGAGTTGGCCATGGACATTATTTCAATACTCCCTCTCAATCGGCATTTCGCAGGAAAACCTTAAGGGCCAAAAGCTTAAGAGCCTTGAGATTGCTCCCAAGGCTCTTGGCGTGGCATGCTGTCGCTGGGCATGCCGAAATCAGGGTCATGGCAGAATGTGAGTTGAAGAGACTTGATTGCACGTGGGTTTGACGCTGACGTTAATAATATTGTAGCTCGTGGTAAAAGTGGCGCTCGAGCCATTGGAATCAGCGGGGCAAGTGGGCAGTTCACCAGCCGAGCCGTGGCCGAGGTAAGGCTGCAAATCCGTGGCTTGGGGCACGCCGGAGCTCGATTGACGTTGCTCCAGCGCCCACTGCGGCTGGGCGGCATCGATCAGGCGCAAATTATTGATGCAGGCGTTCTGTTGTGAAGTGGTGCGGGCGCGGACGAAGTTGGGAATGGCGATCGCAGCGAGCAGACCGATAATCGCGACGACAATCATTATTTCCACCAGCGTGAAACCTCCTTTTTTTATAGTTCGATTTTTCATGGCATTCTTTCTGTGGTTACGGCGTGAATAATTGCCAAGAGTGGGTTAAAATTAAAACTGGTAGTTCACATATTGCTCTTTGCCTACCGCAACACACAACTCTCCGTGAGCAACCATAATGCCAGCTATAAGGTGAGGGGTTTTCCTTCGGCGCACTCAGGGTTTCCCTTAGGGAAGCCCTTTGGCACTGTCTAAAATGTGGACACGCTCTATCGGACAGATGGAAAGAATTGGACTATTGGGCGGGAAATTTAATCCTTCGTTGGCCGTTTGCCACGGCGCGCCGTTCGGAACAACTCCATTTGGGGGTCCTTGAACAATTCATAATTTTTCAGCACGCGAATGATCTGCAAAAGATCGGACTTGTCGTAATTGCGGTTCACCTCCGTGCGCGCGATCAAATCCGCCAGCATGGTGCGGAACGGAATCACGGCATCGACGCCCTTGGCCCGCAGAACCTGGATGCTTTGCTGGCGGACTGCGGCGGTCTGAGCCAACGCGGGCACGACGAGTATTTTCAAGGGCGCGCCGTCGGGACCAAAGGACCGTGCCGCTTGTTCAAAAACAGCCGGTTCCACGAACCGAAACATCTCCGGCGAGTTTTCCAGCAGCGCCGGGCCAAACGACTCCGTGTGCCAGCCCCGAACCACTACGATCGCGCGCGTCACCGCCCCTAAATCTTCCGTTGTCAATATGAATGGTACGGACGACGGGCGGGGGAGTGGTCGGGGGTTCCAGACAAAAAAATCAATCCCATCCTTTTCCTGCTTGCCCCGGCCTGCGTATTTGCGCTCCTGCCGCGTCAGAAAACCGTGCAGTTCAAAATATTCCCGGACAATTGTTTCGCTGACGGCGGCCATGGTTTTAGTTTTGCAAAGCTTTTGCGATCAGCGCCGGCCGCACCTTGTGCCCGGTTTCCACCTGCCCGACGCCGCTGGCCAAAACGAACCGAATTTCGCCTCCGCTCACTTTTTTGTCCAGCCGCATCGCGTCAAACAACCGGGCTTGCTGGCGTGCCGTCAGCCGGATCGACACCGGCAAACCGGCGCGCTGAAACAAGGCCGTGATGCGTTGCGCGTCATTCTGGGACAAGCCAGCCACGGTCACGGACAGTTTGGCTGCCGTCACTTGCCCGATGGAGATCGCCTCGCCATGCAAAAATTTTCCGTAGCCGGAAATTGCTTCGAGGGCGTGGCCGATGGTGTGGCCGAAATTCAGAATCGCGCGCAAGCCGCCCTCTTTTTCGTCCTGCGCCACGACTTCCGCTTTAATCTCGCAACAACGCGTCACAATCGCGGCCAGCGCGGCGGGGTTCCGTTCAAGAAGCAAGCCCAAATCCTTCTCCAGCCGGCCAAACAGCGCCGCGTCACGAATAATTCCGTATTTGATGACTTCGGCCAGGCCGGAGCGGAACTCGCGCGGCGGCAGCGTGGCCAGCGCGCTCAGATCGCCCAGCACAAAACGCGGCTGATAAAATGCGCCCACCAGGTTTTTGCCCGCCGGCAAATTGACCCCCACTTTGCCGCCGACCGAACTGTCCACTTGCGCCAGCAGCGTGGTGGGTGCCTGCACAAGATCAATCCCTCGCAAATAAATCGCCGCCACCAATCCGGCGAGGTCGCCAACAACGCCACCGCCAAGCGCGACGATGAACGAATGGCGTTCCAGCCGATGTCGCGCCAGTTGGTCGCAACAAGTTTGGACAGTCTGAAGATTTTTAGAGGTCTCGCCCGCGCGCACCGTGATCAAAACAGCCTCGAAGCCTGCCTTCCGCAACGAAGTCATGGCCTTTTTAGCGTAAAGCCTGGAGACATTTTGATCCGAAATAATCGCGCATCGGCGGCCCAATCGAAACTTGGCGCATTGTTGGCCGAGCCTGGGCAACAAGTTGCTCCCGATAAAAATGGGATAACTTCGAAGCCCGAGCGAAACATCAACCGTGCGCATCCGCTAAAGAAATAGGCTCTTGCGCAAGACAAGGCAAGTGGTTAGACATGACCATCATTGATATGCAGAGACAATGAAAAGGTTGATCTTTCTACTCCTGGGAGGTGTGGCCGCGGCCGCCTTGAACGCCGCCGCCGCCCCGGTCAAACGCGCTGATCTTCCGGCCCATCCCGCCTGGGTCCTGCACTTTGACTGCGACGCCCTGCGCCAGACGTTCCTGGGGAAGTACCTTGTTTATCAAATGGACAAGCCCGAGCTGTATAGCAATATGATCGCATTCCAGTCCATTTTCAGCTTTGACCTGCGCACTCAACTTCATGGCATAACGGTTTATGCAGACAACGTAACGCCCACGAATAACGTCGTCATCGTTTATGCGGATTTTGATCCAGACCACATCATCAAACTGTTCCAAGGAAGTGAGGCCGCTAAAACCATCACGACTGACCGGGGGGTGATTTATAGTTGGATAGACGCGACGAAAAAGACCGGCGACAACGGCCCGCGAAAATTTGCCGTTGTTCAGCCTGGCCGTCTGATCACAAGCATGGACAAGGAAAGTGTCATCGCCGCTCGCTCAGTGATCGATGGAACCGCGCCGAATCTTGCCTCCAGCAAAGCCTTTCCGGAATTAGAAGCAGCGGGCGATGCCACGTTCCTCCAAATCGCCGCCGACAAGATGAATTTCCTCGGCTCGGAGCCAAACGTGGCCCTGCTCAAAATGTCCAGGCATCTAAAATTCCAAGCCGGCGAAAGCCAGGAACAGTTGAGTGCCGTTCTGAGTTTGGATGTCGGCGATGAAAACAGGGCCAGACAAATGTTCTTTATTTCTCAGGGCTTGATTGCCATGTTGAGTTTGCAACCGGATTGCCCGAAGGCGGCCAAATTGGCCGGTGGCCTGTCTGTCAAGCAGGACCACGGCGCATTGGCCGTCACGCTTTCCGTGCCGTCACTCGATCTGATTGCAGCCATAAAAGAGCACAACACGAAAAAAGAGAAGCCGTAGTCGGAAACGACGCCAGTTGCCCGGCTTTTCCCCGCCGGACGAACAATTAATAAATATGCTGATAAAATGCCCGATTGCCGTTGACACCCGGAACCAAAAACGCTATAAGTGGGAAAAGTTGTGAACCCTGACGTTCCCATATTTGAGTCAGAAGGGCCGGAGAAAAAGCGGTGCGGCGTGACCGTCGTCACGAAATATGGACGGGCCGTCACCTTCGGTGTTTCGCAAGACCGGACGGAACACTTTTTGAAAGCGATTGCGCAACGCAAGGACCAGGAACTGACCGCCGCCATGCAAGCGCATAAAGCAGCGCAGATCGAGAAGAACCAGGCCGCTGCACGGAAAACCTCGCCCTAAGGGTGATGATGGGGAGAGTGGGCCAGAATTCGGCATTAGTGTTTGGACATTCGTCCTTCTTTTTTTTACCTTCGCCGAATGTCTGAACCACTAACGACATTACTCGAGACAGCCCATGAATTTGTGGGCCGCCATATCGGCCCCAACTCCGATGAGAAAACGCGGATGCTGCAGACTTTGGGCTTCGGCGGTCTCGATGCGTTCATCGCCAAAGTAGTGCCGCCCTCGATTCGCCTGAAAAACCCCCTCCTTCTTCCCGCGGGATGGGATGAACATGCGGTTTTGACCGAATTGCGGGCCATAGCCGCTAAGAACCATGTTTTCCGGTCCTTTATTGGCATGGGTTATTCGGACTGCATCACGCCGCCGGTCATTCAACGAAACATCCTTGAGAATCCGGGTTGGTACACACAATACACCCCCTATCAGGCGGAAATCGCGCAGGGCCGACTCGAGGCGCTGCTCAATTTCCAGACCATGACCAGTGAGCTGACCGGGTTGCCTGTGGCCAACGCGTCGTTGCTCGACGAGGCAACCGCCGCCGCCGAGGCGATGCATCTGTGCCAGAATGTGAAGCCGGACCGGAACGTTTTTTTTGTTTCTGAAAAGTGCCATCCGCAAACCATCGAAGTCACGCGCACCCGCGCCCGCCCGTTGGGCATCGAGATTGTGACGGGCGATCACCGGAGCTTTCAATTCCACGACAAGGTTTTTGGCGCGCTGGTGCAATATCCCGCGACGGACGGCGCGATTTTTGATTATGAGAATTTTGCCGGCCAGGCGTGTGCGGTGGGCGCGTTGCTAGTCGTGGCGGCGGATTTGCTGGCGCTGACCTTGTTGCGGCCGCCGGGGGAATTTGGCGCGGACGTGGTGGTGGGCAGTGCGCAACGGTTCGGAGTTCCGCTCGGTTATGGCGGACCGCACGCGGCGTTCTTCGCCACGCGCGACGCTTATAAACGGTTGATTCCCGGCCGACTGGTGGGGGTTTCGAAAGACGCGCAAGGCCGGCCAGCCCTGCGCCTGGCCCTGCAAACGCGCGAGCAACACATCCGGCGGGAGAAGGCCACCAGCAACATCTGCACCGCCCAGGCGCTGCCGGCCAACATGGCCTCGATGTACGCCGTCTGGCACGGCCCCGAGGGATTGAGGAAAATCGCCCGGCGCATTCATTTATTGACAGCCATTCTGGCGCAAGGCCTGGAACAATCCGGCCATGGGATGAAGCCGGATGGGAGCCAGCCGTTCTTTGACACCTTACGCATCAGCCTGGGTGCCGGGAGCAGCGCGGAAATTGCCCGGGTCGCGGAGGCGCGGCAGATGAATTTTCGTGTTTTCGACGCCCATACCCTGGGCATCTCGCTGGATGAAACCACCACCGAAAAAGACGTGGTGGACATTCTGGCCGTGTTCAACGGCGGGACGGCGCCGGGAATTTCCATCGCGGAGCTTGCGGCCAAAGCGGCGGCGGATTATCCGGCCCCCCTGGCTCGGACCAGCCCGTTCCTGCAAGGGGCCGTCTTTAACAAACACCATTCCGAAACGGAAATGCTGCGTTACGTGCGGCGGCTGGAGCAGCGGGATTTATCGTTGACAACATCAATGATCCCGCTGGGCTCATGCACCATGAAATTAAACGGTACGGCGGAAATGCTGCCCGTCTCCTGGCCGGCCTTCGCCCGGCTGCATCCCTTTGCGCCCCTGCCGCAAACCCGCGGTTACCAGATTCTTTTCCGGCAACTGGAAGAGTGGCTGGCGGAAATTAGTGGCCTGGCCGGCTGCTCGCTGCAACCCAATTCCGGCGCGCAAGGCGAATACGCCGGCTTGCTCGTCATTCAGAAATATCACGAGACCCGCGGCCAGCCGCATCGCAAGGTCTGCCTGATTCCAACTTCCGCGCACGGCACCAATCCCGCCAGCGCGGCCATGGCGGGCTGGAGCATTGTGCCCGTCGCATGTGACGCGCAGGGAAACATTGACGTCATGGACTTGCGCGGCAAAGCGGAGGCGCACAAGGACGACCTGGCGGCCCTCATGGTCACGTATCCATCGACGCATGGCGTGTTCGAAGAAGCGATTGCCGAAATCTGCCAGATTATGCACGACCATGGCGGCCAGGTTTATATGGATGGCGCCAACATGAATGCGCAGGTTGGGTTGTGCCGGCCCGGCGATATTGGCGCGGATGTTTGCCATATCAATTTGCACAAGACCTTTTGCATTCCCCACGGCGGCGGCGGTCCGGGCATGGGGCCGATTTGCGTGGCGGATCATTTGATCGAATTCCTTCCGGGCCACCCGGTGGTTAATCTCGGGGGAGAAGATCCAATCGGGGCCATCGCCGCTGCGCCGTGGGGCAGTGCGAGCATACTGGTGGTTTCGTGGGTGTATATCTCGCTCATGGGCGGGGCGGGGCTGACCGAAGCGACCCAAATTGCCATTTTGAACGCCAATTACATGGCGCACCGGATCCACCGGTATTTTCCTGTACTTTACAAAGGAAAGAACGGGTTCGTCGCGCATGAGTGCATCGCGGATTTGCGGCAGTTCAAAAGCGTGACGGTCGAGGACGTGGCCAAGCGCCTGATGGATTACGGTTTCCACGCGCCGACTATTTCGTTTCCGGTGCCGGGGACGATCATGATCGAGCCGACCGAAAGCGAATCGAAGGAGGAAATGGACCGTTTTTGCGAGGCGCTTATTGGCATCCACGACGAAATTCAGGCCATTGAATCCGGCCGGGCGGATGCGCAAAACAACGTCCTCAAAAACGCGCCCCACACCGCCATGGCCGTGATCGCCGGGGATTGGAAGCATCCTTACACGCGTGAGCAGGCGGCCTTCCCCGCTCCGTGGACTGTCGAACATAAATTTTGGCCCAGCGTCGGGCGAATCGATAATGTTTTGGGGGATCGCAACCTCGTCTGCACCTGTGTGTGATCCAAAAGGGGCTCCATTGCATGCTGTAATGGTTTGACCTAAAGGGAGTGGTGTTCACCCCATTGCATGAACATCGTGATTCGTTTCCGGTCAAATCAGACGTGAACTATTGACCAACCCTATCTTTGCCTGCCGCGAATTGCCTATCGCGAATTTATAAATCTATCGCAAAATGCGAAAAACAGGCGTTTGCAGTTTTTTGCAAAACACTCCCTGAATGGTTTTTAAGGACGCACCGTAATTTGGCATCAATCCGGTTTGAGTTGGACAAATTATCATTTTTGCAATGCTGCACAACGAGATAAACTATAGGAGATTGGCTGCCGTATGAATGCTGGCCACGCTCATTCTCGGCCTTGGATTGGCAAACGGACAGGCCCAAAGTGAAACTTACTATTATTCCGGCCCAGTCAATGGCGCTAATGACGGGAGTGGTTTCACCGAGGTGGATTTGAGTCCGAACGGTGGCAGCGGCGGGTTTGTTGCAGACTTCGGCACCCTTACTGAAACGATTACCTATAACCCCACGGCTGAGAGGCGGGCCATGTTACTCTTACGTCATCCGCCGGGACTTTCAATATCACGGGGATGTTCTCCAGCGACGTGCTTGGCACAGCCACCCTAACCGCCGGGAATAACGGCAGCATTAATCGGAACTTCTCATTCCTGTGAGCGGCTCCGGCACCTACGATGGGCAAACATTCTCGGGAAGTTGGAATATTGACATCCCGCTGCAGGAACAAATCAGCGAAACCGGCCCCAACTCGCTCATTCTCAGAGAATATCAGGTTCCAAACGGGCAGGCCGGCCCGAATACTTATGGCGTCGGATCCGGTTTCACGGGCGGAATACCAGCCCTGGGGCTCGGGGACGGCACAGACGACGGCACTTATTATTATTCCTGGAATCTGGATCCCCCTCTGTCGGCTGTGCCCGAGCCCGCTCCTCTTGCGCTCATCGGAGTTGGACTTTCGGCAGTGGCATTTCTACGATTGCGGCGCCATACGCGCTAACCCTCCTTTGTAATCTGGTTGGTTGCGGCGGATTTTCTGGCAAGCTGCGCCCGTGGATATAAGCTGATCGGGAATGGCACTTGGTTTCTTATCAAAGATGATGTCCTGCCGATCCGGTCGAGGAGATGGTTTGCCAGTTCTACTCCTCGGCATATTCGTGAGTTGGAACAGCGTCCAGGCTGACGAAACAAGCCAGTCAGCGCATCAGGTTTCCATTCCTTCCAAAGCCCTGGCCGAGGTGCTGCCGGCCGGCCAATGGAAACGATTGGAAGGTTCGGTTGATCGTGCCCTGGCCTGGATCGCATCCCGGCAGGACGCGGATGGTTCATTTCCAACCTACCCTTCCGGGCAACCGGCGGTGACCAGTTTTTGCATACTGGCTTTTCTATCCAGGGGCCACCAACCGGGGCTTGGACCTTATGGCCAGCAACTCAATCGGGCGATTGATTTTGTCGTCTCCTGCCAAATGCCGGACGGCCTGTTTTCTTATCAGACTCCCCAAGCGCAGCACCAAGACAAACAAGCCTCCCATACGGCGGCTTATAATCATGCCATTGCCGGGCTGATGCTCGGAGAGGTTTACGGGCATGTGACCGGCCAGAGGGCCAGGGAGGTAAAAAATGCGATTGGCAAGGCGTTGCAGTTTACGCGCAACCTGCAAGTTCGTCCCAAAGCCAATCCCCTCGACACAGGAGGATGGCGCTACCTTCGGTTCAGGGGGGGTGACGAGCCCGACTCGGATCTGTCGGTCGCCGCATGGCATCTCATGTTTCTGCGTTCGGCCCGGAACGCGGAATTTGCCGTGCCGCAAGCCTACGTGGATGAAGCCGTTGAGTACGTCAAACGTTGTTGGGATCCAAATGAAGGTGGTTTCGCTTATACCCGCACCTGGAATGGCGGTTATAATCAAATCAGCCGCGGCATGACGGGAGCCGGCATTTTATCATTGTCCCTGGCCGGACAACATCAAACACCGATGGCGCGGGCCGCAGGCAACTGGTTGCTGGCGCATCCCTATCGACGGTTTGGCGAAACCACCGGGGGAAATGACCGTTACTTCTACAGCGCTTATTACTGCAGTCAGGCGGCCGTGCAACTCGGCGGCCGTTATTGGCAAGGAATATTTCCACCGTTGGTGAACGCGATGTTGAGCGCCCAATCGCCCGATGGTTCCTGGCCGGTTGAACCCAACTATGGGGATGCAGTCTTTGGCAATGTCTATACCACCGCCATGGCGGTCCTCTCGCTCACGCCGCCGTATCAACTGCTTCCCGTTTATCAAAGATGACTGCTTCCCGATCAAGAAAGCTGGGCGGTTTGCCGGGATTGCTCCTGGCCCTGTTCATGATTTGCGACCGCGTTCACGCTGACGATACCGGCAAGGCAACCAATCCCGTTACCGCCCCTTCCAAAGCCCTCGCCGGAATGCTCCCGAACGACAAATGGAAACAGGTGGAAAGCTCCGTGGATCGGGCCTTGGCTTGGATGAGCACCCAGCAAGAAGCCGGCGGGTCGTTTTCCACGTTGCCCCAGGCACAACCGGCGGTGACCAGCTTTTGTGTTCTGGCTTTTCTTTCCAGAGGCTATCAACCGGGCCGTGGACCTTACGGGCAGCAACTCAATCGGGCGATTGATTTTGTCGTTTCCTGCCAGAAACCGGACGGATTGTTTTCTTTTGAAATTCCCGAACCTCTGTTCGTCACCCGGCGGGCGTCCCATACGGCGACTTACAACCATGCCATTGCCGGCCTGATGCTCGGTGAAGTTTACGGGCACGTCACCGGGCAACGGGCCAAAGCGGTAAGACAAGCGATTCAGAAAGCGTTGCAGTTTACGCGCGAATTGCAAACCCGCCCCAAGGACAATCCTTTTGACAAAGGAGGCTGGCGCTACCTTCACTTTAAAGGCAATGGCGAGCCGGACTCGGATTTGTCGGTCACTGCCTGGCAGCTTATGTTTCTGCGGTCGGCCCGCAACGCGGAATTTGACGTGCCCCAAGTTTACGTGGATGAAGCGGTGGCCTTTGTCAAAAATTGTTGGGACACCCAAGAAGCCGCTTTCACTTATGCGCGCTCTGCAGACGGCAGTTATTTTGGTTCCACCCGCGGCATGATGGGTGCCGGGATTTTATCTTTGTCCATGGCCGGGCAACATCAAACCCCCATGGCGCGGGCCGCTGGCGACTGGCTGCTGGCGCACCCGTTCGGAGGGTATGGCGAAGTTGTCAACGGCGGTGACCACTTTCTTTACAGTTGTTATTATTGCAGCCAGGCGGCCATGCAGCTCGGCGGCCATTATTGGGAAGGAATATTTCCGCCGTTGATGGAAACGTTGTTGAGCGCCCAATTGCCCGATGGTTCCTGGCCGGCGGACCCCAGCCATAACGATGCCATGTTCGGCAATTTATACGCCACCTCGCTGGCGGTGCTCTCACTCACGCCGCCTTTTCAACTGCTGCCGGTTTATCAAAAATGATTTCTTTCCGATCACTGAGGGCTGGTGGTTTGCCGGGTTTGATCCTGGCCCTATTTATAATTTGCCACAGCGTCTGGGCTGACGAAGTCAGTCAATTAACAAATCAATTTTCCGCTGGCGCTCCCGCCAATGCTCTTGCCGCAGCGCTTTCCGCCGGCCAATGGAAACAAATGGAGGGTTCCGTTGATCGTGCCCTGGCGTGGATCGCGTCGCAGCAGGATGCAAATGGGTCGTTCCCGACTTATCCTTCCGGGCAACCGGCGGTGACCAGCTTTTGCATATTGGCGTTTCTCTCCCGCGGCCATCAACCGGGTCTCGGCCCTTACGGCGCGCAACTGAACCGGGCGATTGATTTTGTCATCTCTTGCCAGATGCGCGACGGCCTCTTTTCCTATCAAACTCCCCAACCGCAGCACATTCGCAAAGAGGCATCCCAAACCGCCGCCTATAACCACGCCATTGCCGGCCTGATGCTCGGCGAAGTTTACGGGCACGTCACCGGCAAAAGGGCCAGGGGGGTAAAAAATGCCATTGCGAAGGCTTTGCAGTTTACACGCGACCTGCAAACTCGCTCCAAAGCCAATCCTCTCGATCAAGGAGGATGGCGCTACCTTCGGTTTAAAGGCGGCTTTGAGCCGGACTCCGACCTCTCGGTGACTGCCTGGCAACTGATGTTTCTGCGTTCGGCTCGCAACGCGGAATTTCCCGTCCCGCAAGCCTACGTGGATGAGGCGGTGGATTTTGTCAAACGCTGTTGGGATCCGGAAGAAGGTCTTTTCGCGTATGCCCGCACCGCGAACGGCGGTTATTTTCAAACCGGCCGCGGCATGACGGGAGCCGGAATTTTATCCTTGTCCATGGCCGGCCAACATCAAACGCCGATGGCGCGGGCCGCAGGCGACTGGCTGCTGGCCCATCCCTATGCCGGTTTCGGCGAAGCTATCGGGGGCAACGACCGCTATTTCTACAGCACATATTATTGCAGCCAGGCCGCCATGCAACTCGGCGGGCGTTATTGGAAGGGCATATTTCCACCGTTGATGGAATCGCTATTGAGCGCGCAATCGTCCGATGGTTCCTGGCCGGCGGAACCGGACCAGGGGGATGGCATCTTCGGAAATGTCTATACGACCTCAATCGCGGTGCTGGCGCTAACCCCGCCTTACCAACTGCTCCCGGTTTACCAAAAATGAGCCGACGCGCCCTTAAACAGGCTGGCTGCAAGACTGCCGTACCTTCGTCAGATGTTTCCCGTGGAAGCAGTTGACTTGGTGGGGTGAGACTCCGTCGGGCGCAAGTCGGTTTTTGAAACCTTGGCAGACCCGAAATCATTCGGGTCCCCGAAAACTGTTCCCCCGAACGCTTTCGGGGTTCGGGGTTGAGGACTACATTCCATTCAAAACACCGTGGATTTTTCCCGTCATCTTGGAATTTCGGAGATGGAACGATGCGGAACCAAAATACCGTCAAAGTCAGTTTCTTTAACAATGAGCGTCCCATCCCGGACGTGGGGGCTTAACTGGCAACAAAATCGGCAACACGCCAGCTACAGACCGGCAACATTTTATTGGATTTCAGCTCGACTCCTGTCGCCCCGAATACTTTCGGGGTTCAGCATTTCAGCTTTCCCCTTTCCCGCCTTCCCGCGGCGACGATTCAGCTTGATCCGATCCGCGGATCTGATCAATTGATCTGGGCGTGCCGAAGAAATCATCAGCGTCCAAAGCGTCCAAATCAAAGCCCCTTTACCGCACACCGCCGCCCCAACTCCAAAACGAAAACCACCTCGGCCACCCATCACGTCATATTCTCGATTGGCTACGCCATGCAACAACTGGGCTACAAAATCCTCAACGACATCTCCTGGGAAAAGCCCAATCCGCCGCCCAACTTGAGCTGCCGCTACTTCACGCACTCCACCGAAACCATTTTGTGGGCGGCGAAAAATGAAAAGAGCAAACACGTCTTCAACTACCAGGAAATGCGCAAAGTGACCGGCAAGCAGATGAAAACCGTCTGGCGCCGGGAAGAATTCCCGGCAGAATTCCCGGTAGGGCGAGACTCCGTCGAGCCCCAATCGCGGGCTGACCTCCGACCTCCGCCCTCTGACCTCTGGACTATGTCCGCTCCGGGCCGCGACGAAAAGGAACACGGCAAACATCCCACGCAAAAGCCCGTGGCCCTGGTGGGACGCTGCCTGCTCGCCTCGACCAACGCCGGCGATTTGGTGCTCGACCCGTTCCTCGGCGGCGGCACCACCGCCATTGACGCGTTGGTCGGTGACGAATTGTCTTGTTGAAAAGCAGATCAGCATACTGGACGAACATCACGTCCGAGATTCAGCCGATGGAAGAAAATTATTTAAAAGCATTATCATTACCGGTGGCTTATACAGGTGGATGTCAGGTGCGATTGTATGTTGCTCAAGTGGAACGAGTGCATTATTCATCGCATATTATTTGTATTATTCCTATCGAAGGAGACCAGATTGAACGTGCCGGTGCGTGCCGGTGTCATGCCGGTGTCGATATTTGTACTTTTTGTCTTTCCTTTCAGCCGATGCGAGACCTAGCCCCAGCGGACCATCTCCAGTTGTTGCGCCGCCCAGACCAGCGTCGTGGTCGTTTCCGCCCGCAACTGGCGCGGCAGGTTTACTTTCTCCGGGCCCTTTTGCGACGACTCCGGAGGCCATGCTCCTTCCATCCCCAATCGTTGAAGTTCCTGCGCGATGATGCGCCAAGCTTTCTTCTGGCGGGTCACGAAGCGTCCGATCGATAATGGTTGGTGTGACTAATCCCCGCCGGAGCGTGGCCGGGGTCGGGCTAAATATAATTCGGAACGGTAGGGTGGGAGGCGAACCCTGAAGCATTTCGCGGGTCAATCGATTTAGGGTTCGACGGAGTCTCACCCCACCGCTGTTGTTGTTCAGGCCAAAATGAGCCGCTTGAGTTTTGGCGATTTTCTGTCAACTTGTTGCGTGCAGAAATGGCAAAGGGGATTATATTGAACTATTACTATGCCAGACCAAGCTCAGAAAAATAGGCCCGTGGCCCCGAGTGGCGGCGGCGGGGGTGAAGGGCCCAACGCCCCAAAAGTGGATAAACCCAATACGGAGGAATTGCTCAAACGCATGCGCAAGGTCGATCCCGACCAAGCCAAGCGCTACCGCCAGCGCACGGGGCAATGAGCCATTCCAATCCGATTGCGGGCGATTTCCTTTCGCTTTTGGCGGAGCACAAGCTCGCGTCCACGCGGGTCGATGCCGCGTCTGGTTCCGTTGTCCAGACCCAGGCCACGACCGTCTTCGCGTTTCACTTTGCGGACGGCGTCCTGATGGCTGGCGACCGCCGCGCCACCGCCGGAAATATCATCGTCACCGACCGGGTGGAAAAAATAATCGAAATCGATGCAACTTCACTGCTGGCCATTGCCGGAGTTCCGGCCACCGCGTTTGAAATGGCGCGGGTATTGCAAACCTCTTTTGAATACTACCGGCGCAGCCAGTTGCAGCCATTGAGTCTGCCCGCGCGGGTGCGCGCCCTGGCCCGGTTGTTGCGGGACAATTTGCCCATGACCATGCAAGGCATTGGCATCGTCGTGCCCTTGTTCGCCGGGGTGGATCAAACCGTCTCGCCGCCGCAGCCGCAGATATATTTTTACGATCCGTTGGGTGCGCAATTCCAGGCGGTGGGCTACGCGGCCTCCGGTTCCGGCTCCGGCACGATACGCAGCATTCTCAGTTTTCAGGAACGCTACGGACAGCCCATACCCTCGCAAATGAATTTGGCCGAGGCGGTGAAATTTGCGTCGCGCCTGCTGTCAACGGCCTCGGAATTCGATTCCGCGACAGGCGGGGTCAATCCGGACACAAATACGTACGCCACCATTAAAGTGCTGAAGGCCGACGGCGTCGCCACCATCACTGATGAGCAGCAAAAGGAGATTTTGCGCGCATGACAGAGGAACCCTATCGCTGGTTGGAGGCGGTGGCCAATCGCCGTGAGTACGTTAGCGATCAACTTAAGAGCGGTTCGCCCGTCCTGGCCGCGAGCCTGCCCGACGGCATTATTCTGCTGGGGGTGGGCAGCGGACAATCGAAGGTTTTCGAATTATTTGATCGCCATGCTTTGGCCGGCCTGGGTCATCCGGCGGACATTGAAAAAATCCGGCAGGCGGCGATCGACGCGGCGCACGTCGAAGCATTCACCCGCGCGCCGGAAGACGTGAGCTTGCGGCGTCTGGTCGGCTTTGGTTTGAGCCCGCAATTGAAAACCCATTTCGAACAGATATTCAGCGCGCCCTTTTTGGTGGAATTGCTCCTGGCCGAGCTTGGCCCTGAACCGGCGCAGGACCTTTTTTTCCGTCTGCACTACGACGGCTCCTTTCAAACGCAATCGGGCGGGGCGATCATGGCCGCCAGCCAGCCCGAACCGGAAGCGGTCACGCAGAAATGGTTCAAGGAAGCGTTACAGGGAAAAACCAACCGGAGCGAGGCCGCCGAGATTCTTCTCCAGGCCTGGTGGTGCGTGGCGGAGAATAAATTTTTGGCCGATCCCGTTCCCACCGAAGAACAACGCAAGGCCGGCTGGCGCGAGGCCACCAAGGGCAAAGTGATCGAGATCGGTTGGCTGGCCCGGCAGAGTCCGCGCGCGGCGAGATATCAACCCCAAACCATTTCCGACCTGGGATTATGAACCGCATCGTCGGCTTGGAGACGGAGTACGGCTGCTTGACCAGCGATTTTCCCGGCACGCCCAGCGCCATTACGCGCGTGCGCGACTGGATTTTCAGGGACCACCGCTACGGCCTGATCGACGTGCATCAGCGCGACTGGGACGAACCGGCCGGCAATGGCGGATTTCTTTTCAATGGCGGCCGATGCTACATCGACATGGGCCACCTCGAATATTGCACGCCGGAATGCATGAGCCTGCTGGACGTGCTGCGTTATGACGCGGCGGGCGACGCCCTGTTGCTGCAAGCGCTCAAAGCCATGCGCCTCGAACGCGAGGTCAATTTCATTCGCAACAACATCGATCATTATTCCGGCGCGACTTTTGGCTGCCATGAAAACTATTTGGTGCGCCGCGCCGCGCCCTTGACCGAGGCGAATGTCCATTCGCTTCTGGCCTTTTTGACGTTGCGCATGCTCTACGTCAGCGCGGGCCGCGTCGGCGCGACCCTGGCCGCCGAAGCCCGCGGCGAACTGGCGCGCGTCGGGCAGGAAAATCTTTTCCAGATCAGCCAGCGCGCCGATTACATCAACAACGATCTTTTCGAATGGGTTCAATTCAACCGCGCCATCATCAACACCCGCGACGAACCGCTGGCCGACGCCCGCAAATACCGCCGCCTGCACCTGCTGCACGGCGACAGCAACGTCCTGCCCGCCAGCCTGCTGCTCAAAGCGGGCACCACTTCGCTGGTCCTGGATTTGCTGGAGATGAATTGCCTGCCCAAAACGGCGCTGGCCGACGCCGTCGTCGCCTTCCGCAATTTGTCCCATCAGCCCGACGGCCCCTGGCTGGTGCAACTGAACGACGGCCATTGCGCCGACGCCGTCCATTTGCTGGCCCAATACCAGCAGGCCGCCAGCGCCGAATTGCGCGGGCGCGATGCCGAGACAGACATATTATTGACAATCTGGGGGAAAGTCCTGGCCGCGCTGGCCGCCGACCCGGAGACCCTGGTCGGCCAGGTGGATTGGATTACCAAGCGCTGGCTGCTGCGGCAATTCAGCGAGCAGGAGGACATTCCCTGGAGCCATCCCTGGATGAAATCGCAGGACCTGGAATATCATCAAATTGATCCCGCGCGAAGCCTGGGCCTGGCGTTGGCCCGCACTCCGCCCGCCTGGGAAATCACCGACAAGGAAATCACGCAGGCGGCCGCCAAGGCCCCGACCAACACGCGGGCGGCCATTCGTTCGCAAGCCATGCACCTTCTCCAGGAAGAAGGCTGCGCCTATTACATTGACTGGGAAATCATCGGGGCCGAGGGAGGCAATTCCCTCCACCTGCTCAACCCGTTCGACTCCGCCTCCAAGGAGGCTGACGCCTGGATCCATTTATTGACAGAAACAAACGGCAAAAGCGCCCGGCGCGCCAAAGCCGCCACCGGTTCCGCCTAGCGTTTCGGTCCAGAATATTCTGGCGTACGCCGAGGGATTTTGTATCGTTTACTAGGTCGGCGGCGAGTGCATAAATCGCTCGCCGATTTTATCACGGAACACTCAACACATCATTTTCATGGATGCACAAGCGGACATCGGTTTAATCGGTCTGGCGGTCATGGGCCAAAATCTCATCCTCAATATGAACGATCACGGCTTTACCGTGGCCGTCTTTAATCGCACTGTAGCCAAGGTCGATGATTTCCTCAAGGGCGAAGCCAAAGGCACCAAAATCATCGGCGCGCATTCCATTGCGGAATTCATCGCGCTGCTCAAACGGCCGCGCCGGGCCATGTTCATGGTCAAGGCGGGCCAGGCGGTCGATGAACTGATCGCGGAGATTTTGCCGCATCTCGAAAAAGGCGACATCATCATCGATGGCGGCAATTCGCTCTTCCAGGACACGATGCGCCGCACCAAAGAGCTGGAGGCGAAGGGATTTTGGTTCATCGGCACCGGTGTTTCCGGCGGAGAGGAGGGGGCGCGGCACGGTCCATCCATCATGCCGGGCGGATCGAAGGCGGCGTGGCCTCATGTCAAGGATATTTTTCAGGCCATTGCGGCGAAGGTGGACGGGCATGTGCCCTGTTGCGACTGGGTGGGGGAGAATGGCGCGGGCCATTATGCCAAAACGGTACATAACGGCATCGAATATGGCGACATGCAACTGGTCAGCGAGGCGTATCAGTTAATGAAAGAGGGACTGGGGATGACGGCACCGGAAATGCAGCCGGTCTTTGCCGCCTGGAATAAAACCGAACTGGATTCCTACCTAATCGAGATTACGGCCAATATCCTGGCGTTCAAGGACACCGACGGGCAGCCGTTGGTGGATAAAATTTTGGATGCGGCGGGCCAAAAGGGCACGGGCAAATGGACGGTCATCAACTCGAGCGAATTGGGCATTCCCATCACACTTATCACCGAGGCCGTTTATGCGCGCTGCATTTCGGCGCTGAAGCAGGAGCGGGTGGCGGCGGCGCAGAAACTAAAAGGGCCGCGCCGCAGCATTTCCGGGGACCGGGCGGCGTTCGTCGAAGACATTCGGCTGGCGTTATATGCGTCGAAAATGGTTTCCTACGCCCAGGGTTACATGCTGATGCGCGCGGCGGCAAAGGAGTACGGCTGGAATTTGAATTACGGCGGCGTGGCGCTGATGTGGCGCGGCGGCTGCATCATCCGCAGCCGGTTCCTGGGCAAGATCAAGGAGGCTTTCGACTCGAATCCCAACCTGGCCAATTTGCTCCTGGACAAATTTTTCCGCGGCGAAATCAAGAAGTGCCAGCGCTCCTGGCGCAAAGTCGTCGCCATGGCCGCGCGCAAAGGCATCCCCATCCCGGCCTTCTCCACGGCGCTGAACTTTTTCGACGGTTACCGCAGCGTCTGGCTGCCGGCCAATCTGCTGCAGGCCCAGCGCGATTATTTCGGCGCGCACACTTACGAACGCATCGACCAGCCGCGCGGGAAATTCTTTCACACCAACTGGACCGGCCACGGCGGCAGCGCCTCGGCGGGCAGTTACACGGCCTGAACCGAGGACTCAGTCAAGCCTATGGATTCCTGCCAGGCACTGCGCAATTTCAAGCCGGCCAAGCCATTCTTCGCCGGCCTTGATTCGGATGGATGTGTGTTTGACACGATGGAGATCAAACACAAGGAATGTTTCGCGCCCATGCTCGTCAAGCATTTTCATTTGCAGGCCGCCAGCAAATACGCACGCGCCGCCTGGGAGTTCGTCAATCTGTATTCCAAAAGCCGGGGCTGCAACCGCTTTCAGGCCTTGTCGCTCACTTTTAATCTGCTGCGCGCCCGGCCGGAAGTGCTGGCGCGCGGGGTGGCCGTGCCGGACGGCGCGCACTTGGCGGAATGGCTGGCGCGGGAGAGCCGGCCCAGCAACGACACCTTGACGGCGGAAGTCAAGGCCGGGAACAAGGCGCTGGCATCCATTCTGGACTGGTCCCACGCAGTCAATGCTTCGATCGAAGACATCGTGCATGGCGTTCCGCCGTTTCCGCTGGTGCGCGAATGCCTGGAAAAGCTGACGGCCCAAGCCGATGCCATCGTCATCTCGCAAACGCCGGCCGCGGCGTTGCGCCGCGAATGGGCCGAACACAAAATCGACCCGTTCATCCAATTGATCGCCGGCCAGGAGATGGGCACAAAAACCGAGCACTTGAAATTCGCCGCCGCCGGCAAATACCCGCGAGAAAACATCCTGATGATCGGCGACGCGCCCGGCGATCTCAAGGCCGCCAGGAGCAATGGGGTTTTGTTCTATCCCGTCGTCCCCCATCACGAAGAGCAATCCTGGCAATATCTTTTGGAAGAGGGATTGCCGCGTTTCTTTGCGGGAAAATTTGCGGGAGAGTTTGAGCACCGGTTGGCCGCGGAATTTGAGGCCAGCCTGCCAGCCGACCCGCCGTGGACAACGCGCCCGGTGTAGATAAATTGGAAAGGCGGGATGACACGCAAAGCGCGTCATCCCGCGAAAGGGCAAAAGGTTCTTAATGCGCGTTGAACGCGCGCGGATTAACGGCGGGAGAACTGACGGCGTTGACCGCCGCCGCTGCCGCCGCCATGACCGCGTCCGCCGCCCTCGCCGGGAGCGCGATCTTCGCGGGGACGAGCTTCATTGACAGTCAAAGCCCGCCCGCCGATTTCCTTGCCGGCCAGCGCCTGGATGGCCGCCTGGGCGCCTTCCGGCGTGCCCATGGTGACAAAAGCAAAGCCGCGGGAACGGCCGCTCATGCGGTCTGTGATGAGGTTGACTTCTGAGACGGGCCCGTGTGCTGGGAAAAGATCCTGCAGATCATTTTCAGTGGTGTCGAAGGATAAATTCCCGACATACAATTTCGTATTCATTTCTGATTCATGGTTTTAGACTCGCCTGCTGCTTCCCGGAACTGTTCCCGGCTATCGGGTTTCAAATCATCACTGAACAGCGTTCACCTGAAGATCCACCATGTGGGAATTTGACATACGTAATCTAAAGTTGCATGAAATTTGAACGATTCGCCCGAACAATGCAAGGTTTATTTTTGGGCTTGTCGTTTAAGAATTGCTTTCCAAATCAGCCCCTCGCTGGCTGACTGGAAGCTGCGCCCCCGGCCATTGGGTCGCGGCAGAATGTAATAAGAAAAAACTATTGAGCCTATGACAGACACGATATATGACGCCTTGGTGCTGGGTTGCGGGCCGGGTGGCAGCAGCACCGCCACGTTTCTGGCCCGGGCGGGCAAACGGGTGCTCGCCCTCGAAAAGGAAGTTTTCCCCCGCTTCCACATCGGCGAATCCCTGCTTCCCTGCAACATGCGCATTTTCGAGGAGATGGGCGTGATGCCGGCCTTGCGCGCCGCGGGATTCCCCATAAAATACGGCGCGCAATTTGAACTCGGCAATGGTTCCGTCTGCACGCGCTTCATTTTTCGCGAAGGCCGTTTCAACAGCGCCCCCAGCGCCCTTCAGGTCGAACGCGCCCTGCTGGATCATATCCTTCTCAAGAACACCCGCGCTTCCGGCGCCGACGTCCGCGAAGGCTGGACGGCCAGCCGGTTCGAAACCAACGCGGACGGCGTCCAGGTGGAGGCGCGCGATCCGGAGGGAAAGATCCATCAATTTCGCGCCGCCTATTTGATTGACGCCACCGGGCGCGGCAATCTGACTGGCAACCAGGAAAATTTGCGCGAGATCCATCCCAAATGGAAGAAGCTTGCCGTGTTCGGCCATTTCGAAAACGTGGCCCTCGATGCCGGGGAGGCTGGCACCGACACCGTCATCGTGCGCCTGGAGAACAAATGGTTTTGGATCATCCCGGTCTCGGCCGCGAAAACCAGCGTCGGCATTGTGTTTGACAAGGATGAGTTCACCCAGGCCGGCGGGACCCCGCAGCAGATTTTTCAACGCTGGGTCGAGTCCACTCCGCCGGTAAAAAAACGCATGCAGGACGCCCGGCTGGTCGGCGTGATACAGACGACGAGCGATTTCAGCTATCACAACCGCCGCCTCGTCGGCCCCCGTTTGTTGCGGGTGGGGGACGCCGCCGGTTTTATGGACCCCATTTTTTCAGCGGGCGTTTATCTGGCCAGTTGGTCGGGCAAGCTGGCGGCGGAAGTCGTCCTTAAATCGCTCGCCACCGGGAAATATAGCGAGTCCCTTTTCGCGAAATACGAAAAGCGCGTCCGTCGCGGGCTGAGGTTTTACTGGCGCGTGGTCGAGCAATATTACACCACGTCGTTCATGGAATTATTTCTGCGGCACGGCAACCATTACGATTTGCCCTCCGCCGTCAACGCCGTGCTGGCCGGGGAATTGGAAGGCGGTTGGTCCCTGCGCTGGCGTCTGGAATATTTCTTCCTGCTGGTCAAAGTGCAACGCCACTTCAAGATCGTGCCGCACATCTTTTTCGGGCCTTATCGACCGCGCAAACTCAACCCCATGCCCCGCCCGGAAAAGACTTGAATTCCTTCCGCCATATTGCCGTGGCCGCGTTGCTCGTATTGTGCGTTTCGTGCCGCACCGGACCGCCGCTGCCGCCCGCCGATTTTTCGTCGCCCGGCTGGCAGGTGCATCAAGGGCAGGCCGTCTGGAAGCCGTCCAAAAACCGTCCGGAACTGGCCGGCGATTTATTGCTCGCCACCAACGCCAACGGCAACGCCGTAATCCAATTCTCCAAAATCCCCTTCACGCTCGCAACCGCCCAGGTGGCGGATGGCGCGTGGCAAATCGATTTCGGGGGCGGACGATATTCATGGCGCGGTCGTGGCGTCCCGCCGACTCGGTTCCTTTGGTTCCAACTACCGCGCGCGCTCGGCGGCCTGGAACCGGCCCGCCCCTGGAAATTCACGCGCCAGCCTGGCGGTTCCTGGCGGCTGGAGAACACCTGCCGGAGCGAGTTTTTGGAGGGCACGCTCTTTCCATGAAGCGCGGCTGGTTTCGCTGGTGGTGGGCGATTCTCGTCCTTCCGATGGCGGTGGGGCTGGCCCGGCTGCACTTCGACGCGGACGTCCTCAACCTTCTCCCCACCAGCATCCCGGCCGTGCAAGGGCTTAAAATCTACCAGGAACATTTTGCCAATTCGCGCGAACTCATCATTACCCTGCAAGCCCCCGACGCCGATGCCGCGAAATCCGCCGCCCAATCCATCGCCAGCAAACTGCGCCTCGAAACAAACCTCGTGGCCGACGCCACCTGGCAGCCGCCCTGGCTGGAACATCCCGAGCAAATGGCGGAGTTGATTGGGTATCTCTGGCTGAATCAACCGCCCGGAGTTTTTCGCCGTCTGGCCGATAACCTCGCGGAAACCAACCTGGCCAATGTCCTCAACGCCACCCGCGAACGACTGGCCACAACCCTTTCCCCCACCGATCTCGCGCAATTGAGTTACGATCCGTTCGGCCTCACCCAATTGCCTGCCGACATCGCCGGCGCCGCACCCGGCTTCGGCCAGGGCCAGGGCATGTTCGCCTCCGCCGACGGCACGTTCCGAATTATATTTGTCAAGGCCGCCACTGACTTGACCGGTTACCGCGAATGCGCCGCATGGCTCGATGCCATCAGGGAAATTGCCGATAGTTCGCTCCCGCCCTCGAGCCGTGTCAATATTAACTACACGGGCCGTCCCGCCTTCGTCGCGGAGATTTCCGCCAGCATGAAACACGACATCATCCTGTCGGTCGGCGGCACGGCCATGATCATCGCCCTCTTGTTCTGGCTGGCGCACCGCCGTTGGAAACCGATGCTCTGGCTGCTCACCTTGCTCGCCCTAATTTTGGGCGGAACCCTCGCGCTCGGCAGCTTGATCCTGGGCGCGATCAATGTTGTCAGCATGGGCTTTGCGGCGATTTTGCTCGGCCTGGCCGTGGATTACGCCGTGGTACATTATCAGGAAGCGCTCGCCTATCCGAATCTTACCGTGCCGGAAATCCGCCGCGCCATCGCGCCAAGCATTTTTTGGGCGGCCACGACCACGATCTGCGCGTTTTTCGTGCTAAATTTCGGCGGGCTGCCCGGCCTGGCCCAACTCGGCTCGCTCGTCGCCATCGGCATCGCCCTCTCGGCCCTGGTGATGATCATGGCGTTTTTGCCGCCGCTCTTTCCGGATCGAATGGTCCGGCACGGTGCCCCCCCTCCTCCTGAAACAGAACCAACCGCCGAACCGCTGCATCCGTTGCGCGCGAAACTGGTTTTCTTCGCCACCGGCGCGTTGGTTCTTTTGAGCGTCATTGCCCTGTCTCGCGGCTGGCCCAAAATGGACGCCAGCACCCGCGCCATGGAACCCCGCCACAGCGAGGCTTACGCCGCGCTCGATGCCATCAAGGTCAACCTCGGCCAAAAACAGGAGCCGCTCTGGCTGGTTGTTTCCGGGCGCGATGAAAGTGAAGTCGCGCGGCGTCTGGCCGCCGTCAAACCCGCGCTGGACAACGCGGTCTCGAACCATTGGCTGACCGGCTTCACGCTGCCCGATACTCTCTGGCCCCGGCCCGAAATGCAGGCGGCCAATCGCCCCATTGCGCAACGCCTGCTGGCCGAAAGCGACACCATGAAAACGGCCGCGCTCGCCAATGGCTTTACCGCCGACGCCCTGGGATTGAACGGGAAAATCATGGAAACGTGGCGTCAAGCCGCGACGACCACCAACGTTTTTTGGCCCACGAACGCGGCCAGCCAGTGGATTTTTGAGAAAATCGCCGCGCACGATCTCCGGGACTTTTTCGCCGCCGGTTTTCTGTATCCGGCGGCGGGCTTGGTGGACCCCACTGTGATCAGGCCGCTCCCGGACGAAGGCGTCTGGCTTTCAAGCTGGAGTTTGTTGGGCCGGGCGGTGCTGGATAAAGTCAAACATAATTTGTGGAAGGTCCTGGTGCCGATGGTCAGCCTGGTGCTCCTCTCCCTCTGGCTCGCCTTTGGCCGTCTGCCGGAAATGTGCCTGAGCCTCGGCACGTTGCTGTTGAGCGGGCTTTGCCTGCTGGCGGCGATGAAAATCGCGGGCTGGTCGTGGAACGTCCTCAATCTCATGGCGCTGCCGTTGTTGTTGGGGACGGGCGTGGATTACAGCCTCTTTATGCAACTGGCGCTGCGTCGGCACGACGGCAGCCTGGCCGCGGCCCGCCACAGCGTGGGCCGGGCCTTGCTGCTGTGCGGCGGCACCGCCGTGGCGGGCTTCGGTTCGCTCGGCTTTTCCAGCAATGCCGGCATGGCCAGCCTCGGCCAAATCTGCGCCGCCGGCCTGGCGGGCAACATGTTGATCTCGATTTTTTTACTGCCGGTCTGGTGGAAAATCCTGGCCTGCAAAAAACCCGCCGGCGTGACGCCGCCCGCGCCTTCGCAACTTTACGGCGGAACAATCTGGAAAATGGGCCTGCTGCTGGGCCGTCATCTTCCCGCCGCCGCCGGACGGATGCTGGCCCGTGGCGGCGCGGCCATTTACTGGCGGCTGGCGCCTCATCGCCGCGCGGTTGTCGTGCAAAATTTGCTGCCCGTGCTGAAGGATGATCCCGCCGCCGCCACCCGCGCCGCCCGCGCGCTTTTCACCGAATTCGCGCTCAAAGTCTCGGACCTCTGGCGTTACGAAGCGGGCGTGGACCTGGACAATTGGGTGATGCATTGGAAAGGCTGGGAGATTTATCTCGCGGCCCAGAAACGGGGCCGCGGCGTCCTGCTCGTCACCCCGCATTTGGGCAACTGGGAAATTGGCGGCGCGTTTCTCCCCCGCAAAGGCTACAAATTGCTAGTATTGACTCAACCCGAACCCGATGCGCGCCTGACGGAAATCCGGCTGGCCGCGCGCGCCTTTCGCGGCGTGGAAACGATTGTGGTGGGCGAGGACGCGTTTGCTTTCATCGAAATCATCAAGCGCCTGCAAGGGGGCGCAACGGTGGCGCTCTTGATGGACCGCCCCGCCGCTCCCACCGCCGTCACGGTCAATTTGTTTGGCCGGCCTTTCCTCGCCTCCATTGCCGCCGCGGAACTGGCGCGCGCTTCCGGTTGCGCGATTCTGCCCGGCTGCATCGTGCGCAAAAGCGACTACAGCTATGAAGGCGAAATTCAGCCGGAAATCCAGTATGACCGGGCCGCGATTGGCAATCGCGCCGCGCGCGTCCAGTTGACCCAGGAAATCATGCGTGTCTTTGAGCCGGCGATTCAGCAATATATCACCCAATGGTATCATTTCGTTCCCATCTGGCCCGCCCCGGCGGAAAAATAGCCGCTGCCCGGCTGGCCCTTCTCTGCCTGTTGGCCGCGTCCAATCTGCGCGCAACCGACACCAACGCCGTCCTGGAAAGCTGGTTTGCCGCCCAGGCCGGTGTCCATTCGTTGTCCGCCGATTTCGTGCAAACGCGGACGCTCAAGACCCTCGTGCAGCCGCTGACCGCCACGGGCCTTTTGTGGTTTGCTCCGCCCAACCAATTTCGCTGGGAACTGGGCCGCCCGGCGCAAACCATTGCCTTGCGGCACGGCGACGACATGTTCGTCATTTATCCGCGGCTCAAACGCGCCGAGCATTATCCCATGGGCGCGGCCGCCCCGCGCCAGTGGCGCGATGCCATGTCGCTGCTGGACGCCGGTTTTCCCCGCACCCGCGAGCAATTCGACGCCCAATTTCAAGTCCGGTCGCTGGCCGAAACCAATGGCCGTTGGCTATTGGCGCTCCAGCCCCGACGCGCTGACGCCCGCGCCGTCATGCCCGAACTGACGGTGATCCTGGCCACCAACGACTTTTCGCTGGCTGGCACGGAACTGGTTTTTGTGGACGGCTCGCGCATGAGAAACGATTTCACGAACATCGTGGCCAACGCGCCCGTGGACGAAAAAATCTTCCAATGGCAGCCCTCCGCCGATTTCAAAGTGACCGAACCCTTCTCCCCATGAGCAACGCCGGCCCCGGATCGAACGGACTGGAATTCCTGCCGCACGGCCCGGAGTTTCGTTTTCTGGACAAGGTCACGAGCCTGACGCCCGGCCAGCAAGGCGCGGGGGAATACCGCGTGCGCGGCGACGAGCCATTCCTGCGCGGCCATTTCCCCGGCGACCCCATTTTCCCCGGTGTGCTGCTGGTAGAGGCCGCCGCGCAACTGGCCGGAGTGGTGGCGCAAAGCGACCCCATCATCCCGCCCTTGCCCGGCTTGAAGCTGGCCGCCTTGCGCGGCGTAAAAATCACCGGCGCGGCGCGTCCCGGCGATGTCGTGCAATTGGAAGCGCGCGTCACCGGGCGCCTCGGCAATTTAATCCAGGCCGAAGCCCGCGCCCGTGTCGGGGAAAAACAAGTGCTGGTGGCCGAATTGACCTTAAGCGGAGAATCAAATCCCCCATCGTAATTTGGCAGCCGCGAAAACTTTCGGGGTCGAACCGTCAACCCCGAAGCATTTCGGGGCGGAGTCTCTCCCTACCGGTTGTGCTTTTGTGCCTCTTCGCGGCCACCCGCTATTGACAGCACTGTGCCACTCTGTAATATACCGCCATGAATATGACGGGACGGACACGCGCCGCAACCATCCGGCGGCTGCGCGGTATCCTGAACGCAAGCCGGGCGAAAAGCCGCTGGGCGAAATAATGGCCGCACACAAGCGCAAGGAAAAGAAGTTAGAGGAAGCCAAAATTAACTCGCTGAAATGACGTTATGAAAAAAATCCAATTGCGCGAATCCAAAGTCTTGCGCTCAGTGCGGCAGATCAAGGAAACCATCGCGCGCGAAGCGCAAGGCTCGCCGGAATACTATCAGCGGTTGAACGGCTGGGGGCAAAACTGCTTGGCCACCGTATAGAGCACGCTGTAGGGAAACACCCGCAATCCGCATCGCCTCACATCCTCGTCCAAAAAACGCCATCGGCCCGGAGGCATCACGGAAATCGTGCCCTGTTGCGCGCCATTTGATCCACGGCAACCGCGATGATGATGATCGCGCCAATGACGATCAATTGCACGTTGGTGGAGATTCTCAATAGGGTGCAACCGTTGCGCAGGAAGCCAATCAACAGCGTGCCGACAACGGTGCCGATAATGGTGCCGCGACCGCCCGACAGGCTTGCCCCGCCGATGACCACCGCCGCGATGATGTCCAATTCCAGTCCCAACCCGGCGGTGGGTTGGGCGGAAATGGTCCGGCTGGTGGCAATCATCGCGGCCACGCCGACGAGCAATCCGCCGAGGGTATAAATGGCGGTGAGGTTACGATCGACCTTGACCCCCGCGTGAAAGGCAGCCTCCCGGTTTGAACCGATGGCGTAGGTGTATCGGCCCAAGGAAGTGTACCGCAGCACCAGGCTGGCCAGCGCCATGATCCCGGCGGCGATGATCACGGATATTGAAATCCCGGCCGCCTCGCCGTTGCCCAAATAGGAATATGTAGGAACGTTGTACGGCTGGCCGTCGTTCATCACGTAGGCGATGCCGCGAAATGCGCTCATGGTTCCCAAAGTCACGATAAACGGGGGAAGTTTCAACCGCGTGATCAATAGCCCGTTGGCCAGTCCGCAAAAAGTTCCCGTGACGATTCCCACGAACGTTCCCAAAATCATGGCGTGAACGGTTAGCGTGTCACCGCCAATCTTTTGCATTGTCCATGCTCCCAGCATTCCAGCCAAAGCCAGCATCGAACCAACCGACAAATCGATGCCGCCGGAGATGATGATGGCGGTCGCGCCCACGGCGATAATGCCGTTGACACTGGAACGCCGGAAAACGTTGAAAAAATTTTCCGGGGTCAAAAACTCGCGCGGCGAAAGAATGGAAAGAATGACGATGATGAGCATCAGGCTGGCAAAAGGCAGCAATTGGCGTATCAGGCGCGTCATTTAGAAATTGCAGTCATCACGGAGAATCGTCCAAAACTTCCTATGCAATATCAACTATAATTCTTAATTTGGCTCCGGGACAATTTCCAGGGTTACTCGCTCGCGAGCCAGTCCCGCATCCGCCCCTCAAGTTCCGCAACTGTCATTCGATTGCGATGCCCCTCGGCGCGAATCAATTGATGATTCGACCCCGCCAGCAGCGGACAGTCGTTCATGGTAGCCGGCCGAAAATTCATCGCTGAATTTTAAGGTGCGCTTCTCAAACAAGAAATGCCATACTTTCCCACCATGTCGAGAGAGCGATTGCCAGACAAAGAAGCCCGGGTGGGACGCATTATTCGCGGGCTGCGGGCGGCTTATCCGGAGGCCCATTGCGAACTGAATTATTCCAATCCGCTGGAATTGCTCATTGCCACGATTCTTTCCGCGCAGTGCTCGGACCGTCAGGTCAACATCGTCACAGAGTCGCTTTTCAAAAAGTACCAATCGGCGCGGGATTATGCGGAGGCGGCGGTCGCGGATCTGGAAGGGGACATCCGCCGCATTGGCCTGTATCGCAGCAAGGCCAAAAACATCAAGGCGGCCTGCCAGGCTTTGGTGGAAAAACACGGGAGCGCAGTGCCGCGCACCATGCAGGAACTGACCGAACTGGGCGGGGTGGGCCGGAAAACAGCCAACGTCGTTTTGGGGAACGCCTTTGACATCAATGAAGGGATTGTTGTTGACACACATGTTGTCCGGCTTTCGCGGCGGCTGGGGCTGAGCGCATGGGCCGCGCCGGAAAAAATTGAAATCGATTTGCAACGGCTGGTTCCGCAAAAGGATTGGACGTTGTTCAGCCACTTGCTTATCTGGCATGGGCGGCGCCTTTGCATGGCGCGCAGTCCGGATTGCGAGAACTGCGAGGTCAAAGCCGATTGTCCGGCGGGGCGGAAGGTGTTGAATCCGAAACTGACAGATCAACAGCGAAAAAAGGCGCGGATGCGGATATGAACGATTCCGGATGGTTTTTGCTGCAACAGGGGAAACACACGGCGGCTTACAATATGGCGCTGGATGAAGCCTTGTTGGGATTCGCGACGGAGTTGGGGCATCCGGTGCTGCGTTTCTATGGCTGGCTGGAGGCGGCGGCGAGTTTTGGTTATGCGCAAAAGTATGCGGACGTTGAACGGTGGACGATGTTGCGTCCGTTGGTGCGGCGGCTCACGGGCGGCGGCCTGGTGCCGCACGATGCGGATTGGACCTACAGCATTGCCTTTCCGCCACAGCATTCCTGGTACCGACTCAAGGCGGTGGAAAGTTACGAGCGCGTCCATGAATGGATTCGGGACGCCTTCGCCAGTATTGAAGTTCCCACGTCGCTGGCGCCTTCGTCGCAAAAGGAAATTCCGGGTCAATGTTTTGTTGGCGCGGAAAAATTTGATGTCTTGTGGCATGACCGCAAAATTGCTGGCGCAGCGCAACGGCGGACGCGAACCGGTTTGCTCATCCAGGGGTCGGTCCAGTCGCCTCTGATTCTCCTGGTCCGCGAAAAGTGGCAAGCCGCCATGTGCGAGGTTGCACGCCAGCAATGGGCCATCGAATGGCGCACGCTGGAGATAACCGGAAAACTCGCCGAAACGACCCACGGCCTGGCCGCCGCGAAATATTCACAGGCGGGCTACAACCAGAAAAGATAGCATTGCTTTTCCCTTATTACTCATCGCGATACGGCCTTCCCGACTTGTACAGTTCCAACCGTCGCCGCGCCGTGTCCTGTGTGCGGGTGTCATGGGCCGACACCGCGAGCGTGCGAATTTCTTCGGTGGTTTTGATTGCGTCATCGAACCGGCCTATTTCGGCATAAGCTGCGGCCAGTGTATCCAGCATTTCCGGGTTCTGCCGTTTGGTGATTTCGCAAGCGCGAGCGGCCAGACGCACCGCCTCCGTGCCATTGCGCAGTTCGGCTTTCGGAGAAGTGGCGTAAATCCAGGCCAATGCATTCAGGCATTGCGGCGAGTCTGGCGCGAGCCGCAAGGCCTCCTTATTATTGACGAGTGCTTGTTCCGGCTGCTTTGCCATGAGATAGACCCATCCCAGGGTAAAACGAGCGCGCGCATCTTTTGGTTCGGTTTTCACCATGGTTTCACAATAAGAGATCGCTTCGCCGGTATTTCCCGCCTTGATCATGGCGTTAATCAGTTTCGTTTGGGCCTCGACATTATCCGGTTTCAGGCGCAGTGCTGTTTTAAATTCAGCTATGGCTCCGGTCATTTTACCTTTGCGTATCAGGGCGTTTCCCAAATCGTAATGCGCTTCCGCGTAATTTGGCTGGAGTTCGAGCGCTTTTTGGAATTGCGAAATCGCTTCGTCCGACTTTCCCTGCAAGAAAAAGCAGAGGCCGAGGTTGTTGTGCGCTTCTGCGTAGGCCGGCCGGATTTCGAGGACCTTTTGGTACTGCGCGACCGCTTCGTTCATCTTTCCCAATCTGAAATAGCAGCCGCCCAGGTTGTATTCTGCATCCACGTCATCGGGCTTGATTTCGAGAGCGCTTTGGTAATGCGCGATCGCTTTATCCAGCCAGCCCTGCCGGCCAAAAGCATTGCCCAAGTTGTATTGAGCCTCGGCGGAATTCGGTTTGATATCCAGCGCCTTTTGGTAGTGCGCAATTGCTTCGTCCATCCGGCCTTGTTGGCCAAAGGCATTGCCAAGGTTCATGTGGGCTTCCGCGTGGCCGGGTTCGATTTGCAGTGCTTTCTGGAACTGTGCAATCGCGTCATCCAGGCGGCCTAGTTTGAAATAGCTATTGCCCAGGTTGAAATGGGCGTTGGCGTGGTCCGGATCGGCTTGCAGCGCATTTTGGTATTGTGCAATGGCTTCCTCTTTCCGTCCCAATAGAAAAAAGCCAAGACCAAGGTCATTATGCGCGTCTGCATCGGCTGGATTGATTTCCAGTGCCTTTTCGTATTGGTGGATCGCTTCGTCCGTCCGTTTCTCTTGGAAAAGGCAGTTGCCAAGATTGATGTGGGCTTCCGCGGAGTTCGGATTGATTTCCAGGGCCTTGTTTAGATGAGCCTTTGCCTCGTCCACTTTTCCCATTTGCAATAAAGTGTTGCCGAGGTTGTTTTGGGCCTCGGCGTAGTCTGGTTTGATTTCGAGCGCTTTTTGGAAATGAACAATCGCTTCGTCCAATTTTCCCTTTCGCAGAAGATCGTTGCCGAGAATGTCGTGGGCCATCCAGGAAGTAGGATTGCGCCGAAGGGTTGCCCGCCAAAGCATTTCGGGATCCGCATACATTTCGCATTGCCGCCATGTCAAGATACCGAGCATTATCAGCAACGCCGCACCCAAAATAGGTTGCAGAAGAGGCTTCCTTTCCATTGCCGCCACGGCCAGCGCAATGGGTCCGATGCAGGCCAAATATTGGTAATGATCTGCCACGAAGGAGTACACAAACGTGTACAGCATGATGAATCCCAGCACTGGCGCTAACGTCGCAGCAAAGAATATTGCCGCCACCTCCACACTTCGCCCCGCCCATCGCCGCACCCGCCAGATTACCAGGGCTAAAACCACTGTCGCCAGCAGCCAACCATACGCGCGCGGATCCGAGGCCGAGATCGTCCAGCGCGGATAACTGAAGGTCAGATTCGCCGGCCAGAGCAATTTGCCCAAGTAAAACCACAATGCCCTGCTCGCGATCAGCAAGCGCTCCATTGGGCCAATGGCAAACAATTTGCCCTGCGTGCCTTGATGGTAATGTTCCCACCAGACCGTCACCAACCCCATGCCAAGTCCCAGCGCCACAAACGGCGCGACCTGCGCCAGACGCCGCCAGCCAATGGGCATTTTTTCCAGCCACAAAATCAAGAGCAACGCGGCTGGCAATGTGCAGGCCGTGGTCTTGGCAAAAAGCGCCAGGGTGTAGAAAACCAGCGCCAACACATAAAATCGCCACGGGCGCTTGG
>Ga0182024_10002488_pt1 | contig 45574 bp, 53 predicted proteins | sample P32metaG_FD_120480 | JGI IMG/M metagenome (GOLD analysis project Ga0182024, IMG submission 120480) | Permafrost microbial communities from Stordalen Mire, Sweden - P3-2 metaG (Illumina Assembly) | ecosystem: Environmental > Terrestrial > Soil > Wetlands > Permafrost | place: Sweden: Stordalen... | reverse complement strand
GCGCGGCGTCACGTCCGGGGGGCGCGGGCGAGCAGACGGCTGAGCACCGGAGCAGGAACGAGCCCGCTCACGTCACCGCCGTACTTGGCGATTTCCCTGACCAGGCTGGAGCGCAGGAACGAGTACAGCGGGTTGGTCGTCATGAAGAGCGTCTCGATGCCGGCCAGGCTGTAGTTCATCTGCGCCATGGTCATCTCGTACTCGAAGTCGCTGACCGCGCGGAGGCCCTTTACGATCGCCGAGATGTCGTGTGCCCGGCAGAAGTCCACCAGCAGGCCGTCGAACGTGTCCACGCGGACGTTGGCGTAGCCGGCCAGGACCTCTTCCAGCATCTCGATCCGCTCACCGACCGAGAACATCCCGTCCTTGGCCAGGTTGGCCCCGACGGCGACGACGACCTCGTCGTGCAGCGGGGCGGCCCGGCTGATGATATCGAGATGCCCGTTGGTCACCGGGTCAAAGGAGCCCGGGCATACGACGCGACGCACCACCAGGTATACCGCCCTTCGTCACGGCCACTCAGCGGGCACATCGGCCTGCACCCCGGCCGGCCCGTCGGCCTGCACCGCGGCCGGCCCGTCGGCCTGCACCGCGGCCGGCCCGTCGGCCTGCACCGCGGCCGGCCCGTCGGCCTGCACCGCGGCCGGCCCGTCGGCCTGCACCGCGCCTGCGGCGCGACCGTACCAGAGAGTTGCCTCGCCATATTTTCTGGCCCGGTCCGCCGTGTATCCGGCGGGCCATTGCTGCGGGCCCGACCTGGTCGCGCGCTCCACCGCGACGACGGCGGCCGGCCCCAGCCAGCCGCCGGCCAGCAGCGCGCTGAGCACGGCGGACAGTTCCGCGTCGGTGGTCGCGTAGGGCGGGTCGGCGAACACGACGTCGCGCGGCGGATCGGCTCCCGGGCCGCGGGCCAGCACGCGGTCCACCGGGCCGGCCAGCACGCGGGCGCCGGCCAGGCCGAGCGTGGCGGCGTTGTCCCGGATCACCCGGACCGCCCGGCCGTCCGCCTCGATCAGCAGCGCGTCCGCCGCGCCTCGGGACAGTGCCTCCAGGCCGACCGCGCCCGACCCCGCGTACAGGTCGAGGACCCTCGCGCCCTGCAGGGTGCCGCGGATGGCCGTGATGGTGGCGAACAGGCCCTCGCGGGCGCGGTCGCTGGTAGGCCTGGTGCCCTGGCCGGGCGGGACGGCCAGCCGCCTGCCGCCCGCGGTGCCGGCGATGATGCGCGTCATCTGGCTGCCCGCCTCAGGCCTTCTCCAGGAATTCCGCCTGCTGCAAGTCCAGCAGCGCGGCGACCGCGGTGGCCAGGGCCGGCTGGCCGGCCAGCGCCGGGTCGGCGTCCACCAGGTCGGTGGCCTCGCGGCGGGCGCGGCCGATCAGGTCCTCATCGGCCAGCAGGGTGAGCAGCTTCAGGCTCGACTTGCGGCCCGCCTGCGCCGCGCCGAGCACGTCGCCCTCCCGGCGCTGCTCAAGATCGAGCCTGGACAGCTTGAAGCCGTCCAGCGTCGCGGCCACCGCGTCCAGCCGCTGCCGCGCCGGGCTGCCCGCCTCGGCCTCGGTGACCAGCAGGCACAGGCCCTCGTGGCTGCCCCGGCCCACCCGCCCGCGCAGCTGGTGCAGCTGGGACACGCCGAACCGGTCAGCGTCCATGATCACCATGGTGGTCGCGTTCGGCACGTCGACGCCCACCTCGACGACGGTGGTCGTCACCAGGACGTCGACCGAGCCGGCCGCGAAGGCCAGCATCACGCGTTCCTTCTCGTCCGGCGGGAGGCGGCCGTGCAGTACCGCCAGCCGCACCCCGGCGAGCGGGCCCTGCGCAAGCTCGGCGGCGAGGTCGAGGACAGCGATCGGCGGGCGCTTGGCCTCGTCTTCGGCGGTGCCGTCTTCGCCAGTGCCGCCGGGGTTGCCATCGGCATCGCCGCCCGCGCTGGCGGCGCCCTCGCCAGGCTGGCTCCGCCCCGCGGCGCCCTCGTCGGCCGGCCCGTCGCCGGCTGGCCCGTCCCCGCCAATCCGCGGGCAGACTGCGTAAATCTGCCGTCCCTTTGCCACTTCCTCGGTGACTCGCTGCCAGGTCCGCTCGAGATACCTCGGCCGCTCGGCGGCCGGCACGACATGCGTGAAGATCGCCTCGCGGCCGGCCGGCAGCTCGGTCAGCGTGGAGACCTCCAGGTCGCCGAATACCGTCATCGCGACGGTACGGGGTATCGGCGTCGCGGTCATGACGAGCACGTGCGGGCGCCCCTGGCCGGCCTTGTCGCGCAGCGCATCACGCTGCTCGACGCCGAACCGGTGCTGCTCGTCGACCACCACCAGGCCGAGGTCCGCGAACTGCACGTTCTCCTCGAGCAGCGCATGGGTGCCGATCACGATCCCGGCGCTGCCGGACGCGGCGTCAAGCAGCGCCTTGCGGCGGGCCGCGGCGCCCAGCGAGCCGGTCAGCAGCGCGAGCCTGGTCGCCCGCTCCGCGCCGCCGAGCTGGCCCGCCTGGCCGAGCGGGCCGAGCAGCGCGCTGATCGAGCGGTAGTGCTGCTGCGCGAGCACCTCGGTGGGGGCGAGCAGCGCGGCCTGGCCGCCGCCGTCGACGACCTGGAGCATGGCGCGGACCGCGATCACCGTCTTGCCCGATCCGACCTCGCCCTGCAGCAGCCGGTGCATCGGATGGTCGCGGGCGAGCTCATCCGCGATGGTCGCGCCGGCTAGCTGCTGGCCCATGGTCAGCTCGAACGGCAGCCGGCCGTCGAACTCGGCGAGCAGGCCGGCCGGCCGCCGCGGGCGCGGCGTCGCCGAGAGCGCGAAGGCCGCCCTCCTGCGCTGGGCCAGGATCACCTGCAGGACGAACGCCTCGTCCCACTTGAGCCGCTGCCTCGCCCGGTCCGCGTCGCGGCGGTCCGCCGGGCGGTGGATGCCGCGCAGCGCGTCGGCCAGGCCGCTGAGCTGGTAGCGGTCACGGACCGCGCGCGGCAGCAGGTCATCATCGACGTCCAGCAGGTCGAGCGCCAGCCGGATCGAGTCGGCGATCTGCCAGGAGGTGATGCCCTTGACGGCCGGGTAGACCGGGATGATCTCGGCCGCGTAGTCGGCCGCCCTGATCAGCGCCTCGCCGGGCCCGAGCAGCTCGAACTCGGGATGCGAGAGCTGGCGCTTGCCGCGGAACGTGGAGACCTGGCCGGCGAAGAGCCCGCGCACGCCCGGCTTGAGCACCTTCTCGCGCCATTCCTGCCGGCCCCGGCCGAAGAACGTCAGGGTCAGCCGGCCGCGGCCGTCGGTGATGACCGCCTCGAAGATGGTGCCGGGCCGGCTGCGCATCCCGCGCACCATGACGGACGCGACCTCGGCCTGCACGGTGACGTTCTCGCCGTCCTGCAGCGAGGCGAGGTCGGTCAGCTCGCCGCGGTTCTCGTACCGGCGGGGATAGTGCTGGAGCAGCTCGCCCACGGTCCGCAGGTCGAGCGCGGCGGCGAGCCGCTTGGCTGCCTTCGCGCCGACCACCGGGCCGAGCGGGTCCTGCAGGCTTGCCATCGCCGTTTACTCCACTCCGATCAGCAGCGGCAGCCGCGCCGGGCCGCCGCCGTAACAGACCGTCTCGGTGCCCGGGCTGGTCTCCCGCAGGTGCCCGGCGACCAGCTGTGCCAGGCCCGCGTCCTGGCCCCCGGCACCCTGGGCACCGGCCTCATGCTCGCCCTCGATCAGGGTCACCAGCTCGCCGCCGGCCGCGAGCAGCAGATCGGCCAGCGCGATCGCCACCTGATCCGGCCGGTCCCCGGTCATCGCCACCTCGTCCCCGGCGAACCCGAGCACGCGCCCGCGCCCGTCGGCCTCCACCCTGCCATGCCGGGTGGCCGCCGCGGCCGCCGTCATCGCGGCCACGTCCGCGCCGAAGCCGCGCAGCGGGTCGTGCACCGCGAGCGCGGCCAGGCCCTGCACAGCGGCCCGGACCGGGATCACCGATACCTCGATCCCCTCATCGGCCAGCCGGGCCGCCGTGGCCGCGGCCACGGCGGCCACCTGCGGCCCGTCCGGGATGACCACGACCTGCGACCCGGCCTGGCGGATCGCGGCGAAGAGCGCCGGCGGCGTGGGGCGGTCACCGCCGTCATACCGGACGACCAGTGCTCCCGCGTCGCGCAGCAGTGCCGCGAGACCGCCGCCCTCGGCGACCGCGACCACCCGGCGGCCGGCCTGCGGCGCCGCCCCGAGGAACGTCACGGTGATCCGCCGCGGGCGCCCCGCCCGCAGTCCCTCTTCGATCGCGGCCCCGGCATCGCTGACATGCACGTGCACGTTCCAGAGCTCGCCGCCGCCGACGATCACCAGCGAGTCACCCAGGCCGTCGAGCCGTTCTCGCAGCGCGGCGACCGCCGTGGCCGGCGCGTCCAGCAGGTAGGTGACCTCGTAGCCGCCGGAGGCGCCGCCCGGCGCGGTGGCCGGCCCGGCGGCGCGGCCGCGCGCAGCCTCGGGCACCGCATAAAGACCGGGAACGTAGCCCGTCACCGCGGCTGCCAGCGCATCAAGCAGGACGCAGAGCCCGGCAGCTCCCGCGTCCACCACGCCGCTGGCGGCCAGCACCGCCAGCTGTCCCTGGGTCCTGGCCAGCGCCTCGCGGGCGGCCCCGGCCGCGGCGGTCACCGCGGCTGCCAGGGTGTCGCAGGATCCGGCCGCCGCCTGCGCGGCAGCGTCGGCGACCGTCAGCACCGTCCCCTCGGCCGGCCGGCGGACGGCCGCGCGCGCCAGCGCGGCCGCGTGCGCCAGCGCGCGGGCAAGCACCGCGCCGTCACAGCGCGGCGCCGGGGCGCAGACCTCGGCCAGCCCGCGGAGCAGCTGGCTGACGATGACGCCGGAGTTGCCGCATGCGCCGAGCAGCGCGCCATGGGCGGCGGCCTGCCAGACATCGCCAGGCCCGGACCCGGCCGGCACCGCTTGCGCGGCGTCAGCGGCTGACAGCAGGGTGAGCTGCAGGTTGGTCCCGGTGTCGGCATCAGGCACCGGGAAGACATTGAGCGCGTCGATCGCCGCCCTGGTTTGCGTCAGCGCGTCGGCAGCCAGGCGGCACCAGCGCCGGACGGCGTCACCGTCCATCGCCTCCAGCGCTGCCATAGAGGCAGGATAGGACCCGGCACCGTCAGCTGCGGGCAGCAAAAATCCCGTGACTGCCTCCGGCTGCGGACGTAGCGTCGTGCTGTGACTCCTTCAGCCGCCGTGCACCCGCCAGTCGCCGCTCACCCGCCCGGTCGCCCGGGTAGGCCATCCCCGCTGGCAGGCGGGTCGGATGCCGGTCCGGCTCGCGCTACCTGCGCCGGTCGGATATCCTTCGACGACCGTTCCGGCAGCGCCCGGGACGACGACCTATCTGGCCAGCACCCAATGGAGCGATCCCGTGGCTTCCGTCTGCGACGTATGCGGCAAGAGGCCGGGCTTCGGCAACAACGTTTCACACTCGCACCGCCGCACCCCGCGCCGCTGGAACCCGAATATTCAGCGCGTGCGCGCCAAGGTCGGCCGGACGCCCCGGCGGCTGAACGTGTGCACGTCGTGCATCAAGGCGGGCAAGATCACCCGCTGACCGGCTGGCGTATCCGCCAGGCGTGATCCACCGGGCCGATTCCCGCGCCCAGCGGGAATCCCGCCCCGATCGCCCCGGTCACGTAGCCCTTGGCCGCTTCTACCGCGGCTGGTACTCCCATGCCCAGGGCCAAGAACGACGCGATCGCCGACGCCAGCGTGCAGCCGGTCCCGTGGGTATGACGGCTGTCGATGCGCTGGCCGGGAAAGCGGGTCATTTCCGAGCCGTCGAACAGCAGGTCCACCGGATTGCCCGGCAGGTGCCCGCCCTTGACCAGGATCCAGCGGGGCCCGAGCGAGCTGAGCGCCTCGGCTGCCTTGCGCATGCCTGCCTCGTCAGAGATTCTGCTGCCGGTCAGCAGCTCTGCCTCCAGCAGGTTAGGCGTCAGCACCGTTGCCAGCGGCAGCAAATGCGCCCGTACCGCCTCCAGGGTCCCGGCCGACAGCAGGCTGTCCCCGTGCTTTGATACCGCGACCGGATCCACCACGACCGGGGCGGGCAGGCCGGCCAGCATGGCGGACACGGTCTCCACGATCGCCGCCGAGGCGAGCATCCCGGTCTTCACCGCGTGCACGGCGATGTCGCCGAGTACCGAGGTGAGCTGGGCACGGACCGCGTCCGGCGGCACTTCCCAGTACCCCTGGACGCCGACTGAATTCTGCGCGGTGACCGCGCAGACCACGCTCATCCCGTGCACGCCGAGGGCGAGCATCGTCTTCAGGTCAGCCTGGATCCCGGCCCCGCCAGCCGAGTCGGAGCCGGCAATCGCGAGTACGCACGGCGGAGTCGGCGGCATGACCCCAGCGTAAGTTCCGGCTCAGCCGAAACTGCACCGGGCTCCGTCGAACCTGCAGGACGTCGGCTGCCCGGGCACTCCGTTGGCGACGATCAGGATCCTGACGATGTTGCCCGGCGGCCCGCCCCACGGCCACGGGACGGCCGACGCGACGCCACCGTCGCCACGGGCATTCCACTTCGCCCCGGCCACCGAATCGATGTGCACGCCTGGGTACCTGAAGGCCAGCCGCCAGCCGCTGAGCGTCGCCCGGCTCATGATCGTGATCAGCCCGGTGAAGCCAGTTGGCCAGCGCCGCAGGATCTGGTACTGCACGTCGACCGGAGCAACGGGCTGGCGCGGTTTCCGGTTCCGCGCATGCCCCCGAGCCGCCGGTCCCTTAGCCGCCGACGCCGTCAGCGGCGCGGCGGGCCGCTTGTGGTGCCTCAGCTCAATGCCCGGGTCCTTGGCGGCCAGGCCGCCGTGCTGCTGGGCCGGCGGGACATGGGCGCAGGACGGCGCCTGGCATTGCGCTCCGGGGTTTGTCTGGCTGTAGGTCAGCACCGCGCGCGGCACGTTCAGCGCGAGCACGGCGGCAACGACGACGCCGACGCCGGCCGCGAGCCATGGCGTCATGAGCATGCCGTGTACCGGGCGGGCGGCCCGGGCCGCACCCAAGGGCCGGACCGGACGTCCCGGCTGGGTGAGGCGTCCCGGCTGGGCCGCGCCACCGGCGCCAGTCGTCCGCAGCTGGGCGGCTCCGTGCCGCGCGGAGCGCGGGCGCCTGCCAGAACGCGGCCGGATGGCAAGCACCGCGCGCATGGCAGTTGACGGCCTCGGCACGTACCAGGGCCTGGCCTCGCCTTTGCGGTGTTGTGGCATCGGTGGGTTATACCAAGCAGCTTTCCTGCGAGCCTGCGGGCTAGTACTAGGGACGTCGTCAATCAGGTCCCGGGCGCGGCCGGAAGTAGTAGTCGATCAGATGCTGGAAGTAATTGTTGCCTGTTCAGCGGAAATGATCCCATCCGCTGCGCCCGGCCCAGCTCAGCCCGTCCACGTGCACGCCGGTGCCCGCGCGAACCGCGCCGATCACCGACCAGCGTGGCGGCAGTTTCGTGCCCGCGGCGAAGGTCGCGGCCAGGGCATGGTCCTCGCCGCCGGCCAGCGCCCAGGCAAGCCAGTCCGCGCCGCCCAGGGCCGCCGCCGCGGCGCGGAGCTGCGGATCATCAGCGATCCGGGCGGTCTCGATATCGATGCCCGCGCCGCTGGCCTCGGCCACGTGGCCGAGATCCTGCACGAGCCCGTCGCTGATGTCGATCATCGAGGTGGCGCCGAGAGACGCCGCCTGCGGCCCGGCGCCGTATGGCGGCCGCGGCCGCCGGTGCACCGCTACGGGCCCGGCTGGCCGGGCCAGGCCGGCCTCCAGCAGAGCCAGCCCCGCTGCGGAGCGGCCGAGCCTGCCCGCGACCGCTAGCTGATCCCCCGGCCGTGCCCCGCCCCTGGTGACCGGATCGCGGCCGGCCAGGTCACCGAGCGCCGTCACGGCAATCATGATCGTGTCGGCGCTGCTCACGTCCCCGCCGGCCACCGACGCGCCAGCCCGCGCGGCCTCCTGTGCCAGGCCGCGGACCAGGTCCCGTGCCCAGGCCACCGGCAGGTCGCCCGGTGCCGCGAAGCCCACCAGCAGCGCAGTCGGGACAGCGCCCATCGCCGCGATGTCCGCCAGGTTCTGCGCTGCCGCCTTGCGGCCGACGTCGAGCGCCGCTGACCAGTCGCGGCGGAAATGCCGTCCCTCGACCAGCAGATCCATGGTCGCCACGACCCGGGCATCGGGCGCGCGGAGCACGGCCGCGTCGTCGCCAATGCCCACAAGCTGGGCCGTGCCCGCGGGCAGCAGGGCCTTCATCGCCGCGATGAGACCGAATTCGCCCAGATCCGCGACGGTGATGAGAGCCTCCCGCCAGGCTGTTTACCGGCCCCCCTTGCCCCGGGGGCCGCCCGGTACCTAAGGTAGCGTGGCGATCACAGTGGCGCCCCGGGAGGACCGCATGGTGCACGCGTACATTCTCGTTCAGACAGAGGTCGGCAAGGCCGCCGATGTTGCCGTGCATATCGGCCAGATCGCCGGCGTCACCCAGGCGGACGACGTCACTGGGCCATACGACGTGATCGTGCGGGCACAGGCCGAGAATGTCGACGATCTCGGCAAGCTCGTAGTCGCGCAGATCCAGGGAGTGCCCGGGATCACCAGGACCCTGACCTGCCCGATCGTGCACATCTAACGACTGGACTCACGGCGGTCCTCACCAGGCGATGAGCAATCCGTCGGCGGGCTGCATGCCACCTGCGGGCAGCCTGACATTCAGGATCGCTACCCGCCCGGTGGAAATGGTCACCCTGGCGATGCGCAGCTTCGGGGCTACCTCAGGGTTCCGCGAGAAGTGGATCGAATACGGCACGAGCAAGTGCCGCCCCAATCCGTCAAGCGCCATCGGGCAGTAGCCCGCGGCCGCCAGCGGCATGCCGGTGACCGTCAGCCTGGCCAGCGCACTGCGCCGCCGCCCGGTACTGCTGCGATCAGCGGCGAGCCGGACGGCATGCCTCGCTCGGCGAAGGATCGTGCAGGTGTAGAGAGTCCTGCCACCAAAGCTGAGGACCGCGGAAGCCAGCAGCGGGCGGAAAGGCGGGTATGGGTTGCCTCGCAGGATGCGGCTGCGCTGGGCGACCGTGCCGGGCGGCGCGTCCACGGGCAGCACCCGGACGCTCTGTGCGGTGATCGTCGAGTTCGCCGACAGCCTGAACGCGGGAAAGGCGAGCAGCCGGCCGTTCGCCGATAGCGACAATTCGCCATTCAGGCCCACGTTCCCCGGACTTAGGCCGCCCAGTTCCACGTTGCCCCAGCGCGTGGTTCGCCCGCTGGGCACATGGACGACCCCGATGTAGCCGGCGTCGCCCTTGGAGCAGCCGCTGATGGCGTAGCCGAGCACGTGCCCGTTCCCGCTGGCGGTCAGGGAGTACAACTCGCCAGGCAGGACCGGCACGGGCAGCGGCGACAGCGCACCTGGCTGCCCTCGTCCGTTCAGCCGGACCTGGTAGAGCCGGGTGGCACATGACTGCCCGACCGGTTCCGCGATGACGAAGGTGCGCCCGTCCGCCAGCGCCGCCAGGCCGCTGGCCATCACGCTGCGGTCCTGCGCGACAAGCCGACCGGTGGCCGATTCGCGCACCTGCAGCTGGCTCTGGCCGCCAAGTTCCCCCAGCACGAGGTCGGCGAAGAACCTGGGCGCCGCGGCGCGCGCACCAGCGCGCGGTGCCACCGACGCCGGCGCCGACGTTACGGCCGTACTATGCCGGCCGCCAGCGCTGGCGCCGGTACCAGTGCCGGCCCCTGCAGAGGACGGGAGTGCCCCGCAGGCCGCGAGGGCCAGCGCGGCGGCTCCTGCGGTTACGGTGCGGGCCCAGCGGTACCCGAGCGGCCCGACCAGCTTGGACGGGCGCCACGCGACGGCCGGGTAAAGGCGGCTTATCATCACATGCCTCCGAAATGCATCCAGGACCCCAGCTACCGCACGGCTGCAGCAATCCTTCGCCTGTTCTGACGCCAGAACCACTGCCGTGGTTGCGGGCCGTTGCCGCGCGGCTAGACGAGCTCTGCTGCGAGCGCCGAGGTTCGCGGCCCGAGCCCGAGTCCCGCGGCGCTGCGCAGGTCGGCCGGCGTATCCACGTCCCGCCGCAGCCCTGGCACATCAGCCAGGTCAAGCTCCGTCGCGCCGCCAGCCCGGTGCCGGTCACGCGACCCAGGACCGAACCGCGGGCAGAACTCCGTCGCTGGCCGCGCCGTGTACAGCGTCGTCCCCGAGCCCGCGGCGTCGGGCACGAATGCCTCCGGCCACCCGCTCGCGGCGGCCAGCGCCCGGCCGATCTCCGCCGGGCCGAGCGCAGGCAGGTCGGCGGCGAGCCCCGCCCTGCCCAGGCCGGGCCAGCGGGCGGCGGCATAGGCCGCGCCGAAGACCAGCGCCGGATTGAGCCCGGCGGCTGGCTCGTCGGGCACGATGACGGCGCCCAGGCTGCCGAGCGCGGCCGCGGCCGCGCCGTCGTCGGTCACCACGATCACGACGGCGATCGCCGGGCAGGCGATTGCCGCGGCGACGGTGTCTGCCGCCATGGCCAGAGCCAGCTCGGCCCGGCGCGGCCCGGCCAGGCCGCCGAGCCGGGACTTCGCCCGGGCAAGTTCCTTGACCGGGATCACCAGCGACCAGCTGAGCGGGGTTGCCTGCGCCATGGTCTGATCCTGCCCGGACGCTGATCCCGGCCCGACACCGATCCCGCGCGGCGCGGTCCCGCCTCGACACAGTGCCCGCCTCGACACAGTGCCCGGCGAACCTGGAGACTGATCAGATGAGCGAGCGCGCTGCCGGAAGTTACTCCCGTGCCTGGCGGGGAGTCTCGAAGATCATCCTGCGGCCGCTGGTCCCGTCCCTGATGAAGCTCGACTGGCACGGCCACGAGCATTTCCCGGCCGACGGCGGCATGATCCTGGCCGCGAACCACCTGTCCTACGCGGACGTGCTCGCGCTGTCCATTTTCAGCGACCGGGTCGGCCGCTATCCGGTGTTCCTGGCTAAATCGACGCTCTTCGACGCCAAGGTGCTCGGGCCGCTGATGCGCTGGCTCGGCCAGCTGCCGGTGTACCGCGGCCAGTCCGACGCCGCCCTCGTGCTCAGGGACGCCGAGGAGGGCATCAGGAACGGCGCGTGCGTGATCTTCTACCCGGAGGCGACCGTCACGCGGGACCCGGACTTGTGGCCGATGGTGGCCAAGACCGGGGCGGCGAGACTGGCCCTGTCCACCGGCGCGCCGGTGATCCCGGTCGCGCACTGGGGAGCGCAGGACGTCCTGCCGTACGGCAGCTTCAAGCCGCACGTGCTGCCGCGCCGGACCGTGCATATCCTGGCCGGACCGCCGGTCGACCTGTCCGCCTTCGCCGGCCAGCCGCTGACCAGCCAGACGCTGCGCGAGGCTACGGCGGTCATCATGGCCGACATCACCCGCCTGCTCGGCGAGCTGCGCGGGACGGAGCCGCCGGCCGAGCCGTACCACCCGGCGATCGCCCGGCGCAGGGCGCGGCAGGAACTGCAGGAGCTGGCGAAGGCGCAGTCAGCCAAGGAACCGCCCGCCGGAGACAATGGATCAAAAGCCGGAATAACGGATAATCCGGACGACTCGCATTCCGCCGGGGCAACGCCGCCGTGAAGGCTGCCGTCATGGGCGCCGGATCGTGGGGAACGACGTTCGCCCAGGTACTCTGCGACGCCGGCACCCCGTCAGTGCTGTGGGCCCGCAGGCCGGAGCTTGCCGCGGTGATCAGCGCGACCCGCGAGAACGCCGACTACCTGCCGGGAATCACCCTCACCGGCGAGCTGCGGGCGACCGCAGATCCTGCTGAGGCACTGGACGGCGCCGATCTGGTCGTGCTCGCGGTGCCCGCGCAGTCGCTCCGGCAGAATCTGGCCGGATGGGCGCCGTTGCTGCCGCCCGGCGCACTGCTCGTCAGCCTGATGAAGGGCATCGAGCTCGGCAGCTGCCACCGGATGAGCGAGGTGATCGGCCAGGCAACGGGGATGCCCGCTAGCCAGATCGCGGTCGTCTCCGGGCCGAACCTGGCCCGCGAGATCGCCCAGCGCCAGCACGCGGCGGCCGTCGTGGCCTGTACCGATGAGACAGCCGCCGAGCACCTGCAGCAAGCCTGCCACACCGGCTACTTCCGGCCCTACACCATCCCGGACGTGACCGGCTGCGAGCTCGGCGGCGCGGTCAAGAACGTCATCGCGATCGCTGTTGGTATCTCCGTCGGCATGGGCCTCGGCGACAACACCAGGGCCATGCTGATCACCCGCGGCCTGGCCGAGACAGCCAGGCTCGGCGCCGCCCTCGGTGCCGATCAGCACACCTTTGCCGGACTGGCCGGGATGGGCGATCTGGTCGCCACCTGCAGCTCGCCGCTTTCCCGCAACCGGACGTTCGGCGAGAACCTGGGCCGGGGAATTCCGGTCGCCGACCTGATCGCCGCAACGCGGCAGGTCACCGAGGGCGTGAAGTCATCGGTGTCCGTGCTGGAGCTGGCGGGCCGGCATGGCGTGGAGATGCCGATCACCGAGGTCATGGTGGCGGTCATCAGGGACGGGCTCGAGATCGGCGAGGCGGTGGTCCAGCTTGCCAGCCGCACCGCGAAGCCGGAACGCTATGGCGTCTGAGGCCTCGCCTGACGGGGGCACGACAGGAGGAAGCGTGAGCGTGCAGCGGAAGATCCGGGTGGCAGTCGTGTTCGGGGGAAAGGGCCCTGAGCACGCGGTGTCCTGCATGGGCGGCGGCAACATGCTCGGCGCCATCGACCGTGACCGCTACGAGGTCATCCCGGTCGGCATTACCCGGGAGGGCAACTGGGTGCTCGCCGCGGACGAGCCGGGCCGGCTGGCCATCTCCGGCGGCGAGCTGCCGTCCGTGGAAGCGGTTGCCGGGCCGGGCGGGCAGGTCGTGCCATGGGCCGGCCAGTCCGTCCGCGCGCTGGCGGCATCAGCGCCCGGGCAAGTCCCCCAGTTGCTCGGGGAGGTCGACGTGGTGCTTCCGATCCTGCACGGCCCGTTCGGCGAGGACGGCACGATGCAGGGCCTGCTGGAGATGGCCGGCATCCGCTACGTGGGAGCCGGCGTGCTGGCCAGCGCGGTCAGCATGGACAAGGAGTACATGAAGATAATCTTCACCGCGCGCGGCCTGCCGGTCGGCCCGCATGTGGTCGTGCGCGAGCGCGACTGGCCGGGCGGTACCGACCGCGGGCCGCTGGGCGCGGGCGGCGAGTCCGCCCACCCGGAGCGCAAGCGGGTAATTGACGCGATCGCCGAGCTCGGCTGGCCGCTGTTCGTGAAGCCCGCCAGGGGCGGCTCCAGCATCGGCACATCAAAGGCCACGGACATGGCCGGGCTGCAGGCGGCGATCGAGACGGCCAGGCGCTACGACCCGAAGGTGCTCGTCGAGGCGGCCATCGATGGCGTGGAGATCGAGTGCTCGGTGCTAGAGGGCACCGATGGCGGGCCGCCGGACACCAGCATCCCCGGTCAGCTGCTCATCGAGGGCGGCGAGGAATTCTGGGACTTCGAGGCAAAGTACCTGGACCAGGCCAGCGGGATGGCGATCCCGGCGCCCATCCCCGCCGGCGCCCGCGAAGAGATCCGCAGGCTCGCGGCGGAGGCGTTCGACGCGGTGTCCTGCGAGGGACTCGCCAGGGTGGACTTCTTCTACACGCGCGACGGGCGGATCGTGATCAACGAGATCAACACGATTCCCGGCCTGTCTCCCGCGTCCTATTTCCAGAAGATGTGGGAGGCCAGCGGCCTGCCGTTCAGCCAGCTCATCGACCGGCTGCTGCAGACGGCGCTGGCGAAGCGCCCCGGGCTGCGCTGACCGGGCGGCACTCGCCAGGTAGCACTCGCCAAGCCGGCCCGGCCGGCGCTGGCCGGTGAGCCAGTGCCCGGCGGGACGGCGAGCGGCGCGGGCGCGCCGCTCGCCGTTCGCGCTACCGCTCGCCGTTGACGATCGCCTTGAAGTCCGACCCGGCCCGGAACTTGGGGACCGAGGACTCGGGCACCTTGATGGACGCGCCGGTGGCCGGGTTGCGCGCGGTGCGCGCCGGCCGGACGGTCTTCTCGAAGACGCCGAATCCGGTAATGGCGACCTTGTCGCCATGTGCGACAGCGGCCTGGATGGTTTCGAGTACCGCGTTCACGGCCTCGGTTGCGGTCTTCTTGTCTCCCATCCGGCTGGAAATCGCATCGATCAGGTCACGCTTGTTCATTCCTCACTCCTGCGGCTCCCCCTACGGGAGGTCGCGCGGAAAGGGTTGCCGGGCTCGCGACCTCTGACGTGCCTGAAATTAGGCGATGCAGCGCCGTTGCACAAACACCAGAACCGGAATCGCCGGCGTGTCGGCAGCGGATTCAGCGGTTTACCGGAGTGCGTCACGCCTTTCGCTGAGAGTGCTTTGTCAGGAAATGTGATCGGGCCGGGCAGTGGTCCCGTGCACCGCGGTGAGCCGGTCGAGTTCCGCGGCAATCCGGGCGAGCCGCTGCTCACAGTGAACCGGGTCGGCGGTCGCCGCCTTCATCGCGTCACACACGGCGATAAGCCTGCGTTGCAGATGTATTCGCATGTCAGGAGCTATATCGAGGCAGGAGATGCGATGCTGGCAGGCCCGTATCCGGATCGCGAGCAGGGTCGGCCCGGCCGCCCGGGGCGAGTCCTCGTGACCCCCGGCAGACTCGGCGATCTTGCTGTCATGGCGGGCCGCGTCGTCAGCATCCGCCCGTCCGCCCGGATGCGGCCGTCCGGCGAGGCTGACGATCTCGAATACAGCAGAAAATTTATCTGCGGCCGTCATCTCGCGAATGCCGAAATCGATAGTAAGCGGCGTCGCAGGGTCGGCATCAACTATGTCCTGCAATTCACTGATTTTACTGGCCGGAAGGTATAGAAGGCGCACGCCGGACTTTGTCATGGCGTGGCAGAGAATATCGTCAAACCCGGCTGAGACCATCATCAGGAATCCGCGGCTGGCCAGGGCCGATCCGGCACGCTTAGCGGCGGCGCGCTGGGCGACAGCCTGGTCGGCGGTGGCGCGCGCCACGGCGTGGCCGGCCGGGGCGGGTCCGGCGGGGTCGGGTCCGGCCGGGGCGGGTCCGGTGACGGCTTGTTCGCGTGCTGGGCATGCCGCGAAATCGGGACTGGCGATGAGGATCGTCGCGCCCGCGTACCCGGGCCGGCCAAGCACCCGGCCGGGATCCGCCTGCCAGTTCGCGAGCAAGTCCGGGTCGCCCCCGGCACGCCGCAGCGCCGCGCCACGGCCGGTGTGGGTGGCCAACGTCTCCATGCCGGCTGCCTGCCTCCCCTCGATGCGCTCGGTCCCTCGATGCGCTCGCTCCCTCGATGCGCTCAGTCCCTCGATACGCTCGGTCGCTCGATGCGCTCGGTCCCTCGATGGGCTCTGTGCCTCAATGCGCCCGCCGCGCCTTGATGCGCTCGCCGCCCCTACGACGGTATCCCGCGCCGCCCGGATGGCCGCAGACGCCCGGAGTCAGCAGCCCAGGCCGCCGGCCCGCCCGGTAAGGTCCATACTGTGGACTGTGCCCGGCTCGCCCGGCCGCATCCCTGACCTGCCCCTATCCCTGACGTATCCAGGTCCTTAAGTCTGAGGTCGCGCCTATGAAGGTAGCTGTCATCAAGGAGGCGGCGCCCGGTGAACGGCGGGTCGCGCTGGTACCCGAGGCGGTGGCCAAGCTGCGCGCTGCCGGGATCGAGGTACTCGTAGAGTCCGGCGCCGGCGACTGCGCGTGGTTCGCGGACGGCGCCTACGCGGAAGCGGGCGCGAGCATCGTCTCCGGCAGCGAGGCGGCCGCCGGGGCCGACGCCATCCTCATGGTGGGCCGACCGGATGAGCAGGTGATCTCCCGGCTGCGGCCTGGTCAGGCCGTGCTCGGGATGCTGGCACCGCTCGCCGATCCGGCCCTCGCCGCGCGGCTGGCCGCGGCCGGCGTGACCGCGATCAGCCTCGACCTGATCCCGCGGACGCTGTCGCGGACGCAGACGATGGACGCGCTGTCGTCCCAGGCCAATATCGCTGGCTATAAGGCGGCAGTCCTGGCCGCTGCCACGTTCGGCCGGTTTTTCCCGTTGCTGATCACGGCGGCCGGCACCGCGCGGCCGACCAAGGTGCTGGTGCTCGGGACCGGGGTCGCGGGCCTGCAGGCGATCGGGACGGCCCGCCGGCTCGGTGCCGTGGTCACCGCCTACGACGTCCGGCCCGGGACGAGGACCGAGGTGGAATCGCTCGGCGCGACCTTCCTCGAGCTGACGGCCGTAGGACCAGCCGCCGGGGACGGCGGGTACGCCCGCGCGCTCACCGAGGACGAGCTGCAGGCCCAGCAGGATGAGCTGACCGCGCACATCGCCCGGCATGACGTGGTGATCACGACCGCGCAAGTGCCGGGGCGGCGCCCGCCGGTGCTGGTCACCGCCGACGCGCTCAAGTCGATGGCGGCCGGCTCCGTGGTCGTGGACATGGGCGCCAGCGATCTTGGCGGCAACGTCGAGGGCTCCCGGCCGGGTGAGACCGTGATCACGGAGAACGGGATCACCGTGGTCGGTGCCGGCAGCCTGCCGTCCACCATGCCGGCTGCTGCCTCGACCATGTACGCGCGCAACATCAGCGCCCTGCTGCTGTACATGGTGAAGGACGGTGCCCTGACCATCGACCTGTCCGACGAGATACACGCGGGCGTCGTCGTCAGCCACGATGGCCACGTTATTCATGCTGCCCTGACCGCGCCTGCCGAGCCCGATTCTGCTGGAGGTACCGCCCGTGTCGACGGCGCTGCTGACTGACCTGGTCATCTTCGTGCTCAGCTTGTGGGTGGGCTTCGAGGTGATCAGCAAGGTCCCGGCTACCCTGCACACGCCGCTGATGTCGGCGGCCAACTCGATCCACGGCATCGTGCTGGTCGGCGCCATGCTGATCGCCGTTACCGCGCATAACCCGATCGGATACGTGATCGCGTTCGTCGCCGCTGCGTTCGCCGCGATGAACGTGGTCGGCGGGTACGTGGTCACCGGCCGGATGCTCAAGATGTTCCGCCGCCGGCCGGGAACCGCCGTAGCCGAGGACGGCAAGCGGTCATGAGCGGCTTCAGCACCACCATCCAGCTCATCTACGTCGCTGCGGCATCCTGCTTCGTGCTCGGCCTGCACCTGATGAACAACCCGGCCACCGCGCGCCGCGGTAACCAGGTGTCCACGGTCGGCATGGCGGCCGCGGTAGCGGCCACGCTTGCCCTCATCATCCACTCCGGCGCGATCACCGTGACCGGATGGATCGTGATGGCCGCCGGCGCGCTGGTCGGGGCGGCCGTCGGCCTTTATTCCGCGCGGACCGTCCAGATGACCGCGATGCCGCAGCTGGTCAGCGTCTTCAACGCGGTCGGCGGTGGCGCGGCAGCGCTGGTCGGCATCCACGACTACATGACGCTGGCAGATGCGGGCCGGGGAGTGCCAGGCTCGATCACGGTCACGACCCTGCTCGACGTCATCATCGGGGCGGTGACCTTCTCCGGCTCGATCATCGCGGCGGGCAAGCTGCAGGGGCTGATCACCTCGGCGCCGGTCACGTTCCCGGGCTCCCGCGCCGTCAACCTGCTGCTCGCGGCGGTCACGCTGGCCGCCTGCGGGTACCTGATCACCACCCCGAGCCTGCCCGTGCTGGGGATCGTCATCGTGGCGGCGCTCGCGTTCGGGGTGTCGATGGTGATGCCGATCGGCGGCGCCGACATGCCGGTCGTCATCTCGCTGCTGAACGCGTTCACCGGCACGGCCGTCGCGATGGCCGGCTTCGTGATCGGCAACTGGGCGCTGATCATCGCCGGCGCGCTGGTCGGCGCGTCCGGCGGGATCCTGACCAAGCTGATGGCCGACGCCATGAACCGGTCGATCGGCAACATCATCGTCGGCGGATTCGGCACCGGCGACTCAGCGCTCGCGGTGCTGCCGGGCGCCGGCGCCGGAGTGCGCGCCATCGAGGCCGACGACGCGGCGATCCAGCTCGCCTACGCCTCCAAGGTGATCATCGTGCCCGGCTACGGCCTCGCCGCCGCCCAGGCGCAGTACGCGGTCGCCGAGCTTGCCGAACTGCTGGAATCACGCGGTGTCGAGGTCAGCTACGCGATCCACCCGGTGGCCGGCCGGATGCCCGGGCACATGAACGTGCTGCTGGCCGAGGCCAACGTGCCGTACCCGCAGCTCAAGGAAATGGAAGAGATCAACCCCGAGTTCAGCCGGACCGACGTGGCTCTGGTGATCGGCGCCAACGACGTCACCAACCCGGCTGCCCGGCGCCCGGGGACGGCCATCTCGGGCATGCCGATCCTGGACGTGGACCAGGCAAAGAGCATCATCGTGATCAAGCGGTCGATGGGCCATGGCTACGCGGGCATCGACAACGAGCTCTACGCCAACCCCAAGACCAGCATGTACTTCGCCGACGCCAAGAAAGCCCTGGCCGGGCTGACCAGTGCCGTCAAGACCCTGGTCGGCTGAGCCGCCGTGCGCGCGCCCCGGAAGCTCTGGCCGTCGTTCCGCCACTACAACTGAGCAAGCCCGGCCGGTCGGCGAACCCGGCTATTGCCCGGCGCTGAACTCCTGGAAAGCTGCATAGGCACGCGGTGCCCAGACGGTACCCGGGCCGCCGTTCATCAGGATCGCGACGCCTAGCGCCTCGGCGACCTCCCGCCCGCTCGCGCCCTGCCGCGCAGCGCCGCGGGCATGCGCCGCGATGCAGCCGTCGCATTCCCTGGTGACCGCGATGGCCAGCGCGATCAGCTCCTTCATCCGGGCAGGCAGCTCGCCGCCTTCGCCCATGGCGGCGGCCGCCATCTTGACGTAGCCGGAGTAGACGCCGGGGATCTTCTCGCGCAGCTGACGGCCCGCGCCCGCCAGATCATCGAGTAGTTCGGGCGCGTCGGACATCGGAGCCTCCCGGCTATCGTCGGTTTCCTGGATATCTCAGCATGCGGCCGGGTGGCCGGAGGGAGACTCGCCGGATGAGCACAGTCGATGCGGAACTTGAGATCGCCGGTAGCCCCGTTCATGGTCAGCAGGCACTGACCCGCGCCCGGGAGGCGCGTGTCGGCGGCATGACCGTACGGCGGCTGCTGCCGCTGCGGCACCGCCGCAGCGTCGGCGCGTGGTGCTTCGTCGATCACTACGGGCCTATGTCGGTGGACGGCATGGCCGGGATGCGGGTACCGCCGCACCCGCATATCGGGCTGCAGACCGTCACCTGGCTGATCTCCGGTAACGTGCTGCACCGGGACAGCCTGGGCAGCGAGCAGATGATCCGGCCAGGCCAGCTGAACCTGATGACGGCCGGGCGCGGGATCGCGCATTCCGAGGAGTCCCCCGCCGAGCACGACCCTGAACTGCACGGTGTGCAGCTCTGGGTGGCGCTGCCGGACGCGCAGCGTCAGGTGGAGCCGGCGTTCGAGCACCACGCGGAGCTGCCCGCGATCGGCGTCGGCGGTCTCGAGGTCACCGTCTTCCTCGGCTCGCTGCCGGGTGCCGAGTCGCCGGCCACGGTGTTCTCCGGGATCGTCGGTGCGCAGGTCGTCGCCCGCGGGGATGCCGCCGGGCGGGGGGCGGCCGGGCGGATCCCGCTCGCGCCGCCGCACGAGCACGTGCTGTTCGTCTCCGCCGGGGCGGCCGAGGTCGAGGGAACCGCGCTGCACACCGGCGAGCTGCTCTACCTAGGCACCGGCCGGGATCAGGTGGCGGTGACCGCGGCCGCTGGCAGCACGATCTTCCTGCTCGGCGGGGTGCCGCTCGGCGAGCAGCTGCTGATGTGGTGGAACTTCGTGGCCCGGAGCCCGGAGGAAATCACGGCCGCGGCTGATGAGTGGGCCAGCGGGGCGCTCGGCACGGTAAACGGATACCAGGGCGAGCCGCTGGCTGCCCCGCCACTTGACGCCGCCCGGCTCCGCCCGCGGCGGTAACCGCGCGGCCGTAGCCGCAGCCCGGAGGCCAGCAGCGGCTGTGACGTTCGCCACTCGGTGATTCGCCCGGGAGCGGCCGGGTACCCGTGCAGGAGGACATCGGGGGAATCACCGCTGGATAGATCTAGCGTCTGGACAATAGACCAGTAAGCCGATAGTTATAGTAGTGATTTATCTTGCCCCGGACTCGCCACCACCTAGGAGAACTCGTTGGCCCTGCCGGACTTCTTCATTGCGGGCGCGCCGAAAGCAGGCACCACTGCACTGCACGCGGCGCTGGCCCGGCATCAGGCCCTGTACATGTCAGCGGTGAAGGAACCCAAGTTCTTCCTGACCGACGGGCCGCCGCCGGCCCGGGGCGGCCCCGGGGACGTGCAGACCTACCGGGAGCACGTGTGGCGGCGGGAGGACTACGAGGCACTCTTCGACCCAGCGTCGGCCGGCGTCCTGCGCGGCGAGTCCACGCCGTTCTACCTGTACAACTGGGCCGCGCAGCGGCGCATCCGCGCACTGATCCCGGACGCCAAGCTCATCGTGGTCCTGCGTGACCCGGTGGAGCGGGCGCACTCGAACTGGACGCACCTGTGGTCGGCGGGGCTCGATCCCGTCGGCGACGTGGTGCGGGCCTGCGCGGAAGAGGACCGCCGGATCGAGGCCGGCTGGGCGGACTTCTGGCACTACACGGCGCTCGGCCGGTATGGCGAGCAGTTGGAGCACCTCTACACCGTGTTCCCCAGGCAGCAGGTCATGGTCTTCCGCTATCGGGCACTGATCGAGAATCCGGCTGGCGTACTGGACCGCATCTGCGCGTTCCTCGGCGTCCCGACGGGCGTGCTCACCGGGCTGCCGCGGGAGAACGTCACTGCCCATCCGCACCTGACCGTGCGCCACCGGGCGCTGTCCCAGGCGCTGCGGATCGGCACCACGGCCAGCGCGATCCTGCCCGGCCGGACGCAGGCGGCGATGACCAGCCTGCTGGAGCGCCGGCTGCAGCAGGACGCCCCGCCGCGGCGGCCGCTCACCTGGGAGCAGCGGCAGGCCCTGATCCCCCGGTTCGAGGCCGATATACGGCTGCTGGAGGACATCACCGGCGAGGAGTTCGATGACTGGCTCCAGCCGCGCGGCGACTCCGGTGGCCTGGTCGGCTCCCGGCCATCCGGGCAGCGCCAGGCCCGCAACGGCCAGCCGCGCATGTTCTGAGCCCAGTACCGGCGCTGTGCCGGCCGGTCCCCGGAGCGGGCGGGCGCGGCCCGGGAGAGCGGGCACGGCCCGGGAGAGCGGGCACGGCCCGGGAGAGCGGGCACGGCCCGGGAGGGTTGGCCATGGCCAGGGCGACGGGCCGCTCAGAGCCGGATTCGGACTGTCCTAGTGCAGTTCTGTCCGGATCTCGTGCGCTCCGTCGGCTCGCGTCAGCTCGTAGTACCAGCGCTCATGCCCGTCACCGAGATCGAGGACACTGAGGTAACGCAGGCCGCCGTCGCCGTGCGGTGACCGCGCGACCGGAACGGAGCTGACGGCAGTCAGGGCCGCGGGCTTGGTGCCGGTAGCCACGCCGGTGCGCTCCTCGTAGTTCTCCGCCGCGGTGGCCCGCCCGTCGTAGTAGGCGACGATCGCGCCGCCGTCGAGGCGGACGGCGCTGACGCGTACCCCGCGCGAGTCCCACTCGCCCGGCCGCGGGCTCAGCGCGGTGCCCTGCCAGGCCCACTCCAGGCCGTCGGTACTGCTCGCGTACTCGGTGACCATGCGGTCGGTGTGGTCCGGATCGTCCAGCGGATGCACCGAGGCCCAGAGATGCCACGTGCCGTCGTCCTGCACGATCACCGGGTCCTTGACCGCTGCGCTGGCATCGCCGGGCAGGACCACCCGGCGCTGCCGGGCATCGAAGGCAGCCGGGCTATCAGCCTCAAGTACCTCGACGCGCCAGTGCTTGGTGCCCGTTGTCGCGCAGCTCAGGTACAGCCGCCAGGTTCCGTCCGGGGTCAGCACCAGCGCCGGCCGTTCGAGTGACTCGGTGTCCATCTCCTGCTTGCCGATGGTGAGCACGGTCTCGAAGTGCACCCCATCGGCCGAACGGGCCACCGCTACGGCGTACCCGCGTCCCTGTCCCAGCGGCCGTCGCAGGCGGTAGGCGAGGTAGATGTCCCCGTTGCTGCGGGCCGCGCTCGGCGCTCCCGCCCAGGTCCCTGGCGCCGTTCCCGGCGGTGGCACCGCGAGGGCGGAGCGTTCCGGCTGAGGCATCACGGTGGCCACCTCGGGCCCGGTTTCGTCGGAGATCACATCGAAACAATAGATCACCCGCGGGCGGCCTGGCCGGCCAGGCCTCCCTGCCGGTGCTGCTTGCCAGCCGCCGCGCACCGGCATCCGCCCAGCTCAAGCGCGCCTCCACACTGCTGTCGCGGGCACTGCGACTCTGGTGCGGCTTGCCAGGTGTTAGCCCGCGCTCATGCTCGCCGGGCGAATGCTGAGCTGGCTGCCGCAGGATACGAAGCCGAGGCTGGCCGCGACCCGGATGGATGCGGGCACCCGCGCGCGCCACTGCGGCAGCAGGCCGCGAGCCAGCGCCTCCGCCGTGGCCGACGATCCGGCCAGCTTCGCCAGGCCGCGGCAACGATAGGCCGGATCCGTCAGCACGGACAGGTGTGCCACGCCGCCACGGGCACGCCCGCCAGCGCCCGGCGCAGCTCGCGCTCAGCCTGAGCATCTGGCGCGGTGACGATCGCGGCGTCGCCGAGTACCACGATGCCCGCCCAGCCAGGCGGGCAGATACGGGACCCCGCATTCACGCCGAGGTTCACCTGGCCAGGCCGGAACCCGCCATCGAGCCCGGCATAACTGGCCCAGGCGATCCGCGTCCGGTTCAGCAAGTCGTCCATCGGCATGCTCACAGCCACGGACGATACCGACGCGGCAACAGGGCCGGGTGCTGGTGCTGGTGCTGGTGCTGGTGCTGGTGCTGGTGCTGGTGCTGGTGCTGGTTTTCGCGCCGCGGCTAGGGCACGGCAGGCGCCACGGCCGGGACCTGATCCAGGATGATCCCGAAATGATCGCGGTAGGCGGCGAGGACCGCGGCGTCCGTCGGCAGTTCCTGTTCGGTCCGGGTCCCGTCCGCGGTCCGGATCAGCGTGCGGCCGCTGATGGAGATCCTGCCGTCGGCGGTCACCCGGGAGCACACCGTGCTGCGGGTGAAATGAGATTCGGGCGAGGTCTGCTGCCACCAGCATGTCGGGCCGAAGTCGGCCAGTGACCGATCCCGCCGCTCGATCCGGTACTGCGGCTGCCCGTCCTTGGTGACATCGATGTCCTCGCCGGCGCCGCCAGCCAGCCGGAAACTGCCACCGGGGTCATCTTGGCGACCCCGTTCGGCGAAGCGCAGCGGATACAGGCTGTGGCTGCCGAAGCCCACGTCGGCCAGCCAGGGGCCGTCACCGTCGGCCGTGTGCACGAGCAGCGCCAGATGATCGAACGGCGGGCCGAACCGGCCGTTGCCGAACACCCGGGCCGCGAGCAGCCTGACGTCGAAGCCCAGTGCCCCGAGCAGCAGCGCGAAGGCGCCGTTGAGCTCGTAGCAGAAGCCGCCCCGGCGCCTCGTCACGATCTTGCCGATGAGGTCCCCGGGATCCAGGGAGATGGGCTCGCCCAGGTGAATGCTCAGGTTCTCGAACGGGACTGCCAGCAGGTGCGCCGAGTGCAGCGCGCGCAGCGCAGCCGCGCCGGCGCTGTCCGGGCATCCTGCGCCGATGCGGTCCAGGTAGGCCGCGACCTGATTCTTATTCATCACGGCAAGCCTGCACCTTCCAGCAGGCTTCAAGTCAAGCCGGGGCGCTACGGCTGGCTCGGGGCTTCCGCCGGCCGGACTCCGAGCGAGGCGGTCCCGACGGCATTTCCGCAGGACAGCATCGCCGACATCGTGACCCAGGGTGTCGTTGATGGTCTTGAAATGGTCGACGTCGATGACGATGACGGCCACCCCGGAGACTGCCGCAGCCTCCGCACCGAGGAGACGCTCGAGCAGGCGGCGGTTGCCGATGCCCGTGAGGGCATCCTCTTCAGCCGAGCGGGTGGCCTCCGCCGCCCGGGCCTGGAGGTCCCTGCGGTCCCTTTCGAGGTCGACGCGCGCCCAGGTTTCCGCCACGAGCTGTTTCGTCTGCCGCTGGTGGATCGCCCACATGAGGCCCAAGCCTGCCTCGCCTCGCTGATCGGGCTGCAGCGTGCCGATACCGCTGGTGACAGGTCAGATCAGGAGCCTGCCTCCGACTACCAGCGCGGCGGCCGTGCCCACTAGCCATATCCCGGCCCATAGCACCTTGGGAACATGGGTCGCGCTGGCCAGAATTGCCGCGTCACCCGCGCGCGAGCCGTGCTCAAGCACCATCCGGAATCCGGACAGCAGCAGGAACCAGGTGATGAGGTAGGCAGCGACTGTCTCGGTTCCGACCGGCGTGTAGCGGGCAACCAGATAGAGCACGACGCCGGCGACCACAACGGCGAAGAAGCCGAAGGAATTGCGGACCGTCACCAGCAGGACGACGAGCAGCAGCAGCGAAAGCCACAGCACCGCGACGGGGTGCCCGACCGAGATCAGCTTTGCCGCGCCCAGGCCGAAGGCACTCGAGCCAAGGTAGCCAGCCGCCCCGGTGATGACATTGCCGGCACTGCCCGTTGAGCTCACCCGGGTGTCCCCGGTGCTGTTCGGCCGCAGCCGGACGCCCTCGATCTTCCCGCCCGCGCTGGAGCCGACAAGCGCATGAGCCCCTTCGTGCGCCATGGTCTCAACGTGGCGCACCACCAGCCACGTCGCGGGCAGGACCACGATGGCGAGTACGGCTAGGCCGAGAAGCATGGCAACGGTGGCGGTCAGCGGCGCCTGGGTCTGGCCGATCCGGTCCAGTACCGTACCGAGCGACGGTGACGGCATCCGCGTCCCCCTTTGCTCCAGGTGGGCTGCAGCCACGCCAGTTGGCTACCTCCACCGTAATCGCGTTCGCCGACATTCCCCAGACTCCACGGGGGACGGCTGGGGCGGCGGAAGCCAACGGAGCGGGTAGCGTTCAAGCCTGAGCATATTCGCGCCTAAGGAGAGCTAAGGAGAGCTAAATGCCCACTCGCACCGCCCGCACTGCATGGAATGGCACGCTGCAGGAGGGATCCGGCCAGGTCGAGCTGAGCAGTTCGAAGGTCGGCACCTATGAGGTGTCCTTCCCCCGGCGCGTAGCCGACGAGGCAGGTGGTTACACCAGCCCGGAGGAGCTCATCGCGGCCGCGCATTCAGCCTGTTACGCGATGGCGCTCTCGGCCGAGATCGGCGCGGCCGGCGGCACGCCGCAGTCCCTTGAGGTGCAGGCGGACGTGTCCCTCGGCCCCGACCCGGCGGGCGGTTTCCGGCTCACCGGCATCAAGCTCACCGTCCGCGGCGAGGTCGACGGCCTGGACTCCGGCGGTTTCACGGCGGCTGCCCAGGCGGCCAAGGAAGGCTGCCCGGTGAGCAAGGCCCTGACCGGAGTCGACATCACCCTGGACGCCGCGCTCGAAGCCTGAGCCGCCATCCCGCCGCACCGCCAGGCCAGCTGGATAGGCCGCCGCCGGCTGAGCAAACACGCGTCCCAGAAACCCCGGATGCAGCTTGCCTACCTGAAATCATCCCAGAGCCGTATGATTCGCTGTGGGCTTGAGCTGGGGATGGGGTATGGCAAGGCGATCTGCTGAGCCGGCGGCGGGCTCATCACCCAGCGCAGCTGGGGATGCCGCATCGATGCGGCATGACCGGATGCACGGTGACCGGATCCTCCAATTGGCCCGCGCCTACCGGGTGGACATCGCCTGGGTGGTCTTCATCGGGCTGAACCTCCTCGCCATGCGCCTCCTCTCCAGCTGGCAGACCATCCCGTTCCTGATCATCTGGGTCAGCCTGACGGCGATCTACGGATTCCGGCTCTGGCGGCTGGGATCCACGCTCCTCGTGGTCGCGGTCGTAACACTGGCCACCGGCGGCCTGATCGGGTGGCAGGTCATCCGGGGGCAGCAGGACGGGGACTACCTCGCGGAAGTCCCGCTGATCGCCATGATGTTCGTGGTGATGGCCTGGCACGCCCGCAGGCGGGTCGCGGCCACGGAGGAAGTGAAGCGCGTCTCCGAGCACAACCTGCTGCTGCTGGATAAGCAGCGCCAGTTTCTGCAGGACGTCTCCCACGAGCTGGGCACCCCGATCACCATTGCCCTTGGCCACGCCGAGCTGATCGAGCACGCCGCCACCGACCAGGCAATCGCGAAGGACGCCCGCGTCGCGGTGGAGGAGCTGCTACGGATGCGCAGGCTGGCCAACCGGCTGCTACTGCTGGCCTCGACCGACGGCCCGGACTTCCTGCGCCTGGCCCCCGTTGACGTCGCAGAACTCGTCGTGGAAACGCTGCAGCGGTGGAGCCAGACGCCCCGGCGCTGGTCGCTTGGCACCCTGCCGGAGGCAAGCGTGCAAGGGGACGAGGACCGCCTGATCCTGGCCCTTGATGCGCTCATCGAGAACGCCATCGATCACACCGAGGCAGACGACACCATTGAGCTGAGCGCCCGATGTGAAGGCGAGAAGATCATCCTCGCCGTGGCGGACTCGGGAACCGGTATCCCGGCTGCCGATGTGGGGCGCATCTTCGGCCGCTTTGCCCGGATCGACGCGGGCCGTAACCGGGAGACCGGCGGGTTCGGCCTCGGCCTGGCGGTGGTAAAAGCGATCGCGGAGGCCCACCATGGCTCCGTGCGCGTCCAGAGCACGGTGGGCCAGGGCTCGGTATTCGAGCTGTCCCTGCCCGCGTCGATAGCGCGGCCCGGATCGAGGCCGCCGCTGGATCCGCGGGCGGTGGCGAGATAGCGCCGATCCCATCTGGCTATCCCCAATAGCTGCAGATGAGCGCCGGGGATCCGCTCGGCAAGCCGCTCACCGGGCCGCTCGCACGCCGCCTGAGCACGCTAAGGCCTGCTCACCACCTACCACGGGAAAGGGCAACCGGTGACGGCCGCGCGCCGTCATAACGGCGCACCCGGCGGCCAGCTGCCGGCCGTCTCGCAGACGGATGTCTTGCACAAAGTAGTTTGGAATACAAAGCTAGTGGCATGACAGACGAATCCGCTCCCGCCACGGACACTCCGCGGCAACTGCTCTCGACCACCCAGGAGCTCACCCGGCAGGTGCGCAAAGCGCAGCGAGGCACCTGGTTCCCGCTCGTGCTGCTCGGCCTGGTGGCCGCCGGCGCGGCTCCCTTCTATCGTCTTGGGCCGCATCCGCATGCCACCTGCACGGCCACGGTGGCCCGCGGTCCCGGCGGGATCCTGGTGGGGCCAGTGGCGGGGGCGAGGGCGGTCAAGTGCTTCATCGCCTTCGGCTGGCCTACCTTCATCTACTGGGTGGTCGCCCTTGCCGCGGCCTACGCCGTGATCGCCGGTTTCTACGTGCTCAGGGCGCGCAGACGCGGGGTGGGCGCCCGTATCCGCCCCTACGTCATGGCCGGGATCGCCGGGGTCATGCTCGTCGCGGTCCTATGGCTAGCGCAGCGGTACCTGGCCAACCAGTCACGCTACCCATCCGCCTTGGTCGTGCACGGGCTGAACCCGCTGCTCACGATCGGCCTGGCGCTCTTCGTGCTGGCCTGGGTGGAGCGCAGCCGGGCATTGCTGGCCTTCGCGGTCGCGAACCTGGCGGCGGTCCTGACGAATTTCTATGACATCGACGGACTGCTCAGGGACCACGGCTGGGCAGTGGCCCTGGAGTGGACGTTCGTGCCGCGGCTCTGGTTCGCCGCCGGCGTGCTGCTGCTGGCCGGCGCCGCCTTCGCCGTCGCCGAACGGCTGCGGAAATGACCCACCCGGCAAACGGGCTGGACGACGTCGTCCACCAGCGGGTCCGGCTGGGCATCCTCGCCATCGCGCAGGAAGCCCGGCGAGTCGAGTTCGGCTTCCTGCGCACCAGCCTGGAGCTGACCGCGGGCAACCTCTCCCAGCATGTGACGGTGCTGGAGAAGGCCGGGCTGGTAGAGATCGAGAAGGGCTACGCGGGCAAGCGCGGCCGTACCTGGATCCACCTCACCCCGGCGGGAAAGCAGGCCCTGCATCGCGAGATCGCCCAGCTAAAGCGCCTCATCGGCCAAGTCGAGCAGACCGCGGCGGCCGGCTCGGCCGGCGGCGGTGCCCAGCCGGAGGCCGGCACGGCAGACGACCCGGGCACCCAGACGGATTCCTGAGCACACCGGCCCAGCGGAGTGGCAGCCAGCACCCGCGGTCCTGGTGCGGTATTTTCCGGGGGTCGGCGAGGAGGCGCGGTGCGGAGCAGGCAATACGGTCCGGATGTGCTCTCGGCGGGACGCTGGCGTCCCGGGCAACGCCCGCTTCCGCGGGTCGCGGCTGAATACGGGCTGGTCGTCGAAGACGCCGCCGGCGAGTTCTGCGGGGCCGTGGTCCGCTGCAAGAAGGATGCTGTCACGCTGGAGGACGCCCGCGGCCTGCAGCGGGTGTTCCCGCTCAGCGCGGACGCCTTCCTGCTGGAGGGCAAGCGGGTCATGCTGGTCAGGCCGGCCCAGGACACCGCGCAGGATGCGGCCGGCCGTACCGCCCGGACTGCATCAGGATCGGTGGCCGCCCCGCAGCGGAGGGCCAAGGTCGCGCGGGCGAGCCGCATCTACGTCGAGGGCCGTCACGATGCCGAGCTCGTCGAGAAGATCTGGGGCGACGACCTGCGCGATGTCGGCGTCGTAGTCGAATACCTGGGCGGCATCGATGACCTGCCCGCGATCGTCGCTGACTTCTCCCCCGGGCCCGTCCGCCGGCTTGGCGTCCTTGTCGATCACCTCGTGGACGGGTCTAAGGAAAGCAGGCTAACCGCCAGGGCTCGTTCACCGCATGTGCTAATCACCGGGCACCCCTTCATTGACGTCTGGGCGGCGGTAAAGCCGTCCGCGGTAGGAATCCACGACTGGCCCGCCGTGCCCCGCGGCCAGCCGTGGAAGGAAGGCGTACTGCGCGCCATCGGGTGGCCGGAGGACACCGCCGCGGCATGGCAGCGGATCCTGAGCTCGGTGACCTGCTACGCGGACCTGGAGCCGGAGTTCCTCGGCCGGGTCGAGGAACTGATCGACTTTGTCACCGCACCGGGCAGTGAGTAGCGGGCGCTGGCCGGATGACCTGGCCGGGGCCGCCAGGTAGCCGCGGATTCACCTACTCGCGAAAACACGCTATTGCGGCATTCGGCGCAGTTACTATCATCCTGAGGGAACGGGGGATCTGGCGATGCGGCAGCCGCTGACACGGGCTTCACGGGAGCCGGGTGCTCCGCGGGCGCATGCCGCCGGGCCACGTCCCGCGGGCCGGACGCGGCTAGTGCAGCCGGCGTGCGGGCACGCTCGCTACACCAAGGGCTGCGACAGCTGCGCGCTGGCCGGCATCTATGAGGACCACCTGACCCGGCCGGGCATCACGCCCGCCGAGCGCTCCGAGGTCACGCGGCTGCACCGGGCCGGTGACAAGGCCGGCTTATTCAAGCTGTGGCAGGCATGGCGGCGCGAGGACACCCGCTGAGCAGCAAGACCAGCCGCAGCCCACGCCCGGCTCTGGAGCACTGGCACCCCGGGGCACTGGCACCTGGGGCTACTAGGGCACTGGCAGCTCTGGAGCACTGGCACCGGCGGGCACTGGCACCTGGGGCTCAGGCTCCCGGCGCTCATGCGCACGGCGGGGCGAGCGCGCGGCGGCACGGGCACTGACTCCCGACCCCTGCGGATAACCGTTATCAGTTCGGGTTTTTGTCGCTATAGCGTGCAAAATCCGAACTGATAAGCGACGCCGGGGCCGGAGAGAGGGTCCGGTAGGTGGCGGGCGAGGGCGGCTGGGCTATCGCGCATCCCCGGCAGCCTGGGCAGCGGGTGAGCGCAAGGGCAACGGCGGCAATTTGTCCAGGCTGTCTATGCTGAGCTGCTGCGCATCCGCGAGAACGGCGTCCTGCTGTTGCTGCGCTCTCTCCGCAGTCTGCTTTGCCAGTTCTGATGCCAGGCCGCCCAGCTGCCGTACACCGGTGTCGTCGACGAGCACATGGCTGGTAGCAAGAATCGCGATACCCTCCACTCGCCGCTTTGCCTTCCCGGGCGGCGAAAGAGCCGCCCCTACCTTTGTTGCCTCAAATGGATTCGCTGAATGCATAGTAAGCCTGTTGCGTTCCTCGATTACCCATTTATGATATTTCAGCACTTCGCCCTGAAGCGGCAAGGTCTTTACATCCTCAACCGTCAGCCCGAATCGCTTGCCCTTGCCAAAACAGCGACCGTAGGCAACCAGCGCCGCCGACCAGAGTGCCTGCGGCACGACCGCATCCCGGTCCTCCTCAGGTATTGCCAGCTCGGTGAGCAGCCGCTTGCAACATTCCATGACGAACTGAAGATCACCGATTATCGACGCCTGGTCAGCGAGAATCTGCGCTGATGGCACATCAAGAGCGACAGTCAGCATCGAGGCCTCCGGCGATGCCGCGTTCGTCCCGGCCATAATTCCTCGTTCCTGTTTGCTGACTCCACGACTGCCTGAGCTGAGATTCTCACACGGGGACGGCCCGCGCCCGGTCTCACATAGTGACAAGTTCCCGGTGGCCGGCCTCAGCTCAGCAGCGTGCTCGCCACTCGTCTTCGAGCATCGCGTAGACGACCTCGCCGAGCGTACGATCGTGACCACTGACCGCGGGCAGCCGCACAACCCCCCGGTGGAGGACGGGCTTGGCCTGATGGCTGATGCCCTGCACGCCGCCGGATTCTCGGATCAGGAGATCACCATCATGATCGTTTCGAACAGCCGGCTGCTGGCTGGCCCGCCGCCCCGTAAGGCGTCGTGACTGCCGCCGGGACCGGCCGGCTGCTCGTGGTCAGCGCGCACGCCGCTGACTTCGTCTGGCGGGCGGCGGGCTACATCGCCGTCGTGACGGCGGCCGGCGGTGCTGCCCACGTTCTCTGTCTTTCTTTCGGGGAACGCGGCGAATCGCCGGGAGCGTGGAAACAGCCGGGGATGACCCTGGAGCGGGTCAAGGAGATCCGGCGGGCCGAGGCCCAGGAGGCCGGCGATGCGCTCGGGGCCACCATGGGATTCCTGGACAAGGGCGACTATCCCCTGCCAGGGGGCGAGGACATCTTGCTGGAACTGGCCGAGCTGATGCGCGAGCTGCAGCCGGAAGTCATCCTCACCCACTCGCAATCCGATCCCTACAACTACGACCATCCGATGGCGGCCGATCTCACGCTGCGGGCACGGGTGCTCGCGCAGGCCCTCGGGCGCGAGTCGCGGCACCCGCCGCTCGGCGCGCCGCCGGCGTTCCGGTTCGAGCCGCACCAGCCGGAGATGTGCGGGTTCATGCCGGACGTGCTGGTCGACATCACCGCCGTATTCGACCGCAAGCTGGCGGCCATGGCGGCGATGCGTTCCCAGGAGCATCTCGCGGACTACTACCGCAGCCTGGCCGAGCGGCGCGGCGTGCAGGCAGTACGCAACGGCGGACCTCGCGCGATCCGTTACGCCGAGGCATACCAGCGGGTATTCCCCCAGGTCAGCGGGGTCCTGGCGTGAGGCCCGTGGTGATCGTCGATCCACCGCGCGCGGATCCGGAGGTGGTCGCCGAGCTCGGCGCCCTCGGCGTGGCCACCGTGCATGAGGCGGCGGGCCGGACCGGGCTGCTCGGCTCGCGGCTGCGGTCCGTCTGGCCGGGCGCCCGGATGGCGGGCACCGCCGTCACCGTGCTGTGCTGGCCAGGCGACAACCTCATGATCCACGTGGCGGTGGAGCAGGCCCGGCCGGGCGACGTGCTGGTCATCACCACCACGTCACCGTCAGGTGACGGCTTCGTGGGTGAGCTGATCACGACGGCGCTGGCGGCCCGGGAGGTACGAGGCCTGGTGGCCACCACCGGGGTCAGGGACGTCGCCGCGATCACCCGCGCGCGGTTCCCGGTCTGGTCGCAGTCGGTCAGCGCCCAGGGCACGGTGAAGGCGACAGCGGGGTCCGTGAACGTACCGGTCTGCATCGCCGGAACGGTGGTGGCGCCCGGTGATGCGGTGATCGCCGACGAGGACGGGGTGGTCGTCATCCCGCGAGCGGACGCCGCGGCGGTGGCGGCGAGCGGGAAGCGCCGGGCGGAGCGGGAGGACGAGGCCCGGGCGGCGTTCGCGCGGGGCGAGCTCAGCCTGGACCGCTATGGCCTGCGGGCGGAGCTCGAGCGCCTCGGCGTCGCCTATGTCCGGGCGGATCCCGAGGGGAGCTAGCGGTGGCCGATGAGGGGGGTGCTGGACGGGCGGCGGTCGCTACAGCGGCGGCTCGCCGAGGCCAGGCCCGGCTTGCCCGTGGCGGATTTCCTCGACCCGCTGCTCGCTGACGGTCCCGCTGGGCTGTTCGTAGGTCACCGACAGCGATAAGGAAAAGTGCTGCTCCGATAGTCATGGTGCTACCAGCCGATTGCCCCTACGTGCCCGCTGAGTTCGCGGATCAGCCTTGACTTCGACCGCGCGCCGACGATCTCCGCGACCAGCTCGCCGGCCACGTACAGCTGCAGCGTGGGCATGGCCAGCACCGCCCGCTGCTGCGGCGTGACCGGATTCTCGTCGGCATTCAGCGAGACCACGCGCAGCCGCCCCGCGTGCTCCACGGCGATCTGCTCCAGGACCGGAGCCATCATCAGGCACGGCCCGCACCATGGCGCCCAGTACTCCACCAGCACGGGAACCTCCGAGCCGAGCACCACGTCAGCGAAGTCCGCGTCAGTTACCGCGACGACCGTGCGCGCGGGACTGCCGATTCTGGCAGGCATGCTCGTTCTCCCTTCGTCTTGGCCAATCCGGGTTATTGCAGTGGCAGCGAACCGGGCCGGGAAAACTCGCACCGGGGATCACCCGCGGCCTGCGCCCGGGCGGCCAGCGCGTGCGCCAGCTGCGCCTGCAGCTCCTCGCGCACCAGCGACAGCCGGGCCAGGTACCCGTCGATGTCGGCGAGCTTGCGCCGGTACACGGCGATGGAATCCGGGCAGCTGCCGCTGACGGAATTGCCTGCCCGCAGGCACTCCACGAACGGCCGGGTTTCCTCCAGGGTGAACCCGAGACCGGCCAGCGCGCGGATCTCGTCCACCGCCCGCAGCTCCGTGCCGGAGTAGTCCCGGTAGCCGTTCGCCGCCCGCCGGGCCGTCACCAGGCCCAGCGCCTCATAGTGGCGCAGTGTCCGGGTACTCACCCCGGCGCGTCGCGCCAGCTCACCGATCCGCATCGCTGTCTCCCCTCGATCCCGACGCTAGACCTTGACGCGGGCGTCAACGCAAGCGCCGCGGGGGGCGAGCCGGCGTTACTGGCCGGAGAGCGTCCTGTTGTACGAGTCGTTGTACTTGCCCAGAATGTTCTCGACAAGCTGGCGGAACTCGTCGAAGCCTGCTGGGGCGGGCTCCGGCAGCAGATAGCCGAAGCCGGCGGTCAGGAGTTCCTCCCGGGCCTGGCGCGAGAGCATCCGGTGCTGGCCGTAATGCCCGAGCTGCTCTATCGAAGCGCTTCCCGCGACGAGGAACCCGAGCGCGAAGATGGTCCAGCGGATCCCCGGCGATGAGCTGGAGCCCGATAGGCCGATGCCGGACAGCGCGGTGATCGCGACCCCGCCGAGAATGGACAGGGAGCGCAGGACGTAGAAGCGCCAGACGTCATTCCCGTGCCGGTTCTCCATCTGCTCGATCGAGCTGACCCAGCGAAGCCGCACGTAGCTCTGCTGACCGTCGTTGAGTGTCTCGATGGCCGCCTTCCAGTCCGTTGGGGAGAAGCGCTGCCTTTGCCGTCGCTGGCTGCGGGACCGCCGGCGTGCGCGCAAGTTCCACCCGGCCGACTCTTGCCCGGCTTGCTGCACGGCCATCTGCGCCACCTTCCAGCCACGGAACGTCCGGTCAGCACTTTGCATGCGTCTGTGCAGAACATCATGCAGCTCACGCCGGGCCTGCGGCCAGCCGGGTGCTGGATAGCCAGCGGCACCGTGAGCCGGACGCTGGCACGGTGCAGCTGCTGGCCGGTTACTCCTCGAGCAGCCGCTGCACCCTTGACAGCAGGTCCCGGAGGTTGGCCTCGGAGGTGGCCTCGCGCGCCGCGTCCGGTGTCAGCCAGCGCAGCGGCGCATCCAGGTTCTCCGGCCGTGCCGATGCCGGAGTCCGGGTCGCCAGGGCGAACCGCACGTCGGCGTGCTCGTGCGCGGGCTCACCACGACCAGCCGGGACGGGAACGATCACCACGTGCCGGATCTGCGCGTCCGGCCATGGCATCAGGTCGGCCAGCCCGGTCTCCTCGGCGGCTTCCCGCATCGCGATGGCCAGCGGGTCGCTTTCACCCGGATCAGCGTGCCCGCCGACCTGGAGCCAGGCCTGCTGCCGCTGGTGCCAGCGCAGCAGCATCCGGCCGCTCTCCGGGTGCACGATCAGCGCGGACGCAGTGACATGCAAGGAAAGCGAGCGCAGCCACGGGTCCTCAGCGGTCTCCGCGAGGGCGCGTACCCGGGCGACATCGGCAGCCTCGGTCTCGCCCTGCGGGCGGTAGCCGTCCAGCAGGCCGGGCAGCGGACGAGGCAGGGAAGGCATGTCCGACGTGATGCTCCAGGTGCGCAGGGCGGGCTCGGCAGCGAGCGGGACGCGGAGATCAAGGCTAGCGGCTCCGGCAGCGGCTGGCCCCTAGGTCAGACCGACGCCAGCAGATAGTCTCCGCTGCCGGCATGGTTGTGGCTCCCGCCCGCCGGGCACGGGCCGGGCGTTGAGCTGCCGCCCCACGCCAGCCCCTGGCACTTGTTGCACCAGCGCCAGTTCGGCTGCGCACCTGCGGCAGGAGCACCGGTGAAGGCAAGCACGTAGTTGGAGCTGCCAGCGTGCGGAGGCGACGCTGCCTCGGTCTCTCCTGCTACCGTGACGGATCGTGCTGCTGGAATCCGCCCGGCTCATCCTGCGCCGCTTCCGCCCGGACGATGCCGCGGTTCTGTCGGCCTACCGCTCGGATCCGTCGGTCGCCCGGTATCAGGGCTGGATGCCGCCGGTGCCCCCGGATGCGGCCGCCAGGCTGGTAGCTGAATTCGCGGTCGGTGATCCCTGGCAGCCGGGCTGGTTCCAGTACGCCATCGAGCACCGGGCTCAGCACTGCCTCATCGGCGACATCGGGATCCGGCTGCACGACAACATGATGCAGGCCGACCTGGGCTTTACCCTGGCCGCCGAATGGCAAGGGCGCGGCTACGCCACCGAAGCCGTGCGCACGGTGATCGACTACCTGTTCGGCAAGGGCCTGCACCGGATATCGGCCGAGTGCGATGCGAGGAACGAGCGGTCCGCGCGGCTGCTGGAACGGGCCGGCTTCCAGCGGGAGGGATACCGGCCCGCATACACCTGGCTCAAGGGCGAATGGACCGACGACATCCTGTTCGGCCTGCTCGCCGACCAGTGGCACAGGTAACCGTCGCGCCTAAGAGCCTGAGCTCGTGAGGATGACGAGTTGCTGGGTCGCCCGGGTCATCGCGACATAGCGGTCGACCGCTCCTTCGATGCCCATGCCGAACGCCGCTGGGTCGATGAGGACGACCAGGTCGAACCGTCGTCGAGAGCGCCGCCATTCTCATGGAGTTCGCCGCCGCGCCTCTCGAGCGCTGGGCGGAGTTCGCCAAACGCATGCACGACACCGAGCACGCCGGCGACGACACCACTAAGTGCTGCTGTCGCCTGCCCATCGCCGCCCGCCTCGCTCCGCGTAGTCCTGCCTGAGCGCCTCCCGAAGCCCGGCGGAGCTATCACGGGAGATAGTCACGAACGGATCTGTCAGCGGCACAGCCAGCCAGGTGCCGTTCCGGCAATCGATCTTGTAAGCATCCTCCCAGTGCCATCGAAGATCATTAAGCGTCGTCTGGGCATCGCTGTCGAGCATCCAGCCATCTCCTCGGCCCTGCAGGCAGTATGTTCAGTTAAGAGTACACCCGTGTATACACGTCAAAACATGGGAATTCCCCGGTAAGCATGCTGACACCGGGGGGGCTTAGCTTGCCGAACGTGATCGACCATGACTTGCCTGTGCCCTTGCACGAGCAGCTATCAGGCATCCTGCGAGCCAAGATCACTTCGGGGGAGATCACCTCCCGCGTTCCCAGCATCCTTTCCCTGGCCCAGGAATACGGTGTCTCGCACAGGACCGCCGACCACGCGCTGCAAACCCTGCGAGACGAAGGACTGATCGTCGTCGTTCGCGGCAAGGGCTTCTACGTTGCCCGCCCGAGGAGCTAGGCACAGGATCAGTAGCCGGAATTGTCCCGGGGAGCCAGCGGCTGGCTCTTCCCGTACCGGCTCCCCGAAATACCTCGCCGACTCGCTCAAGGCATCCCGGCGAACCAATCCAGCAGCTAGCCGATCTTCGCCAACTCCCGGGCACGGCCGCCCTCTGCGTGCTCGAAGGCCGGCTCCATGACGCCAAGATCCTGTGGCAGCAGGCCGTGTGATTTCGCGACGCTGCGCCAGCGTGCGACCGCTTGCGTGACCTCTGCCAGGACTGCGAGCGCGTCGCCGGTATCGAGCCGGAAGTAGGCAGCAACGCTCATGAGGGTGTCAATGCTCGCGCGCGTGTCGGTGAAGTCGATGGAGGTGCTGAGGTACTTTGCGCCGGGCCCCGGGTTGGGATTGAGGTCAAATGCCGGCGATAGCGTCCACGATTCGCCGCGCTCGTGCAGGAACCCGTGGTTGCGGAGGTGGTCGTCCGTGTTGGAGATCAGGATCGAGAAAGCCATCCGCCGCCATAGCTGGCGCAGCTCCGCCGTCGCCGCCGTCGACCTTTCCTCGATCACCGCCGCGATCTCCAGGTAGCTGCGCTGGTCACCTTCACCGGCCTCGAGCATCGTCTTCGCGCTGGCGTAGCCGATGCGGGCTGCGCCACGGCGATCGAACCTGTCGATGACCAGCACGTGCCGGTCCCCGATGCGAATCAACTGAGAGTCGGGGACCGTCACTCCCCCGTCCCGCGCGAGGTCAAGCGCCACCTTTTCCCATGCCATCACATTCCAGGTGTCCGAGCTCGGGCTGGGGAACTTGGCAATCGCGACCCGGCCAGCAGCGCCCAGGACGTGTGCCTTCGGGCGCGCACCTCCCAGGGAACTGCCGGCCCGCAGCAACCGCTGGAGGTCTTCGTAGCCGGCCGTATCCTGCTCAGCCCGCGCTGCAATAGCAAGGAGCACGGGAAGATCCGTCAGGACGGGGACTCCCGAGTCCTCGGTTGCCATGAAGGGCACCTGATTGCTGAGCCGAAACCTCACTGCCCCCTGGCGCAGGTCATCGCGGACGCCGAGCAGCAGGTCGGCCTCGCTCATCGAACGCGGAGCCGTTGCCGCGGCCTTGGCCCGGGCACGCTCGGCGCGCTGGATGAGAGTTCGTCCCCACCGATCTGGCAAGCTGTCGGAGAATGCGCCGAACAATGCGTGGCCGACGGCCGTCTGCAATGTGCCGGTGACCAGGGGCAGCGCTGGATCCAGGGCATAAGCGTCCGGGTCTGCGAGATACCTGTCGTCGTAGACGAAACTGGCCGACTCAGATCCGCGCCCACCATGTGAGTACATCCGGCCGGCCAGAAGGTTCCGGTCCCCCCGCGCGACATGCACCTCGATGTCGCTGTTCACGGTCATGTCCCTGGCCTCGGCTGCCGCACCCGCTCAGGCAGCGCCTCCTCCGACCGCAGGCGACCCACATCGGTCTCATACGGGTCGAGCGCAGATACCAGCGAGTCGAGGACTCCCAGGGCGCGGGCGACCCGCAGTACGCTCTCCAGGCTGGCGCCCGTACCGTTCTCGAGCCGCATGACCGTGTGACGTGACAGCCCGGCCCGGTCCGCGACCTGAGCTGCCGTGAGCCGTCGCAGCCGCCGCCAGGTGGCAAATTCCTCGCCGATGCGCCGCTGGGCGGTTGCTACCGCGATCGGAGTCCTCGACGCAGCCATGGGAACCTCTAAAGTCCTTTTTCCGCGACTCTAAGAAATTTAGTGTAACAGATCTGCGACTTTATACTTAACCTATGTGCGCCGAAAGCCTGACGGTGGCCGCGACGATGCCCACTCACTAGGCCGGCGGACATGCGCCGGCCAGGGCGGATGCTGGCGAGCGCCGCTGCTATCGCTCCGGCGATCATGCCTCGCCGCAACAGCCCGGTGAGCTTCGATTCCATCGGTATCACACCTCCCACAGCTGGCCGCGGGCAGCCAGCGCGGCGGCGGCGGCCTGGGTGGCTGTCGTCCTTCCCGGAACCGGGCTGAGTCGTCCATGTGTCACGACGTGAAGCCATTCGCCGCAGCGCCCGTGCCGGTTCATGACCAGAAATCCGGCCCGGTCAGATCCTGGCCGCGGGCCGGACCGTCACCTGCCGGGAGCCGACGGCCCGGGGGCTGGATGGCAAGCCGCGCGGGCCATCGCCGTTTCCTGGCCCATCCGGGCGGCTAGGGGCGCCGAATAGCGCACGTGACTGAGCACCGCGGCGGGGATTCCGTGCCAGATCCCGGCCTCCTCGGTAAGGACGACCTGGACCGGCTGCTTGCGGCCGTGGCGCGCGGAGAGCACGGTGCGTTCGATCTGGTCTATGAGCAGCTGTCCGGCCCTGTCTACGGCGTGATCCGCACCGTGGTCCGCGATCCGGGCCAGGCCGAGGAGGTCGCCCAGGAGGTGCTCCTGGAAATATGGCGCACGTCCGTCCGCTACGACCCCGGCAAGGGCAGCGCGGCAGCGTGGGCGCTGACCATCGCCCGCCGCCGGGCCATCGACCGGGTCCGCTCCAGCGCCGCCGCCTCCGCGCGTGAGCGGCGGACCGTGATGGCGGCGGCGCCATGGGATCACGTCGGCGACTCCGTGGAGGAAACCGCCGGCCGCGAGCGGCTGCGCCGCTGCCTGGACGGGTTAAGTGACCTGCAGCGGGAGGCCATCCTGCTCGCCTTCTACAGCGGGCACACCTATGCCGAGGTCGCCAGCATCCTGGGCATCCCCGTTGGCACGGCCAAGGCCAGGATCCGGGATGCGCTGATCAAGCTCCGCGACAGCATGCAGCCAGGCCCTGCCGCCGGGTAGCCGGCCTGATTTCTGGCAAGCCGCCCTGCCGGGTGCTGAGGATAAGTCCCTCCATCGAGGACTTCGACCGGCGGAACGCGACCGCCGACCTCGTCCTGCTTGACCTGCACCTGCCGGGAATCGAAGGGGCGGAAGGGGTCGCGCACATCTGCGCGCGGGGGCCGAAGGTCATCGTGGTGTCCGCCGCAGGCGCCGCCGACGACGTGATCGAGCCCTAGCCGCTGACGCAGCCGGATACCTGACGAAGGATGCTGAGGCTCGCGACATCCGGCCATCCGTCCGTGCGGTCGCGAACGGCCAGATGTACGTCTCGCCGACCCTGGCTTCTTACTTGATCGTCGCCTGCCGCGGCGCCAGATGACGGCGAATCCAGTGACAAGACAGCTGAGAAATGATCAAGGACCCGGCTGCCGGATCCGGCAATCAGGCCCTTGGCCTGCTACTTCTCGACCAATGCCGCGGTCCGGACCGTCCTGAGCCGGAACTGGGGGGCGGCGCGGAGAAGGTGACCGGCCGGAAATATGGTCACGCAGCTGCCGGGCGAGATGGAGGCTCGCTGACGGCGACCTGGGCATGATGGTGCTCGCGCTCGGCTATCCGCCGGGGGCAATGAGGCCGGTTTCGTAGGCGAGGACGACCGCCTGGGCGCGGTCGCGGAGGCCGAGCTTCGCGAGAATGCGGCCGACGTGAGTCTTGGTGGTCTGCTCCGCGATGATCAGGATGTCGCTTATCTCCGCGTTGGACAGGCCGCGGGCGATCAGCTGCAGCACCTCGGTCTCCCGGCTGGTGAGCGCGCCGAGGGCAGCCGGCGGCACGGCCGCGGGTAGCTGGCGGGCAAATCCGGCGATCAGCCGCCTGGTGACCGACGGGGCGAGCAGCGCGTCGCCAGCGGCGATCACCCGGACCGCGTGCACAAGCTCGGCGGCTGTCGCGTCCTTGAGCAGGAAGCCGCTGGCACCGGCCCGCAGTGCCTCGTACACGTAGTCGTCGAGGTCGAAGGTGGTCAGCATCAGCACCCGCGGCCGGGCCTGGCCGGGCGCGGAGAGGATCTGGCGGGCCGCTTCCAGGCCGTCCATAACTGGCATCCGCACGTCCATCAGGACGACGTCGGGATGCAGTTGCCTTGCCTGGGTGACCGCGGCGGCGCCGTCGGCGGCCTGCCCGGCAACGGCCATGCCCGGCTGGGCCGCGAGCACCGCGGCGAAGCCCTCCCGGACCATCGCCTGGTTATCAGCGATCAAGCACCGGGTAATCCCGCCGCCCGCCGCCCGGTCGGCCGCCGCCCCGCCGCCGGAGGCCAGGCCGACGGAAATCATGCCCTCTCCGGTCATGCGGCCGCGCCGAGCGGGAGTACGGCGGATACCACGAACCCGCCGTCCGGCGACGGTCCGGCCGTCAGCGACCCGCCGAGCAGCGCTACCCGCTCGCGCATCCCGGCCAGCCCGTGACCCGGCGGGTGGCCTGGCCGGTGGCCGTTGCCGGCCGGGCCGACGGGCACGGCAGGCCCATTGGCCACCCGCAGCACTACCGCGTTGGCGTCATGGCCCACCGACACCGAGACCGCGGCCCCCGGGGCGTGTCGGCCGGCGTTGGACAGCGACTCCTGCACGATCCGGTACGCGCACACCCCGACGCCGGAGGGCACCTGGTCCAGCGCGGGCGCGGACAGCTCGACCAGCACCCCGGCCTGCCGGGCGCCCTCAATGAGCACGGGCAGGTCAGTTAGCTGCGGCGGCGGCGCGCGCCCGGCAGGCTCCCGCTCGTGCCGCAGCACCCTCAGCAGGCGCCGCATGTCCGCCAGCGCTTCCCTGGCTGCGCCGCTCAAGGACCCGAACTCCTCCCGCACCGGCCCGGAAAGGCCGGCCAGCCGGTACGGCGCGGACTCGGCCCGCACCGCGATCAGCGACATGTGATGAGCGACCACGTCATGCATTTCCCGCGCGATCTTGGCGCGCTCTTCGAGCACGGCCCGGCGGGCTGCCTCCAGCTCGGTCCGCTCGGCCTGCCCGGCCAGCGCCTGCTGTGCCCGCCGCCGGGAACTCACCGCATCTGCCGCGACGGCCGCGGCCGACAGCGCGATCGTGCCAAGCACGCAGCCGGTGACGCCCAGGCCGTCCGTCCCGGCCCGTAGCCACAGCCCGGCCAGGGTCAGCGCCCACATCCAGCACAGCACCGGTCGCTGATGCCGTGCCCCGGCCACGCAGAACACCACCACCAGCACCAGCAGCTGCACCGGATCCCACGGCCAGTTTCCCTGCCAGTAAATATCCAGCAGCGGGACACCGAGCAGCGCCAGCCACCCGATCCGCCAGCCGAGCAGCGGATAGCGGGCCGCCAGCGGCAGCGGCGCTACCACCGCCAGCGCCACCAGCACTAGCAGGGTCACCATCGCCGCCGACCCTGCGGGCATCAGCCACCAAATCGGATGGTGGAAAAGCACCAGCGGAACCTTGACGGGGGTATTAATCCCGACAGCCTGATGCCCAGCTCCTGGGTGCGGCGTCAGGGCGTATGGCGGCCGGAGGCGGAACAGGGCGGGCAGCAGGCCATCGCGGGGCAGGCTGGGGGACAGGGCAGCGGGGGGCAGGTTAGCCAGGCTGGCTGCGCACAGCACCAGAGTCGCCGCGCCCAGCCCGCCGAAGGCGGCCCGGCGCCGCCACGGCGAGCGCCACACGGGGGCCGGATCCGGGCCGGCCAGCAACCCGGCCAGCCCTCGCCACGCCGTGCGCGCGATTCCGCGGGCACGACTTGCCGCCGGGCGGCCACGGCCCGCTGCCGGCTTGACGCCGGGCATGCGTTTCACCATGTCAGGGTAAGCCGCCGGCGCCGCCCGGTCGTCCCGCCCAGGGGTGTCATACCCAGGTATCAGATTGCCCGCTGCCCGCGCCGCGCTACCCCGGTGGTATGACCGCCGGTTTGGCTCTCCGGCGTGACGACACGGCCAGTGCCCGCCGGGCAGTCTTGACCGCGGTGGCTGTCTCCCGCGATCCGGTGCGAGCCTCGATACCGGCTGTCACGGCTGCGCAGCTCGCTAGCCCGCCTCGCACGGCTCCAGCGAACCACAAGGACTACGACATGAACGAAGGCACCGGCAGTAGCCGTGGCCTATCACGCCGGACCTGCGCCCTGGCCGTCGCCATCGCAGGAACCGCGCTCCTGGCAGCGGCATGCAGCGACGGTGGCTCGCCCGCCGCAACGGGGTCGACCGCCTACCAGAAGGCGGTGGCCTTCGCGCAGTGCATGCGCAGCCACGGCGCGCCTTCCTGGCCCGACCCCGACAGCCAGGGGATTTTTATCTCAACGAAGGCGAACCGCGCCGACTTCAGGGCTCCGGCATCGGCGCAGGCGGCATGTCAGCACCTGGACCCGGGCACTCCGCTGACGGCGGCGCAGCAGCGGCAGGACACTACCCAGGCGCTGAAGTTCGTCGCGTGCATGCGCTCGCACGGGATACCCGGCTGGCCGGATCCTGTCGTGAATTCCGGCGGCGTGGTATTCAACGGAACGGGCGGCGTCGCTCCCGGCTCGCCGCTGATGCTGTCCGCGCAGCAGGCCTGCCGGTCGCTGCTGCCCGCGGCCAGTGCCGGGTCGTGAGCGGCATCATGTCTTCGGAACAGGCGCGGCGGGCCGGTGTTCTGGCCGGCGCCCTGGCGGGGACCGTCCTGCTGGCAGCGGCATGCGGCAGCAGCCCGGCCGCCGTGACAGGGCTGGCGAACTACCAGAAGGCAGTTGCCTACGCGCAGTGCATGCGCGCGCACGGAGTGCCGGACTATCCCGACCCCAACAGCCAGGGGGTCTTCATCTCGACCAAGGCAAACCGTGGCGACTTCGGCGGCCCCCGGGCTGCCTCGGCCAACGCATCCTGCCAGCACCTGCTCCCGAACGGCGGCCAGCTGACTCCGCCGCAGCAACAGAAGCTGACCAGCCAGGGCCTGAAGCACGCCGCGTGCATGCGGACCCACGGGATAACAAATTTCTCGGACCCGAGCCGGGGTGACGGATTCAACCTCGGCGAAATGAAAAGCCTCGGCATTGACATCAGCTCGCCGCAGTTCAAGTCCGCGCAGCAAGCCTGCTACCCGGGTAGTGGCGGATTGTGAGCGGCACCGTCCCTGCCGACCAGGCGGTCCGCCAGCAGGCCGGAGCAGCCATGGCAGCGATACCGGCCCGAAACCCCCGTTGCTCTAGAACGGGACGCACAGTCATCCAGCGAGCCGTAAGGACTGCGATATGAGCGACGACACCGGTGCCAGTCGCGCCCGGAAGCGGCCGGGCTTGCGTCGGGCATTCTGGCCTGCGCTGCGGTCTGGCGTTACTCACAGTGAACTCACACGCAACCCCCGCGGCATCCTGATTTCCGTGGCCAATGATGGTGGCCGACGCAATCAGCAACCGAGCTATCAGGACTGCGGCATGAACGATGACACTGGCGCGTCCGTCGCGGCAGGATCGGCGGCCTACCAGAAGGCGGTGGCCTTCGCGCAGTGCATGCGCTCGCACGGTGAGCCGGGCTGGCCGACCCCAACAGCCAGGGGAACTTCCTCATCAACGGCAGGAAAGACCACCTCAACGGTGGCTCCCAGATGCAGTCGGCGAACAAGGCCTGCCAGCACCTGGACCCGAGCACTCCGATGACCCCGGCGCAGCAGCGGCAGGCGGCGAATCAGGCGCTGAAGTTCGTCGCGTGCATGCGAGCGCACGGCCTGCCGAACATGCCGGACCCTGTCGTGAATGCCAACGGCGTGGAGATGCACATGCCGGCTGGCGTCAGGCCAGGGTCGCAGCAGCTCAAGGCCGCTCAACAGGCCTGCCGGTCGCTCCTGCCCGAGCTTGGTGGTGGGTCATGAGCGGCATCGTGTCTCCGGAGCAGGAAGCTGACCGGCAGGCCGGAGCGGGCATGGCCGCGGCGACTAGGGCCGCGCGCCGGCGCACCCGGCGGCGGTGGGTGGCGGTCGTGGTGGTCGTGCTGGTCGTGGCCGCGGCGGCCGTGGGGGCAGGGGTGGCCGGGGTGTTCGGTGGTTCGGGTTCGCCCGGTGCCGCGGCGGGCGGCGCGGATAAGACGTCGACGGCGGCGGTGCAGCGGCGGTCGCTGTCGTCGCATACGCAGGTGAGCGCGACTCTGGGGTTCGCTGGGTCGTATTCGGTGACGGGGCAGGGCAGCGGGACGATCACCTGGCTGCCTGCGGCCGGGCGGGTGATCCGGCAGGGCGGTGTGCTATTCCGGACCGGTAATGGCACACCGGTGTTCCTGCTGTACGGGCGGGTCCCGGCGTGGCGGGCTTTGTCCGAAGGGGTGCACGGCGCGGACGTCCGGCAGCTGAACCGTGACCTGGTGGCGCTGGGATACGTGACGGCGGCGGAGCTGGGACCGCAGCCGTGGAAGTTCTTCACCGCGGTGACCGCGGCCGGGGTAGAGGCACTGCAGGCGCACCTGGGCCTGGGCGTGACCGGGTCGCTGCCGCTGGGGCAGGCGGTGTTCCTGCCCCATGCGATCCGGGTCAGCAAGGCGGACGTGTCGCTGGGCGGCTCGGCCACCGGGACGATCCTGTCCGCTACCTCCGCGCGGCTGGTGGTGACCATCGCGTTGAACGCGGATCAGCAGACCGAGGTGAAGGGCGGGGACAAGGTGAGCATCACCCTGCCTGCCGGCAGCGCGACGCCGGGGCGGGTGAGCTCGGTGGGGAAGGTTGCCAGCGGGTCGGGTTCCTCGGCGACGGTCAGCGTCCGGGTCGTGCTGAAAGACCCGAAGGCGGCGGCGGGGCTGGACCAGGCGCCGGTGGAGGTCGCGATCACTACCGGCGCGGTCAAGAACGCGCTGGTGGTGCCAGTGGACGCGCTGCTGGCCCAGGCCGGCGGCGGGTATGCCGTCGAGGTCACCGGCCCCGGCGGCCGGCACCTGGTGAAAGTAACTCCGGCCGTCTTCGACGACGCGGCCGGGCTTGTCCAGGTCACCGGCACCACCCTGACCGCCGGGCAACACGTCGTGGTGCCCGCGCTATGAGCGGCCGTACCGCGACGGCGCCCCCCGGCGGAGAGCTGATCGCCGGCGTCCGGCGGCCCGGCGGCGGCGGGCCCGGGCTGGTGCTGGAGCTGGCGGAGGTGACCAAGGTCTACCCAGGGTCGCCGCCCGTGCAGGCGCTGCGCGGGATCAGCTTCAGCGTCGCGGCAGGTGAGCTGGTCGCGGTGGCGGGCCCGTCTGGGTCGGGCAAGAGCACGCTGCTGCACTTGATGGGGACCCTGGACCGGCCAAGCTCCGGGATGGTGCGGGTGACCGGCCTGGACGTCGCGGCCCTTTCGGACCGGGCGGTCTCGGCACTGCGGGCCGCCTCGATCGGGTTCGTGTTCCAGCAGTTCTTTCTCGCTGAGCACCAGTCCGCGCTGGACAACGTCGCCGACGCCCTGCTGTACGCCGGCGCAGGCCTGGCCGAGCGCCGCGATAAAGCCGCCGCGGCACTGGACCGGGTCGGCCTCGGCGGCAAGCTGCGCGCCCGGCCGACGCAGCTGTCGGGCGGGGAGCGGCAGCGGGTCGCGATCGCCCGCGCGCTGGCCGGCCGGCCGGCG
>Ga0182024_10002487_pt1 | contig 45591 bp, 44 predicted proteins | sample P32metaG_FD_120480 | JGI IMG/M metagenome (GOLD analysis project Ga0182024, IMG submission 120480) | Permafrost microbial communities from Stordalen Mire, Sweden - P3-2 metaG (Illumina Assembly) | ecosystem: Environmental > Terrestrial > Soil > Wetlands > Permafrost | place: Sweden: Stordalen... | reverse complement strand
CTCGGTCGACACATTGCTCATTCTGGACTGCAATCCCGCCTATGACGCGCCAGCGGACCTGCATTTTGCCGATGCACTGCGCCGCGTAGCGAACGTCGTGCATCTTGGCTTGTACCGCGATGAGACCGGCGCGCTGGCAGAGTGGCACCTGCCGATGGCCCATCAATTGGAGACCTGGTCGGATGCGCGGGCCTACGACGGCACGGCGAGCATCGCACAACCCCTGATCGCACCATTGTACGCGGGACTTTCCGTCCACGAAGTATTGGCGATGATGCTCGAAGACGATGTGCGCGACGCTCGCGCGCTCGTGCGCCGACAATGGCGCGAGCTACTTGCGGACGACGCTGCCTGGAATAACGCGCTGCAGAGCGGTGTCATTGTGAATACGGTGCTGCCTGCAGATGCGCTTCCCGTGCGCGCGGGCTTTCTGGCACAGGCGACGCCAAATAGGTCCGACGATGCGTCGCTTGAAATACTCTTTCGCCCCGACCCGACTGTCGGTGACGGCTCCTGGTCGAACAATGGCTGGCTGCAGGAACTGCCAAAGCCCTTGACGCAATTGACTTGGGACAACCCAGCGCTCATTAGCCCGCAGTTGGCCGCGCAGCGCGAATTGTCCAACGGCGATATGGTCGAGCTGCACCTGCAGGGGCGCACACTGCGCGTGCCGGTGTGGATTATGCCGGGGCAGGCCGCGCGCAGCGTGACCTTGCACCTGGGTTACGGACGGCGGCGCGCCGGTCGGGTCGGCGACGGACAGGGTTTTGATGCATACGCATTGCGCGCATCGCCTGCTGACTGGAATGCCGGCGGGTTGCAACTGCATAAGACCGGCGATCGCTACGAATTGGCAGGCACGCAGCACCATTTCAATGTGGAAGGCCGCGATCTCTTGCGGGTTGGCACAGTCGCCGAGTATCGGCGGAATCCGCATTTCGCCGCCGCCGGGGATCGCTATCCAGGTGCGGCGCCAAGTCTGTATCCGGAATATCCGCCCGGCGAGTACGCCTGGGGAATGAGCATCGATCTGAATGCATGCATCGGCTGCAAGGCCTGCACCATCGCCTGCCAGGCGGAGAACAACATCCCCGTCGTGGGCAAGGACCAGGTGCAGCGCGGCCGCGAAATGCATTGGATTCGCGTGGACCGTTACTACGATGGCGCCGCAGACAATCCGCGGGCGTACTCACAGCCGGTGCCTTGCATGATGTGCGAGCACGCGCCCTGCGAGGTTGTATGTCCGGTCGGTGCGACTGTGCACGACGATGAAGGCCTCAATGTGCAGGTCTACAACCGCTGCGTCGGCACGCGTTTCTGCTCCAACAACTGCCCATACAAGGTGCGCCGCTTCAATTTTCTGCAGTACACCGAAGATGGCGACACACTCGCCGCGCAGCGCAACCCCGAAGTGACAGTGCGCCGTCGCGGAGTTATGGAGAAATGCACCTACTGCATCCAGAGGATCGAGACTGCGCATATTGAAGCTGACAAGGCGAATCGACGCATCCGGGATGCCGAAGTATTGACTGCCTGTCAAGCCGCGTGCCCAACACAGGCGATCCGCTTTGGCGATATCGCCGATGTGCACTCGAGCGTGGCCGAAGCGAAGTCCTCGCCGCGCGCTTACGTCATGCTGGGCGAGCTCAATACGCGTCCGCGCACGAGTTATCTCGTGCGCCTGCGTAATCCTAATCCCGCGCTGACGGACGAGGGCACATGAGCGCGGTACTCGGTGCCGCGGCATCGCCGTCGCTCTTGGCGCGGGGGCAGACCCATACGTCCGTCACCGAAGCCATCAGCGCGATCAGCCTGCATCGTCACTTCGGCTGGTACTGGCTGGCAGGATTCGCGACTGCCCTGGCGCTGTGTTTACTGCTGGTCTTTGGCGTCGGCTGGCTGTTGCATCAGGGCGTGGGAATTTGGGGCATCAATATGCCCGTCGCGTGGGCGTTCGCCATTTGCAACTACGTATGGTGGATCGGCATCGGCATGGGGGGCACATTCATTTCCGGCGCGCTGTATCTTGCGCGCAAAGATTGGCGCAACTCAATCAACCGCTATGCAGAGGCGATGACCGTGTTCGCCGTTGCGGTATCGGGCATCTTCCCGATCCTGCACCTCGGGCGGCCATGGTTTTTCTACTGGTTGTTTCCTTATCCCGATGTGATGAATGTGTGGCCGCAATGGCGCAGCTCCCTCGAGTGGGACTTCTTTGCGATCCTCGCTTATCTCGCCGTGTCAATCATGTATTGGTACGTCGGCATGATTCCGGATCTGGCCACCCTGCGCGATCGCGCGCCGACCTTGGGTGCCGCGCGTTTCTACGGCCTTCTCGCCTTGGGCTGGCGCGGCGAGGCGCGGCAGTGGCGGCGTTTCGAAACGCTGAGCTTGCTGCTCGCGGGACTCGCGGTGCCGCTGGTTTTTTCCGTGCACAGCATGGTTGCTCTGGATTTCTCCGAGGCTCTAGTGCCGGGGTGGCACTCGACGGTCTTTCCGCCATTCTTCGTTGCCGGCGCGCTGCTTTCCGGCTTTGCTATGGTGCTGGTGCTTGGCATACCCATGCGCCGCATGCTTGGGCTGCAGGATTACATCACCGATGTGCACTTGGCTAACTTGGCCAAAGTGATGCTTGCGGCTGGGCTCGTGGTCGCGTACGGGTACTTCTCGGAAATATTCAGCGCGTTCTACAGCATGGATCGCTTCGAGCTGGCGGTAACGCTGCGCCGCATGACCGGCGCGTACGCGTGGACATTCTGGGGCACGATTCTATGCAACGTGCTGTCGATCCAATTACTCTGGTTTGCGCGTGTCCGCGGCAATCACACCGCGCTCTTCGTCATCGCGTTGCTGGTGCTCATCGGGATGTGGCTCGAGCGTTTCATGCTCATCGTCACGAGCCTCTATCAGGATTTCGTGCCTTCGAGTTGGGGCATGTTTTATCCGACCTTTTGGGATATCGCGTTCCTCATCGGTTCGCTGGGGCTGTTCCTTTTGATGTTCCTGTTGTTCGTGCGCCTGCTGCCTGTGGTGTCAATGTTCGAGCTGCGCAAACTCGTGCGCAAAGGGGAGGGCAAGTCCACTTGAGCGCGAGCCTATCCCACGGCCTGCTCGTCGAATTCATCAGCGCCGAGCAACTGCTCGGCGCGGTAGGGCGCGTACGGCGCGAGCAGCCTAATTGCGCCATCGAGGCTTACTCCCCGTTCGCCGTGGAGGGTCTGGATGAGGCGTTGGGCTGTCGTCGCGACGGCGTCGCGCGTTGGACACTGCTCGGCGCCTTTATCGGCGGCGCCGGTACCTATGCGCTCGAATGGTACTCGGCGGTGTTCAATTACCCAATCAATGTTGGCGGCCGTCCAACGGCCAGCTGGCCCGCGTTTCTGCCGCCGGCGCTGGAGATGACCGTGCTGGGCGCGGCCCTATTCGGCGTGCTTGCCATGTTGATCGGCAACGGCCTGCCGCGCCTGCACCATCCGCTATTCGACGTGAAGGCCTTTGAGCGCGCCAGCTCCGACCGGTTCTTCATGCTGGTGCGCGCTCAAGGCCCGAAATTCGACCTACAAAGTACGCGCAAATTTTGTGAATCGCTCTCACCCGTGTCCGTCCATGAGGTGTCGCAATGACGTGGCGCGCCTGGTGGATAGCGGGTGCCGCCTGCGCGCTCGGCGGGTGCGAGCGCGGCATGCACGACATGTACGATCAGCCGAAATACAAGCCACTGACACCCAGCAAGCTCTTCGACGATGGCAATTCCTCGCGGCCGCAGGTTGCCGGCACGGTGCCGCATTCCGCCGGCGCGCTGGCAGGAAGCAGCAGCGGGCGCAGTGATCCGATCAAGGCACTGCCGCCTGCGGGACCGGCGATCGGCGTTGACGCGCAGGGCGTAAGCCTGGCGCTCGATGATGCCGCGGCCGAGAGCGGCTATGGCAATCCGTTGCCCATCACGCTGCCCCTCGTCGCGCGCGGGCGCAATCGTTACGATGTCTACTGTGCGCCCTGCCATAGCCGCAGCGGTGATGGCGCCGGCATGATCGTGCACCGCGGTTTTCCGGCGCCGCCCAGCTACCACACCGAGCGGCTGCGCAACGCGCCCGACAGCCATTTTTTTCAAGTGATGAGCAATGGCTACGGGGTCATGTATCCGTATGCGGAACGCATCACCTCAGAGGACCGATGGGCGATTGTGGCCTACATTCGGGCGTTGCAGCTAAGCCAGCACGCGCCCGCTACCGAGCTTGACGCGCAAGATGTGGCGACGTTGAGCGATCGCGCGCCATGAACGCGGGGCTACTGCAGGGGCGCGGACGATGGCTTGCGTTCACTGTCGCAACCCTCGCGCTCATCGGGTGTTTGCTGCTCGGCTGGGGCGCGCCGCGTCAGGCGCTGTTGTCGTATCTGTTTGCTTTTCTCTTCTTTACTGGGCTCTCCGTCGGCAGTCTCGCACTTGCGATGGTGCACGCGTTGACCGGGGGGGCGTGGGGTTTCTGCTTACGGCCCTACCTTTTGGCGGCCGCGCGCACCCTGCCTCTGCAGGCGATGATGGCGCTACCGCTCCTGATCGGCGTGCGTGTGCTCTATCCGTGGGCGAGTCCGGAATTGCTCGCCCATGACGCAGTGCTGCGGGCACAGTCCTGGTACCTCGAGCCATATTTTTTCATCGGTCGCACGATCGTCTATTTCGCGGTATGGCTCGCGCTGCTGGCCGCATTCGAACGCCGGATCGAGAATCCCGGGTTCCTGCCGCGCATCGCTGCGCCCGGATTGATCGTCTACGCGCTGACTGCCACGCTGGCGGCGGTCGACTGGGTGATGTCGCTGCTGCCTCATTGGCATTCAACCGTGTTCGGCATGACGATCGCGACGGGCTGGATGCTAGCCGCAGCTGCCCTCGCGACGCTGTGTGCGATGGGCGCGGCGACCTCGAAGGACGCGCAGCTGCCGCCGCGCCTGTCACATGACCTCGGCAACCTGCTGCTGATGTTCGTGCTGGTGTGGTCCTATTTGGCATTCATGCAGTACCTGACGGTGTGGATTGCCGACTTGCCTGCGGAAACGAGCTGGTACATCCCACGCACACTGACCACTTGGCGGTTGCTGGCATGGTTTCTGATCGCATTTCATTTCGCGGTGCCGTTCACGGTGCTGCTGTCGAGGCGCGCCAAGCGGCGCCGGACATGGCTCGCCTGGATCGCCGCGCTCCTACTGATCGCTAATCTGGTCGATGCGCTGTGGCTCGTCGTGCCCGACGAGCACCCGCAAGGACTCGTCTTGCATTGGACCGATCTGTTCGCGCCGCTTGGATTGGGTGCGTTATGGCTGTGTGTTTTTATCGGCCGCGCACCCGCCAGACGGGTGCGGGCAAGCGCGTCGCTCTCAACCCCCCACCCTGCGGGGCATGCTCATGGCTGAGTTGCACCCATTCGGTCACGAGCCGACAGCGATCGCAGCACGCCGCGTGCTTTGGGTTGGGGCGGTTGTCGCGGCGCTGGTTCTCATCATCATTGCCGTGCTGTACCGGGTCGTGCAGCGCGACATGATCCCGCAGGTGGCACGGCTCACCGAGAGAGCCGCCGCCATCCCGCCCGCGCCGCGACTGCAAGCGCATCCGCACGGCGATCTCGTCGTGCTGCTGCGCCAGCAGGAGGCGTTGCTGTCGAGTTATGCCTGGATCGATGCGACGCACGGCACTGCGCGCATCCCGATCGAGCGCGCAATGGCGATCTACGTGCAAGAGCAGCGGGAGAAGCAGGCGACCGCGCCATCGACGCCCTCCGCAATGACGCAGGAGCCAAGGCAGTGAAGCTCATCTGCGCGCGTGGCGCGAGAGGCCTCCTCGCGATTGGGCTTCTTCTGGCCAGCGGATTCGCCGGTGCCGCTACGACGCTGCGTGCGCCTGCGGATTTGCGCAGTCAAGTCGGATTCGATCAGGAACTCGGCGCGCAGCTGCCCCTCGGCACGCAGTTGCGTGACGCCAATGGTGCAAGCGTACGTCTGCGCGATGTATTGAACGGCAAGGCCGCCTTGCTTGTGCCGGGCTATTACGGGTGCGTCAACCTATGCAGCGTGGTGCGCGCGGGCGTCGCGCATGCCGCCGCGCGCAGCGGCCTCAGGGCGGGAAGCGACTTCGAGGTGATATTGCTCAGCGTCGATCCGCACGAGGGGCCGGCGGATGCCAGCACTGCCCAACACAATGATGCGGCACAGCACCCCGGCGCGGACATCATTCGTTGGCACTATCTGACCGGCACGCCAGCTGCGAGCGCGGCAATTATGCGCAGCATCGGCTTCCGCTATTTTTTCGATACTCGCAACGGTCAATATGACCATGACGTGGGTGTTGTGCTCTTGACCCCGCGGGGCAGCGTCACGCAATACCTATTCGGCGCGCAGTTCGAACCGCGGACGCTGCGTCTTGCGCTGGTGAATGCCTCCCAGGGGCGCATTGGCAATCTTGTCGATCATTTCCTGCTCATGTGCTGCGACTACGATCCTGCCACTGGCCGTTACAGTATGGTCATCCGGCGGGTGATGCAGGCCCTTGGCATTGCAACGGCGCTCGCCCTTGCAGGATTGATCCTGCTCCTGCGGCGCAGCGAAGTGAATCGGATCAAAGGTGCAACGCAGCCATGAGCATATTGAGCCCGCTGCCACAGGCCTCCAGCATCGCGCCGCAGGTCGATACACTCTTCTGGTTCATGGTGGCGCTGTGTGTCATCGTCGTGGTTGGAGTTCTGATCGCGATTGTCAGTTACTCAGTGCGGTATCGGCGCGGTAGCCAAGCAGACCGCAGCAGGCGCCAGGCGCAGAGTCTGGGAGTTGAGTTGACCTGGACCCTGATCCCGCTCGCCCTGTTCATTGGCGTGTTCACATGGAGTCTTTTCGTCTTTGCGAAGATGCGCTCGCCGCCAGAGGACTCCCAGACCGTGTACGTCGTCGCCAAGCAATGGATGTGGAAGACGCAGCATCCCGGCGGACAGCGCGAGATCAATGCCTTGCATGTCCCGCTCGGCCGGCCGATCCGCCTGACCATGACCTCGGAGGACGTAATCCACAGTTTCTATGTCCCGGCATTTCGAGTGAAGCAGGATGTGCTGCCGGGACGCTACACGGAGCTCTGGTTCACCGCGACGCAGCTCGGGAATTTTCCGCTCTTCTGCGCCGAGTACTGTGGCCTCGATCACGCGAGGATGGGCGGCAACGTAGTGGTGATGCTGCCGGCGGACTACGCGCGCTGGCTGGACGGCCATGCCGGACCGCAGAGTCTGGCAGACCGAGGAGCGGCGCTGTTTCGGGCCCATGGCTGCAGCGGCTGTCATGGCGCCAATGCGTCGGTGCATGCGCCTGATCTCGACGGTCTATACGGGCGCTGGGTGCAGCTGTCAGACGGCAGCACAGTAATCGCCGACGATCGCTACATCCGTGACTCGATCCTTTTGCCGAAGAAGCACGTGGTCGCCGGTTTCGCGCCGATCATGCCCTCTTTCTCCGGACAGTTGAGCGAGGAGGATCTGGTTGCGCTGATCGCCTATCTGAAATCCACGTCGACCGCTGCGAACGACCCGCCGTCGATCGGATCGGAGAGCACCCATGAACACGATTGACGCGGCGATCCCCATGCCGTCCGCAGCGCACAGTTTTCTGGACCGCGATTACAGCTTGCGCGCGTGGCTGACCACGCTCGACCACAAGCGCATTGCGATCCTCTACGCATTGGGCATCACCGGTTTCTTCTTTCTCGGCGGCATCGCTGCCACCCTGATACGCCTGAATCTGGTCGAACCCAACGGTTTGCTGCTGAACGCAGAAACCTACAACAAGGCGTTCACCTTCCACGGTGTCGTCATGGTGTGGTTCTTTCTGATCCCGTCGATCCCGGCCACCCTTGGCAATTTCCTCCTGCCCTTGATGATCGGCGCGCGCGATGTGGCCTTCCCGCGCCTGAATCTCACCAGCTGGTATCTCTACATGGCGGGCGGTTTATTCACGGTCGCCGCGCTCCTTGCGGGCGGCGTCGATACCGGATGGACGTTTTATACTCCTTTCTCGACGATGTTCTCGAATACCAACGTGATTCTGGTGGTCGTGGGCGTATTCATCACCGGCTTCTCCTCGATCCTCACGGGTCTCAATTTCATCGTCACGGTGCACGCTCTGCGCATGCCGGGCATGACCTGGTTCCGGCTGCCGCTATTCGTGTGGACGATGTACGCGGTCAGCCTCGTCATGGTGCTCGCGACGCCGGTGCTCGCGATGACGCTGGCACTCATCGGGCTCGAGCGGCTCGCGCACGTAGGCATTTTTGATCCAGCGCTCGGCGGCGACCCATTGCTGTTCCAGCACCTCTTCTGGTTCTACTCGCACCCGGCGGTATACATCATGATCCTGCCCGCGATGGGCGTGGTGAGCGAAATCATCGCGTGCTTCGTGCGCCGCCGCGTCTTCGGTTACCAATTCATGACCTACTCCATACTCGCGCTGGCTGTAATCGGCTTTCTCGTTTGGGGCCACCACATGTTTGTCTCCGGCCAGTCGATGTACGCGAGCATGGTGTTCTCGATTCTGAGCTTTATCGTCGCCGTGCCGTCTGCAATCAAAGTGTTCAACTGGACTGCAACCCTGCGCAAGGGAGACATCACATTCGAAGCGCCGATGCTCTACGCGCTGGGCTTCGTCGGACTTTTCATGATGGGGGGGCTGACCGGATTGATTCTCGCCGCTCCGGCGCTTGATGTGCCGCTGACTGACACCTATTTCGTGATCGCGCATTTCCACTATGTCATGGTCGGCGGGTCGGTGATGGCTTATCTCGGCGGCATCCATTACTGGTGGCCAAAGATCACCGGCAAGACCTATCCCGAAAGCTGGGCGCGCTCTGCCGCAGTTTTGATGTTCTTCGGTTTCAATCTGACATTTTTCCCGCAGTACATTCTAGGCTACGAGGGAATGCCGCGGCGCTACCACTCCTACCTTCCGGAATTTCAGGTGCTCAACGTGCTGTCGTCGGCCGGCGCCTCGATATTGGCTATCGCATACCTGCTGCCGGCCGCATATCTATTGTGGTCGCTGCGCTACGGCGGCGTCGCCGGCGACAACCCCTGGGATGCTCGCGGACTGGAATGGCAAACGACCTCGCCGCCACCGAAGGAGAATTTCCTGCGCAGGCCGGTGGTACGCGAGGCCTACGCCTACGACGAGCCCGCGCCGTGAACGCGCACGCCGCCGATGTCATTTGGAGCGCAAACAGCGCACGGGTCGAGGAGCAGTACGATGATGCCAGTCAGCAACGCGTAGCGGCGACGCTTGGAATGTGGGTGTTTCTAGCGACCGAAGTTCTGTTCTTCGGCGTGCTGTTCGCGGGCTATACGATATTCCGCATTCTCTATCCTGACGGATTTGCCGCCGCGAGCCGGCACACGGACATGGTGCTCGGCACGGCCGAAACCGCGGTGCTGCTCACCAGCAGCTGTCTCATCGCACTTGGGGTTCGCGCGGTCAAACTCGACCAGAACCGCTTAGCCGCAGGGCTGTTGGCGGGCACCGCAGGTCTTGGGCTTGCATTTTTGGTGATGCATGGATTTGAGTATCACAAAGAGTACACCGAGCACCTGATTCCGGGTGTCGATTTCATGCAGCATGGCCCCTACGCGCGTGCCGTCGAATTGTTCTTCTGCCTTTATTACTGCATCACCGGTTTTCATTCTCTGCACGTCGCCATTGGCGTGGCCGTGATTCTCGTGCTGGTGGTACGCGTTTTGCACGGCTCGTTTGGATCGCAGCGCTACACCACGCCGGAATTGGCGGCGTTGTACTGGCACTTGGTCGATATCGTGTGGATATTCGTATATCCCCTCATTTATCTTGTCGGGCGTTCCGGATGAGCTCGCCCTCGACAAGCTTGAACGCCAAGCCGCGCACCATGTCGGTACGGCATTACCTGTGGGTGCTGGCCGCGCTGCTAGCCCTGCTGGCGCTCAGCGCCAGTAGTGCGCTGTTCAAGCTCGGTATGTTGAACAGCATATTGAACTTCGGCGTCTCGATCGCGAAGACGTTGTTGGTGATGGCTGTTTTCATGCATGAGACCGAAGCCCGGGGTCTGACGCGGATCGCCTCGGCGCTGGGTTTCGTTTGGCTGACGATCCTGATCGCGCTGGCGCTCACCGACTTTCTGACGCGCGTGCCTGTACCGCCGCCTTGGTAATCGTTCCGTTCATCGTGTGCTGCTCGACCGACATTCTCATTGCTGCGCCAAATCAAGACTGCGCGGGGCCGCCAAGCCGCCGAAGCGAACATCGATCTGCTGCAGCAACTTGTGTGCGTCATCGTGCTTGCCGCTTGTAATAAGAGACTCCACTTGCCGGAATTGTGCCGCGAGCTTCACTTCGATAGCTGATCTGCACGCAGCTAGTTTGTTCGGATCGGGCTCCACGGGATTGAGGAGCGCGTGAAGCGCTCTGGACAGTGCCGCAGGAGTAGCCACCTCATGGCCAGCTGATTCATGACCTATTCGGCGCGTGACTTCGGCGTCCACATCGAACACGCACCATTCCCGCATCGAGTGGACGCTTTGTTCATCCAAGGCAAGACTACCAGGATCCTCTTCCCCTGTGGCATAGACGAGACGCGTTGAATTTTGGAACCGAAGAAACAGGTCCTTAGGAGGCAACGGCAGATCAGCATTGCCGATCGGGTCGCTCCCTGCGTTGAGCAACGCGCCGCGAAATATATCCGGGTAGCCAAGGGCGAGGCGCAGCGCTACGCGTGAACCACCGGAGAATCCGCCGATGTAGAGGCGTTCCGAGTCCACCGGATAACGCCGGATGATGTTCTCTACAGCGGTCAATGCCAATGGTTCGCGGCGCCCAAGGGGGCTCATATCATTACCGGATCGCGCCGCGCTGACGAAGATGACACCGTATCGATCCAGTACGGGAGCCCAACCTTGCGGCAGCCTCGCGTCCGGCCATGGCGGCACGAACACCAGCAGCGCATAGCCGTGCAGGGGCACCTGTGACGGCACGTAGACCACAACCTCTCTTCGGAAAGATTGATCGGCTGCTCGCTCAGTCCCTTCTCAGCGCGCGCCAACAGCTGCGGGATCTTTGCCGCGGTCAATGGAGTCAACAGCCGTCGAGCGAGCTCAGCGTTACTGGCCAGCGGCGAGTATTTCGTAAACACCGCATCGTACAAGCCCGTGACCTCTGCGGATGCGGTATGGGCAAATCCGCAAAGGATAATCAGCGACATACCGAGCGCCAATAAGCAGCGCACGATCATGCGGACAGGCGGCAAAAGCGCTCGCTCTGGGCAGTCAAGCGAAACAATCCCGTTTGGATTAGCGCGATTCACAGGCACTGACGTTGCCGTGGCGCTAACCGGCTTCGTACTTCTTGACCGGTGACGGCCATGGAGCGTTTGGCGACTTCGATATTGCGACCGCGCAGCAGGTACCACGCGCTGATCGCGAGAACGAAGACGGCGCCCAGCACGTAGCCTGCGGCCACGGTATAGACAAACTTTGCTTGTGCGACCGGAGTGAAAAGCACTGCGCTGAAGGAGGACAGCTCCATACGCATCGAGCAGCGCATTGAGGAGCCGCGCCATGGCGCCAATCGCCTGTTCCTCCTGCGACAGGGCTTCCGCAAGTTCGGAATCTTCGACCATGTGGCGCATGGCTCCGTTGAGTAGCGCGAGAGCTTGTAGGGGGTTGACGCAAATCGTGGCTCGCGGTTGCAAGGCAGCGGCTTTTCGCCTGATCCGCGCGCTCGGCGGCTTCGCGAGCTTCCTTCAGCTCCACTTGGATCATGCGACGGTCGGTGATGTCGCGGATGGCAGCGACGGCCAATACTTCTGCATTGCCTGCCATCGGACTGAGGCTGATCGCGACGGGGAACTCCGAGCCATCCATGCGCAAAGCGAACAGATCAAGGCCGGTGCCATCGGCCGAATTCTCACGTTGTGCGTGTAATTCCGGCGATGCCTGACGTGCCTGTCGCGAAAGCATTCGGGCAGGAGAATCTCCACGCGCTGACCCCCGAGGTCGCTCGGCTCGTACCCGAAGAGCTCAGAAACCTGATGATTCGTGAATACGATCGAGCCAGACGCATCAATGATCACCATTGCGTCTGGGACGGAATCAAGAACCTTGCGCACCAGGTCGGAGGACTGCATTGCAGACAATCCCAATTTGCGGCTATCGCCTGGGCGCCGGGTCTGCAAGCGAGCCATGGAGCCTTCTTATACTACACTTCGTTGCTGGGTAATTGATTCGCTGGAAAGGCGGCGCTCTTTCAGACCGGCTGGTTCGTGGAGTCCTTGCTCACGCAGATGCCGATCATCCATGTTATTCGCGCTGCGAACATTCCGTTCCTGCGGAGCCGCGCGAGCGCATTCCCATCCAGACCACGATCATCATTAGCTTGGTGGGAATTGCACTGCCATACTCATTCCAGGCAGGACCTCTCGGCTTCACCGCGCTGCCCGGTCAACACGGGTTCGCCCTCACATAATCCTGCTTTAGTATGTGATGCTCACGTATCTGATGAAGATGCGGCTTGTGCGGCGGCGAGGGATGTAATCTTGTCCGGAGCCAATCCGCATGACTGCAGCGGCCGAAGCCGCTTAGCTTATGCGTCGCGCGCACGTCGGAGCCACGCGGTGTGCTTTGCAAACCTGTGGCAAGCGAGTATGCGTGCGTCACAGAGTCAGACGGTAGAATCAAAAGGTTCGGGCGCGGTCGATGGGGGTGTGCGCCGCACACCGGCCGAGGTCGCGACATTCGACGCTCCGCCGCAATAATTCCTCGGCAACTGAGGCGCCGATGTGACATTGTCCTCTCGAAAGCAGCACTTAGTCGCGCTGCGCGCACCGCTGGAGGCCACGCAACTTCTTTGCGGCGGCGCGGTAAGCGCGCGTGGTGACCGATGATCTTCCCGAGCAGCTCCGCGGGTTGCTGCGGTCCACGGCCTATCCGCAAGCCGTCGCGGCCATCGAACTCGTGCAGACCCACGTCTCGTGGATTCTCTCGAGCGGGGATTCGCCTACAAGCTCAAGCGTCCTGTTCGATACGCGTTCGTCGATCTCTGCACGCCCGGGCGCCGCGAGTTCTCGTGTCGCGAGGAATTGCAGCTCAATCGGCGCTTTGCGGCTGAGCTGTATCTCGATGTCTGCGCCATCACAGACGCGAACGGCGTAGCACGCATCGGGGGAGAGGGGCTCGCTATCGAGTACGCGGTCAAGATGCTGCAATTCGAACGTGCCGCTAAGCTGGGTCAGCTACTCGCGGCGCGGGCGATCGAATCTGCCGAACTCGAAGCCTTCGGGCATGAGCTAGTCGCAATCCATGAACGACTGCCGCGGCTCGCGTCCGCCGACCCATGGGGACGTTCTCGGTGACCAGATTGAACGCAAGCTGCGCTGACCTGCGACGGTCTTGACCGCGCCGCAACATAAGCTCCCGCGGAAGGTCCGAGCATTAGCATTAGCTACGATGGCCCCTACGGCCCGTGTGAGAGCGATCGATCCGCTGGGTGAACCGGCATCAAAGCGCAGTCGGTATGATTGACCGGGTTTGATCAGTGCATCGACCACGCTGGCCATTTTGCAGTGACGGTCGTTCGTGCTTTGCGTTTCAGATCCGGGACCTCAGGTGCCTTGGCAGACAACATTGGTCTTTGTATGTTCGTTAGCGCACAGACGTAGTTTGGTCTTTTGTAGATTGTTACACTCGATCTGGGTATAAGAATATTCTACTTAACCAATAGCGCAGGGGATGTCCGTGGCAACCGACCCGCAAGAGCTTTCACGACGTGTTTTTTTCCGGCGCGTGGCGTCCTATGCCGTTGGTGCTGCGATCATTGAAGGCCTCGGGCCAAATCCTGCCGCCGCACAGGCCAAGGTTGCTCAGAACGCGGTCGGGTACCAAGATAAGCCAAAAGGTACACAGCGCTGCGACGGATGTAGTCTTTTCCAGCCGCCGAGTGCCTGCAAAGTGGTTGACGGGGCAGTGAGCCCCCAGGGTTGGTGCTCCCTCTTTTCGGCAAAGGCGTGAGGCCGCCAGACATGGGAGGCTCGAGGCGTGCGCCTCGATCAGTGCCAACATCCTTTCGGTAAGAACCGTTATCTCTTTAAGGTCGTGCCATTGGTGGGCTGAATGCCGGCAAGGATCCCGCACTTAGAGGGAGCCAAAAAGTCCTACTGTGCCAAGAATCCACTCACGCCATTGAGGCCGCCCTGGCAATCAAGCGGACGCCAAGACGGGCGCGCCGCACGAGGCTATTGGATCCTCTCGGCTTGACCACAAGCACGTCACACGCGAGATCGTAGAGTACGCGCTCCGCCGTATTGCTGATGAAGGCGGGATTTATTCCGGAGCGTGAGACAGCGCCCATGACGACAATTGCGCTGCCGGTCTGGCGGTCAACGTCTGGTATCGCCTGCAGCGCTGACTGCTCGATGAGGTGGCAGCGAGCACGCGGAATACCTGTCGTCCCAGGGCGCGCTCGAATCCTTTCTTGGCGTGCGCTGCGACGCTCTCCTCGACGTCACCCACGATTTCAACATTGGCCGCGTCGCGGGGTCCCCACCCATAGGGGCAGGGGCGGATAGGCGTGGACCGTGTGCAGAGTTCCGCGCAGAGCGCGCTGGATCCCTGCGCCGGCGTGCAAAACCCCCTCATCGAGCCGCGTTGGCTTGGAGAGGGCGTGCGTGGGGTCGATGGCTGCCAGCACGATCGGGTGGTGATACGGTCGGGAGTTCTTGACGAGCAAGACCGGAAGCGGGCTCTTCTGCAGTAACTCCCAGTCCGTCAGATGCAGAAGCGCCGGTGCAACACGGCAGCCTGCATGACACTCCGCGACGATGAGATCGGCTTTAACAAGCCGCGCCCGCCGCACGATTGCCTCGCACACGCGAAAATCGCACTCTGCAGATACCGTAACTTTGATGCCATGCTTGCGTAGGCGCACGGCAATGCTCTCAAGCGGCCGTAGTGGTTGAGCGCGCGTCTCGGGCGCAACGTCAGCCAGGCCTGCATTTTGGCGCTTGAAGAAATTCGCGTACCGGGCCGTGGCAATTCCGTGGAAGAGCTCCAGCTGAGCGCCGCAGGATCGTACGCCAGAATTAATGCCGCTCGCAATTCGTATCTATGCGTACTTCGGTGAGATTGCGATGCATGCGCGTTGCAATGCGCACTGCGGAATCGTTCTCGAGCAAACCCGATGACTTGCGGGCGATATACACCTACTGACCTTCGGACTCTCGGGCTCAGGAAGACCTGGCTGCCTGATAGGCCGTAGAGCGTTTAGGGGCGATAATCGTGCGTTCGGACATGAAACTGAAGCGTCTGGCAGGACTCGCGGAGGACGCCCGGTCAGGCTGCAGTCCGCCGGGATCTCCCGGACCCAGCGCCTTACAGTTACGATGAGCAGACTGGCAGCTTTGACGTCAAGCAGACAGGGTAATGAAAAGCCACATCGATTCAGATGTATCCCTGCGCCGATTGGCGAGCGCCATCGCGCTCGGCGCGGCGGTCGTATTGATAGTCGTAAAGCTCTGGGGCTGGATGGCCACGGATTCGGTGGCGCTGCTTACATCAGCGGCGGATGCTGTGGTTGATGCGTTGGCGGCGACGGCCACATTTTTCGGCGTTCGCTTCGCCCAGCACCCTGCCGATTTAGAACATCGATTCGGACACGGCAAAGGCGAGGCATTAGCGGCATTCACACAAGCGATCCTACTCGCCAGCACCGCCACTGTGCTTGCGGCCCAATCTTTCTGGCGTTTGATTTATCCTCAGCAGCTCACTGCGATTACTTTGGGTATATGGATTGCGCTCGGCGGTCTTGCAACCTCAAGTCTTCTCGCAGCGATGCAGACCTGGGTCGTGCGCCGTACAGGCTCGACAGCCATCGCCGCGGACCGGGCACACTACATCATGGATGCGATACTAAATGGGGCCGTTCTTATCGCACTGGCGCTGACCAGCGTGACCGGATGGGAGCGCGCGGATCCGATATCCGCTCTCATAATCGCTGGCTGCATGATTGCGGGCGCTCGGCGTGTCGCAGAGACTGCCTCTCGCCAACTTCTGGATCACGAGTTGCCACATGAGCAGCGCGAGCGCATCAAAGCGGCCGCAGTCGCCTGTGTTGGCATTCGCGGCGTACACGATCTTCGCACTCGGGACGCGGGCGACCGAGTCTTTGTGGAATTCCATTTGGAGGTCGATGGGCATGTTTCCGTACACGAGGGCCATAGCATGGTTGACGCGGCCGAGCGCGCCGTAGCCCGGCTTTTTACCAAAGAGACAGAAGTGATCGGGCATCTCGAACCTTCGGGAATCGAAGACGACCGCCTCGATGACCGCGTTCGGCGTCCGCGAAGCCGATAAAGATCTTAAGTTCTACACCCGCGCGAGTCGCTTAAGCTGCTCGTGTGCGAGCCAACTCAAAGCGACACAGTGGCGATCCCGAGCAGCAGCCTCCGGAAAAAGACCGGAATCAGCTCCAGTGCACAACCGCGCTGCACCAAATCGCGTGTACTCACCCCTTGGGGACCCAGGAATCCGCCGCCGGGCTGATCGCGAAGCGCCGAATCCGAGCGTTTCGTGCCCAGGCGGAGCAGCTCATCGGCGGCATTTTGCACATCCAGCGCATTGAGGGCGCCGTCGCGATAAATGACGGCCCGGCCGGTGAACTTCGGGCCGCCCTGAGCGGCGTCTGTGTATCAGGAGCCGTCACCGTACGTATTGAACTACATGGATATAGTGCGGTACCTTCCACCACAGTCTTCTGAGCAGCACGATACCCCCCCAGTTATTGCTGTTAGTCATAGAACGATGCTAAACGTCGCCGACAGAGCTGAAAATGCCTCGCTATTACACGCGCGAGCTAGCGGCTTCAGGAATCCGGCGTGGCGCGAATGTTGAAAGACAGCGCGGGTAGCGATTCTTGATCGAAAATTAACGCTTTTCTGCGAAAGTAGTGGCCGCTCTGGACTCACGATGGCATTCAAAAATAAAATAGAGGGGGTGCGAAAACCTATGCAGCATGCGCAGTGGATACGCCGAGCCTCGATTCTCCAGCTCCTGTTGAGCTTTGGTCTCGCGGCGCCAATGGCGCAAGCCGTACCGAGTTTTGCGCGCCAGACGGGCATGGCCTGCGAGGCCTGCCATACCGTATTCCCGGAACTTACCCATTTCGGGCGGATGTTCAAAGCCAATGGCTACACACTCAACAACTTGAAGCAGGTGCGCGACATTAACGCCGCCAAGCAGGAAATGTTGTCGTTATCGAGCCTGCCACCGATCTCGGCTATGGTTCAAATCTCGGACACTTGGCTCAATTCGCCCCTGCCGGACAGTACGGATAACCACGCGCACTCGCAGGCCAGCACGGTCGGCTTCCCGCAGCAACTTAGTCTATTCTATGCGGGCAAGATTGCGCCGGGTGTGGGCGCGCTGATCCAGCTCACGTATTCGAACGATTCGGGCACGCTCGGAATCGACAACAGCGATGTGCGCTTTGCCAACACTCTGGTGTTGGATCATGAGCGCAGCCTGACTTACGGCATTAGCGTCAACAACAATCCGACCCTTCAGGATTTGTGGAATAGCACCCCGGCATGGGGCTTTCCCTATGCTAGCAGCAATGCCGTCGTAGCGCCGCTGGCTGCCACGCAGATCGACGGCCCGATGGCGCAGGAAGTCGCAGGGATCAGTGCCTACGTCATGTGGAATGAGGGTCTCTATGGGGAACTGGGCGCTTATCGCTCGGCGAAGCAGGGCGTGCTCAATCCAATCACCGGGGCAGCCGGCCCGCTCGACGGTTCGGCGTCCAATGTGATCACGGGCACGGCGCCATACGGCCGAGTGGCCTACGAGTATCAATGGCGGCGCCACGATCTGGAGGTCGGTGTCTACGGTGCGACCTTCAAACTCTTCCCCGGCGGTGGCACCTCCAGCGCCCCGGCCTCGTTGAGCGGTCCGGTGAATGAATTCAAGGACTTTGCCGAAGACCTTCAGTACCAGTTCAGCGGTGACGAGAACCTGTTTTCACTGGAGGCCACGCGGATTCACGAGTCGATGCAGTTGGACGCGAGTTTTGCGGCGGGGGCCGCCACCAATCCACGTGATGATCTGATCACCACGCGCGCGATCGGCACCTATTACTTCCGCCGCATGTTCGGCGCATCGATTAGCCACTTTTCGACCACCGGCAGTGTCGACGCCGGACTGTATCCGAGCGGACCCGCGCCGGGCGTGATCACCAGCGCAAACGGTAGCCCCGACACCAAAGGCTGGATCGCGGAGTTGAACTATCTGCCGTGGCTCAATACGAAAATCTCGCTGCAGTTCACGGCGTACTCCGAATTCAACGGCGCTGGACGCAACTATGATGGTTTGGGCCGCAACGCCTCGGCCAACGGATCGACCTATCTGCTGCTGTGGTTTGCGTTCTGACGGAGGAAGAGACAATCGTGAAGAGCCGTCTCATCATCAGCCTAGGCAGCGTAATCTTACTTGCAGTGAGGTTGGCATCTGCCGAGGACATCGACGCGGCAAGCCGTGCGGCGGCCGAGCGTGTTGCCATCGGAACCTGTGCGACCTGTCATGGCCCGCAGGGGCATAGCTTTTCGCCCAAATTTCCGGTGCTGGCCGGCCAGCACGCGAATTACCTGGTCGCGCAGCTGCAGGGGTTCAAGTCGGAGACTCGCGGCGATGCGGATGCGCTCGGGTATATGTGGGGCATGGCCGCGCCGCTCGATGATCAGACGATGGTCGGCCTGGCCGACTATTACAGCCGGCAAACCCCGATTGCTGGGCCGCCGGGAGACCCAACACTCATCGCGCGCGGGCAGGAGATTTACCAACACGGCGACGTTGCCGAGGGCGTACCCCCGTGCGCTGTCTGCCATGGACCGGGAGGCGCAGGCACGGATAGCTATCCCCGGCTTGCCGGACAGCATGCGCAATATCTCCTGAAGCAGTTACGCTCCTTCCAGAACAACATGCGCAACGTCGCCGTGATGCACGGCGTGGCACTCAAACTGCAAAGCGGTGATATGCAGGCGGTGGCGACATACCTGCAGTCGCTGGGTCCCTAAGAGGACGAGACGACCGAGCTATTTCCGGGGAGCGGGGCCGCGGGAGCAGCGCCACGCTGCCGAAGCCGCTGCGCTTCGCCGTCACTTTTCGCGGACATAGTCTCCGGGGGCGTCGCCGAGCACGCTATGGCCCCGCTCGGCCATGCCGATCGTGGGCGGTGCGACTTGTAGCTTGCTCGAATGTGCGCGCAGCCACTGCAGCCAGCTTGGCCACCATGATCCCGCGCGCATTTCCGCCACCTCCAGCCACTGCTCTGGGCTGAGTACGGTCGTCGGATCGTTCCAGGTGAGCAGGCGATGACGCCGCCTCGGATGCGTCGGTCCGCTGACGATGCCGGCGTTGTGTCCACCGCTCGTCAATAGAAACGTATAGTCCGATGAGCGGGTTAGCGCGCGCGTTTTGTAGACGGAGCGCCATGGCGCGACATGATCCGTTTCGGTGCCGACGACGAAAAACGGTACCGTGATGGATTCGAGATGGATCGGCGTGCCGGCCACCGGGAACTGGCCAAGGGCCAGCTCGTTGTGCAAGAAAAGCCGATAGAGATACTCGCTGTGCATGCGCCACGGCATGCGTGTGCCGTCGGCGTTCCACGCCATCAGGTCATTTGGGGTATCAAGTGTTCCGCGCAGATACTTCTTGACCGCGGGCGCCCACAGCAGATCACGCGAGCGCAGCATCATGAACGATGCCGCCATCTTGTCGCTTGCGAGGACGCCCTGCTTGTGCATAACGGCTTCGAGCATCTCAAGTTGGCTCGGACTGATGAACAGCGAGAGCTCACCGGGTTCGCTGAAATCCGTCTGCGCGGCGAGCGTGGTGAGGGTCGCAATCCGTTGATCGTCCTCGCGGGCAAGAGCGGCGGCGCCAATCGAGAGCAGCGTCCCGCCAATACAATAGCCCACCATGTGGATCCGGCGCTGCGGCACGATCGCGCTCACGGCAGCCAGCGCCGCCCGCAGTCCAAGTTCTAGGTAGTCGTCCATGCCGAGGTCGCGGTCGGCCTCATTGGGGTTTTTCCAGGAGATCATGAACACCGTATGACCCTGAGCGACGAGATAGCGCACCAGTGAGTTCACCGGCGACAGGTCAAGGATGTAGTACTTCATGATCCATGCCGGCGTGATCAGAATGGGTTCGGCATAGACGGTCGGCGTCTGCGGCGTGTACTGAATGAGTTCGATCAGCCGATTGCGCAACACCACTTTGCCGGGCGTCACTGCCACCTGCTCGCCTACCTTGTAATGTTCGGAGCCTGCCGGCCCGCTGCGGTTGAGCGTGCGCTGCAGGTCATCGACCCAGTGCTTAAAGCCGCGCACCAGATTCTGGCCTGACTCGGCACGAGTGGATTCGAGCAGTTCAGGATTCGTCCCCAGATAGTTGGACGGGGATGCCGCTTCGAGTAGCTGGCCACCCATGAAACCCATGAGCTTGGAATTCTTGTCGTCCATGCCGGGGACGTCGGTCACTGCCTGCTGCCACCACGAAGCCCAGTTCTTATACGTCCGGGTGTAGATGTTGAAGGGCCATTGGCTCCAGGGTGCAGCCGCGAAACGCGGATCGTCGGACGACGGTGCGAGTGGTGTCCCGGTACCCGCCTGCAGCGCGAACTGCCACGTGTCGAGTGCGCCCTGCAGTGCGGCCGCGGCGAGCGCGGAAGGTTTCTGCGGATGCTGCGCGATATTTAAATACCAGTCCCACCATGCGGAAACGTAGTCATCGGGGGCGATGCCACCCGTGACCCCTGCGAGCTGCGCGCAGAGCTCGCGTCGCAGTTGCCGCTGATCCGATAGCGTGTCGGAGGTCACTGCGCTGTCAGCGGAGCTCGACAAATGAGGCGTGCTCATGGAAGTGTCTGCGTCCCAAGGCCAATGGTGGAGTTTAGCGCGCGATTGCAATGCCCACAGAAAAGGGCGACCGAAGTCGCCCTTTTCTGAGCCCCGAGGGGGGGAACGATCATCAGATCACGCGGCCTTCTTGGCAGCCTCGGCGACCTTGGCACTCGCTTCGCCGAGCCATTGGCTCACGGCGCCCTGTGTCTCCGTCGCGATGGCGGTGAACTCCTGCGCACGCTTCTTCAATTGCTCGCTCAAGCGGCCATTGATGTCGGTGTGCTGAGCGACGAGTTCGGCGGCGGACTTGGCAGCCACCGCAGCCTTCGTCTGCGCGAGCGACCAATCGAGATAGTCGCCGGCAACTCCGAACTGATAGCGCGCGAGGCGCTCAACACTCTTCATCGCTTCCTGCTGGGCGCGTAACACAGGCGCATACGCACTGCGATAGCTCTCGAACCAGGTATTCGCATCAAAGGTTCGGTCTGTCATGGGATTCTCCTTTAAAGATTTAAACTAGCGGTCATTCCGTAGTCGGATCATACACCAGTTTTGTATGCAGTGCATACTAAATTCATGGACTGAGAGCCTCTTGAGTGTCATAGCATATAACTATATGATTAATATAATTATTTATGTGAAATAGTTAAACCGTAGCGTGGCTTTATAAATAAAACTAATGCGCCGCAAGAGCTGCTTACCGACTCAGGGCACGGACTTCGCGGGGCAAGCAGCACGCGCCGCGGAACGCCCGGAGCGGGTGCATGCGTCGGGGCGGAGTATCCTCGCGCGAGGCAGCGCGGCCGCGGACGCCATCCGATGGGTGATATCGACCAGTGTCTTAACGCACTCCACAGGTTCGCCCGGCGCAGCGGCGCGTCGATCGATTACGCCAGCCTGCCCGATTGCATCGGCGGCTGCCTCGATCACAATCGGATCGTACTGCGTGTCGGTCTCGCCCCGGAGCAGGAACTGCTCACGCTCGTGCACGAACTGACTCACGTCATGGCGCACGTTGCTGCCGTGCGTGCCAGCACCCACCGCACGGTTTGTGAGTACGAGGCCGAGGCGGTCGAGCGGCTGATCGCTGAGCGACTGGGATTTGGCGCTGCGGAATTTGAATCTTTCACGGGCGAGCCATTTCCCTTCCCTGACGGATTGCTCGCCGATTCCGTCACCCGCGTCTGCGCGGTTGCGAGCACGCTACTCGCCGTGCTCGCCGCCCGGGAGCCGCTCGCGACTCTCACGCCGTAGTGCGAAGGCGAGCGCTGCGAGATCGCCGCGCCGGCGACGCACGGCACCCTCTACAGGCGCAGGCCGCCGTCGAGATCGATACAGCGGCCCGTGAAGAATTCGTTTTCCACGATGAACAGCGCAGCGTGCGCAATCTCCGCGGGATCGCCTAAGCGCCGCAGCGGTACCGGGGCGATGACTCTCTGCAGGACCTCCGGTCGCATGCTCGAGAGGATCTCGGTATTGGTGAAACCCGGGGCGATCGCGCCGGCTCGGATGCCATAGCGCGCGAGTTCTTTTGCCCACACGACTGTCATCGCCGCCACGCCGGCTTTGGTGGCCGCGTAGTTCGTTTGTCCTATATTGCCGTGCCGCGAAATGCTCGAAATATTGATGATCACGCCGCCTTGGCCAAATTTGACCATGTGCGCGGCCGCCTCTCGGCCGCAGAGAAATACTCCCGTGAGATTCACATTGACGACAGCTTGCCACTGGCTGAGACTCATCCTGTCCGCCACGACGCCGTCTTTGACCTTGATCAGCAACGAATCGTTGACGATTCCGGCGTTGTTCACGATCACATCAAAGCGCCCGAAGTCGTGCACGATCGCGTCCATGGCGCCGATCACCTGCTTCTCTGCGGAAACGTCGGCGGGATAGCAGCGAGCTTCGACACCGTGGGCCTGACACAGTGCACGGCTCTCCTCCAGATCGGCTGCATTCAGATCGAGCAGCGCCAAGTTTGCGCCACGCTGCGCAAATTGGCTGGCGAGGCTGCGACCAATGCCGCGGCCCGCACCTGTGATGACGACGGTTTTCGATTGCACTTGCATATTCAATCAGATCCTTACAGCGGTCCATGAACGGGAGCGAAATGGCGCTCTCAGATCCGTTGCACGCTAGGCGCGACGGCGATGCGCCAGATTTACGGTTTGTTTTTCTCCTCGTTCGAGTCAGAGCCACCCTTTGCGGCCTCATCCGGCTTCGGCATGCCGAATGCGGACAACACCGAGGATTGCATCGTGGACAACAGCGCCATGTTCTGGCGTGCGAGATCTGCGATCGGCGCCATCGGCGCCTCGAGCGCTTTGGCCATTTGCGCTTGCAGCGTCTGTTGCTGACGCAGCACGGTCCCGACGCTCTGCTCGAGATAGCGCGTCAGCATCTCCTGCACGGGATTACCATAGAAGCGGATCACGGTCTCCATCAGTTCCGTACTCAGGACCGGCGTTGCGAACTGCTCCTGCTCGGCGATGATCTGCAGCAGGGTCGCTCGTGTGAGATCCTCCCCCGATTTGTCGTCGACGACTTTGATCTGTTCACCGCTCACGATGAGCTTGCGCAGGTCATCCAAGGTGACGTGACGACTGGCCGTCGCATCGTACAGACGCCGATTCGCGTACTTCTTGATGATGCGTTTATTGCTCATTGTCGGCGGCTCGCGAGAAAGTGTGCCGACGGCGTGCACGCCGCCGCGCCAGCGGGAGGCAGTGCGAGAACCCATCGGCCGGGCGTATCATAGGGCCTATCGTAAGCTTCTCTGTATGCGCTGCACAACTCATGGCAGCAGCGTCGAACGCGGGTCATTGACAGAATGTGATGTGGTTGTCTCTTAATAATCATGACATTGCATAATTCAGGTCCCGCATCGAGGATGTCCTTCTGCGGCGAGCAATCTTTTTGTCTTGCGCTGCATACGCCAAGGAAAGTCGATGACTGAAGACGCGCCCCCCGCCGACCCTTGGAGGGCGACCGTGGCCCAGATGCAGCAAGAGCTACTGCAACGCTGGCTTAAACTGAGCGCCGCTCCGGCGGATGTGTCCGGAATGTTTGACTGGTGGCCCAAAATTGCCGCGACTGCTGGAAGCGGCTTGCCCCCTTCCTTCGAGCAGTTCGGCGCCGCTTGGGAGCTGTACTTCAGCCTCGGGCGCGCCGCATTGCAGGAGTTTGGTGGCGGCGACGCGAAAGCGGGCGATCTAGCAAGCCGAGCCCGGTCATTGGCAGCGGTCATGAACACCTGGTTCGAGCAACTGGGTTCGCAACTCGGGCAGCTGCCGAACTTTCGCATCCCGCCGGATGCTCAACAATGGTGGCAGACCCCCATGCACGGTGCCGGCTCGACGGCGCCGGGCGTGACACCAAAGGCTGCGCCCACGGGGTTTGCCGCACTCGGTTTGACGCGTGAGCGCCAGGAAGCCTGGCAGAAGTTCACGCGCTTGCTCGCGCAATTTCAGGAAGTCCAGGCGAAGCTCGCCAGGCAGTGGATCACGATCGGCGCTGAGGCGACGAAGAAATTTGCCGCGCGCGTGAGCGCCGCGGGTTCCGGCGCGCCGGGTGGTTCAATTCAGAGCATCAAAGGTCTCTACGATCTGTGGATTGAATGTGCCGAGGAAGCGTACGGCAACGTCGCGCACAGTCCCGAGTACTGTCAGCTCATCGCCGATCTGGCGAACAGCTCGAATGCCGTGCGTGCCGAGCAGCAACGTGAACTTGAATCATGGGCGCGGCAGTTCGATCTGCCGACGCGCGCCGAAGTCAATTCACTTCATCAGCAAGTGAAGCAGTTGCGAGCACAGTTGCGCGCCCAGCCGCCGCCGCCGCCAAAGCCGAAGAAAAAACCCATCGTCCGGCGCCGGCCACGGGTCAGGAAGTGAACGGCGCGCTACCCGATCCTCAGGCGCTGGCGGCTGAGATGGTTGAGTTCGGGCGCCGTTTGAGCGCGACGCTGACGGCGATTGGCGGCGCGGCTAACGCGCGGCCGGGTTGCTCCGCGAAGCAGCGCGTGTGGGGCGAGGATAAGGTCGCCTTGTATCGCTATGAGCCGCGTACTCGGCCGGCGGGTGTCACACCTATCCTGATCTGCTACGCGCTCGTCAACCGCCCTTACATGATGGACCTGCAAGTCGACCGATCGCTGATTCGTGGCTTCCTCGATGCCGGGCTCGACGTCTACCTCATCGACTGGGGCTATCCCGACGGGGCGGATCGATTCAACGATCTCGATGACTACATCAATGGCTATCTGCATCGCTGCGTGCAGTATCTGCTCGACACCCATCAGATTGCAGGCGTCAACCTGCTCGGTGTTTGCCAAGGTGGCACCTTCAGCCTCTGCTACGCCGCGCTCTATCCGCAGCGCGTTAAGAATCTGATTACGATGGTGACACCGGTCGATTTCAAAACCCCTGAGAACCTGCTGTCGAAATGGGTCCAGGCACTGGACCTGAATTTGCTGGTGCAGGGCGGCAACGTCTCCGGCGACTGCTTAAATGGCATATATCTGTCGCTGATGCCGTTTCGTCTGACACAGCAGAAATATGTCGATATGGTGCAAGGGGGCGAGGATCAGAGCCAGCTCGAGAATTTCATGCGCATGGAGCGCTGGATCTTCGACAGTCCCGATCAGGCGGCGGAGGCTCTGCGCCAGTTTATTCAATGGTTTTATCAGGAAAATCGTCTCATGAACGGCACCTGTACGCTCGGCGGTCAACACGTCGACCTCAAACGAATCATTCATCCCGTGCTCAACATCTATGCCAGCAAGGATCATCTCGTGCCGCCCAGCGCGAGCGTGCCGCTCGCGCGCCTCGTCGGCACTGCGGACTATACGGCGCTCGCCGTCGAGGTGGGGCATATCGGCATGTACGTGAGCGCGCGTGCACAGCGAGAGGTCCCTGCCAAGATCGCTGCCTGGCTGCAGACTCGCGAATAGCCCCCGACGGCGAAAGCACCACGCATCGGCGCAGAGGTAATGCTAAAGTCGGCGTCCGCGGCCTCCTTGCCACAAAATCAATAGAAGGAATAATCACATGGGCAAACTGAGCGGGCAATGTGCGCTCGTCACGGGCGCGTCTCGCGGCATCGGACGTGCCATTGCGACGATGCTCGCCGCAGAGGGGGCTTCGGTTGCCCTCAACTACCGCTCCGGCGTCACTGAGGCACAGGCGCTGGCACAGGAGCTGCGCGAGCGCGGCTCCGAGACGCTCCTACTGCAAGGCGACGTCAGTGAGCGCTCGACGTGGGCCGACATGGTGCAGAAAATACGGACTGCTTGGGGACGACTCGATATTCTCGTTAACAACGCCGGCATCACTCGCGACAAAACTCTGCGCAAGATGACCGATGATGACTGGCTCGTGGTGATCCACACGAACCTCAATGCGTGCTATTTCGGTGTGACGGCGGTTATGCCGTTGATGATCGAGCAAAACCACGGGCGCATCATCAACATCAGCTCGTTCGTCGGCCAGGCTGGTAACTTCGGACAGGCGAACTACGCGGCAAGCAAAGGCGGCATCATCGCCTTTACCAAGACGGCCGCCATGGAGGTCGCTCGGCACAACATTACTGTGAATTCGCTCGCACCGGGCTTCACGCTCACCGACATGTTGTCGAAAGTCCCCGAGGCAGTGCAGAAGCAGATTCTCAGCCGCATACCGCTCGGCCGCTTCGGCAAGCCCGAGGAAGTCGCCAAGGCGGTGCTGTTCTTGGCCGCCGACGGCGACTACATCACGGGCCAGCAGATCAATATCAACGGCGGTGTCTATATGTAACTCAGCTCGCGATCGGACGAGGCCACGTTGCGGCGAGTAGCTACAAGCCGATCTGTTCACGCTTAGACGACCGCGATGGCAGCGATTAACGTTAGATTGATTGCAGGAGAAAAGACCATGGGAACCCGCGAAGACTATCAGGCGCTGATGGAAAAGCAGTTGAACGAGTGGAAGGCGCAGACCGAACGATTCAAAGCCGGCGCCGCGCAGATCGAGGCGCAGGCCAAGGCGCAGTATGAAAAAAATCTCGAGCTACTGCGCGCCAAACAAGCCGAGGCGTGGGAGAACTTCTACACTCTGAAGGGTGCTAATGAGAGCACTTGGGCTCAGTTCAAGGCCCACATGGATAAAGCCGGGGAAGAGGTGAAGGTCGCTGTTGAGCAGTTCGCGGCGAAACTCAAAAAGTAGGCCGGGCGGCACGACGGCTCAGCTCATCAGGAGCGGGTCCTGGAGGCGACGGGCTGGCCTTGGCGCGCGGCCCGTCGGGTGCAGGACAACATCGTGCGGGCGAAACAGGAAGCGGCGCGCGACATCGAAATAGGTCGAATAGACGAGCCCGCCATTCTTTGCAATCAGGCGATCGCGATCGACGCGGTAGCGCGCGTTGTACTGGTACCACGGAATCGCCGGCGATTCGTGGTGGAGCGCGTGCAGATTGTTGAAGAGAAACAGCGGTCCCAGAAGCCACGCGCGCTCGACAAGGGCGGTGCGATGGCACGATTCCGGACGCGCTCGATGTTCGGCGAACGAGCGGATCAGCACAATCCCGTTGGCCGGAATGACCATCGCCACGACATACACCCACAGCGGCATGCGGCACACGAGCGTCAGCCACAATATGGCGGGGACGCACCACAGCAGGTGCTCGATCCAAATGGCCCGCCGGTGTTTGTCGTTGTGGATCACAGCGCGCAGCTCGGCGCGGAGAAAAATCGCAATGCGCCAGAACGAACCGATGAGGACCCGTCCGGCCAGCGTCTGCTGAATTTGCAACAGCACGCGGCTGAGCGGCTGCAGCCGCGCCCAATCCTCAGGCGTCCAATAATAGGACTCGGAGTCGTCGAGCGGATCGGTGAGCCGTTCGTCGATATGATGTTCGAGATGGTTCTGCCGGTACCGCTCGAATGGCAGCCACAAGGACAGCGGCACCATGCCCAACAGCCGGTTGATCCTGCTCCAGCGGGTCGGGTGACCATGGATGATTTCATGCTGCAGGGAGCTGTGCAGCGTCAGCAGCACGACGACAGCGGGCGCGACGATCCACAGCGGCCAACGGACATAGGCGGCGGTCATTAGCAGCCATCCGCCATACGCGATGACGATCAGCAGCAGTGTCGGCACTTCTACCGACGCGCGCTTGTGGCAAAGCCGTACCGTCTCGCGGGGCGTGTCCGGAGCGGTCGTCGTTGCATTCATGGCGTTTTCGAGCATCTGCTTTCATTGTAGGCCAAGCCGTCGCAACGCGCGTGCGGATTCGTCACGCTCTGAACGCGCGGCGGTTCCCGGTCTCATCAGACGTGGGCGCCGCGCAGGATGCGCTTCTCGAGCGCTGCCATGGCGTCATAAAGTAAAATCGCCATGAGGCCCGTGACCAGTCCGCCTTGCAGAATGAAGGCGGTGTTGTCGGAGAGAAGCCCGGCGATGATCACTTCGCCGAGCCCCTTGGCGCCCACAGTGGATCCAATCGTGGCGGTCCCGACGTTGATGACCAGGGATAGCCGTATCCCTTCCAGAATGAGGGGCATAGCCAGCGGTAGCTCTACGGACACGAGACGCTCGCGTGCGCTCATGCCCATGCCATTCGCTGCATCGATGACGGCGCGCGGGCAGGTTTGCAGGCCTGTGATCGTATTCTCGAAGATCGGCAGCAAGCCGTAGGCGAACAGAGCGATCAGGGTCGGTGCCTCGCCGAAACCGACGAGCGGAACCGCAACCGCAAGCACGGCGACGGGCGGAAAGGTCTGGCCAACATTGACCAGCGTGCGCGACAGGGGGAGAAACTCAGCTGCGCTTGCGCGCGTCACCAGAATGCCAAGCCCGACGGCGACGATTGTGCTGGCGGCTGCCGCCAGCAGCACCGTGCCGAGCTGCGCTAAGGCAAGGGTCAGCAGATTCCCCTGATCGTAGATGGCAGGCGCGCCAGGCTGACTCAGAGGCGCGAATAGGGGCGCGAAGCTCTGCGGCGTCAGCAAAAATGCGGCCAATAAAGCGGAGGCTGAGATTCGAAGGATGAGAGCCCGGCTCGGCATCAGCGCGGCCTTCCATGGGCAAGAATACCGGCGAGGGTCAGCCGTCCGCATGGCCTCCCATCGGCATTGACAACCGTAGCGGCCGGCGCGCCGCTCCAAAGGAGATCCGAGAGGACGTCACGCAAGGTCGCGGAAGCCGCCACGGTCGGGCCCTCAGCCGAACCGGTTTCAGCCGCCTCGCCCGCCGTGGTCAGCGAGAGCAGCTTCATGGCGCGGTCCCCCGTACCGGTCAGGCGCGAAATAAAAGGATCGGCAGGGCGGATGAGCAGCGCCGCCGGGCGGTCGTATTGCAGCACCTGGCCGTGGCTCATGACGGCGACACGGTCTCCGAGTCGAAACGCCTCGTCAATGTCATGCGTCACAAGCACGATCGTCGTGCCGAAGCGGCGCTGGATATCGCGAAGATCATCCTGAGCCTTGGCGCGGATGATGGGGTCGAGCGCACCAAAGGGCTCGTCCATCAGCAACACCGTCGGCTCGGCGGCAAAGGCGCGGGCGACACCCACGCGCTGCTGCTGCCCGCCCGACAGTTGATGCGGAAATTTGCCAGCAAAAGCACCCGGATCAAGTTGAAAGATTTTGAGCAGGTCGTCGACGCGGGCCTGGGTGCGCGCGCTCTCCCACCCGAGAAGCCTCGGCACGGTCGCGATGTTCTCGGCAACGGTGCGGTGCGGAAACAGGCCGTGCCCCTGGATCGCATAGCCAATCCGGCGTCGTAGCAGATGCGCGGGCTCGGTTGTGGTGTCGCTGCCGTTGATGATCACTCGTCCGCTGGTCGGCTCGACCAGGCGGTTGATCATGCGCAGCAGCGTGGACTTGCCCGATCCCGAGGTGCCGACGATCACCGTGATTGAACCGCGCGCAATGGATAGGGACACGCGATCGACGACCGTCGCCGATCCGTATCGCTTAGTCAGGCCTTCGATTTCTATCATCGGGCAGACCGATTGATCGTTTCGACGAGCGCGTCGAGCAGCACAGCGCAGGAAAACCCCAATGCCACAATCGGCAGCGCGCCGAGCAGCACCAGATCGATCGCCGTCTGATTGATCCCTTGGAAGACAAACACTCCAAAACCGCCCGCACCGATGAGCGCAGCCACGGTCGCAAGCCCGATGTTCTGCACGAGTACGATGCGGATGCCGGTAAGAATGACCGGAAACGCCAGGATCAATTCGATATCGGTCAGTATCTGCCAGTTCGTCAACCCCATTCCGCGCGCCGCGTCGACCGTGGCCGGCGAGACGCGCCCGAGCCCTACAATCGTATTGGCAACGACCGGCAGCAACGAATACAGGAACAGCGCGAGCACGGCGGGCGCCGCCCCAATGCCGCGGATCCCCATCTCGGTGACGAAGGGAGCCGCCGCTGCCAGTGCTCCGAGCGGCACCATCAGGATGCCGAAGAGCGCAATGGAGGGAATCGTCTGAATGAGATTCAGCGTGCCCAGTGTGCCGGCACGCAGCCGCGGCACCCGGTGGCACAGGATACCGATGGGCACAGCGAAGATGACGGCGGCGCTCACGGATCCCAGCGCCAGGAAAACGTGCTGCCGGGCTTCGCGTGCGAAGCGACTCGCGTTGACTGCGTATTCGCGCATCACCGAGAGATGATCAAGCATGCCGGAAGCCAAGACCGCGCCGATCACGGCGGCGAAGAGCACGAGAAACAACACGCGTGCACCCGGCCCCGGGCGCAGCCGAGTGATCGCATCGGTCGCCATCAATCCCAGGCACACGAGCAGCACCCAGAAGCTAATCCCGGGCGAGACGCGCACGACCTTGTTACCGAGGGGCGTGAGGGCGTCGCCCGCGGCGCCGATGGTGAGCGTCACGGCGGCGATTCCGATCAACGCTGCGGCGAGCCGCACCCGGGCACCGGCGACACCGAGTGCTGTCGCCGCGACAAGCGCCAGGATGGCGTAACAGGCGAGTACCGCCCACAGCGGCAAAATCTGCAGCAAGGAGCGCGCCTCGCCCGGCACGATCCGGTTCGCCTTGAAGACGACAAACGGCAGAAACACAAGCGCCGCCAGCCCCACCAGGCTCAGGAGTGCGCCCAGCCGGTCGATTGCCTGCCGCCGCGCCATTGTTTTTTCCATCGCGTCTCCGAGTCGCGGGCGTCCGCCATCCGCAACCGGCATGCGGGGCCGTCGAAGCCTCAGGCAAAGCTTACTTCACAAAGCCCTTGGATTTCAGGTAGTCCTCGGCGACCGATGCGATGGACTCGCCATTGACCTGAACTCGTGCGTTCAGCTCCTGGAGCGTCTCGCGGGTGAAGCTCTCCATCAGCGGCTTGACGATCTGCGCAATCCGCGGGTTGGCCTTGAGCACCGTCTCGCGCACCATCGGAACGGGCGCGTAGATGGGCTCGGCGTGCTTGTTGTCCTCCAGGATCTGCAGATTCGCTGCAAGGACGTTGCCATCGGTGCCGTAGACCATGGCCGTGTTGGTGCCATTGGTCTGCGCGGCCGCGGCCCCGATGGTGGCCGAAGTTTCTCCGCCTGCCAGCACGATCAACTGATCGGAGCGCATCGTGAAGCCGTAGGTTTTCTCCAGCGAGCGCAGCGTTCCCGCATTCGCGAACTCGGCCGAACAGGCGAGTACGACTCTGCCGCCGCCCGACACCCACCTGCCGAAGTCGCTCATGGTCGTCAGATGGTTGACCCGGGCTACGTCCTTGCGCACCGCAAGGGCCCAGGCGTTGCTGGCGTTGGCGGGCGTCAGCCATACGATCCTGTTTGCCTCATAGTCAAGCCTGGACCCGAGTTCGTAGCCTTTGCGCAGATCCTTCCAGGCCGGGTCGGATGGCAGGTTGAAAAAGAAACCGCCATTGCCGGTGTACTCAACGTAGAGATCGATCTCACCAGCAAGGAGCGCCTTGCGGACCACGTACGTCGCGCCGAGCGCCGTGCGATCCACGGTCTCGATCCCAGCCGCGTTGAGCAGCATGCGGATCATTTGGCCGATCATCGCGGATTCGCTGGAGAGCTTCGATGAGACCACCACCGCCCCATGAACCGGGGCCAAAGTCCCGAGCAGCAGCGCCGCGCTCAGCATCAGCGACTTTAGGTTTTTTGACACCGAGTACCTCCGTGCCGACCGTTGCGAGCACCTGGCGCCGCGGACTCTCAATTCGACGAACCTGGTTTGCACACCACGTCGAGTACGGCTGTGAATGTCACCCAGCGCCCAGAATTGCCCATATCATTGCGTCATCCGCTCACAAGATACGCCCCGAACGCAGCAAGGCGAACCCATGACCGAAATTGAAGCCCGCGCATCCTCCCGTCGACGCGACCGCGGCCGCGCCCCCCGCTCCACGGGCCCTTCGTTGGCGCCCCTGCCGCGGCTCGCCAGCCGCTGGTCGCCATTGGAAATCCTAAGCGCTGAGCAGGTGGAACGCATTCTGGCGGCGGCGTTTCGGGTTCTCGAGGAGGCGGGGCTCGAGATCCGCAGCGCCGCGGCACGTGAGGTTTTCCAGCGTGAGGGCGCTCTCGTCGACGAGGAAACGCAGATGGTGCGTCTTGGGCGGGACATCGTCGAGGCGCAATTGGCGCAGGTGCCGGAACGCTTCGTGCTGCATGCGCGCGATCCCGAGCGGCATCTGCACGTGGGCGACAACGTGATCAATTTCGGGCCCGTGACCGGCGCTCCGAATATCAGCGATCTGGAGAGCGGCCGCCGCTACGGCGATCTAGAGGCGTTTCGCAATATTCTCAAGCTGACGCACCGACTCGGCATCCTGCACTGGCAGGGCGGGATCGTGGTGGAGCCGGTCGACGTACCGGTCGCGATCCGCCATCTTGCAGCCTATCAGGCCCACATCGAGTGCTCGGATATCGTATGGGCCGCACGGGGCCTCGGCGGCGTGCAGGCGCAAGACGCCATCGCCATGTCGGCGATTGAGCACGGCTGCAGCGTCGAGGATCTGGCGTTGCGTCCGACGTTGATGACGGTAACGAACGTCAACTCGCCGCGCCGGGTGGACGAGGAGATCCTCGACAACATCATGATCATGGCTCGCCACGGACAGTGCGTGGTGATCACGCCCTTTACGCTAATGGGAGCGATGGCGCCGGTCACCCTCGCCGGTGCGCTGGTGCAGCAGTCGGCGGAGGCCATGTGCATTATCGCGCTGTGCCAGATGCTCCGTCCCGGCACCCCCTGCGTCATGGGCGGCTTCACGTCCAACGTTGACATGCGCACCGGCTCGCCGGCCTTCGGTACCCCGGAGTACGTCAACGCGGTGCTGGCCACCGCCCAGATCGGCCGCCGTCTCAAGATCCCCGTGCGCACCAGTGCAGTGAATGCCTCGCCGGTCGTCGACGCCCAATCCACCTACGAGACCGCTTTCTCGCTGCAGGCGGCCATCCTGAGCCACAGTCACCTCATCAACCATGCAGCCGGCTGGCTCGAGGGCGGATTGTCCGCGTCGATGGAAAAAATCATTGTCGACGCCGAGATGCTGCGCAGCTGGGCGGAAATCTTCAAACCGGTGAGCTTCAACGACGACGACCTGGCCGTCGACGCCATCAAGGGCGTCGCGGCGGGCGGGCATTTCTTTGGCGCGGCACATACGCTGGCGCGCTACGAACACGCGTTCTATCGCCCGCTGCTCTCCGATTGGTCAAACTTTGAGAACTGGTTCGAGGCCGGAGCGCGCACCGCGACGCAGCGAGCCACCGGCATTTGGAAGAAGCTCCTCGCCGAATACGTGCCGCCGCCGCTCGATCCGGCAGTCAAAGAGGCCATTGACGCCTATGTGGCTCGCAGGACGATCGAGCTCGAGTGCGCGACCGGATGAGTGTCGCGGCAACCCGGGCGTCGTTTGACGGCCGGGAGAGCGCGTAAACATGGCCGCTGGGATCATGAATGCCCGCATGTACGCGGTGACTCCGGAGGTGGAAGCGGGATGGCGGACGTTGCTCACTCACATCACGGCCGAGGCGGGCGTGGACCTCACCTACATGCCCCATCCGGCACCGCAGCCACTCGAGGATCTGTGGTTGCGGCGGGATTTGGGATGCGCCTTGATGTGCGGCTATCCCATCGCCCTCAAGCTCGCGCCTGTCATTCCCATCGCAGCGCCGATCCCGCGAGCCGAGTGGGCGGCGGGCCTTCCCGTTTATCGCTCGGACCTGATTGTGAGGCAGGACGCGCCGTACCGGACGCTTGCCGACACGTTCGGAGCGCGCGCGGGTTGGACGGTGGAGCACTCCCAATCCGGATTCAATGCGTTTCGCCACCACCTGCTCGCCTACCGAACGCCGCAGCGTCCGACGCTCTATGCGCAGATGACCGGCAACCTCGTGACCGCGCGCAACATTCTCGACAGTGTGAGGGAAGGGCGAATTGATATCGGACCCCTCGACGCCTACTGGCACCTGCTCATCGCCCGGCACGCGCCGCAACTGACCGCAGATATCCGCGTGCTAACCTCAACGCAGCTGGCGCCGATACCCGCTTTTGTCGCCTCTGCCGCCGCTGCGGCAGACGAGGTCGGGCGGCTGCGGGCCGCCTTCAGAAGCGCGGCATCACGAGCTTGGTTCGCCCCCCTGGGCGATCTTCTGCTGCTCGATGGATTTGCCGGGGTGACGCAGGCGCAGTTCGCGACTCTGCTGGAATGGGATCAAGCGGCGAAGGCAGCCGGATATGACCTGCCCGCCTGATCTTTTTTCGAGCGCCGCAGGCATGAGCAATGGTTTACAGAGGTGGCCGTGATAAAGATTGATGGCATCTCATGAAGGCTTCCGTGAGAGCCGTTGTCATCGGTGGCGGCGTTGTCGGCGCGAGCACGCTCTACCACTTGGCCAAGATCGGCTGGACCGATGTGATGCTGATCGAAAAGAGCGAACTCACCTCCGGATCGACGTGGCATGCGGCCGGCGGCATGCACACCTTCAACGGCGAGGCCAACATCTCCCGGCTGCAGAAATACACGATCGATCTGTATCGCGAGATTGAGGCGCTGTCCGGCCAATCGTGCGGGCTGCATCCGAACGGTGGCCTCATGCTCGCGGCCACGCAGGGCGAACTTGACAGTCTGAAACTCATCTGTTCGCGCGCCCGCTACCTTGGGATGCAAACCGAGATGATCTCGCTCGATGAGGCCACGCGCTTCAATCCGCTGATTGACGCGCGCCACTTCGTCGGCGCGCTATGGCGAGCCGATGGCGGTCATTGCGACCCCTCGGGCACGACCCAGGCCTACGTCAAAGCGGCGCGCATGTTGGGCGCAACCGTGGAGCGTTTCACCCGGGTGGAGTCGCTTGCGCAGCGCAGCGACGGCTCATGGGATGTCGTGACCGACAAGGGCACGGTGCACGCGGAACAGGTCGTCAATTGCGGCGGCCTGTGGGCGCGTGAGATCGGTCACATGGTCGGCATCGAGCTGCCGGTGCTGGCGATGGAACATCACTATCTCCTGACCGAGGACATCCCGGAACTCAAGGGCCGGGACCAGGAGATCGTCAACACGACCGACTATGCGGGCGAGATTTACATGCGCCAGGAGCGCGGTGGGGCGCTGATCGGCACATACGAACCTCACGGGATCGTCTGGTCGCCGTTGAAAACGCCGGACGACTTTTCAATGCAGCTTCTGCCCGACGACTTCGAGCGGCTTGCTCCTTTCTTCGAGGTCGGCTTCCGGCATTTTCCGGCGCTTGGACGAGTGGGCATCCGCAAGGCCGTCAACGGCCCGTTCACTTTCGCCCCCGACGGCAATCCGCTGGTCGGGCCGGTGCGCGGCGTCAAAAACTTCTGGGTCGCCTGCGCGGTCATGGCCGGATTCAGCCAGGGCGGCGGCATCGGTCTCGTGCTGTCGCGCTGGATGGCGGAAAACGATCCGGGCCAGGACATCATTTCCATGGACGTCGCGCGGTTTGGGGCATTTGCCACGCCGAAATACACATCTATCAAGGTGCCCGAGAACTATTCGCGCCGCTTCCGCCTGGCCTATCCCAATGAGGAACTCGCAGCTGCCCGCCCGCTACGCCGTTCGCCGATTTACGACAAGCTGCAGGCGGCTGGCGCCGTGATGGGTGCAAATTTCGGTCTGGAACATGCACTGTGGTTCGCGCCTGAGGGGGTCGCGCCGACCGAGACACCGACCTATCGCCGCTCGGAAGCTTTTCCCTTCGTGCGCGCCGAATGCCAGGCAGTGCGCGCGACAGTCGGTGTCTACGAGACGACCAACTACGGCAAGTACGAGGTCAGCGGCCGCGGGGCGCGGACTTGGCTCAACCGGGTGTTGGCCTGCCGAATACCCCGGCGCGGGCGTATGGGACTCGCGCCCATGCTGAGCCCCGTCGGCAGGATCATCGGAGACTTCTCGATCGCCTGTCTTGCCGAGGATCGTTACCTCCTCATGGGCTCGGGCTTTGCGGAGGAGTTCCATCTGCGCTGGTTTTGGCAGGCCGAGCCGCCTGCTGACGTATTCGTTCGCTCCGCCGCCTCAACGCTTGCCGGCGTGTCGATCGCGGGCCCGAAGTCACGGGAGCTCGTACAGCGCCTCGTGCGTGACGAGCTGTCTGCGTCAGCTTTCAGGTTGTTTGATGTCAAGGAGACGGCGGTCGGCTTTTCGCCCGCCATCCTGACGCGCGCCGGGTTCACCGGCGAACTGGGCTACGAAATCTGGACCACACCCGACTATTTCGCCTCACTCTATGAGGACGTTTGCAATGCGGGGCGGGATTTGGATCTGCGCCGTTTCGGCGGGCGCGCCTTGTCGAGCCTGCGGCTTGAAAAGGGCTACGGCTCGTTCAACAAGGACTTTCGTCCCGATTACACGCCCGGTGAAACCGGGCTCGACCGGTTTATCGACTTTGACAAGCCGGATTTCGTCGGTCGCGCCGCCGCATTGGCCGAGCGCAGCGCAGGTCCTAAGCGGCGGTTCGTCGTCATGGAGGTCGAGGCCGCCGATGCGGACGTGACCGGCTACGAGTCAATCATGAAGGACGGCACCGCCGTCGGCTATGTGACCTCTGGCGCTTTCGGCCACTGCGTCGGAAAGAGTCTCGCCGCCGGCTACGTGCCCACGGCGCTCGCCCGCGACGGCGAGCGGTTCGCGATCGACATCCTGGGTGAGGTGTGTGCCGCGACCATCCGGATTGAACCTCTCCACGATCCAAAGGGGCTGCGCTTGCGTGGGTAAAGACATGCGGCACCCGGCCGACGCCCTGAAGCGCAGCGTCTCGTCCCGTTTCTCAAAAGGTACCGACTAGGAAATCGTCTCCTGCCTGACGAACCCAAATTCGGCGGCGCTGTGGGTCAGTATGTGCCAGAAACTGCCGGCGAGACTGCGGAACACCGCGATCTCGAACACCGGTGAGCCATCGGCGGCATCCTCCAGGCGCCAGAGGGTAGCGCCGACATGGGACGCCGTCGTCGAGGCGACGGCGCCGGGTGCGAAAGCACGCGGGTGCAGGTCAATCGGCAGGACCTTGGCCAACGTCTCCCGCAGTTTCGGGCCGGTCATGCGCAGTACCGCGTAGCCACTGCTCTGGTCCGCAACCGACGCCGTATCGCCGAGGGCCTCTTTGAGAGCTAAGCCAAAGGCGTTGCCATGTTGTTCCCCGGTAGCAAGCCATGCTTCCGGACCGGTACCGGCAAAGGCGATGTTGCCGGCCGCGATGCGTTGAGGTCCACGCGGCAACTCGATACCGAAGCGCTCGCGAACGCGTTGGGTGAGCGCTGCTAGGCGACCTCTACGGACGAGGACGGTGGCGACCCCTAGCCCGTCGCGATCGGCCACCAGAACGCCGCGGGATGCCGCGGATGAGAACGCAAGGTCGGTGAAGGGTGCGCGCGCAGTAAGTGTGTCATCAGCCATGGGTCGTCACAGATTCAGTGGGTTTGAGAACTGACGGTTTGAGGTCAGCTTTGAAGCCGCACGCCCTGCGGATCGAAGAAGACGGACGGGACGACCTCGACGTCCACATCGCCTCCGCGTATTGGGCTGTGTGCGCGGATGCGCTCGCCCAGGCGCTCCTGACCGTGCACGAGCAGGCCCAATCCAATCCAGTGCCCGAGCATGGGCGAGAAGGCGACCGACGTGACATAGCCTTGGTCGTTCTGAAGCGACACTTCCGCGCCCAGCGTGAGGAAATGCGCGCCGGCATAGAGCCGCGCCGACTTGTCGGCGGGCTTTATTCCGATGAGTGCCGGTCGGTTGGGGTCGGTGAGGCCGGCTCTGCGCGCCAGTACGCGGCCTATGAAGTCCTTCTTCTTTGACATCATCCTGCCGAGACCCAGATCGGCCGCAGTGGTCGCGCCGTTGAGCTCGTTACCGGTCACATGGCCTTTTTCGATGCGCATGACGCCGAGCGCCTCGATGCCATAAGGCACGACGGCGAACGCTTCCCCCGCAGCCATGATGGCGCGGATGGCGGCATCGCCGTAACGCGCCGGAACCGCCAGCTCATAGGCGAGCTCTCCGGAGAATGAAATGCGAAAGAGCCGCGCCGGCACGCCGCGCCAGGAGAATTCGGCGCAGGCGAGGTAGGGAAAGGCGGTGTTTGATACCTTGATCGCATCGCCGAGCAGCCGCTCGAGGAGATGCCGCGCGTTCGGGCCTGCGATGGCGTACTGCGCCCACTGCTCCGTGACCGACACGATTTGCACGTCGAGCTCGCGCCAGAGAACCTGGCGAGCGTGCTCCAGATGTCGCATGACCTTGGCGGCATTCGCGGTCGTGGTCGACATGAGGTAGTGATTGGGCGAGAGACGCGCGCTCGTGCCATCGTCCAGAACTAAGCCGTCCTCGCGCAGCATCAGTCCGTAGCGCACCCTTCCGATCGGCAGGGTTGAAAACAGATTGATATACACGCGGTCGAGGAATGCAGCGGCATCCTGTCCCTGGATGTCGATCTTGCCCAAAGTCGATACATCGCAGACGCCCACGTTCGAGCGCACGGCCCTGACTTCGCGCGTGACGATTGCGAGCCAATCGGTCTCACCCGGTGCGGCGAACCATTGCGCGCGCTGCCATTCGCCGCTCTCCATGAACGTCGCGCCGCGCCCTTGGGCCCAGGCATGTCCTGAGGTGAGGCGCGTCGGCTTGAAGTGCTTGCCGCGGTGAGTCCCCGCAAAGGCCGCGAGCGCGACGGGCGTGTACGGCGGCCGCGAGGTCGTGGTTCCCAGCTCAGGGATGGAGCGCTCGGTGAGCGCCGCCATGATCGCGTGCCCGTTGATGCTCGAGGTTTTTCCTTGGTCGGTCGCCATGCCGAGGGTGGTGTAGCGCTTCAGGAGCTCGACCGAGCGGAAGCCCTCGCGCGCGGCGAGCGCCACATCCTCGCGCGTGACGTCGTGTTGAAAATCGACGAACGCCTTCGTCTTGGACTCACTGACACACCAGAGCGGCAGCACCGCGGTGAGCTCGTCGGTCACACGCGCTTCGGGATGATTGACCGTCTTGAAGCCGGTTGCCTGGGCCGCCTCTGCGCCAGCCGCTGCGCCTTCGCGCAGCGCATCCGCAAGGGAGAAAGAGCCGGCAGCGGCACCGACGACGGCCATCCCACGCGGCACGTCGCCCGGGACAAAGGCGGCGATGGCGTCCGACCAGCGCGGACGGCCTCCCAGGTGAGTACAAAGCGCCACGTTCGGGTTCCAACCACCGGCCACGGCCAGCGTATCGACCTGAAAATGCGACAGCCCCCCCGCTCGGTCGCGAACCGTGATGCGGTCAAGCCCGCGCGCATCGGCCACCTGCGCGCTGCAAAAGACGCGCGTGTCGATGCGCTTGGCCTCTTCGATGAGAACCGGCGATACCACGCTGCGCGCGTCGATGATGGCTGCTACGCGCACGCCGGCGGCGGCGAGGTCGAATGCCGTCTTCCAGCCGTCATCGCTCGTCGTGAAGAGCGCGGCGCGACGTCCGGGGATGACGCCGAAACGATTCACGTACGTGCGCACGGCGGAGGCCATCATGACGCCTGGCCGGTCATTGCCGCCAAAGACAATCGGTCGCTCCACAGCGCCTGCGGCGAGTACCGTTCGTTTTGCGATGATTCTCCACAGTCGCTGGCGCGGTTGATGCGCCGGCGGAATCGGTAAGTGATCCGCCACGCGTTCAAGCGCACCCAATGTGCGGGTACCTGACATGCCGCCGTCGTAAACGCCGAACACGGTCGTCCGGCGCAAAATGCGCGTCTCAGGATTCGCGAGGAGCTCGGCCTCGACCTGCCGCGTCCAGGCATGGCCGCTCATGCCGTCGATTTCGTGGCGTTCGCCGTTTAGCCGGCCGCCCAATAGAAAATCCTCATCACAGAGGATAACGCGTGCCCCGCAGCGCGCGGCAGAGAGCGCCGCGGCAAGGCCGGCAGCTCCCGCCCCGATGATGAGCACATCGCAGAAGGCATATGCCTTCTCGTAGGAATCCGGATCCGCCTCTGCGCTCGCGCGTCCCAGGCCTGCGGCGCGCCGAATGGCGGGCTCATAGAGCTTCTCCCACAGCGCAGCGGGCCACATAAACGTTTTGTAGTAAAAGCCGGCGACAAAGATCGGTGACAAAAGCGAGTTGACGGCTCCCACATCGAGCGCGAGCGAGGGCCAGCGATTCTGGCTGCGCGCATCGAGTCCATCGAAGAGCTCCGTCACCGTCGCGCGAGTGTTGGCCTCGCGTCGGGCGCCGCTGCGCAGCTCAACCAGCGCATTCGGTTCCTCAGAGCCCGCCGTGAGAATGCCGCGCGGGCGGTGATATTTGAAGGACCGCCCTACGAGTCTCACACCCGCGGCAAGAAGAGCGGAGGCGAGCGTGTCGCCGTCAAATCCCGTGTAGCGCCTGCCATCGAATTGGAACGACAACGGGCGGCTGCGGTCGATGAGGCCCGCTCCCGCGAGCCGGTTCGGTTGCGCCCCCTCGTGTTGCCCCGACGCGCTCATGAACCGCCGGACGGTGTCGGAAAGTTGACGGCCAGAATCTCGTGGGTGCGCGTATTGCGCGTCACGCGCAACCAACTCCGGCAGCCGGACGCGTGATACCACAGCTCATCGTGCGGGCCGGCCGGATTGTCCCGCACATAGACCGCCTCGAAGAATCGCGCTTCAGCGTCCGGCGCATCAGGATCCGGGCGTCTGAAATCGGCATCGCCTAGATAGGCGAACTCGCTCAAGTCGCGCTCACCGCAGAAGGGACATTGAATACGCATGGAATTGCCCGGTGTTGATTGAGGTCAATGCAGGTTCGGTTGGGCACCGACGCCGCGTTCGTCGAGGAGATGGCCCGTCGCAAAGCGGTCGAGGCGATAGGCGCGCGCGACTTCGTGCGGCTCATTGCGCGCGAGCAGGTGCGCGAAGCACCAGCCCGAGGCCGGTGTTGCCTTGAACCCTCCGTAGCACCAGCCGGCATTGAGATACAGTCCCCCAATCGCCGTGCGATCAATGATGGGCGACCCGTCCATCGACATGTCCATGACTCCGCCCCAGGAACGCAACATACGCACCCGCCCGATCGCCGGCATCAGTGCCATGGCGCCTTCACAGACATCCTCCACCGTCGGAAGATTGCCGCGCTGGGCATAGGAGTTATACCCGTCCAGATCGCCGCCAAAGACGAGTCCGCCTTTGTCCGACTGGCTGATGTAGAAGTGCCCTGCGCCGAAGGTAACGACGCCGGGAATGAACGGCTTGATCGCTTCGGATACGAAAGCCTGCAACACATGGCTCTCGATCGGCAGCTTGAGTCCTGCGAGCTCAGCGACGCGCGAGGTGCTGCCCGCCACTGCCATGCCGATCTTGCTCGCACGGATAGTGCCGCGGGTGGTCTCGACGCCGACGATTCTTCCGGCTTCGCGGATGAAGCCGGTTACCTCGCAGTTCTGCACGATGTCGACACCGCGGTCGCTCGCCGCGCGCGCGTATCCCCATACGACGGCATCGTGTCGCGCGGTGCCGCCGCGTCGCTGCAGGAGGCCCCCGCGGATCGGAAATCGCGCGCCATCGTAATCGAGAAAGGGCAGCATGCACCGCACCGCTTCAGCATCGAGTAGTTCGGCGTCAACGCCGTGCATGCGCATGGCATTGCCGCGGCGAGCATAGGTGTCGCGCTGAGCGTCGGAATGATAGAGATTCAACACGCCGCGCTGACTAACCATGGCGTTGTAGTTGAGATCCTGCTCGAGGCCCTCCCAGAGCTTCATCGACCATTCGTAGAAGGGGTTATTGCCGGCGAGCAGGTAGTTCGAGCGGATGATCGTGGTATTGCGCCCCGCATTTCCCGAACCGATCCAGCCTTTCTCGAGTACCGCGACCTTCGAGATGCCATGAACCTTCGCGAGGTAATGGGCCGTTGCAAGCCCGTGCCCGCCGCCGCCGATGATAACGACATCGTACGCGGTTTTCGGCGCGGCATCCCGCCACGCGGGACTCCAGCCGCGATGGCCGGACATTGCCTGCCGCAGGAGGTTGAAAATCGAGTAGCGCATCAGTGCGAAGCCCAAGCGCGGGGTGGAATGGTCCGCGCATCGTGCCACTCATGATAAAGGGATGCGGTCGCTGAATTGATATTCTGCGACTTCAAATTTACATTTAGCGGCATCGCCACTGTGATGGCATGTGGCTTATACGTCTTCGCTGGGCATCCAGCCCGGAGCAACGGAACGCCGGCCGGAGCGCCGGCGTGCAGCCAGACAGCCGCCGAGCCGCGGGCGGGCATCCCGGGGTCAGCGCCGGTGATAGCCCCAGTGTCGGTAGCCAAAGCCCGGGTGGCCGTAGCCGTAAAAGCCGCGACGGTAGCCACCGAAATAGTAGCCAGCCCCCCAATATGGCGCCGGACCGAAATAGGCACCCGCAGCTGGACCTGCGGCCACCACGGGTGGCGCATACACCGGAAGGGGAACGCCTATCCAGACGCCGGCCGCCTCGGCGGTGGGCGTATAAACGCTCGCGGCCGCACCGATCGCGGCTGCGAGTATTAGAGCGGTTTTGTAACGCATGACCGGCTGACTCCTTGAAAGTTTCTCTACAGGAACTCAAACGACGCTGCCGACAAGCCGTTGACCCGGGCGGATGAACTAATGTTAATTCTTCGGAGCATACTCGCCGCGTGACACCGTCAGTTCCTAAACTCGTGACGATCGCCGTTGATGACGCAACTCGCGTCTCCGGGCTGATGCAGCGCCCCGCCCACTCTAAATGGTGCTTCGTGCTTGCGCACGGCGCGGGGGCCGGCATGCGCCATCCATTCATGGCTGCAGCGGCCGATGATCTTGCGGCGCTCGGCATCGCCACTCTGCGCTACCAATTTCCCTTTGCGGAAAGACAAGCTAAACGGCCGGACTCGCCGCAAATTGCCCACGTCACGGTTCGAGCGGCCGTTTCCGCGGCTCGCCAACATGCGCCGGGTCTGCCGTTAATTGCTGGAGGAAAGTCGTTCGGCGCCCGAATGACCTCGCAGGCACAAGCGGCAGCCGCACTTCCTGACGTACGCGGCTTGGCATTCCTCGGGTTCCCGTTGCATCCGCCTGGGCAGCCGTCGGTTGCAAGGGGAGAGCATCTACGGCAAGTGCAGATCCCGATGCTCTTTCTTCAGGGTACACGCGACGCGTTTGCCAAATTGGCGCTGCTCCAGCCGCTCGTCAAGAGACTCGGCAGGCGCGCGACCCTAACGCTGCTCCAGGACGCGGATCACTCCTTTCATGTGCCAGCACGTAGCGGTCGTAGTGACACCCAAGTGAGAGCTGCAATGCTGGCGGCGCTCTCGGCCTGGGCGGATTCGGTGATTCAGATCGCTTAGGCGAGTATTCGCTGCAACTCACCATCGGCGCTGGTGGCGAACGTCTGCTCCTGCGAATCTCGATAACTGCTTTGCAGCAATGCGATCGGTCGCTTTGGGCCGCTATGTCAGGATATCCATAGCAACGCGAACCAGCCACAGGCGCTGCTCAAAAGCAGACGTTGGAGTCGCAGCAAACGTTTGTCACTGGCGACAGACACCGACCTGCCGGCGGTGGTCCACTCGACGGAAGGAACGGCTTGCATCGGCTTCTTCCCTGCGATAACGCGCTTGTCGCACAACGCGCAGATACGACGATCACGACATCCGAGGCCGCGCCATCGATAATGAAAGAGCCAACGACCTTGTCCACTACCGCTTCGATATGAAGTTTCGGGCGTGCTTGCTGCATTAGATCAGTCGCGTGAATCCGTCGCCTGGCAACATCTTCCCCTCGTAAGAGCGCTGGCAGCCGCGATTTCCATAAGGTCGTTGGTAATGCTATGTGCGCCAAAAAGAGACCTAATTGTGCTTGCCAGCCTCCTGAATTGAGTCACATTATTCAATGTTATCAATAATGTAAACGATACAAACGATGAAGTTATTCACCGGATTGAAAAAAATCAGGGAGATTGAACGGCAGCATCTACCCTTCCTCAAGTCCCTCTTCGATTTCGATATTGTCATCGAGATCGGATATGCGGAGGAGCAGGGGCAACCACTGACGCTGAAACAGCTCTTCTTGCTGAATATCTGTTCGCGCACGACGGTCCGCCGCAAATTAGTTCGTCTCATTGAGCAAGGAATCGTAATCCGGCGCAAACATGCGAACGATCATCGCGCGAGCCTCCTGATGATTTCTCCTTCTAGTGTCAAACTGCTGGGCAAGTATGGCGGCACACTTACAGCCATTGCGGTGTCGTATTTCAAATAGAGCACAGAAGATCTGTACGCAGGGGCGGGCGGCAATACGTCGACAAAGTAGTGTCTATATAAAGCAGACTTTACGAGATCAATCTTGGTCGTTTCGCCCGCATTCTGGACTTTGAACCAGTGGTAACACGCCCGCGACGGATGGAGACGGCCGCCTTGCCTTCACCGCATAGCCCGAAGCAAAACCATCTTCTTGCTGCGCTTTCCACGCGAGATTACGCGCGCCTGCTGCCTAATCTCGAACTTATAGCAATGCCGCTAGGATGGGCGCTCTACGAGTCTGGCGGCCATCTGGGCTACCTGTATTTCCCGACCAACAGCATCGTCTCGCTGCTCTACGTCATGGAAAGCGGCGCATCGGCGGAAATCGCGATCACCGGCAACGAGGGTTTGGTCGGCGTGTCCTTGTTCATGGGCGGCGAAAGCACGCCGAGCCGGGCGGTGGTGCAAAGCGCAGGCATTGCCTATCGGCTCAAGGCGAGCATTCTAAAGGAAGAATTCGCGCTTGGCGGACAGTTCGCACGCTTGGCGCTGCGTTACACGCAGGCGCTGATTACGCAGATGGCGCAGACCGCAGTATGTAATCGGCATCATGCGGTGGATCAGCAGCTGTGCCGCTGGCTGTTGTTGAGCCTGGACCGTTTGCCAAGCAATGAACTGATGATGACGCAGGAGTTGATTGCCAACATGTTGGGTGTGCGCCGCGAGGGGGTGACCGAAGCAGCCGGCAAGTTGCAAGCGGCTGGATTGATTCATTACCACCGCGGCAAAATCACGGTATTGGATCGCCCAAAACTGGAACGGCGCGTATGCGAGTGCTACGGTGTCGTGAAAACGGAATACGCCCGCTTGCTGCCCCCCGTGCCAGCATCGAGTGAGACACCTGCCTTGGGCAATTAAGAGTACAAAGGTAGGACCTGCTCATGACCCCATTGATGAAGACTTCCATGACGGAAAGCTTTGATTCCGCCTCT
>Ga0182024_10002486_pt1 | contig 45598 bp, 47 predicted proteins | sample P32metaG_FD_120480 | JGI IMG/M metagenome (GOLD analysis project Ga0182024, IMG submission 120480) | Permafrost microbial communities from Stordalen Mire, Sweden - P3-2 metaG (Illumina Assembly) | ecosystem: Environmental > Terrestrial > Soil > Wetlands > Permafrost | place: Sweden: Stordalen... | reverse complement strand
GGTCACGCCCACCTGACCCTTTATCCCGATCTGGGCCACAATTGCTGGGATCAGGCCTATTCCACCGACGCGTTATGGACGTGGCTCTTCGCGCAGAAGCGCGGTCAACCGGAGGTCGTCACTCCGGGCACGCCGAATCCGTGATCGAATTCGTCCGCGATCGACGCGAGAGTCTTTCGCCTCATTCGGGAGTAACTGCACCCGCGCGCGCGCTGGCCGCTTCCAGGCCGGGAATCGCGCCGTAACCAATGAACCGGGATTGGGGCCCGGACGTTTCCTCGCGTGGAATGGTGAAGTCAAAAACACTGACGCCATAACGCGACACGCCGTTGAAGCGCCGTCCTTCGCTCGCGCCCATCATCACGCGCCGGCCGGTCTGCCGGTTGATGCCGAGATAAATCATGACGTGGGTGACCGGCGGATCGCGCTTCACGTCATAGGTTCCGGTCCAGAAAAGCAAATCGCCCGGCTTGAGCCGCGCCAGCTCGAACGTGTCGGCGCTCGAACTGACGACCGCCTGAAATTTCCCCTGCGTCCAGACCCAGCGATACATCTCGCTCGAATCGCGCGGCACGTCCTTCACGCCCGCCTGCTGGAGCAGGTAATAAATGGTTCCCGAGCAATCCATGCCGCCCCCCGCCGGATCGGATGAACCATACTGGTAGGCAAGATTGAGCTTGGTCAGCGCCAGCGCACGGGCCAGCAACCGCCGCACGGCGGGCGGCTGCGCGTCCTCATCACGCAAATCAGATATGTCGAGTGTCGCAATGCGCCCCGAATCGACGTGCGTGCCATCTGATCCGCCCGTTGCATCCGCGTCCTGGGCATCGCCATTCAGCGACGCACACCAAAGAAACGGCAGCACAATGAGCGGATAAAGGCTGCGGGTCATGACGGTACGAACCAAGGTATCGCCTGTCGCTCCCCAGAGCGAACGACATTCTCCCGGCTAGTCCTGCCGTCCGCGCCCCCCTAGAACGCGACGGTGGTGCGAAGACCGAGGACCACGGCGTTCTTGGAACCGGCCACGCCGCTGGGCGTGATGATATATTGAAAATCTGGCTGCATGCTCCACCAAGGCGCCAACTGCACCTTGTAGGTCGCCTCAAGCACGGTCTCCGCCGAGGACGGCGGCGCACCTTGCGCAACCTGCGACGCGCTAAAGTCCTGGCTGATGTGCGACCGCGCGATGGCGATTCCTGCCACGTCGTTGTCACGGCCCGGGATGAATCCCGTGAAGTTGAATCCTCCATCCACGTAGTAATCGATGAAGTTCGTATCCATCGGCGCTCCGCCCACACGGGTGAAAATGCTGACGATCTGCGGGCCCTTCGAATAAATCTGCTGATCGACCACGCCGTAAACACCGTAATTCGCGCCCACGGCCTTTAATCCATCCGTCCCGTTGGCCAGGTTGGCCTGCGACTCGAAGGTGGTGGAATTGCCCGTGTCGACAAACGAACCGAGGCGATAGGCGCCCTGCAGGCCCTTGTCATCCGGCTGCTGGTTGAGCAGAAAACCCGCCTCCGACATCACCAGCATCCCGCTGTTCCCGTTAAGCGAAAAGCGCGTGCCGTTCTGGTTGTTGACGCTCGGCACCGAATTATTGTCCAGGCCGTAGACCCCCGCCATGACATAGAAGCGGGGTTCGGGCAGGTACTGCACGCGGACACCCGGCGAAGCCAGCGGATACACCGGCGCATCAGGCACGTTATTGGCCACAAACGTAAAGGCCCCAAAGGTGCCGTTGACGAAAAGCGCCCCGCTGTTCGATTGGAAAAATTCGTTATCGACCGCCATGTTGCCAATTTTCACGGTGATTTTTTTGTTCCAAAACGCCTTCTGCACCCAGAGCTCGTCCAACCGCAGCGTGTTGTAGCCGGCGATGTTGCTCGTGATGCTGAAATCGCCCACGTAATGCTCCGAAAGGCCCGCGCCATAAAGGTAGAACGCGTTGACGTGAAAGATCGTGTCTTTGATCGCCCCGCCGCTCAGCGGATCGAGCTCGAGATCGAGCGGCAGATTGACGAGCCCGTCGGTGGTCACTCCCTGGCGCGCCCCACCCGAGGGATTTCCAAAGACCTCGGCCGTGAGCACCGGCGCGAAGCTGATGCCGTCTTTCTTGGCGTCATCCCGTATGCCGCCCCAATTACCCGTCAGATAATCCTGCGTGAAAAACGTCCCGGTCGCGGAGGGCGCAGGCGTTTCCTGGCTGGGGGCCTGGGTGGCCGGCTGGTTGGGAGAGGGCTGCGCGGCATTCTGCGTCGCCTCTGAGGCGGCGTGCAACGCGTGGGGCGCCATCATGGCCGCCCCCCATACGGCAAGGATCGCCCGCCTCTTGAACTTCATGGAGCGTAGTGAAGCGGACGCACGGAAATCCCGCCAGCGGCGAGTTGCCTTTTCTGACGTTTGCCTGCGCGAAATAACGCCGGCCGCCAGCGTCAGGTGACTGACTCCGCAGCGGGAACGGCGTTGACCTCGATCTCGTCGTACCGCTTCGCCTTGTAGATGGCGATCGAGGCGAGCCAGCTGACGACGAACACCGCGATGACAAGGAACCCGATCCTGCTGAAATTATTGTCGTCATTGAGGGCTCCCATCCATCCCCAGAACGTACCCTTCAGCCCCAGGTGGTCGCCCACCAAACCAAGCGTCTCGATGCCGCCGACGACCAACGCCACCAAGATCGAAACCGCGGTGATGGTAAGATTGTAGTAGAGCTTGCGCAGCGGCTTCGCAAAGGCCCACCCATAGGCGCCGACCATCAGCATGCTATCGAGGCTGTCGACCAGCGCCATGCCGCAGGTGAATAGCGCGGGAAAGACCAGGATCGCCCAGATGGACATTCCCTTGGCCGCGCCCGCCGCCGAGATGCCGAGCACGCCCACCTCGGTCGCCGTGTCGAAACCGAGGCCGAAGAGAAAGCCGACGAAATACATCTGCCAGCTGTGTGTGACCAAGCGGAAAATCGAGCGGAAGATGCGCCCGAAAAAGCCGCGCTTGGCCAGGATGAGATTCAGGTCCTCATCCACGTAAGGATCACCCCGCCGCACCGCGCGGAACGTGCGCCAGATCGAGACCAGGATCACCAGGTTCACCAGCGCGATGCCGATGAGGAAGAAGGCCGAGACGGCGGTCCCGATCAGCCCACCCACGCTTTCGAACCAATCGAAGCGGTCTTTCAGCGCGATGGAGGTCAACGCAATCGCGACCGATAATCCGAAGACGATGGTGGAATGGCCCAGCGAAAAAAAGAAACCGACGCCAACCGGTCGCTGCCCCTCCTGCATCAGCTTGCGCGTCACGTTGTCGATGGCCGCGATGTGGTCGGCATCGACCGCATGGCGCAGGCCGAAAAGATAAGCCACCAACGCCGTGCCGAGCAGGAAGGGAAAGGCATGGAAGGAAGCGAAAGCCCAAATCCACCCCGCGAGATTGAAGACGACGAGAATTGCCAAAAGCGAAATCATCTTCCTCCGCAGGCCCGTGCCCGCCGGATGGGAAACCGCGGAAACTTCGAGCGCGGCGGCCACGGACATAATCGAAACGTGGTCTCCGAATCGTGTCCCGGCAAATAGAATTATGAGGGCATACCCCCCACCCCCTTCATCAGCTTAATTCCGATGGCGGCGATGCTGCGCCTGCCCCTACGATCCAGCATGGCCCATGATCATGTCCACGATCACAGCTCGCACGACCATCCGCACCATCATCACGATCCAGCCGAGCGGCGCGCGATGCAGATTCGCCTCCGCAAAGTGGCCGGCCAGATTCGCGCGGTGGAGCGGATGGTTGATGAGGACGTCGATTGCGCCGAAGTTCTCGCGCAGGTCGTCTCCGCGCGCAAGGCACTCAAGTCGTTCGCGGAGGTGCTGATCGCCCATCACACCGAAAGCTGCATTGCCGGTGCCTCCGATCCGGCGGAAGGCCAGCGCCGCCTCCAGGAATTGATGACCGTGCTGCGGCGTTACGTGGAGTAAGCTCCGGATACCTGTCAGCGGCAGACTTTAAAGCAGCGGCGAAAAGAGCCGCAGCGTGGACTCGATCAGGCGGTCGTGAATCGGGCGGCGCAGGAACGAAGTCCGGTTGATCTCGTGCGAGTCTCCCGTCATTTCGGTAAAGAGCCGCGCTAGGGCCGCGTTGGTCGCGGGGCGGTGCACCAGCACGCTCAGCTCGAAATTCAGGCGCATCGAGCGGTCGTCAAAATTGGAGGAGCCGATGACGGCCAGGTTGTCATCCAGCACGGTGTACTTCGAGTGCTCGATGCCGCGCCGGTACTCGAAGATCCGCACGCCCTGCCGCAACAGCGCGTCGTAATAGGAGCGACCGGCGCGGACCAGCATCGGATGCTCGCTCTTTTCCGAGACGAGCATCCGCACATCGACACCGCGCGCGCAGGCCACCTGCAGCGCCGCCTCCATCGTGCCGTTCGGGATGAAATAGCCGGCTGAAATCCAGAACCTCTTCCGGGCCGCCTCGATCAGCGCGAGGTTGATCCGCAGCATCGGATGATCGTCCTCGTCCGGCCCGGTGCGCAGGACCTGCACCGGCGAAAGCGCATGACGCGATTCCGTCTCCTCCACCTCCCCCAGCGGGTCTTCGCGGCCCGTGGCAAAAAACCAGTCCTCGGCAAAGACCTGTTGCAGGCGTGTCACCACCGGTCCGCGCAACTCGACTTGCAGATCACACCAACTGCCCAATGCCGGATTAAGCCCGAGATATTCGCGTCCGAAATTCATGCCGCCCACATAGGCCACGCGGCTGTCGATCACCTGCAGTTTCCGGTGATTGCGCAGGTTGAAGAAGTACCGGTTGTGGCGCGGATAAAGCGTATGGCACCACGAGAATTCGCCACCGGCCTCGATCAGTCGTCGAAAATAACGTTGCGTCAGGCCCAGGCAACCCAGCTCATCGAGGAGCAACCGCACGCGCACGCCACGCCGCGCCGCCGCGATCAGCAGGTCGAGAAATTCGGCGCCCACCTCGTCCTTCCGCCAGATGAACGACTCGACGTGGATCGAGGTTTTCGCTTCCGCGATGCTCTTGCGCAGGGAGTCGTAGTACGCCTCGCCGTTGCGCAGGATTTTGACCTCACCCACCACGTCGGTCGGCAGGCCGATGATCGAATTGGTCGTTTCAAACACGGCGTGCGAGAACGAATCCGCCGGCAATTTCGCGAGCACGTTCTCGGCTGTTGTCACGGAATCGGCCAGCCCCTTTTTGCGCCGGAACGAACGCTGACGGCGCTTGCGCCGGCGCCGCACCCGCTCCGTTCCCACCGCGAGATAAAGCAGCGCGCCCAGGCCGGGAAAAAGCAGCAGCGCCCACAACCACGCCAGCGTCGCCGTGGGCCGCTTGTTCAGCAGCAGCAGGTGCGGAATGCAGGCGAAGCTGATCGCCCAGAGGATGGCAAACGCGAAGATCAAGGCGTTGAAGATCACGGCGTAAACGAAACGTGGAGGATGATCGTCCGCATGAGCCATCCGTTTAGCACAAGCCGCTACGTCTCGACATCATCGTTTCGCAAGATGCCCGGGGTTTGTCGGAAACCTTGTCTCGAGAGCAGTGAAGCCTCCGCAATCCAAAGTTGGCATCCCAACTTCGCGCAGGAAGCAAGACGCTCCCGCGACATCTTGCAAGAACGCGGGGCGCGCGACCGAAGAGTCCCAGCCGATGGGTTGATCACGAGCCATTTACGACTCCTATAAACCTTGGCACATGCTTTGCAAAGCACCGTGCCATGAATCTGGTTCGTATTGGTACCTGGGTGATCGTCCTCACCGCCGCCGTCATGGGTGGTCCCAACGGGCCCGCGCAGGTGTTGGTCGCTGCGCGCGAGATCATGGGCACGGCCAGGTGCTTGTTTAAACGACGCGCCTGATTCGTTGACCCACCGAATAGAGAGACGCCGGGACACGGCGCCTCCCCTTCCTGAGCAAGTCTTTCTCGGGCGATTTAGAACTTCCAACCCAGGTCAACCTGAACGCGCTGTGAGGAACTCTCGGAAACGAGATATTGCGTCGAACCGGCCGAAGGCGCGGTATTGGAGCCGCCCAAGGCGGAGTAGAGATGGTCCTTGAGATCCCAGGTGTCGTAGAACGTCACCGTTCCCGTCAGGAAATCCGTGAAGTTGTAGGCCACCGAGGTCTTGAAGCCCTGCTGGTTGGCGTAGGAATCCGCGTAGTCGGTGCCGTTGATATTCTGGTCAACCGCACCCAGGCCGATTTGGCGGAATTCCAAGAGAGCGGACCAGTCACCCTTCTTCTTGTTCTGGCCGACCTGAAGGCCCGCCGCCCACGCCACATCGTCTCCGAAACCTCCCAGCGCCTTGTTCTGCGAGGCGACACTGGCCGCCGTGCCATTGGCACCCGCCGTGGTAAACGCCGTGGGATCCAGATAGACGTCCTGGATGCGCCGGCGACCCTCGACATTCCACTCGAAGTCCCAATATGGACGGACCGCGATGCCATCGACCTTGAAGTTGAACTCACCCGGCAGCGAAATGACCGCCAGATCGTCGGCCTCCTTCGGGCTGGAAAAGACGGGGTCGACTGAGCTGTTGGCCGTACCGCCGGAAACCGTGGCCGTGTTTCCGCTCACGTTGGTGTTGGTCGGAACGCCGCCATCATAACTCGTATTGCCGCCGCTGGTGTAGAAGGTGAAGCCGGGCGCGGCCTTGAAGGTGACGTCCTTGTTGATCTTCCACGTGATGGGGATCTGGTTGCCGATGATCTGCACGTCGTTGTTGTTGATCCCCGTGATCGTGCCTTCGTTCGAGTTGATGTAGATGTACTGCACCGCCGTCAGCCCCACCGTCAGGTTATCGGTCGGATGGAAGGTCAGCAGCTCGGCGCCACCTTCGGGATTGAGGTCGAGGGAATAAACCATGTCCGTCGTCGTGTACCAGGGATTGGTGAACTTGCCCGCGTAGGCCGTCAGCCAGTCGAACGGATCGTACCGCAGGTAGATCTTACCGACATTGATGCTCGCCTTCGTGAAGGTGCTGCCAAACGTCTGGTTGGCGGAGTCATCGGCCGTACCGGATTCCAGCTCGAAGCCGGCCTTGAGGTTGTCCGAGTAAACGTAATCGGCGCCGATCCGCAGCCGATACCGCTCGCGGTCCGTTAGAACGGGAGCTTCGTAGTGATTGTGCTGGTCGATATTTTCAAACCGCAGACGGCCATCGCCGTAAAAGGTCAGCTTCTTCACGGCGTCGGAAAGCGCGATCTTGCTGGCCGGGGTCTGTTCCTCCGAAGCCTCATCAACCTTGGCCTTCACGCGGGCGGCTTGGGCATGGCTTAGCAAGCCTTCCTGCACCAAGCCATCAAGGAGGGCGTCATCAGAATTGGCATCAGCCCATGAATTAGAAGCTGATATAACCATCACGGCAACAATGTAATAAATCGTTTTCATTCTCTTGTTAATTTTGTCTATAAACTTAATAGGATTTGGACGCTATGAGAACATAGAAATGAGGTCAATGTTATTTTCTCGTAAATTTTGCGACAGGATTCACGGCTGGCACGCCTCGTTAGACTTCAGCCCATCTTCGGGCCTGCAACCCACGAGCAGCTAGTTGTCGATAACAGCGTTTCCTCTTTGCGAATCGCAGGTTGCTTCAATCGCACAGCCTGAAAATTGCGTGGAAAGCCGGCACGGGTAGTGAAACGAAAAGGGCTTCATCCGGATTTCTCCAGAGGTAACCCCGGCCCCTTACGCAACTTGGCATCGCCCCTGCAAAGGCAAGCCAACCAAGGAGACTCACATGCCTAAAATCAACACCCTACACGACGTTTACGTCGATCAACTGAAAGACCTCTACAGCGCCGAAACGCAGCTCATCAAAGCCCTCCCCAAGATGGCCAAGGCTGCCCACGACGCGACCCTGAAGAAGGGTTTCGAGGAGCACCTCGAACAAACCAAAGTCCACGCCGAACGCCTCGAGGAAATCTTCGAGGAACTCGACGAAAAGCCAACCGGCAAGAAGTGCAAGGCCATGGCCGGCCTCGTCGAGGAAGGCTCCGAGGCCATTGGTGAGGACGCCACGCCCGCAGCCAAGGACGCCATGCTCATCGCCGCCGCGCAGCGCGTCGAACATTACGAGATGGCTGGCTACGGTTGTGTGAAGACCTACGCCAGGCTCCTCGGCTACGAGGACGCGGCCAGGCTGCTCGAGGAGACGCTGGGCGAGGAAGTGGCCACGGATGAAAAACTCACTGAGGCCGCAGAGTCGATCAACGTTGAGGCGGAGCGCAGCGGCCAGGAAGACGAGGAAACCGAACCAACCACGTCGTCCCGCCGCAAGTAAGTAAACCCTGTCAGGGAACCGGCCCGGAGTTCGTGCTCCCGGCCGGTTTTCCTTACCCTATGAAAGCAGTCGTTTTTCATCGTCCTGAAGGACAAGGATGGCGGCCTCTACGGCTCTACGATCTTTACGCACCCACGCGGCCAAGCGAGTTGAAGCGGTTGTGACGGCTCTTGCTTCCGGCCTGTTCGGGGCGCAAATTTGAACCAGGAAACCAATCCACCCCTATGAGCGAAAACTACAAAATCACCCGCGAAAAAATGATCGAACTCCTCAACGAGGACCTGGCCCGTGAATTTCAGGCGATCATCGCCTACACTGTTTACAGCCAGACGATGAAGGGCGCGGCCTACAACAAGATCGCCGCCGAACTTCAGCTACATGCGGGCGAGGAATTGCAGCACGCGTTGAAGATCGCCAAGCAAATCGATTATTTCAGCGGCACCCCCGTGACCACGCCCAAGCCGGTGAAGATCTCGGACAAGGCCGAGGACATGCTCAAGTTCGATCTCGAGAACGAAAAAGAAACGATCATCGCCTACCGCCAGCGCATCCGCCAAGCCGATGCCTTGGCCGAGTTCGCCCTGAGCGAAGTCCTGCGTACGATCATCGTACAGGAGCAGGACCATCTCCAGGACCTCGCCGACGCCCTCGGCATCGACGTGCCGAAGATCACGGATTGATCTCAGAGGTAGCCGTCGACCTACCTACACACTCTAGAACGAAAATTACGCTACCGCTAAGAGTCTAACTATCAAGCGTAACCCGCCTGAATTCGTTCTAACTGGCACCTATCCTTTTGGTAGCATTTTCGGTCGCAGTGGTTGCAAATTTGGTCGCAGTTGGCTGGAGGAATCCTATCTCCCCAATTTTCGGTAGTGGTACAGTTTGAATTCGACTTACTTCAGCTTCGCTCGGGGAAGGAAAGATAGGACGATCAGGGCGATCAGTAAGAGGAAATAAACGAGGATGAGAAGCGGACTCCGATAATAAAAGGCGTTTGCGCCAGTACCGCCGACTAAAACGCTCCATAGAGTGATGAGGCTGAGAACCGAGAGCACATAGTATCTGCAAACAGACGCCCAAAAAGGGTAGGGGTTCTTCTCTCGCTCGACTCTGACGTTCAAAGATTTGCCAGCGCGGATGACGCCCTTGAGCAGCCCTTCAGTGGCGAGCCATGCGCACGAAACTGTGAGCAAAACACCGACAGAAACTAGGACCGCGTGCGGAAAATCCACGGGACTAATCTAACAAGGCGATAACTTCCTCCAAGCTCCAAACGCGGTCCGCAACGCCAGCTTCCATTGCGGGAGTAACGCGCAGCGATCCGTGGATGCGGCAGAAATTATAGTTCATAAAGTGGAGCGCAACGGATGCTTCCAAGTTCTCCACCTTCTTTGAGAAGGCATTCGTCAGGCGCGTGAACCGGCGCATGTTCAACCCTCCGCTGCACGCCAGCGATGGAGGCAGGTGTCACAACTTCCCCTTGGACTGTGGCCAATCTTGTTGAGATGATCGAGGGATGAGCCCGCGCATCGCGCAGCTAAAGGAGGCGGTCGAGACCATGCACAAATGCACGGCTCGGCACGTCGAGTCTAAGCCTGTCGTGGAGATGTTTCAGGGCAAGGTGGCGTGGGAAGGCGTGGTCGAGGCTTTCGAGCTCACAGGGCATCCTCACGCGAAACGCTGCTATGCCTGGTCGTTCTTGGACAAAGGCGAGCCGCAGTACGTGACCGTCTTGGAACGCCCGCCGGTGGATTCCGCTCAAACTGCCGTGCAAGCGGCTATCGCGGCGGGAGGGAGATGAATCATGCCAAAGCTATACGCGTATTATTTTGTTTGCCTGATTCCAACCGCGCTTTTGATCCCCCTGGCGATTGGCGATAGCTCCGTTAAGGTGGGGAGTATCATCGGCATAAGCGCTTTGTCGCTAGGAATCCTATTCTCGCCTACTCCCAAAGCTTCTCCGAAGCACAAGGGGGGAGTGGTATTGGCTCAAGTGTTGGCAGCGGTTCCCTTTCTAGCTTCTTGGGTCGCATTCGGCATCTGGAAGCTGCTGAAGTCAAATTAGGACACTACCCAATTTTCTCCCAGCTTGACAACCCAGAGTGCCGTGCAGAGTGTATTTCTCACGGTACTAAGTGCGATATTTTACCTACATGGCTGAACAGTCATTCTCGACCTCCCCTACGGGAGAGCGACTATTCCATCTAAGCGGGCCTTTTTCTCGACCTTACATTATCCCTGATCCAGCCACAGAAAAAAGACTCTATTGGAAGCAGGTATGGATGCTAAGATTCTTCCTTGGAGGACTCATTTTAGGCCAGCCATTTGTGCTTCCAGAGGTATTCTCTCACTCTTGGTATTTTTTGGTCTATTTTTTTGGGGTGATATTCGTTTCCTGGCTCATATGGCAGATGATGTTTGCGCGTGATTTAAAAGATTTACAAAGGTTGCCCGCGAGGTTGTCGCTGCATTCGTTTTATGCAGCAACAGCACAAAGGCACAGTAGGGCTATGCTTGGACTGGGATTCCTTGGATGTCTTATTTTCGTGTTTATTGGCGTTGGACTGTTAATCAGCGGGACGGACTACGCGGTTGGAATTGTGACCACCACCTTCTTTGGTCTATGTGCCATCGCGTGGGGCTATTGCCTGAAGTTAAAAAAAGTCGAGGAAGTCACGAGAAGCGCCTGAAAATAACCGCTAAACTTGAGCGCAAAATCAAGCAACGAGATTGATAATCTCCTCCGGAAAATAGCGTTGAGTGCCATGACTACAGTGCAGAACGGCAAATGATGGAGAATCATCTCGGAGAATGAGGACATATCCAGCGGGAACCAAGGGTGAATTTCAAGCAAGCCCAAGCGGACTAAGATCAGGGTATGGAAAGACGAACACGCCACCTCTTAGGTCTAAGAGACGCAAGGAATCACAACGGACGGAGCTGTCGCGACCTGTCGCTTTCCGTCACCGCTGTCGCCGCGCGTCACTATCGACGGCATGCGTCGTCGGCGTGCATCAAATGCGTCCCCGCCTCAATCCCTGATGCTTGAGCACGCTTCTTGCGCTGATTCTTCTTCTGCCAATGCTGGTTGATGGTAGCCGTGACTTTCGTTAGCCAGTGGCGATCCTTAGCAGAATCCAAAACCTCAGCCGTGGCGAAGAATTTGATCCCATTCGGTGGAGGATTACCCAACGGTTTGACGAGGCGAGCTGCGATGAGGACCGGAACATCATGCGGCTGGCAATTCAGCACCCAAGCCGCTTGCTCGACCGTGAGGCGTGCCGGGAGCTGTCCCAATAGGCTCAAGAATTGATGCTGGTCCTCGCTCATGTCATTCACCGGTTAGTTTCAGGGTTGGAGGATTCTGCGGATGGCGATGGCTCAGCAGCTTCACATTCCACCATGCGCCCTCTTTGGTCACATACTTGGCGCAGTAGTCCGCCGCGTCGTCTCGATTGTTCACCGGCTCAATCCGGGCCCGCCCATAGCGATTAAACCATGTCTGCCAGATCGCCCGCCGTGACTTGCTCTTGCAATCACACCACAGCGCATGCACGTGAAACCCGTCCCGTTCTGGATTCGGTTCCAAGGCGTAAAAGTACGACACTCCCCACATTTCCAAGCGCATGAACTTCTCGTAGCAGCGTTGAGCGGACCATACGGACGCCTCCCACTTGAACGTCATGTGCGAAATCACCTGCCACGGAGCCAACGAGTGGACCCAATCGCCCATTTCGATATTCACCTGTGCGGCTCTCATCCTGTCTTCTGGTTCTAGGTTTCTTGCGTTGTTCATTTTACTTTTGCGTATTTATTTCTGGGCACACCTTTCGGACAAGGATGGTTGCCGGTGGCGCCCGCTTCGCGGGCGCTCACTCGGCTACCTTCCTCGGGGCCGCCGGTGCGTGGCCACGATACGACTACTCCAACGGCAACACCGAACCGGCACGAATCAGGACGCCGTTCTTGGCGTCAAACGTGTTCGGCTCCATAAGATCGAACTCGATGACCAGCTTTTGCCCATCCCTGAACGGGACGGGACATTCCTTGGCCGCTTGCTCGACGGTTTGGATGTTGCGAGGGCACCACACCTGGACGGTGGGAGCCTTCCCGTCGGCAAATTGAACTTCGTAAAGGTTCACGATGCCAACGACCTTCTTTGCCTTGTTCTGAACTTCCTTGTAGTGATGAGCTACAAACTTGGCGATGACCACGCGGCGGCCTGCCAAGAATTCTTCGACTGCGATGTTTTGTTTCATGTTTCGTTTTGGCTTACTGCGCGACAGGGACGCCACTACCTTCGCCGTTGCAGCTAGCAACGATTAGTCCTTGATGGCTCCAATCCCGTTGGACGGACGGGATAGAGGAGCTGCGCACCGCCTGGAAAGGCGACATAGGTTCGATTGAATTTGCAGGCACGAGCGCAAACTAAGCGCATCGCGACAAGCCGTCAGGAGTTTGGGACAAGAACCCGACAGGGCTGTCCTAAACCATTACCTACTGCTCTGAATTAGGCCGAGGGCCAGGAGGTCGCTTCGTCGTCAGGCCTAAGCGTTCGCGTCGCTTTTTTAAGGCCTCCGGTTTCATATACTCGCCTGTCGCCTGGAAGATAGCCTCTGAAAGCTCTTCGGCAGTTAAGAGATTGTATCCCCGTCGCAGCCAGTTAAGAACGATCTCATGCTCAACCGCATTGATCTCCTTTCGTGGCTTTTCAAAGACACGGGCGAATTCTTTAATCCACTCCGTTGCGATAGGATTGCTGCGTTGCCAGGCTTTAACTGAATCTGAATTCCAGTAATGAGCCATTTCAGCGTAATAAGCGGAGACCGCCTCAAACTCGAAATCGGCACGGTGGGCCGGGTCTTGGGCGGCGTAGGCCTTCTCAATGAGATCCACCGTCTTGGGCTGCATCCCCGCCAGCATTTTCAGCCGCGCTTGATAAAGGTCGTATCCTTCCGTTTTCGTTGAATCAGGACGCTCGAGAGGAAATCGTTCTGGAATATATCGGAGGTCTTCCTCTGTAGGGACGAAACATTTCTGTATGGCTTCGAGTTCCTCTTTGCTCATTTTAAGAAATCGAGCCGCATCGTCGAATGCCTCTTGAACTTCGGCGTCAGTGGCCTCTGCAATGTAATGAACATTTTCGACTTCCTCGCTTCCATCTTCGAAACGTTTCCATTGAATGATGAGGGCGATGTCGCCTTTCTTCTGAAGCGCGACGAACAGCGGATTCATGCCCTCCCAAGGTAGAAAGTCTTTGTCCGATGAGCTGATTTTACAGAGGCCAAGAAATTCGCGGCTGGATTCTATCGGCTTTAATTCAATGCGGTCGTGATACTCGATCATCTTAACGCCCTTATATGGTGGAATGATCATTGCGGAGTGTCTCGGAACTCCCAAAATTACTGCATTACTTTTAAGGTGGCGAGCGTGGGCTGCTCACCAGAGAGTTGCCTATTCTTCGATAACTCCCCGGTGAGACACACGCCCCTGAGCTTTACCATTATGAGGGTTCCACCCTCATGCTCCGGTTGTTTTGTGGGCTCGCTGCTTTCTCTGTGGATCGCTACGGTGCCGGTTGCGTCCTTGCTCGAGAGGATGGTGCCGCGGTCCAATCCTGAAGCTCATCTCGAATCCAATCTCCCTGCGGAGTTTTCGTTGCAAAAATTCCTTTTAGATCGGCGTTATCTCCTGTCCCGCCAGCTACTCCATCTTTTCCGTAACTCTCTAAAAGGACCTCTCCAGCGGGAAGTTTCTGGAAAACAAGAGGTCTGCCCCACGCATCTTTAATCTGTGTGTCATAGCCCGGCATCGGTAATAAATCCGCCAAGGTATTCGGCAATCGATTCTCGTGCTGAACAAATTGAATTATCCTTCTCTTTGTTACCCACATCCTTCCGACGGTAAGGCTTTTGGGAGGTATGAAGTCGATCAATTGACTAAACAGAAAGGCCATTGCGACTACGATTAGGGCGTAACATGCTATTCGCGTTTTAAGAGAAAGCTTCATTGGGATGGTTCACAGACGATGTGTCGTCATTTTTAATGGTTTCAGTCCTGAATTGCACCACGTTCTTGAGTTTTTGCGCTTCGTAGAATTCCAGTGGCAACACAGCTACTTGCGCGCCACCCGCGTACGCCGCATGAATCGCCCGCGACTCATGTCCGAGATGGTTCATGGCTTCACGTTCAGGCATGCCCGCCGCGCGTGCCCGCTGTGCCCAGGCGTAACGATAGGAGTGTAGGCTTCGGCCTACTATGCCCAGCATCTTGCAACGCCGGCAAAACTCACTGGAGCGATTCTTAGAATCCGATGCGTGCATTGTTGGAAAGTGATAACCGCTCTGTGGAAGCTGGTTGAGTAATTTCCTAAGACACGGCCCGATGCGAAGAAGGCTTTCTCCCCCTGACACTTTACCGGCCAGCTTGCGGCGACGAAAACGAATCGTCTCCGTTGAAAGATCAATCTGGCTCCAGTGCAAGGCCGCGATGTCCGACTGTGATCCGCCCGTTTCCCAGAGCATTTCGTAATAGAGCTTCCGTTCGCTGATCGGTTCTCTGGACACGATCCGACGATGTTCCTGCTCCGTGATGGCCGTGAACTTCTTTTTTCGTACCTCGGGCCAAGCAGCCTCTGCCATAACGGGCATGAGAAGCCACCCCAGATGCAGCGCGTAGTTGTGGAGGCGGCGTAGGTAGTGATGGGTCGAATTTCCTGCCCGCTCATGTTCCAACACCGCCAGGAGGTGCCCCGCCTCCGTATCCATCAGCGTGACACCGCGTAGCAGAGCGAACGGACGGCTGCGGAAGGCCACGGCCTTGCGGTCGCGGGTCGATTGAACACCGGACACCGAGTAATGCTCCATCACATCGGCCCAAGTACGCGTCAGCAGGTCGGGCGACTTGGCCGACAGATAGGCCTTGGCCATGGTCCGGTTGAGTTGAGGTTGAGACACCGCCTGATTACGGGCAGCGAGCAGTTGCCTGGCCTGAACACGGTCAGAGGTTCCGAGGCTTTCGGATTGGCCGGTGATTTTGTCTCTTGTGTAAAAGTTGCCACCCGCGCGGCGAAACATTCGGTATCTTTCCTGCATGATCGTATCTCCAATGCCTCGAGCATGAAGGATCACGGCTACGACCGTGAGCGAGTTGCGGGAGAGTTCCGGAGGGTTACTTCCGAATCCTGCCCGAGTCGTTCAACTAGTCGCAAATCTGGTCGCATTTGCTACCAAAACGACGGTACGCGGAGCAGTTCCCCTTGATCTTTACTAACTTACCAAGGGGCTCCAGACGTAGCCGTCGACCTCCGGGCGACGGACGAAAAGCGGACGCGCGTCCTATCGCCGTCCGTCGCCCGGAGGTCGACGGCTACCGTCTGTAGGCTACTTCGCCGCCTTCTCGATTTCCTTCCACTCCGCCTCGCTCAGCTTCAGCGATGCCGCGGCCGTGTTCTCTTCCAGGTGCTTCACCGAACTCGTGCCCGGAATCGGCAGGATCACCGGCGAGCGATGCAGCAGCCACGCCAGTGCCAGCTGGCTCACCGTCGCGCCGTGTTTCTTCGCCGCCGAATCGAGCACGCCACCCGCTTTCGCCAAGTCGCCCGCCGCCATGGGAAACCACGGAATGAAACCGAGCTTCTCCTCGGTGCAATAATCGACCACGTCGTCGTGCTTGCGGTCGCCGAGGTTGTAGAGATTCTGAACGCTCACGACTGTCACGATTTTCCGCGCCTTCTTGATCTCCGCGACGGAAACCTCGGACAGCCCGATGTGCCGGATCTTGCCCTGCCCTTGCAGCTTCTTGAGACAACCGAGCGTCTCGTCCATCGGCACCTTTGAATCGATCCGGTGCAGCTGGTAGAGATCGATGCAATCCAGCTTCAACCGACGCAGGCTCATCTCCACGCACTGCTGCATATATTCAGCGCGGCCCACCGGTGCCCACTCGTCGGGACCGGAACGGGTCAGGCCGCCCTTGGTCGCGATGAGCAGCCCCTTCGGATAAGGATGCAACGCCTCCGCGATTAAAAGCTCGCTCGTTTCCGGCCCGTAGGAATCGGCCGTATCGATGAAGTTGATGCCCAGCTCCAGCGTGCGGCGCAGCACGGCGCGCGCTTCCTTCGGGTCTTTCGGGTCGCCCCACACGCCCTTGCCGGTGATGCGCATCGCGCCAAAACCAAGCCGATGAACCTTGAGATCGCCGCCGATGGTGAATGTTCCGCTCGCCTTCGCGTCCGCCTGAAGAGTTGTGCTCATAATCTTCAACTTACAGCCACCCGGTGCATGTCAAAGGGAGCGTAGGTTAAAATCGCGCGACCATCACGACCACGCCGATGACCACCAGCGTTGCCCCCAACCCCTGCTGCACGCTCACCCGCTCGCCGAGAAGCATCACGGCCAGCAGGATCGCGATCGCCACGCTGAGCTTGTCCACCGGCGCGACCTTGACCACGTCGCCGAGCTGCAGCGCACGAAAATAGCAAAGCCAGGAAAGTCCCGTGGCCACGCCCGACGCCGCGAGGAAGAACCAGGTGCGCGGCGCAATCGTCGCGAGTTCCGGCGCGCCGCCCGTCGCGAACGCGATGCCCCACGTGAAGACGAGAATCACCGTCGTGCGGATGGCCGTTGCCAGGTTGGAGTTGATATCCGTCACACCGACCTTGGCCAGGATCGCGGTCAACGCGGCAAAGAAGGCGGAAAGAAGAGCCCAGAAAAACCAGTTCATGGCGCAAGGCTAGGCGACAACCGGCTTGCTGCCAAACCAACGCATACCGCCGCGCACCAGCCAGGGACCGGCGATCAGCACGCAAAGTAAGCGCACCAAGTGCATCGAGACGACGATGGTCGTGTCGATGCGCAGCTCGGTCGCGACCGCCGCGACCGAGTCGAGTCCGCCCGGCGTCGCGGCCAGGTAGCCGCTGGCGAAACTGATTCCCATTTCGCGCATGACGATCCACGCCAGCGCCACCGAAGCGGCCAGCAGCAGCACCGTCGTTCCGATCACCGGCAGGATCACGCCGCGAATCATCGCCACCGTCGAGGGATGGAACCGGCCGCCGATCTGCGAGCCCATGACCAGATACGCCGCTGCCAGGACCGGCCACGGCCACGTACCCGGCGTGACGCCGAACGAACTCAATACGAAATAGAGGAGGGTCGGCACCAGGAACGTTCCCGCTGGAATGAAGCGCATCCAGATTCCCACCGCCCATCCGCAGAAGGCCAGTAGCACGAGCACCCCCAATTTCCACGCCACGAAACCAGCCGCCGGCGCCACGACGATCGCCGCGGCCGCCCCGGCGTGTGGATGTCCCTTCATCACCGTCCCAAAGCAAGCGAGCGACGCGAGGATGATGAGCAGCCGCGTGTACTGCACTGCCGTGACGAGCCGGGTGTCCGCGCCCAGGCTGTCGCTCATTGCCGCCATGACACCTGCGCCTCCGGGCATCGTGCCGAGGAAGGCGGTCGCGGCATTGAGCCGCGTGTAACGCGCCAACAGCCAGCCGTTCAGCAGGCTCGTGAGCAGGATGAAGACGACGGCAAACGAGAAGATGCCGAGATGCTGCGGCAGCACACCAAGCGTCCGCGGCGAGAATCCCGCGCCCAGCGCCGTGCCGATCGTTGCCTGTCCCGCGAGATATATCCCAGCCGGAAACTGCACCGCTTTCCAGCCCCGCACCGCGGAGACAGCTGAGACCACCAGCGGCCCGAAGAGCCAGGACGCCGGCAGATGCAGAGCGCGGAGAATGAACGCCAGCGCGGCGCCCGCGACGAGCAGCAGCGCCAGCCTTCCGTCCCACTTCATTTCGCCAACGCGCAGCCCGCCAGCACTTCCTCGGTCGAGCGGACGAGCCCGAGCCGGGGGAAAATATTTTTCACGGAGAAGGCGTGAGTCTCAGCGGTCATCGAGCTCATGGCGTCCTCGACGAAAACCTGCGCGTAGCCGTGCTCGTTCGCGGCGCGGGCGGTCGATTCCACGCCGATGTGGGTGGCGATTCCCGCCAGCACGATCCGGCGCACGCCGCGCCGCCGCAACTGCAGGTCGAGCTCCGTGCCATAGAACGCGCCCCACTGGCGCTTGGTGATGCGAAGATCGCCGGGCTGCGGATTCAGCTCGTCGACGATTTCCATCCAGTCGGGCGCCATCGCCGGCATCTTGGCCTGCTCATCGACCTCGACCTTGACGGCGTCGCCGAAGTCGGGCGAAAAGGCGACATTTACGAGCACGACAGGGGCTTTGGCTTTGCGAAAACAGTCCGCAAGCTTCGCGGTGTTGGCCACGACGGAAGAGCCGGAATGAGGCGCCAGCTCGCGGCCGACGATGCCTTTCTGGAGATCGATGAGAACGAGGGCGGTTTGGGTGAGGTCGATGGTGGGAGGATTCATGGTTTGGTTTCGGTTTCGGTTTGAAAAAGTCGTTCGAAGACGGTGATGGAGGAGGAAAGAAGGCGGCGATCAGCCGGCTTGAGCCGGCCGATCTCCTTGACCAGCCAGGCCTGGCGCAGGCGGCGCCCCCGGGCCAGCGCCCGTCGGCCGTCCGGTGCGAGGGAGATCAAGATTTGGCGACGATCGGTGAGATGAGGGCCCCGCGCAATCCAACCGCGCGCGCCCAGGCCGTCGAGCGCCTGCCCCATGGTTTGCGGCCGCACATTCTGCGCGGCGGAAAGCGCGCTCGAGGTCATCGGGCCGTTTTCGTCGAGCAGGGCGAGGACGAAGGTCTCCGTATAAGTGGGTGAGTCAGGACCGCTGACTGATGTGATCTGGCGCTTCATCGCGCGAAAGACCAGGCGCAGGCGTTCCGCCATTTCGTCGATTTCCATGTCATCAGCCTACCTGATGATCAGGTTACCTGTCTATTTAAATCGTCCGCCGAGAAATGATTGCTTGCGCTTTCCAGCCGTTCGATTAGTCTCACCACGGTTTTAGTGAGCACCCGCTCATCGGTATCCGGCCTGAACGGCCAGAACCCGCCCCCTTGGTTGTCTTTCGATGAGAGATCGTTTTAGGGCCAAATAAATCTCATCGACCCACCGCAATGCGGTCCGGTTCCGGCCATTCATTTGGCCCGCGCCGTACGGCATCGCCATACACATGACAACGACAGTTACACCTCCCGCCGTACCCACTTCCACCGCACACCCGGTCCGCTTCGCCGACCTCGCCCTCAGCGAGCCCCTGCAGCGCGCCCTCACCGCGAAAAACTACACCGAGCCCTCGCCCATCCAGGCGCAGTCGATCCCGCATCTCCTGCAGGGCCGCGACATGATCGGCATCGCCCAGACCGGCACCGGCAAGACCGCCGCGTTCGCGCTGCCGATCCTGCAGCATCTCTCCATCCACCCGCGTCCGCTTTCTCCGAAGCGCCCCCGCGCCCTCATCCTCGCGCCGACGCGCGAACTCGCCGTGCAGATCGGCCAGAGCTTCGCCGACTACGGCAAGTTCCTGAAATTTTCCTACCTGACCGTTTTCGGCGGCGTGAATATTTCCCCCCAGATCCGCGCGTTGGCGCGCGGCGTCGATGTGCTCATCGCCACGCCCGGCCGCCTGGCGGACCTCGAGCGTCAGCGCTGCGTCTCCTATGACAGCGTGGAAGTTTTTGTTTTGGACGAGGCCGACCGCATGCTCGACCTCGGCTTTGTGCATGAGATCAAGCGCATCATCGCCAAGCTGCCCCCGCGCCGCCAATCGCTTCTTTTTTCCGCCACCATGCCGCCCGCGATCCAGGAGCTCGCCTCCTCCATCGTGCACCAGCCGGTGCGCGTCGAGGTGACGCCCGCCGCGACGACGGTCGAGCGGATCGAGCAGCAGATTTGTTTTGTCGACCAGGGCCAGAAGCGCAAGGCGCTCACCCACTTCATCAACGCCCATCCCGAGGGACTCGTCCTCGTGTTCGTGCGCATGAAGCACATGGCCAACCGCCTGTGCGACGCGCTCGGCGCCGACGGCATCAAGGCCGACGCGATCCACGGCAACAAGTCCCAGGGCGCCCGCCAGCGCGCGCTGGAGAATTTCCGCTCCGGCCGCACCCGCGTGCTCGTGGCGACCGACATCGCCGCGCGCGGCATCGACGTGAAGGGCATCAGCCTTGTCATCCAGCATGATTTGCCCGAGGAACCTGAATCCTACGTCCACCGCATCGGCCGCACGGCCCGCGCGGGCAAGGACGGCAAGGCGATCGCGTTCTGCGATCGCGGCGAGCGTAATCTCCTGCGCGGCATCGAGCGCACGATCCGCCAGGCCATCCCCGTTCTTTCCGGACTGCCCTTCGAGACGAAAGGCGGCCAGGACCATGCGCCGTCGAAGGACGACAGCGCGCTGGGAAGCCATCAGCGTTCGCGCTTCGGCGCACCGCGCTCCGGTTCCGGCTTTCGTCCCTCGGGCCCTCGCAACGGCGGCGGCCACTCGGGAGGCCGTCCGGCAGCCCCGGGCGCCGCTCGCTCGCGCTTCGGTCGCGGCGGCCAGGACCGGTACTAAAAAGGTAGCGGCGGTCCATGACCGTCGCATTTATTCCGGCGCGCAAGCGCCGGGGTAGCCATCGACCTCCGGGCAACGGACGGAATGCGGACACGCATCCTCTTCGTGTCCGTCGCCCGGAGGTCGACGGCTACCAACTGACGAAGAACGGTGACAGCGAACTCTGGTTCAACTCGCCGAGACCAGCACCACGCCCACGCAGGTCAGCGCCACGCCGGTCCAGCCGCGCCAGTCGAGACGCTCGCGCAGGAAGATAATCGCGCCCACCACGATGAGCAGCGGGCTGAGTCCTTCCATCGGCATGAGCTTGCTCAGGTCCACGCGCGCCATGGCTCCGAGCCAGAGCAGGAACCAGACGGTCATCGTCACGATGCCGATCATGAGCTGGCCGATCCAGCCGCGCGGGTCGGCCTGTTCGCGGCGGGTCATGGCGTGCTTGAGAAAAAGCTGGCCCGCCACGAGCGCGAGCTGCGAGATGATCACGAGCGTCCAGGTCAGCGCGCTCATGCCTTCTCCTCCGCGCGTGCGACCGACTGCGCCAGCAGCAGGATGCCAACGATGATCACGCTGATGCCCGCAATGCGCAGCGGGCCGAGCCGTTCGTGCAGGAAAAGCCACGAGCCGAGTGGCACGAGGATGTGGACACCGTTGGTCAAACTGAACGCGAGGCCCAGCGGCAGAAAGCGCAGCGCGTAAAGCCAGCTGCCGAAGCTCGCGACGAAGGCCAGGATACCCAGCCACGTCCAGCCATCGGCCAATTCGTGGAAACCCAGCCACGCGCCAACCGAGGGGTCGCCTGCGCTACCGTCCGCCCCGATCTTGAGCAGGATTTGCGCGGCGGCGGTGAGCACGACCGTAAGCAGGATCTGGAAATAGGGATTCCAAACCCACCCGCGCGCGGGGGTGGGAAGCTTCGTTTTGAGAAGCGACTCGTGCATGGCGAAGAATGCGGGGTTCGAGGCGAGGAGTCGAGCGTAGGCTCTTTCCCCTCCGTCATCCTGAGCTTGTCGAAGGATCAGACACGGGTGGAACGAACGCAGGGGCGTGAATTTTACAGGTCAATTCACGCCGCTGTGGGAAGCCAAAGCGTGTCTGATCCTTCGACAAGCTCAGGATGACGGATCGCTTGGATGAACCGGCCGCCGCGGTCGACGACTGTGCGCCCGTTCCGCAGATGGTTCAGGCCTCTTGCGTCTCGAGTTGCTTGGCGATGCGGATGGCGCGCTCGGCCATGACGGAGCGGCTCTTTTCCGGCAGGCTGCGATCAAGGAAGCCCAGCGCGTGCGGCGGCGTGATCACGCGCACACCGGCCGCTTCCTGGTCGGCGGAAATCTGCTTCTGGAATTCCTTCATCTTGGTCCAGTGCATCTTGGGCCGGAAATGGTGCTCGGCATGGTAGCCATTGTTGAACCAGATCCAGTTGTAGAGCTTGTGGTAGCTGCTCACGCCCCAGGCGATGGGCTGGTCGGGATCGGCACCGTAATGGAGGTAGTAGCCGTTGAGGTACGACAGGCAGTGCCCAAAGTAGTAGAACGGGATGAAAAAGAGCATGAACTTCCAGTTCACGAAGAACATGGCGATGTAGAGGCCCATGAAGCCGATGATTTCCGCCAGGCCCCAGCGCGCTTCCGAGGCACTGCGGGTCTTCAACTCGCGCAGGATGGCCCACGGGTCGTCGCGCACGTAGCTGAAAAAGGTGTAGGCCCAGACGCTTTCCGCCTCGTCGTCGTGGCCGTGGCGATAGATCGACGCCCAGTCGATGGTGTCGCCGTCGTCGCCGACCTTGTCGCTGTTACCGCGATGATGCCGGGAATGAACCGCGTCATAGCAGACCTGCGAGAAGCCCAGCGCGAAGGACTGCATGAGGCTGAAGAGCCGGTTGAGCAGGTTCGAGGTAAAGAACGGATTGTGGACGAAATTGTGGCAGACGCTGTTGATGTTCCAGCCGATGCTGACCGAGTAGGTGAAGCCCATGCAGATGAGCGCCCACCACGGCCAGTGCCAGTGGGCAAAGGCCAGGTAAAAACAGATAACAAAGGCGAAATTGAGCACGCCGCTAAGCGCCGGGAGGATGTCCCAAGGGGTATAAGCGAAAAAACGGCCGTGTTTCTTATGATGGAAACGCATTCGAAGGGATAATAGACGACGTGCGTTGATTGTAAAGGCAGGGAAGTCTGATTGAGCGCGGGACAACGCAAGTAACTGAGAGTACGTGGGGCAATTCCCATCTGAATGTTATTGCAAATGCTTTGCGTTTGCAGAAAGATGGCCTTATGCGCTTCGTTGTTATTCTTACCGTCCTCCTCGCCGGCATCTCCCCAATCCATGCGGCCATCCCCATCGTCGCGGCGGAAAATTTCTATGGCGGCGTGGCCGGGCAGATCGGCGGCGACCAGGTCAGCATCACCAGCATCCTGACCAATCCCGACCAAGACCCCCATCTCTTTACGGTCAACACCGACACGGCCCGGGCGGTCTCGGGCGCGGCGATCGTGATCGAGAGCGGCATCGATTACGACCCGTGGATGGAACAGCTCGATTCGGCGCATCCGAACCCGGACCGCGTTTCCATCACGGTGGCGAGTCTCGTCGGCGCGAAGGAGGGCGACAATCCGCACATCTGGTACCGGCCCGACACGATGCCCGCGCTGGCGCACAAGCTGGCCGATGTCCTCTCGAAGCGCGATCCGGCACACGCCGCCTATTTCCAGTCCCGCCTCACCGCATTCCTGGCCACCCTGCAGCCGGTGAATGCGCGCATCGCGACGGTGAAGGCGCGCTTCGGCGGCACCGATGTGCTGGCCACGGAGCCGGTTTTCGGTTACATGGCCGGTGCCCTTGGCTTCAAGATGCACGACATGGGCTTCCAAAATCACGTCATGAACAACGTCGAACCGACCGCCCGCGAGACCGAGGAATTCGAGTCGCTGCTGCGCGGGCACAAGGTGAAGGTGCTGTTCTATAACGGCCAGGCCAGCGACCCCGTCGCCAGCCGCATGCAGGACATCGCGAAGGCAGCAGGCGTGCCGGTCGTCGGCGTGACCGAGACCGAGCCGGCCGGGACGACCTATGCCTCGTGGATGCTCTCCCAGCTCGACGAAGTGGAGAAAGCGCTGGCCCCATGACGGAAGCGCCCGCCATCGTCTTCAAGCAACTGGGATTGCGCTACGGCGACCACGACGTCATCGCCGATTTCTCCGGCACGATCGAGGGAGGCGAGTTCGTGGCCGTGCTCGGCCCCAACGGCGCGGGCAAAAGCACGCTGCTGCGGGCGATGCTGGGCCTGATGCCATCACACGCGGGGAGCATCGAGATTTTCGGCCACGGCCCGCATCGCGGCTGCACGCAGATCGCCTACATGCCGCAATGGCGCAGCCAAAATTCGGCGAGCTCGCTATCGGGCCGCGCCTACCTGCATGCCGTGCTCGACGGCCACCAATGGGGCTTCGCCGGACGCAACCCGGCGAAGAACGAGATCATCCACGAAGCGCTGCACGCGGTCGATGCCGAGGCATTCGCGGACCGGCCGTTCAACGTGCTTTCCGGCGGCGAGCGCCAGCGCATTTCGCTCGCGCAGTCGCTGCTCGGCCGACCGCGCATCCTGCTGCTGGACGAGCCGCTGCTGAATCTCGACCCGCGCCGGCAGGGCGAGCTGATCGACATCGTGCACGGCATTTGCCACCGCGAAAAAGTGACCGTCCTCTTCGTCGGCCACGACATCAATCCCCTCACCAAGGTCGTCGATCGCGTGCTCTACGTCGCGGGCGGCCGCGCCGCGCTGGGATCGGTCGATGAGGTCATCAACAGCGAGTCGCTCACGAACCTCTATCACACACCAATGAAAGTCCTGCGACTCGAGGACATGGTTTTCATCCTGGCCGAGGACCAGCGTACCATCGAACATGGCGAACATTTTCACCAACATTAGCGACGCCCTGCAGTACGACTTCGTGCGCGCGGCGCTGGAAGCGGGCACGGTGTGCGCGCTGCTGGCGGCGGCGGTCGGCTATTTCGTTGTGTTGCGACAAATGGCGTTCGCGGGGCACGCGCTGGGCCACATCGGATTCGCCGGCGCCTGCGCGGGCGTCGTGCTGGGCTGGGGACCGCTGCCCGGCATGCTGGCGCTTAATATCGTCGCGGCGGCGGGCATGGGGGCCCTCGGCAAACGCGTCCAGGAAAGCGATCTCATTATCGGCATGACGCTCTCGTTTGCGCTCGGTTTGGGGACGTTCTTCCTGGCGATGTTTCGCGGCTACGCCGGCCAGGCCACGACGATTCTTTTCGGCAATATCCTCGCCGTTTCGCCGGGCCAGTTGTGGGGCATGCTGGCGCTAACTGTGTTTGGACTGCTGGGACTGCTCGTGCTTTTCCGGCCGCTACTCTTCGCCACGCTGGAGCCGGAACTGGCCCAGGCGAAGGGTGTGCCCCTGCGTTTGGTTTCCACGCTTTTCTACATGCTTGTCGCCGTGGCCGTGGCGATGGCCAGCCAGATCGTCGGCGTGCTGCTGGTCTTCACGCTGTTGATCGGGCCGCCCGCCATCGCCCTGCGTTTTTGCCGGACCGTCTGGCCCGGACTGGCCTTGAGCGTCGCCATCGGCGTGGGCGTGACGTGGGCCAGCCTGGTGCTGGCTTATGTGACGGATGATCCGGTGAGCTTCTGGGCGCCGACGCTGCTTTTCGTCTTTTATTTGTTGAGCGCCGCGCTGACGCGAAGGAATCGTCACGCCTGATTGTTCGGCAACGCGCAGCTTTCGTGGTATATACGCAAATGGCCAAGTCTTCCCCCGCTCTTGACGCGCCGGCGTGGCTGCGCGCGAACGGCCTGCGCGTGACCAACGGGCGCGTCGCCATCGTGCGTCTGCTCGACGCCAGCCAGGTGCCGCTGACGCTGCACCAGATTCACGAACAAACGGGCGATCACGCCTGCGATTTCGCCACCGTCTTCCGGTTCGTTTCCATCCTGGAGGAAAAGGGGCTGGTCGAAAAAGTGGCGTGGATGGACGGCACGACGCGGCACGAACTGCGCACCGAGGACGGCCATCACCACCACTACCTGATCTGCCGCACCTGCCACAAGGTTGAGCCCGTCGCCGACTGCGTGGTCGAACGGCTGGAGGAGGAGATCGCCGCCGAGCGCGGTTATACCGCGATCAACCATTCGCTGCAGTTAAGCGGCGTTTGCCCGAGCTGCCAGAAGAGCACCGCGGCGGAGAAGAAGAAGAAGGCTCGCTGATTTCTGATCCCGCTTGGATCAGTCGTTTCCATGTTCGGCTTTTTCTCCAACCGATTGGGCTGTATCGGATCGATTGCGGTTTCGCTCCTCGGCACCGCGTTGATTATTCTGCTGGAACGCAGTTGCTCGCATTGATCCTTCCGTCATCCTGAGCTTGTCGAAGGATCAGACACGCTCAGTCCTTCCACAGCAGCGTAAATCGACCTGTGAAATTTACGCCCGTGCGCTCACCCCACGCGTGTCTGATCCTTCGACTTCGCTCAGGATGACGATCCTATTTTAGGACGCAGGCGGCGCGGGCAAATCAGCCTGCCGCAGCACTTCATTGGCGCGATCAGCATCCGCGTCCTCGACCTGCACGCGGTAACCACCGATGGCGTTGCTCCACAACGCGGAATTCTCTTCCGGCAGAAAAGCGGTCACCCCCGAGCCAGCCAGCACCGACTTGACCAATTCCGCTTCTTCCAATTCCGAACAGGTGCGCAGGGTTGTCATACCCTCAAGCTATCACCACTTCAGCAGATAAGCGAAGATCAACGGCGCGACGATGGAGGCGTCCGACTCGACAATGAACTTCGGCGTGTCGGCGCCGAGCTTGCCCCAGGTGATCTTCTCGTTCGGCACCGCGCCGGAATAGGAACCGTAGCTCGTGGTCGAATCGCTGATCTGGCAGAAATAGCCCCAGAGCGGCACCTCGTTGCGCTGCAGGTCCTGGTGCAGCATCGGCACCACGCAGATGGGGAAATCGCCCGCGATGCCGCCGCCGATCTGGAAGAAGCCGATCGAGCTTTCCGCCGAGGTCTTCGTGTACCACTCGGCCAGTTCCATCATATACTCGATGCCGGTGCGGACGGTGTGCACGTTCTTCACGTCGCCGGAAATGACGTGGCCCGCGTACATGTTGCCGAGCGTCGCGTCCTCCCAGCCGGGCACGAACATCGGCAGGTTCTTTTCCATCGCGGCGAGCAGCCACGAGTTCTTCGGATCAATTTGGTACTCCTTCTTCAGCACGCCGGAGCGCAGGATCTTGTACATGAACTCGTGCGGGAAGAAGCGCTCGCCGGCCTGGTCGGCGCGCTGCCATTCCTCCAGCACGGCGGTCTCGATCCGGCGCATCGCTTCCATTTCGGGGATGCAGGTATCGGTCACGCGGTTCATGTGCCGCTCGAGCAACGCCTGCTCGTCAGCGGGCGTCAGGTCGCGGTAATTCGGTACGCGCTCGTAGTAGTCGTGCGCAACGAGGTTGAAGACATCCTCCTCCAGGTTGGCGCCGGTGCAGCAGATGCCGTGGACCTTGTCCTGCCGGATCATCTCGGCAAGCGACAGGCCGAGCTCGGCGGTGCTCATCGCGCCGGCCAGGGTGACGAACATCTTGCCGCCCTTGGCCAGGTGCGCCTCATACGCCTTGGCGGCGTCGAGCAGCGCGGCGGCGTTGAAATGGCGGTAATGATGGGAAATGAACTCGCGGATGGGGCTGGCACTCATGGAGGGGCGAGTTTAAGGAACCGTCGCTCTGATGCAAAAGGTTTGTCGACAGCTTATGTAAAGTTTGCGTGAAAGGACGGCTCTGACCGGGCGGATTATTGACGAAATTTCGGCAATGACGGCCCTCCACCTGCAAGCCCGACTTTCTTCAACTTGGACAGGAGGAACATGAAAGACATGAGGTGAGGCCGAGTTTGAACAGGATTACGGGGATTTTCTTGGGAAACTTGGATTTCGTCCCTGGATATCCTCAATCCTATTATCACGTTAATCCTGTCCAAAACTTCAGTCTTCCCCACCCTCATGTCTTTCATGTTCCTCCTGTCTAAATTCCGAGGTTCATTTGTACTTTGCATAAGCCTAATCCTCTCGCGGCTTGCATTTGCCCCCGCATTTGGTCACTTGTGAGGGATTGCACGTCATGCGCCTCTTGCCCGGTCTGCTTTTCATCGCCCTGATGCTGCCGGCGCCTGCGGAGAAACTTTCCCCGATGGCACGCGCGCCCGATTGGTCCATGCTCAACGGCTACCAGCGGACGATCACACGCGCCGATTTCGAGCGGCTAATCGACCAGGTCTATTCGCCCGATGGCGGCTTCTGGTCCTACGCCACCATCAACGACCAGAAGGTCACGCTCTTTACCGACCCGACGAAGAGAACGCCAGAGTTCACGCTTTATTTCGCCGGAAGCGAGACGACCTGCCTGCCGCGGCCTTATAAATACCGGACACGCGGCATCTCCAACGATCCGATGCGCCCGCTGAAGGGGCTCAAGATCGCGCTCGACCCGGGCCACATCGGCGGCGATTGGGCGCAGCTCGAGGGACGTTACTTCAAGCTCGGCAACGACCCGTCGGTCGAGGAGGCGAAGCTGACCATGATCACGTGCCAGATCCTGGCCGAGCGACTGGAGGCGGACGGCGCCACGATCGTCTGGGCCAAGCACGGCTACGAGCCGACGACCGACGAGCGGCCCGACACCCTGCATCACGAGGCCATCGACGCGCTTTCGCCGTCGTCCTCCAGCGTGGGCCAGGACGAAGTCTTCGGGCTGCCGGTTTCATCAAGGCGCAGTTCGCGCAGTGGCCTGTCGTTCACCGAGCACCGCATCGACAACGAGGCTGCGCTGCTCTTTTACCGCGTGGCCGAGATCCGCGCCCGCGCCGCGCTGGTCAACAAGGCGCATCCCGACCTGACCATCTGCGTCCACTACAACGCGGATGATTGGGGCGATCCGGACCATCCTTCGCTGGTCGGAAACAGCCGCCTGATCATCTTCGTCAACGGCACCTACGAGAAGGGCGAAATCGCCGACGACGACATCCGCTACGACCTGATGCGCAAGCTGCTCGACCGCGACGCGGCGCAGGAAGAGCGCGGCTGCGATCTCGTCGGGAGCCAGATGCTGCAGGCACTCGGTTATCCGCCCGACAATTTCAACACGTCCTTCTCACGGCAGATCACCAGCGTGCCGAGCGTCTACGCGCGCAATCTTCTCGCCAACCGGCTTTATCATGGGCCGGTGATTTACTGCGAGGGCCCCTACATGAATGCGCGCGACGCTTATTATCGCATCATCGCCGGGGATTACCTCGGCCGGCGCACGATCCAGGGCCAGAGCGTACCGAGCATCTATCGCGAATACGCGCTGGCGGTCGAGCGCGGCGTGCTGGAATATTTCAACGCGAAGTAGTTTTTAAATGTAGCGGCGGTCTATGACCGTCGCTGGGATTCCGGAGGGAAGGCCATAAGTGCGACGGTCATAGACCGCCGCTACATTTCGGAAGGTCGACGTCTACCGCAGACCCATCACGAAATCGTACTGCTCCATCGTGTCGGGAATGGGAAATCCGCGCACCTGCCGGATCGCCTTCAACGCGGCGCCCGGCGACATGCCAAGTCGCACGAGAAGCGCGGCCGCCGTGACCGATGAGCGGCCGATCCCGCCCCGGCAGTGGACCACGACGAAGCCGCCGCGGCGCAAGACCTCCACCAGGTCATCGAGGAAGAAATCGAATGCCGGTCGCTCGGGAATCCCCCGGTCCTCGATCGGAAACGCATGAAAGCGAATCCCTGCCGCGGCACAGGCGTGGGCCTCGTCGGACAGGCCGAGGGAGAAATTCTCTTCCGGCGTGAGATGACTGACGAGGTCGGTCACGCCGCGCTCCGCCAGCTTCACCATTTCCTCGGGCAGCCACGCGTCGCCGTAGGGCCGCGCCATGGTGGCGAGGCGTCCTGCTCCGCCGGTGGGGATTTCGTAGATGTCGCTGAACATGGTTTAGGCCGCAGTCTTTCTCCGTTAGTTTAGCGCCGACACGCGAATTTGTCTAAGCCGGTTCCCCGCGCCGACACGCGTTATCGCGCGACGGTCATAGACCGCCGCTCCGGTTCTGGCTAGCCTCCAGCCGTGAATGTCCCGGTTGAACTGAGCCTGGCGCTGCGCTACCTGCGGCCGCGCCGCACCTTCGTCTCCATCATCACGCTGCTCTCGTTCGGTGGCGTGGCCATCGGCGTGATGGTGCTTATCGTGGTGTTGTCGGTCATGACTGGTTTCCGGCAAAAACTCGACGAGAAGATCATCGGCTTCAACGCCCACATCACCGTCTCCGCCGACGAGGTGATCTATGATTCGGACAAGACCGTTGCGCTGATCGAAAAACAGCCGGGAGTGCTCGCGGCCGAGGGCGTTGTGCGCGGTCCCGTGATGGTGCTCATCGGCGATCAGGATTCCTCCACCAGCGCGCCCCGCATGGCCTCCGCCATCATTACCAGCGCGCCGGCCAGCGGCGACAGCCAGGTGCTGCCGTTGAAACAATTCATCAAGATGGGCGAGTACGAACTGCGCGGCGATTCGGTCCTGATCGGCCGCGAATGGAGCCGCCGCAACAGCGTCTTCCCCGGCGACCAGATTTCCATCTATGGCGCGGCGGTCATCCAGGGCCTGATGGCGCAGAAGCAGCGGACACACGTCGATGTCATGCCCGACACGCCGACCGTCCGCGGCGTCTTCCAGACCGGCCAGTACAGCTACGACTCGGAATTCATGATCGTCTCGACCGAGATGGCGCAGCACATCTATGGCCTCGGCGATGGCGTGCAGCAAATCGCCGTGCGGGTGAAGGACCTTTCGCAAGTTGACCAAGTGCGCGACGAGTTGAACAAGGTGCTGCCCCCGCCGCTGACCGCGCGCACATGGATCGATGACAACCGCGACCTCTTCAACGCGCTGGCAACCGAGCGGGTCGTCATGACCTTCATCCTGCTCATGGTCATGCTCGTCGCCGGATTCGGCCTGTGCAGCACGCTCATCACGATCACGGTGCAGAAATCGCGCGAAATCGGCCTCATGAAGGCGCTCGGCGCGAACGACGGCCAGGTCTGCCGCGTCTTCCTGCTCCACAGCCTCGTCGTTGGCGTGGTGGGGTCGGTCAGCGGCACGGTGCTCGGACTGCTCGTGCTTCATTTTCGCAATCCATTCCGCGATTTCCTGCTGCAACGATTCGGCATCCAGGTTTTCGCGAGCGACATCTACGGCCAGGCGGAAATCCCGGCGGTGATCAACCCGGTCTTCGTGGTGATCATCGCCATCGCCGCGGTCATCATCTGCCTGCTCGCGGCGCTGCTCCCCGCGCTCAACGCCGCGCGGCTCGCGCCCGCCCGCGCTTTGCGCTACGAATAGTGGCCACAGACCTCCGAGAATTACCCTTCTGTCACCGTAATTATCTTTCACTTCGCGGACGAAGGTTTGCTAGGTTGAACGCTTACCCGTGAAGAAACGTTTGCCCCTTCCCTCGCGCCGCGCGTCGCTGTTCCTCATCGCCGGTCCGTGCGTGCTGGAATCGGAGGCGCTCGCCACGTCCATCGCAAAAGAACTGGTCGGCATGACCGAGGAACTCGGCATCCGGCTCATCTTCAAGGCATCGTTCGACAAGGCCAACCGCACGAGCGGCAAAGCCTTTCGCGGGCCGGGGCTCACGCAGGGCCTGAAAATCCTGGGCCGGATCAAAAAGAAATTCGGCTGTCCTGTCCTGACCGACATTCACGAGATCAGCCAGGTCACGACCGCAGCAAAGGTCATCGATGTCCTGCAAATCCCCGCCTTCCTCTGCCGTCAGACCGACCTGCTCGTGGCGGCGGCGAAGAGCGGGCGCGCCGTGAACGTGAAGAAGGGCCAGTTCCTCGCGCCGGAGGATGTGGACAACATCGCGGCGAAGCTCCACGCCGCCGGGGCGCGCGAGCAGTACATCACCGAGCGCGGCACGACTTTCGGCTATCACAATCTCGTCGTCGACATGCGCGGACTGGCCCAGATGCGCCGGGCCGGGCATCGCGTGATTTTCGATGCGACCCATTCCGTGCAGCGCCCCGGCGGCCAAGGCACGAGCACGGGTGGCGACCGCACGCTGGCGCCGGTGCTGGCGCGCGCGGCGGTTGCGGCGGGCGTCGACGGCCTGTTTATCGAAACCCACCCGCGTCCCGACACGTCGCCTTCCGATGGCGCGAACATGATTCCCCTTGCGCAGATGGAGGGGCTGCTGCGAACTTTATTGGCCATCCATGAGGCTGCTCACTCTTAGCCTGGCGGGCGCGCTGGTGGTTGCCCTCGCGGCCGCCCGGGCCCAGTCGAGTGCCAGCTCGTCACCGCCCGCGTCCTCCGACGTGACGCAACTGCCCGTCGGGCAGGTCTACAAGGATTTCGAGTATCCCTACTGGGAGAACGGCCAGCTCAAGTTCACCATGAGCGCGACCGAGGCGACCGGCATCACCATCAACCGCGCAGAGACCTCCAACCTGAGGATTGATCTCTACACCGACGGCAAGGTGACCACGACCATTACGTCGCCCGATGCCGACATCTACGTCGCCGACCGCAAGATGCGCACGCACCACACGGTGAAGATCGTTCGCCCCGACTTGGTGGCGACCGCGCAGTTTTGCGATTTCGACCTGGCTGACAAGCAGTACACGCTGCGCGACCATGTGAAGGTGACACTGCTTCATTTCGACATGAAAGGGGCCACGCCCGGCCAGTCAGCCGGTCGCCCCATGGGCGTGCCTCCGGCTCCTGCGAACCCGGTGACGAGCGTCCCCTCGCCGGCGGCCGGGACCGACTCGCTGCTGGAATCGCCCGGCTCGTATTCAAACGGCACCAACACCGCCCCGCTTTCCCAGTAATCGCGCCATGAAATTTCCACCCCTTTTCGCCGTGCTCCTGTTCGCCGCCGCTCCCTGTGCCTGGGCGCAAACGACGACGACCGACGCGGACTCCGGCACGCTTCCGGTACCGGCCGCGGACGTCGATGTCGGCGCGGAAACGCCCGCCGCGGGCTCGACCGTCATCACGTCCGACGAGTTGCACATGGACGAGGTCACCCACATCGCGGTCTTCACCGGCAACGTGGAAACCGTCGGCACGAATTTCAACATGAAATGTCAGGAGATGACGGTAAACTTCGACAAGGGCGGCAAGATCGACAACATCGTGGCCAAGGGCGACGTGGTGATCGTCCAGCCGGGCCGCATCACCCACTGCGGGCAGGCCATTTACTATAAAGACGAGGACAAGTTCGACCTGACCGACCAACCCATCATCAACGACAATGGCCGCACTATCGCCGCGCCGGAAATTATCATCTACCGCACCCGGCAATCGCTCTACACCAAGGGGAAATCGCGGGTGATCATTCCCGAAGGCAGCGCTCTCTCGAATCCTTCCGCGGCGAACCAGAAGTAAGCATGAAACATCGCCTCCCCAAGCCCAAGACGACGGTCAAGAAGATCGATCTCGAACAGACCGATCTGCTGGGGGAGGAAACCGGCCTCCTGCTGGACCCGACCGCCGAGCAGCAAGCAGGAGCATCGACCGTCACGCCGGTCACCACGTCTTTCACGAAAAAAAAGCCGGTGGAGAAGGAAGTTGCGCAGACGCCCGCGCCCGAACCGCTGCTCAGCCATCCCCATGTCGCGCCCAGCGCCCACGTCGAGGTGCCACTCGGCGAATCGCTCATCCAGACCCACGGCCTGGTCAAGCAGTACGGTGGCCGACGTGTCGTCGACGGCGTCGACATCCACGTCCGCGCCGGTGAAGTCGTTGGCCTGCTCGGCAAGAACGGCGCGGGCAAGACCACCACGTTTTACATGATCGTCGGCCTCGTTCCGCCGACCGAGGGCCACGTCTTCATGGGCGAGGAGGATGTCACGCGCATGCCGATGTACCGGCGCGCGCGGCGCGGCATCGGTTACCTGCCGCAGGAGGAATCGATTTTCCGCAAGCTTTCCGTCGAGGAAAACCTGCTCGCGATCCTGGAAACGCTGCCCATGACCGAGGACGAGCGCGAGGCACGGTGCGATGAACTGCTGCGCGACTTCGGCCTTGAGCATGTCCGGGAAAATGTGGCCGTGACGCTATCCGGCGGTGAAAAGCGGCGCGTGACCATTGCCCGGGCGCTCGTCACGCAGCCGAGCCTGCTGCTGCTCGACGAGCCGTTCAGCGGCGTCGATCCGATGGCCGTGCACGACATCCAGGAAATCATCCTGCACCTCAAGCAGCGCGGGCTCGGCGTGCTGATCACGGACCACAACGTCCGCGAAACCCTTTCCGTCGTCGATCGCGCCTACATCATCAACGAGGGCCGGGTGCTCTCCGAAGGCACGAGCGAGTTCCTCCTCAATGACCCGGTCGCACGCGAGATCTATCTCGGCCATCGGTTCAGCATGTAGGACATGCAGTAGGTAGCCGTCGACCTCCGGGCGACGGAGTTTAATACCGGTGGACCTAGGGACGCTCAACCTCCATTGGACATTTTGGTCAGGACGTTGGCATTCCGATGCCCGAACAACGTCCAACTCCGTCGCCCGGAGGTCGACGGCTACCGGCTGAACTCGGTCAGAACGCCTTCTGCGCGGGTGGCAAACCCCACGCGCTCCAGAGCCGCGCATAGTCGGCCCGGGTCAATTCGACCATCATGGCGTTGGAACCGGGCTGCAGCCACTTGATCAGCCGGACGAGATTGTCCTGCTCCATCGTCGTGCAGCCCGCGGTGCGGTAATGCTCCCCGCGACGCACGTGAAAGAAAATCGAGTTGCCCGCATCCCCTTCCGGAGCGTCGTAATTGTGCTCGATCACGACCATCCAGCGGTAGGCCGGATCGCCCAGGTGCATCCGTTCGCGCTCCCACCAGTCCGGGAGGGGCGCGCCGTCCGGCAGCGTGACGAGGTGATTGAAATCGGGCAGCGAGGGATCGTCGATCCAGGCATCGCGCCCGGTCACTTGGTGATAGGGCCAGCCGCCCGCGCCATCCGGCAACGCCGGCGCATAACCCAGCACCGGGCCCAGCCGGAAAAGCCCCGCCGGGTTGCGGTGATCGCCCGTCCGCTTTTGCCGCCCCGGTTGCGGTGGATTCATCCCCCGGCCCCATGCCAAGCCGCCGCGCGCGAACATGACCGGCCAGGAACTGCCGTCGGCCTGCCATTCTCCCGCGGTGTTGCGATGAAACAGTTGCAGCGTACCTTCAGACGAAGTCGACGTGGGCGCGATGCAAACGACGAGTTGCTTCGCCGGTTCGGCCCATTTTTCCGGCGCGGCCGACACGCGTGCGGTTATAATGACAAAGACGAAAATTGCAAAAAAAGCCATCGACCCACGCATTCGGCGTAACGTAAATTGTTTAAAGCCAAAAGGCAACCGATGCGAACCGAGCCCCTGCCCCTCATTCTTTTGACCGGGTTTTTGGGCAGCGGCAAGACCTCCGCCCTTCAGCACTGGCTCGGCCACACGATGGTGCCTCTCAAGCGCGTCGCGGTCATCATCAACGATTTTGGCGAAATCAACGTGGATGCCGCGCTGCTGCAGCGCCGCCAGCTTGAATTGCGCAGCATCACGGGCGGCTGTGTTTGCTGCCAGAGTTTCGAGGACCTCGTCGAACAGGTCTCGCGGCTCGCCGACAATCCCGACTTCGACCTGGTCTGGATCGAAACGTCCGGCCTGGCCGATCCCGAGGAGGTGCTCGACCACCTCAGCAGCGCGGAGCTGCAGGACAAGACGGTGCTCCGGCGCATGGTCCTGGTGCTCGACGGCACCGATTTTCCCTGCTCGTGGCGCGGTCGCGCGGTGCAGGAGGAGCAGATTCGCTATGCCGACCTCATGCTGTTGAACAAGACCGACCGGCTCGACGAAGCGGCCCGGATGCGCGTCGAGATCGCCCTGCGCCAGCTCAATCCCCAGGCGGACATTGTGTCGACCCACCACGGCATCGCGGAGCCCGCTCAACTGAGTGCCGAGAGTGCGCGTGAGATGAGCCACGCGTCGCATGAGCACGGTTCCGATTGCGGTTGCGGACATGACGATCACGATCATGAGCACCATGCCCACGATCATGACTCCCATCACCACCACGAGCACGATGACGAAAAGCTGCCGCATTCCGCGACCACGTTTTTCCTGCCGCTGACGGAGCCGGTCGATCGCGGAACGTTCCAGCGTTTTCTCGGCACGCTGCCTTCGTCGGTCTTTCGCGCCAAGGGCTTTGTCCGCTTCACCGAGGCGCCGGAGCAGGTCCATACGTTCCAGCAGGTCCGCGACCAGGCCGAGCTCCTGCTGCTGCCGCTGGAGGAAGCACCCGCTATCGCGACCGGGCTCGTTTTCATCGGCCCGCAGTTGGACGAGGCCCATATTCGCACTCTCGCGGCCGATCTCGTGTCGGGCCAAACCGTCTCGCCATGAACGTCGTCTCCCGCTCGCTTCTTTTCCTGCTCGCGGCGTGTGCGCTCGCGGCGCCCGGGCTTCGCGCCAAGCCGGCGCCTCCGCCTGCCCCTGCGCCCGTTCCCTCCGGGCCGCTCTATTTTTTCAATCTTGATCATGACGCGCGCGACCAGTTCGTGGGCCGCGGCCCGCTCACCCCGGAAGCCGCCGCCACGGCCAACTGCTACTGCTTCACCTACGGTCCCGATGGCAAGCTCCAGCGTATCGAGTTCGAGCGCGCGGGAACGCCGATGCCCGATCCGCTCTACCACGCCCAGCGCATCGACATCGAGCGCGCACCTGGCATCGAGCGCCGCTGGTATCGTGACGACGCCGGCCAGCCGGTGGTCAACCTCAACGGCGTCGCGGGCGAAGAGCTGACGCTGAATGCCGCCGGATTCCCCACGGCGGTGACCAATCTCAACGGTTCCGGCGGCCGCATGCGCGATGCGGACGGTGTCATTCGCTACGAACGCACACTCGACAAGCAATCGCGCCTGGCGAGTGTCCGCCGCAGCGGGTTGCTGGGTACCGACATCCTCGACGACGAGGGCGACTTCGAGGACCGCTGCACCTACGACGCCCAGGGCCGCCAGGTCGAATACAGCAATTACGACTCCTCCGGCCAGCCGCTCAATGACGAGGAGGGTATCGCCCTCATCCGCACGTCCTACTCCTCGATGCCCGGTTCCTCCCTGGTGAGTGAAAGTTATTTCGACACCACCGGCCAGCCGGTGGAGGAAAAATCGAGCGGTATTCACGAACGCCAAAGCACCTACGATCCCCGCGGCTTCCTGCTGAGCGAGGCCTACTTCGACAGCACGGGCGCCCCGACGGCCAATGCCGACACCGGCATCCATGAGCGCCGCTACGTCTATGACGACCGAGGCAACCAGACCTCCGAGGAATTCTTCGGCGTCGACGGGCTGCCGAAAGATCAGAAGATCTCCGGCTTCGCACGCGTCACGTACCGCTACGACGACAAGAATCGGGTGAGCGAAAAGTTCTACATTGGCGACGACGGGCTGCCTCAGGTTCTGCCCAACACCGGCGCGGCGGTCATTCGCCAGGAATACGACGCGCAGGGCAATATCGATCGCCGCCAGTTCTTTGACGGCCAGGGCAACCCCTCGCCCCACCACGACTACGGCGTGCCCGCCATCCGTATCGAGGTCAAGGGCGACACCACCATCGTCACGCTGCGCGACGCCCACGATGAAATCACGCGCAACCCGATCAACGGCTACGCCTCCTTCAGCTACAAGACGGACAGCGATCGTCCGCTCACGCGCCATAATCTCTTTTACGATCTGCGCGGCCGGCCGATGAGCGCCTTCCGCGTCTTCGTCATCAAGCCGCATCTCTACGCGCTGCAGCATGCCCCGCACGCTCGCAGCATGCGGCGCAGCGCCCACTGGGGCGCGCTCGCGGCGGGTCTCGGCGCGCTGCTCGCCATGTTCCTCGCGCTGCGCAAGGCCTCCTATACCAAGCGGCGCAAGATTTACGTGCCCACGCCTTTCGAGCGGTTCCTGGGCTGGCTCGCCGTCTTCTCCATCATCGAGGGCAGCGTGCGCTTCTTCATCACCATCTGGTGGGCCTATGTTGGCTACCAGAACGGCAACATGGGCTGGGGCGTCTACGCCATCGAGGCGGTTATCATCATCTTCTTCGTCTATCGTTTGCCGCGCATGCGCGTGACAATGCGCGTCCTTAACATCAGCCGCGACGACATCCACCGCCTCGTCCGCGACTACTTCGCCAAGGCCAATCTCAAGCCCGAATATCGCGAGCCGCGCGCGCTTTACCGCACCTATCCGTTCTCTGTCCGCATCGCCTATTTCGCCAACAAGGCCCACGCCTACCTGAAGCTGCGCTACCGCCATCGGGAGGGTCGCGACCTGATGCACGGTTTCGCCCAGTACATCCGGCTGCAGGTTGGCACGATGCAGGCACCCCTGCGCAGCCGCGCCATTGCGCTCTACTATCCCTGCGTCGCCTGTGCCTATCTCGCTCTTGCCTTTCTCGCCTTTTACACGCTCTACCAGATGCTCCAGCGGTAGCGTGGAACGATTCATCTTCGCGATTACGTGTGGGAAGGCGCCCGGCCGCTCCTTGTGGCTGCGCTCCTCTGCGCTAAGGTAATTGACCTATGAAAATGATGGAGGAGGTTCCCCAGACGCTGACAGTCGATCCGCAGGCGGAATTGGAGCGCCTGCACGATCTTCACGCGCTGGAACTGCTCGACACGCCGGCGGAAGAGCGTTTCGACCGCATCACCCGACTGGCGGCCGATTTCTTCCGCGTTCCGGTCGCCTACGTCGCCTTCATCGAGAATGACCGGCAGTGGTTCAAGTCGCGCGTCGGTGCTTGTCCGCAGGAAACGACCCGCGACATATCGTTTTGTCGCTACACCATCCTGCGCAACGAACCGCTCATCATGCCGGACGCGCGCGATCATCCCATCGGTCGCAATCACCCCATGGTCGTGGGCGAACCGCATATTCGCTTTTACGCCGGCGTTCCGCTGGCCGGGCCGCGCGGCAAGAATATCGGCACCTTCTGCCTGCTCGACTTCAAGCCGCGCGAGTTCGGGCCCGAGCAGGTCGCGCAGCTCGTGACCTTTGCGTCCCTCGTCGAGCGCGAGATGAACCTGGGGCAGATCATCCACGCGCAGAACGAGCTGCTCAGCACACGCGCGCAACTCGTCGAAACGCAGCAGGCGCTCGACCGTGAATTCAACGACGCGGCCAAGTACGTGCGCCGCATGCTCCCGCCGCCGCTCGTCGGGCCGGAAAAACTCGAGTGGCATTTCGAGCCCTCGACCCACCTCGGCGGCGACGGACTGGGCTACCGGCGAATCAACGACGACCAGCTCGCGATCTACCTGCTCGATGTCACCGGGCATGGCATCGGATCCGCCCTTCTCGCCGTGACCGCGCTCGAATTCCTGCGCTCGCGCGAGGTGCGCGAAACCAATTTCGCCCGGCCCGGCGAGGTAATCGGGCGGCTCAACCGCACCTTCCAAATGAAGGAGCATGCCGGGAAGTTCTTCTCCGCGTGGTACGGGGTCTTTTCCCGGTCGGCGCGCACTCTCACCTTTGCCAACGCCGGGCATCCGCCGCCGCTTTTGCTCACCGCGCAGGGCCTTGAGAAAACCAGTCATGGCGGCCCGGTGCTCGGCATCGTGCCCGACGTCCTGATACCGGAAATCACCCTCCCCTTCCCACGGGAGGCGGAATTGTACCTCTTCACCGATGGTCTCTATGAAGTGACCGACGGCCGGGGCGGCCACGGCTCCTACGACGAATTCTTCGCCCATTTGCAGGACGAGTCCCGGCGCCGCCGCTCCATCTGGCCCACCATCCTGGAATGGTCGGAAAACGCACGCAAACGAAACGCGATAGACGATGATGTGTCGTTGATGCGCTTTACCGCTCCCGAATCATGATGACACCCGCCGTTTCCCGTCGCCGCTTTCTCGAAGGCGTACTCGGCATGCTGGCCGCGTCGCAGTTGAGCGGATTCAGCGCGCCGCCCCCGCCGCCAGCCGACGCCTTTCGCTTCGCCTTCGTCACTGATCTGCATTTGATGCAGGGCGGCGCGCTCCATTCCGCGCAGGGCATCGCGATGTGCCTGCAGGCGGTGGAAAATCTCAATCCTCGTCCCGACTTCATCCTCTGCGGCGGCGACCTCGTCAACGACGCGCGCGAGATGACCGTGGTCGACGCCGGGGCGGAGTACGATCTGTTTCTCAAGACGTGGCATGACAACACCGGCCTGCCGGCCTACTGGACATTCGGCAATCACGACCTGACCGCGACCAGCCTGGCCGACCCGCCGGTGAACGATCCGCGGTACTGCAAAGGCCTCTTTAAGCAACGCCTCGGGCTCTCGAAACTTTTCTACAGCTTCAACCACAAGGGCTGGCACTTCGTGGTGCTGGACGACATCGCGCTCATGCCGGACAAGAGCTACGAGGGATTGCTCTTCGACGATGAACTGGCGTTCCTGCGCGCCGACCTGCAGGCGCACGGCGCGAAGCCGACGATCCTGGTCACCCACATCCCGTTGTTTTCCGCGCTGCCGTTTTCCATCGCGCTGGCGCAGGCGACCGGCTTCCACGTGAAGACGCCGAAGAATCTCGTCTGCACCAACGCCGACACCGCCATCAACGATCTTTCCGGTCACAACATCCGGGCCGTGTTATGCGGGCACCTGCATCGGTACGAGGAAAACACGATCCACGGCGTGCCGTTCTACAATTCAGGCGCGGTCTGCGGCAATTACTGGACCGGCCCGATGTTCGGCTGCCCCGAGGGCTACGGCGTCGTCGACGTCGGCGCCAACGGCTCGGTGAAGTTCGATTACCGGACTTACGGCTGGAAGGCGTAGTTACCGTGTCTCGGCGGGCTCGGGCTCATCCGCGCTGCGCATGGCCTTGACGAAATTCTGGCCCATTTCCCAGACCGGGCCGGGGAATTTGCCCAAGTCCCGGATCACCTCGTCCAGCGCGGTGATGAACCGGTCGATCTCCTTCTCGCCGACGATGAGCGGCGGCAGGATTTTCACGATGTCGGCATTGTTCGCGGCGACCTGCGTGAGGATGCGGTGCTTGGTCAGCAGCGGCGTGACGATGAGTTGCGGGAACATACTCGCATCGAGCGAATGGACCAGCTTCCAGCCCATCTTCGGCATCAGCCCGCGCGGCTCGCTGAACTCGATCGCGCCCATGAGTCCCTTCACGCGCACTTCCTTGATGATGTCGTGCTTGGCCTGCAACTCGAGCAGCCGCTTCTCCAGATAGGCGCCCATGCGCGCCGCGTTCTCCACCAGCCCCTCGTCCTCGATCACGGTCAGCGCGGCGAGTCCCGCGGCGCAGGCCAGGTTGTTGCGGCCAAAGGTGGTCGAGTGGACGATGCAGCGGTCGAGCCGCGAGAAGACCTTCTGGTAAATCGCGCGCCGCGCGATGACCGCCCCGGCCGGCACGTAGCCGCCGCTGAGCGTCTTCGCCAGCGTGATGATATCAGGCTCGAGGTTCCAGTGCTCGAAGGCAAACCACTTGCCCGTGCGACCGAGTCCGGTCTGCACCTCGTCGCAGATGAAGAGAGTGCCGTACTTGCGGCAGAGCGCCTGCGCCTTGGGAAAATAATCGTCCTTCGGGAACTTCACGCCCTTGCCCTGGACGAGCTCGACAATGAACGCGGCAACGTCGTTGCGCTTCAGCTGCGATTCGAGTTCCGCCAGATCACCCATGGCGACCGTCTCGCAGCCCGGCACGAACGGGCCGAAGCCCTCGTGGAAGGCCGGGTTGCCGGTGACCGAGAGCGCACCATAGCTCAAGCCGTGATAGGAATTCTTCAACGACAGGATGCGCGGACGACCCGTGGCGCACTTGGCGAATTTCAACGCACCTTCAACCGCCTCGGTGCCGCTGTTGCAAAGGAAGACGGCGTTGAGATGCGGCGCACCCTGCTGGGCCAGACGCTGCACTAGCTTCTCAGCAAGTAGGCCGCTCATCAGCGCGGAATCGAGCTGCACCATGTTCGGCAGGTCGAGATCGAGGATGTCGCGGATCGCCTTCTTCACCACGGGATGGTTGCGGCCCATGTTGTAGACGCCGAAGCCGGAGAGGAAGTCGAGGTAGTCCTTCCCGTCCATGTCGTAGAGGTACGAGCCTTCGGCCCGGGCGTAGACGATGTCGAAGCCGATGGTGCGCTGGACCTTGACCAGGGTGCGGTTCAGGTGCCGGTCATGCAGCTCATAGTTTTCGCCGAGCCGCGAGGTGACCAGGTCCTTGATGTCGAGAGGCATGGCGCTAGTTAAGCGGATTTTTGTGCAAAAACAAGTGGCGGCCATCCGCGGGCGGCGACTACGAACCCAGCTTCCGCACCACGAGCGTATCGGCCAGCATGTCGTGCAGCGCCTGCTTGCGCTGCGTCCAGCCCGCCATCATGAAGCCGATGCAGAGCGTCAGGTGGGAGATGAGCTTGCCGAAATAACGCCCGGTGGCGCGGCCGAAACCGATGCGGTTGCCCTGCCGGTCGGTGACCTGGATGCCCATCAGCCGCTTCCCGAGCGTGGCCTGCGCGCGGCTTGATTCCTGCAAGGCAAAGTAGAGCCAGTTGGCCACGATAAGCGTCAGCCAGACGAGGAAGAGGACGACTCCCAGCGCGATTTTCACACTTTGATCAGTGGCTGAAACTTCGGCGACATAGACACCGAAGTAGATGAACATCAGCGGAGACAGGATCAGGCCATCGATGAAGATCGCCACGAAGCGCAGCCAGAACCCGGCGTAAACCAGATGCGAAGGCGGTTGCATGGTGGCGGCGTAGGAATAGCCGGTCCCGATGGGCATCGCGCCAATGGGAGTCACCGGCCCGGAGGTCGCATAACCGGTGCCGATGGGCATCGTGGCGACGGGCGGCAGGGCGGGCTGAGGAGGGGGCGCGGCGGCATCGACCTTCGCCAGCACCTCACGCAGCGGCGTCCATTGCATGAGCCCCTCGACGAACGCAAGCGAGTCGAGCGTGATTTCGCCGCGGGTCAGTTTCTCCGCCACCTCCGTGCGGGTGAACGGGCCGTGCGGAACGTTTTCCTTCAGGACGGTGATCGAGCCCATAAGTCAATGAGTGGTCTAGCGCTCGACCACGCGCGTTCCGGCCAGGCGGTCGTGCCAGGTCAGCCGTTGCGGATTGAAGAGCGCGGCCATGAAACCAAGAAACAGCGGCACCGCCGAGAGATATTTCGCGGCATGCCGGCCGGTGGCGTGCAGGAAACTCAGTCGCTGCCCTGACTCATCGGTCACGATGAGACCCATGCATTGCTTGCCCACCGTCCCCTGCCAGCGCGAGCTTTCCAGCACGGCGGCGTAGATCCAGGCGAAACCGATCGCGACCATGAACACCAGGTCGCGCAAATTCCGCCACAGCAGCGCCTGCTCCTGCCGGGCGGTTTCCGCGTCGCGGAGCTCGAGCGGCCCCTTGATCAGCCAGACGACGTAGGCAAAGGCGAAAACGATTAGCACCGGCAGAAAGAGAACGGCCCAGTCGATTGCCCAAGCTAGGCATCGTTGACGCATGGGCGCGGGATTTCGCGCGGGCAACGGCGGCGCGGCTTGCGGGAGCGTGGGAGGTTTGGAAGGACGCGGGGCACTGGTTTCTAGTACGGGCGGAAATGCGCCGCTCTTTTTCTCGTCAGGAAGCTGGGACGGTAAACCGGAAGAGACCGGCGGCGGCTCTGCTTTTTCCGCAGGTATCGGCGGAAGATCGCGCGGCGAAAACGAAGTCGGATTTGAAGATGCGGAAGCCACGACCGGAAGAGAAACGGCCGGAGCGTCCGTTCCCGGCATCGAAGGCAACGGCGGCAGGATACGCTGCTCGCGCGCGCGCGGCGCATGCACCGGCTCGCGGTCGACATGATGCAGCACCTCGATCAGCGGCAGCCAATCCTTCAGCCCCGGCGTGTGGGCGAGATCGCGCGCGGAAAAGTCGCCGCGACTCAGCCCCTCCAGAATCTGCCCGCGGGTGTAGGGCCCGTGCGCAGTCTGGTCCTTCAGGAGGACGATGTCGCCAAAGGCCATGAACCCTTACTTCTTCTTTTTCCGCTTGGACTGCACCGCCGCGCGGGTGCGCAGCCGCAGCGCGTTGAGCCGGATGAAGCCGGTCGCATCGGCCTGGTTGTAGGCCCCCTGGTCGGCCTCCATCGTGGCCACGTCCGGGTTGTACAGCGAAAGCGGGCTCTTGCGCCCGGCCACGATCAGGTTGCCCTTGTAGAGCTTCAACCGCACCGTGCCACTGACATACTTCTGGCTCTCCTCGACGGCGGCCTGGAGGAACTCCCGCTCCGGCGCGAACCAGAAGCCGTAATAGACCAGTTCCGAGTAGCGCGGGATAAGCGAGTCGCGCAGGTGCATGACCTCGCGGTCCAGCGTGAGCGTTTCGATCTGCCGATGCGCGAAGGAGAGGATCGCGCCGCCAGGCGTCTCGTACACGCCACGCGATTTCATGCCGACGAAGCGGTTCTCCACCAGGTCGACTCGGCCGATGCCGTGCTTGCCGCCGAGCTTGTTGAGCGTGCGCAGCACGTTCGCAGGCGTCATCTTTTTGCCGTCGACCGCGACGCAGTTGCCGGCCTCGAATTCCAGCTCGACGTACTGCGGCTTGTCCGGCGCTTTCTCCGGCGAGTTGCTGAGCAGGAACATGTCCGCCGGCGGCTCGACCCACGGGTCTTCCAGGATGCCGCTCTCGAAACTGATATGGAGCAGATTGCGGTCGGTGCTGTAGGGCTTCTTGGCGCTGACCGGCACGGCGATGCCCTTCGATTTCGCGTAGTTGATCAGGTCGGTGCGGCCCTTGAAGTCCCAATCACGCCATGGCGCGATGATTTTCAGGTCGGGCGCCAGCGCCGCGAAGGTCAGCTCGAAGCGCACCTGGTCGTTGCCCTTGCCGGTCGCGCCGTGGGCCACGGCGTCGGCGTTTTCCAGACGCGCAATGTCGACCATGCGCTTGGCGATCAGCGGACGCGCGATGCTGGTACCGAGGAAATACTGGTTCTCGTAGAGCGCATTGGCGCGGATCATGGGGAAGATGAAGTCACGCGCGAATTCCTCGGTCAGGTCGTCGATGTAGCACTTGGACGCGCCCGTCTTGAGCGCCTTTTTGTCGAGACCCTTGAGTTCCTCCTCCTGGCCGATGTCGGCGCAGAACGCGATGATCTCCGCGTTATATTTTTCCTTCAGCCACGTGAGAATGATGGAGGTGTCCAGACCTCCCGAGTAAGCGACGACAATCTTCATGCTCGCACTTTAAGACAAAACCGGCACCGGACGTAACTCTAAAAAAGTGATCCACCTGTAGCGGCGGTCTATGACCGTCGCTGAGATTCCGGAGGGAACAACAAGTGCGACGGTCATAGACCGCCGCTACATTTTACGCCTGCCGCTTGCGCGCAATCAGATAATCCACCGAGAAAATCCCCGGCCCGAAGGCGAAGATGATTAGGCTCGCGAACAGGAACAGAAACGGATCGGCGGTGAGAAACGGGTTGATGTCGGTGAAGTGAAAAAGTTTCCCCAGCGCATCTTGCTCGGTGGTCAGATAAGCGACGACGAGCGTGAACGTAAGAGGAAGGGCCGCCAGCCGGCTCGCCAAGCCGACGGTGAGCAGCGCGCCGCCAATCATCTCGGTAAAGCCGACCAGATAGGCGTTCATCGCCGGGAAGACGATGTGAAGCGTGGTAAAATAGCCGATCACCTTCTCGATGTGCATGAGCTTGCCCAAGCCCGTCTGGAAAAACTGGATGCCCCAGCAGAGCCGAATGAGGAGCAGCAGCGGCGATTGGAGCAGCCGGCCGGT
>Ga0182024_10002485_pt1 | contig 45605 bp, 35 predicted proteins | sample P32metaG_FD_120480 | JGI IMG/M metagenome (GOLD analysis project Ga0182024, IMG submission 120480) | Permafrost microbial communities from Stordalen Mire, Sweden - P3-2 metaG (Illumina Assembly) | ecosystem: Environmental > Terrestrial > Soil > Wetlands > Permafrost | place: Sweden: Stordalen... | reverse complement strand
GGTGGGACAGCCGCTGCACCAGAACCATGAATTCTTAAACCGCCTTTTCATCCAGCTTTTTACTTTTCAAGAAAATCCGCACAGAAATGTCGCGGCATCACTCGCTATTGGCCAGCACTGAAATGAATTTGTAATATGTCACGGTGATCATGTGATATGTCACCGACACGAAATAATAGATGGAACCGGCTGTCCGGATGGGGAGCGAGAACCTTTCCCGGCCCGGTCAGCCGGCAGTATATTCCGTGCGGCCCTGCATCCTTGGCGGCTTTCCTGGTCGGAAAGAAATGAAGGCTGGTAACTAAATTTTCCTCGACACGCTTAGAGAATGGGCGTATTCAGAAAACGATGTTTCAGGTGAAAACGGGAATCGAATGTATTTCAGAACTCAGCAGCCTACTTTTGTCCCGATCAAATTCAAACCAGCCCGGTGGTTGGTTTTGTGTGTTTATATGGCGGTATTGTCCAGCGCATCGGCCAGAAATAATCTGGATGCAAGCAATCCCCTTGGTTTCTTCACGACCGTTGCCGACAAGCTGCTGCGCAGCACGTTTAACTTCGGCGTGACTAATATCCCGGTTTATTCCAACGGAGCCTGTGTTTATTCACCTGCCGTCCAGCGAATGCTCCAGCTTTCGGCAAACGTTTACGATGCCACCACGACGAACTTTTATCCCAGTGTTTTCCGCCCGCTCTTTTCAACCGACGCCACCGGCACCAATGTCTTCATCAGCGGCTACCAGCAGGTGGTGTCCGTCACCGGCGTTAACGATCTTCAGTTGGCACAGCCGCTGGAAATTTCGGCGCTGGCTTCACCGGGAGTTTTGCTGACCAATTCGGCGGTGAATGTTTATGGCATCCCATGGATCATTGGAGCCAAAATGGGCTTTCCGGCATTCAACCAGCTTTCAATGATTAATTCCGCCCAATTTCTGCGCCAGTTGGAGGTGGTGCGAACCACGGAGAGCGGCCTGCCCACATTAACGAACCAGATGGTTAGGATGAGTATTAACAACAGTCTTGGCGTATCATTCTGGAATTCCTATTCGAATGATTATGTCGGCACGGGCAATATTTCGATCTGTGTGAACAGCAGCGTTCAAATGACGTTGACTAATTCAGTTTTGGGAGACAACAACCCTTACGTTTTTTTATTCAACACCAACTTGTTTTTCAACATCAGTCGCTGGTCGGGATCACAATGGAATCTAAACGGCGGCGGTTTGCCGCAGGCCAGTTCGTTTATTTCCTCCGTTTGGACCAACACGCTTGTGCCAAATGGTGTGGCTTATAATTTCTTAACTGGAGGGTTCATCAGCACCAATGCTCAAAATGCTTGGGATTCAACATTGTCACCGTTGCCAGCATTTGGGCTGCAGACGACAAATTGGCTCCAAGCTTTCATTCTGGATGGCAACAATGTAATTGACTATGTCCAGTTGTGCGGCCCCATTGACAGCACTAACCTAACCACGGCCCTTCAAGACGCCGCTGCGAATTATTTTGGAGGTGCGCCCTATTACTTATGGTCCACCAACGGTTACGGAATTGGAGGGTGGCCAAGCTTGGGAATTGAAAATCAGCTCATAATTTCAGGCTCGCCCGTTAATCCGCCAGCTTCCGCAATATGGGAAGGGCCACTAATTTCTGGTTTGCCCGGAACCATACTTGTGGGGCAAGAATATTTCGCTGCCGCGTTCACTCCATCCCATGCTTTTAGCTACAATGGTAAAGTTTACTATAATACCCAATTAGTCTCACTTGCACCTTATGCGGCTACCCGAACGATATTTGTGCCATATCTTTATCAGGTCAATGATCCTCTAGTGCATTATCTGGCCAGCGATTTGAGTATCGGCAATGTAGGTATTTGGCAGGGAGCTGACATACTGCCGAATGGAGTGTGGATGCAAAATAATGGTGTAATCTCCTCCGTATTCCCAGTGGCGCCAGCCAACAACATCGCTCATGGTCAAAGTTGTTATCAGCCATGGGGGCAGACGGTGCCGACATATCTCCTATCTTCTTCATATGATTTTTCAAATCCCTATAATTTGAGCTACAAAGACCCGCTGGTTTGGGGTTCGGACTACTGGGATTTTCCGACCAATTTGCTCGCCGCGCTTGACGGTTTGGGGCAGCTGCATCGCGGCACTCCGTGGCAGACGATTTATCTGAAATCCAGTGATATCCTACGGGCCACCGGCACTTCCGCAGATACCAATACTTGGATGGCTTGGACGGGTGACTACAATGCTTCCGACGCTGCCATTATGGCTCCAGTCAACGACGGACGGCTGGCTGGCTTGCTCATTTCGTTGCTGAACACAAACGATGCCACGCAGTTATTGTCCGTGAACGATCCGAATATTCTCGACTGGTTGAATGCTCTCAATGGCTTGACGGTTTTTTCTAATTCGGTTGCCAACGCATCTTCATTTTCTATTCCGCAATTTGATACTTATTTGATGGCGAGCAATTCGCCACAGGCGTTAGCGGTTGCAAATGGCATTGCCGAAATCAGAGTTGCCGTGTCCCATCAGGTCCTTTATTCGATTGGCGACATTCTGGCCGCGTCTGCTTTGGCCGAAAGTTCTCCCTGGTTAAACACTAGCGCTGTCAATCAGCTTGAATACGGCATCTCGGACACCGCCTACGAGGCCATTCCATCCCAATTATTGCTGCTGGTGCGCCCGGATTCTTTTGGCACGATCTTGCCAAACAACGGCGGCTTGAACCTGCAGTTTTCCGGCTCCGACGGCTACGCCTACGAAGTGCAAACTTCCACTGATTTGGTGAATTGGATTATTGTGAGCACCAATTATCCAGTCGGGGGCAGTTTCAGTGTGCCGATCCCATCATTGTCAAATTCACAAGCGCAGTTTTTTCGTACGTTGTTGCTTCCTTGATCTACATTTGAGCGTTGGCCGATCAACGGCGGCCCGTATTTTTACCGCGTCGGTGTGCAGTGGAGAGTGGTGGGGCAGGCTGCCCTGACGAGCTGGATTGCGAGGCCGCTCAACTTCAACAGCGACGTCGCTGGATTCACGCGGTTTAATCCTAACCTGTCCCGGTGGGTACCGCCGCGGCGCAGACTAAATGAGTACATTTTGAGATAATTGTAATGCTATTTAGGTTAAAATCGGCTAGTTTATCCTTGTCTAAATGAAGAATCCCGTCGTCGTTCTGGTTGCGCTGTTGGTTTTTTCCACCGCCCCGATTTGTCTGGCCGGCTGGCAACTGGTCTGGTCGGATGAATTCAACCAGCCGGACGGGAGTTCGCCGAGTTCCACCAACTGGGTGTTCGCCACCGGCGGCGGCGGTTACGGCAACAACGAACTGGAAAATTACACCTCGCGCACCAACAACGCCCGCATCGTGGGCGGAAACCTGGTCATCGAAGCCGATCAGGAGAACTATGGCGGCAGCAGCTACACCTCCGCCCGGATGCTGACCCAGGGCAAATGGTCGTGGACCTACGGTCGCATGGAGGCGCGCATCAAAATTCCGCGCGGCCAGGGCATCTGGCCCGCCTTCTGGATGCTCGGCACCAACATTGACTCCGTCGGCTGGCCCCTCTGTGGCGAAATCGACATCATGGAAAACATCGGCATGGTCAGCGATCAGGGCACCGATCACGGTACGATCCATGGCCCGCAGACGCCGGGAGTCGATTACAATTACTATGCCGGCGTGGGCGGAACTTACACGCTGCCCGGCGGCGCGGCGCTGGCGGATGATTTCCATATTTACGCCGTGGAATGGACCACCAACCAGATCAAATGGTTCTTGGACACCAACCAGTTTTTCACGGCCACGCCCGCGAGCCTGCCCGCGGGCGCCACCTGGGTGTTCACCAATCCGCAATCCATTCTCCTCAACGTGGCCGTCGGCGGCAACTGGCCCGGCAACCCGGACGGCTCCACTGTTTTTCCCCAGCAGATGCTGGTGGATTATGTCCGGGTTTACACCTACGTCACCACCCTGACCAATCCACCCAGCCCGATTCCGGTCGGTATCCAGTCCGGCGGGTTGGTCACTTGGCCGACGACGAACGGCACGATGTGGGTTTTGCAAGCCGGTTCTGGCGGCAACATCTGGTCAAATCTGCTGGGCCCGACGGCGGCCAGCGGCCTGACGAACACCTATTTTGATGCGCTGTGGCCGGTGCAACATCCGCAGTATCAAGTGATGCAAACCACCGTCGGCACGGGCAACCTTGTGGTGAACAGCGGTTTCGAAACTGGCAGCGGGGCGGTGCCCGGCAGTTGGTCCACCGTCGGCAGCCAGTTGCCCACGCGCGTCAGCACGTATGTCCACGGTGGCAGCTATGCCATGCAACTGCTCGTCACCAATGCCTCCAGCACGCCCAACACTTCAGAGATTGATGAGAATATCGGCGGGGCGGGCGGCGCGCCGGTGGTGGCCGGCCAGAGTTATACGTTTTCCTTCTGGGCGCGGCAGATCAGTTCGGGCGTGAGCTATGTGCAGAACTACGGCCTCACCTGGCTTAACAGCAGCAGCGGTTCGGTGGGCAGCGTGGGCTTGAGCCCGTTCACTGCCGGTAACGGCGCGTGGGCCCAGTTCACCGTCAACAACCTGGTCGCCCCGGCCAATGCCGTGAACGCGGCCATTCAGATCTACGCGGCGACCGGCGCGGTCGCGAACGGCTACGGCGGCGTGCTCCTTGACGATGTCGGGCTTTCGTATGCCGCCGGCACCACCACCAATGTGATCGCGGTGTCCGTGGCTCCGGCGGTCCAGTTGAGCTGGCCTACGACCACCGTCAATCTGTATGACGTGCAATGGACGGGAAATCTGGTCACCAGCAACTGGTTGAACCTCGTCTCCTCCGTGGCCGGCAACGGCAACACGAACACGGTGCTGGACTCCTTGGGCACCAATCAAGGCCGGTTCTACCGGGTGGTGCAGCATTGAACCGCGAAATCTGGCCGGCGCGAAATCGTACCGCGGAATGAGATGGAATTGAAGACGGGAAAATTGACAGCGCCCCGGCGCATCTTTAGGCTTGGCTGATGTCTCGACTGCCGTTTGAACTGTTCCTGGCGCTGCGTTATTTGCGGCCCAAACGGACGTTTGTCTCGGTCATCACGCTCATCTCCATCCTTGGCGTGGCGCTCGGCGTGGCGGTGCTGATCATCGTCATCAGCGTCATGAGCGGGTTTGACCACGATTTGCGCGACAAAATTCTCGGCTTCAACGCGCACCTCACCGTCTCGCAGCCCGGCCAGACGATGAAGAATTATGCGGCGGTGGCCAGGGTCATTGCCCAGAACAAAAATGTCCGGGGCGTCTCGCCGTTCGTTTTCGGCCCGGTGCTGGTGGAGACGGAGGGCGACACGAATCACGCCTCGCTTCAGGACGCGCCAATGCTGCGCGGCATTGACCCGCTCACCGAGGGCAAGATCAGCAATCTCCCGCACGACCTGATTGACGGAAAATTTGACCTGAGCGGGCGCGGCCTGATCGTGGGCGTGGATTTCGCGAGCAACCTGCAACTGTCCGTCGGCGACCATCTGTCCATCTATTCCGCGCGCGAAATCAAGAAGATGAAGGCCGCGCACGACAGCAAACAGGATGAGGCGATTCTGCCGGACGAATATGAGGTGCGCGGGATTTTTGACGCCGGTTATTACGAATACAACGCCCGCGTCATCGTCACCTCGCTCGACAACGCGCAGGATTTGTATGATCTCGACGACTCGGTCCACGGTCTCTTCGTAATGCTCAACGATCCGTATCAGGCCGGCGTGGTGAAAGGCCAGCTCATGAACGCCCTCGGCGGCGGATATTATGCCTCGACGTGGATGGAACAAAATTCCGGCATCCTCAACGCGCTCATCGTGGAGAAGAATGTGATGTTTTATCTGCTGTTCTTCATCGTGCTGGTGGCGGCGCTGTGCATCCTGAGCGCTCAGATCACGTTCGTCGTCCAGAAGACGCGCGAGATCGGGATGCTCAAGGCGCTCGGTGCGTCGAACCTGCAAATCTCCGGAATCTTTCTCGGCCAGAGCGGCATCATCGGCATCATCGGCGTGGCGTCCGGTCTTGGCCTCGGGATGCTGGCGCTGGCGTATCGGAACGAGTTTCTGCATTTCATGAACCGCATGACGGGCTTCGAATTGTTTCCGGCGTCGGTCTATGGCTTCGGCGAACTGCCGGCGGTCATCGCGCCGCGCGACGTGGCGATCATCTGCGTCAGCTCGTTCATCATCTGCGTCCTCGGCGGCGTGCTGCCGGCGGTGCGGGCAGGCAGATTGAAACCGGTGGAGGCGCTGCGCTATGAATGAACCGCTCCTGTCCGCGCGCGGACTCACCAAAACCTACGTCATGGGCAAGCGCTCGCTGGAAGTGCTGCGGGGTGTGGATGTGGAGATTGCGCGCGGCGATTTCCTGGCGCTGCGCGGCGCGTCGGGCGCGGGCAAAAGCACGCTGCTCCATCTCATCGGCGGCCTCGACACTCCGAACGCGGGAGAAATTATTTTTTGCGGACAGAAACTATCCGGCTTCTCCGAAACCAAGCTGACGAATTTTCGTAATCGCCGCGTGGGCTTCGTTTTTCAGTCATATCATCTGCTGCCGGAGTTGACCGCGCTGGAAAATGTCTGTTTGACCGCGCGCATTGCGCGGGTTCCCACTGATGTCGCTAGGCAACGCGCGACGGAATTGCTTGCCCGTGTCGGTCTCAAGGACCGTCTCGACCACAAGCCGTCCGAGCTTTCCGGCGGCGAGCAGCAGCGCGTCGCCATCGCCCGCGCGCTCGTCAACGAGCCGGTGCTGTTGCTGGCCGACGAGCCGACGGGCAATCTGGATTCGCGCACCGGCGGCGAAATCATGGAGCTGCTCCAGTCGCTGCGGACGGAGAAACAAACCACGCTCGTCATCGCCACGCACGACGCCCGGGTCGCCGCCCTCGCGCCGCGCGTGATCGAACTGGTGGACGGATTAATCCAAATTTAGAATTTCAAATTTCGAATATCGAATCGCAGTTGTCATGCAGCACGCATCATTCATTCGCAGCTCGTAATTTGTAATTCGCCATTTCCATGAGCCAAGATTACTGGGAACAACGTTACCAAACCAAGGATATGCCTTGGGAAAAAGGCGAACCGTCACCTGGCCTCGTGGATTTTCTGGCGGCGCATCCCGATTTGCCGCGCGGCGCGGTCTGCGTGCCCGGCTGCGGCACCGGCTACGACGTGCGCGAGTTCGCCCGGGCCGGCTTTGACGCCTTTGGTTTTGACGTCGCGCCCAGCGCAATTCCACTGGCCGAGGCGAAGACGAAAGCAGCCGGGCTTACGGCAAAATTTGTGCTGGCGGACTTTCTACATGACCAGCCGCCGCAGAAATTTGACTGGCTGTTTGAACACACGCTCTATTGTGCCATCCAACCCCATGAGCGTGAGGATTACGTCCGCGCCGTTTTGCGCTGGCTGAAGCCGGGCGGGAATTATCTCGCTGTGAATTACATCTTGTGCGGTCCGGACGGGCCGCCGTGGCCGACATCGCGCGGGAAGCTGGTGCAACGATTTTCGCCGCACTTTGAACTGGTGGCCGACTGGACGCCGCGCTCGTATCCGAACCGCGCCGGCCGGGAACGGATGTTCTGGTGGGTCTTTGCAGACGGCCACCGTGCGGATGGACAGCGTTGATTAAATCCGTTTACAGATTACTATTCTGCCATGATCGAAGATCGGGACTACATGCGACAGCCGGAGTATGACGAACCGCGCTGGAGGCCGCGCTTTCGTTTTCAATGGTCGTGGACGGTGGCGCTGCTTGTGGCTTACGCGGCGGTGTTCCTGGGGGAACTGGTCATTTGGAAATTTTTTCCAGAACAGGCTGACCTCAAGAACCCCAGTAGTATTTTCAGTCTTTTGGCCCTTAGCACGGAAGGCCTGGCGCATGGTTACGTCTGGCAGTTGGTGACGTATCAATTCATGCACGTCGGATTTATCCACATTTTTTTAAACAGCTGGGCGATTTACATGTTCGGACGGGAAGTGGAATCGGTTCTCGGCGGCCGGAAATTTCTCGTGCTGATGTTTTCCAGCGGCATCGTCGGCGGCGTTTTTCAAATCATCGTGTCACTGGTCTGGCCGCAATACTTCGGCGGCTCGGTGATGGGCGCTTCGGCATGCGGTTTCGGCCTGGTCGCCGCGTTCGCGGCGCTTTTCCCGGAACGTGAGCTGACGATGCTTATCCTGTTCGTCATTCCGGTGCATATGCGGGCGAAGACGCTGCTCATCGGGTCGGCGGTGCTGGCGCTGACGGGATTTGCCTTTCCGAATGTCATCATGCCCGGCGTGGCCCATGCCGCGCACCTCGGCGGCATGGTGATGGGCTGGTTTTACGTTCGCAAAATTTTGCAGGGCGACTGGTCGCGGCTGGCAGGCGCCTTCCGTCGGGCGGAAAAAGTTTCACCCCGCCGTCCGGTGCTGGAACCGCTGGAGAAAAATGACCCCGCCGGTTTTGTGGAAAGCGAAGTGGATCCCATCCTCGACAAGATTTCCGCGCACGGCCTTCAGAGCCTGACGCCGCGCGAACGTGAAATCCTCGAAACGGCGCGCAAGCACATCCGCCGTTCTTGAACCAAGGCCCCGACAACTCCGCCGCCCTGCGCCGGCGTGCCATGCAGATGCTGGTCCTTTGCACGACGCTGTGGGCCTTGAGTTTTCCCGTGATGAAGGCGCTGGCGCTCACGCAGCAGGAGCTTTTGCCGCAGTCTGGCAGTTGGTTTTTCACCTCGTTGAGCGTGACGTATCGGTTTGGCGTGGCGGGCGTGCTGCTGTTGCTGTTTGGTTTTCGGCAAATGCGGACTTTGCGCCGGCTGGAAGTGGAGCAGGGGATATGGCTCGCCGTTTTTGGCGGCGTGGGCATCTTGTTCCAGATGGACGGACTGGCCTACACTTCGGCGTCCACTTCGGCTTTTCTGACCCAGGGCTACTGCGTTTTCATTCCGGTCTGGCTGGCGCTGGTGAACCGGCAAAGACCGTCGCCAAAAATTCTTTTGTGCATTGCGCTTGTGGTGGCCGGTGTCGCGGTGCTGGCCAGGGTCAATGTCCACGTTCTCCATCTGGGTCGTGGCGAAATCGAGACGCTCATCGCCTCGCTGCTGTTCACCGGACAAATTCTGGGCCTCAACCATCCGCGTTACGCCGCGAACCGGCCGGTCTGCATCACCATCGTGATGTTGCTGGGCACGGCGCTCTTGAGCGCGCCGCTGGCCTGCGCCACCGCGCCGGCGGCGTCCGCCTGGCTGCGCGCCTACGCTTCACCGGCGGCTGGTGGATTCCTGGCGATCATCATTTTGTTCTGCACGCTGGCCGCGTTCATGGTGATGAACGTCTGGCAGCGCCACGTCACGGCGACCGAGGCCGGCTTGATTTACTGCGCGGAACCGGTTTTCGCGAGCCTGCTGGCGCTGTTCCTGCCGGGAATTTATTCAAGCTGGGCCGGCATCAACTATCCGAACGAGATGCTCACCGCACGGCTGCTTATCGGTGGTGGATTGATCACGGCGGCGAACGTGCTGCTGCAATCGCGCTGGCTGGAGGGAAAAGTCATGGATTGTGAATTATGAACCGTCGCATCGAACGGCGGTTCACAAGGCAACGATTTAACATTTCAACGAATTATTGATTTGTTTATTCTCATCCCATGATTACGCGTTATTCGCGCCCCGAGATGCGGGCGATTTGGACCGACGAAAACAAGCTCAAGACCTGGCTGCAGATTGAGCTGCTCGCCAGCGAGGCGCTGGTGAAGGAGAAAATTGTCCCCGCCAAAGATTTCGCCAAGATCAAGGCCGGCTGTGAAAAGTGGTTCGCCGACCTGCCCGGACTCGTCGCCCGCCAGCGCGAACTGGAAAAAGTTTTGAACCACGACGTCATCGGCTTCACCACCGCCGTGGCCGAGGTCATCAATGACGACGCCAGCCGCTGGTTTCATTTCGGCCTGACGAGCAGCGACGTGGGCGACACCTGTTACGCCGTGCAGATGACGCAGAGCGCGGACATCCTGATTGCCGACGTAAAAAAACTTCTGCCCGTGATCGCTCGCCGTGCGCAGGAACACAAGTTCACGCCATGTATCGGCCGCAGTCACGGCATCCACGGGGAACCGACGACTTTCGGTTTGAAAATGGCGCTCATGCACGATGAATTTGGCCGTGCTCTCGAACGGCTTGAACGCGTTCGCCGGGTGGTCGCCATCGGCAAACTGTCCGGCGCGGTGGGAACGAGCGCGCATCTTTCGCCGCGCGTCGAGGAATTTGTCTGCAAAAAGCTGGGGTTAAAACCTGCCCCCATCGCCACGCAGGTTATCCAGCGCGACATCCACGCGGAATTTCAACTGGCGATGGCGCTGGTCGGCGCCAGCATCGAGCGCTGGGCGGTGGAGTTCCGCCATTTGCAGCGCACGGAAGTTTTGGAGGCCGAAGAACCGTTCACGAAAGGCCAGAAAGGTTCGAGCGCCATGCCGCACAAACGCAATCCCATCACCTGGGAACGCCTCACCGGCCTCGCGCGCGTTTTGCGTGGCAACGCGATGGCGTCGCTGGAAAACGTCGCGCTCTGGCATGAGCGGGATATTTCGCATTCGTCCGTCGAGCGGATTATTTTTCCCGATTCCTGCACGCTGCTGGATTACATGTTCGGCCTGCTTACGCGGCTGATGGACGGCATCGTAGTCTATCCGGCAAACATGAAGAAAAACCTCGGCCTGTCGCTCGGCATGTGGAACAGCCAGACCGTCCTGCTCGCGCTCATCAAAAAAGGGCTGACCCGTGAAGCCGCCTACAAGCTTTGCCAGGACGCCGCGATGAAAACGTGGGAAGTCAAACACGCCGGCCGCGACGATGCGGACTTTGTGGAGCAGCTCAAATCCGATCCCGAAGTGGCGAAACATTTCAAACCGGGCGAACTTGAAAAACTCTGTTCGCTGGACTTCCATTTCAAGGAAGTGAACCGCCGGTTCAAGAAACTTGGGCTTTAATGTATGGACGACCGGTCGCTGAAAAAATAAGCTGCCGGCCATGCGACCGCTGGACATTCAACACATCGGCAACGAACTGGCCTTAAAATGGGATGATGGTGCGGAGGATTTCATCGCGCTGGACAAGCTGCGACGCGCCTGTCCCTGTGCCGGGTGCAAGGGAGAGGCGGACATTCTTGGCAACCTTTACAAAAACCCGGACCAGCCATTGGCGACGAAGGCATTTCAACTCGTCAAGCTTACCAGCGTCGGCGGTTATGCCATCCAGCCGGTCTGGGCGGACGGGCATAATACCGGAATTTATTCCTTCGAGTATCTGCGCCGGGTGGCGTCGGCAAAATAAAACGGCGTGTCTTGGGAGACACGCCGCTTTGAATTCAACAATTGTTTACTGTGAGCGAATTCGCACGGTGTGGAACTTCAATTCGCCAAAGAATTGGTGCACACAATGGTGCCGGGCGACGTCAGATTTGGGAATGATGCCAGGCCGTTGGGCGAGGCGGAGGCGTGATCGAAATAAACGCCGTAAACGGAGTTGGCCGGAGCGCCGGCTGGGATGGTTACGGACAAGGTGCCGAGCGTGACGGTTCCAGTCACACCATTCCCAGTCGCACCGTCACTGGTATTGTTTAGCCAAACAGCGGCATAGTTGCCGTTGCCAAGGGAGTCGGTGATATAAGGCGAACCCAATGTCGTGGCAATTTGGGCAAATTGCACTGGGGTGGTCAGTGCCGGGGCGCCGGCCACCGGCACAACGGAAAGGTTGAGCATGAGCAAACGAAGCGGATAGTTGCCGTAGATCGTGGCCGTGATGGGAACCTGCACCACCTGCCCCGCCGTGCCATTGGTGTTGCCAGCGGTAAAGACGACTTCCGGTGGAACCGAATTCGATGCGGGACCTGGAGTATGAGGCTGAACAATGTTGGCAGCCGCAAGTTTGGTGGCGACGTGCGCGGCGTGATTAGGGATGGCGGTGTCGGCGGCGCGCTGGCCATTGGTCCAAAAGCGTTCATACCAGAGCAGGCTGGAATCCAAGGAGCGGCGGAAGGTGACATAGACGTCACAGACATCCAGTACGCCGTCACCAAAGGCGATTTGGTTGATGTTGGTGTCATTGCCATCAAACAGCGTGCTCACGGCCGGGGCGATATTGTAAGGATAGCTTGTCTGCACGATGTTTGTAGTGGGCAACGCAGGCGGAGTAGCCTGATAGATATTGGTTATAACGTAGGGCACACTGACAAAATAAGTGGTTAAATAAATAGTGCTGGAGTAATCACCGACAAAGCCTGGCGTGCTGCTGACCTCAACTCCATTAGTATTATAAACAGTGGTGTAATTGGTCACCGCATTCACCAAATTGGTAAACAATGGATACACAGAGGCGTTGGTATAATAGCCGAACTGATTGGTGTAACCAAGGTTGCCGCAGGAATCCAGGGCGTCAAACAGGTCGGACTTGACTGGGGGTGCGGCAATGGGGTAGGCGGCAAAATCAAACACCCGGATGACATCGACGTTGACCAAATTCGAGGAGCCGAAATCACCGGCGTTAAACCAATTGGCGGGATAGACATCGCCGACAAGGTATTTAATCTGTCCGATGGTGACATTTTTTAGCGCGTTTATGGAGCCTGGGCCAAGCAGGTTCGTATCGGCTGGTGCATTAATAAACACAGGTATTCCATACGCATTGACACTCAAACCAGGATACGTAGTTGCGGAAGGACGGCCAATCTGAATCTGGTAGGCATCGCCCGGATTAGCGTTGGTGGGAATGCCAAAGCTGTATCCACCAATGACTGCTTGAGATGCGGTTGGGTAGGGTTCGTTTCCTCGCAAGATAGGGTATGTCAACAGATTCTGACTCAAGGTATCGTAAAGGTTGGTGCGGCCATAGACTTCGAGCCAGCCGACGCCGAGCAGATCTTCATTGTTGGTATCGGTAAACTCCAAGCCTTGATACCACGCCCCTTGATATGCAACCGCAGCGGGATCGTTAGCCGGCTGGCTGGTGCTAATGAACGAATAAGGTTCAATAGTATCATAGTAACCGTCATCAAACGGATCTGGCTTGCCCACTAAAGATATGAAATCTATTGTATTCGGATCGACAATATCGGCCGCAAGGTTGGTTAGGGTCAGTTCGAACTGCAGGCCATAAATGGGCGGGGCGTCGGGCAGAAGACTTATGCCGACCGGCAGCACAAAATATTGACCCGGGGAGGCAACAAACTGGCTTGAGCCAGGTCCAGAAGCAAAACCGAAGCAGATGGTATTGGGATTATATTGTGAAACCGTCAGTGTAACAGTCACGATTGAACTTGTCTGGTAATTGAAAGGAGATGACTTGACACCTCGAACGGTAAAAGTGGTGTTGCTTGTGATTGTGAAGTTTGGCTGTATTTCCCACGAATTTGTCGGATTTGGCCCCGCATAGAATGCATTTGCGTTGGTTAACGGATCCGAACCGTCAAACGTATAAATGATTCCTGAATTAGTTGTTGCGTCCGATAAAGTAAATTCGGCCGAGTTGGTAATCGGTGGAATAGTCGGAGGGTAAGTGATAAATTGGTATCTGGCTGAAACAATGGAGCTATTTGGGTTGCCATTGATATTGGTGCCAACGGCTCTGATGGTGGAGTCCGGGTAAAACTGGCTTATTGGTATAACATAAGCGCTGGCGTCAGCAACAGAAAGTCCATTGGTGTAACCGCCTACAATAAAATTAGGCCCGGGTGCAATGTAATTTGTTGGAGAGGGAGAGTTAGCTATGCTATATAGTGATACGGAGTCACTCTGGCCAACGATTGCAATTTGGCGGTCATTGTAGAAGACATCTTGAGCATCAGGGGTGAAGACAGAAACAAGCTGATTGTTTGCATTTAAAACATATTGAATATAGCCAATTTGAGGATTCATAATGGGTGCGTAAGGCGCCATGGCGCTAACTACAACTGAATTGGAACCTTCAATAGTTCCATTTAAGGCGGACACCTCATAAAAATATGTTAGTCCACCATAAACGTTGGTGTCGGTATAAGTTGTTGAGGTGACATTGGCAATAGTTGTAAACGATCCGTTTGTATCGGTGGTGCGTTTTACGTTATAACTGGTTGCATTATTTACCGACGACCAAGTCAGAATTATTTGTCCAATGTTGGTGGTGACGCTCAAGATTGTGGGTGCAGACAGGGGCGGCAAAGGCGGTGGGGGTAAACCGGTGCTGGTGGCCTCGCGCAGAATGTCGTAGTAAGTTTCACTGTCATAAACATTGCCGCTGGCGTCAATGGCCAGAGCGTAGGGCTGACGTGATTGGACGGTATCCAAGAATAGCACGGGATTCACGGTGCCATCGTTCCAGCCTTTGGTGGCAAGGTTTTTGGCGTTTTTCCAATAGTATGAGTTGACGCCAAAAAGCCGGGAGACGGATCCATTGGTGGTGTTCACCAGCTTGACTTGGTTGTTGTCGCAATCAGCCACCACCAAAATGCCATTCCCAGCTTGGACGATGCCTTCAGGATGATTGAAGGCGGATGGGTCCGTCAGGTCGTTACCCCCATGAAAGCTGGTCAAGTGATTTGCGTTACCATTGGTAGAGTTCATGAGCCAGATGCCATTGTTGCCGGCATCGGAAATGGCCAGATTACCGTTAGCAAGATAGGCAATGCCGGTCAACGAGGTGTGGGCGTTGGTAATGACGCCTACGACAGTGCTGACGCCCAGCGGGGTAACACGGATGACGGTATTGCCGTTGACGGTAATGTAGGCATTGTTAAAGGCGTCCAAAGTGATGGCGGCGGCCTTGGTCAATTTGACGGCGTTGGTGGCGATGGAAGGTATATAGAAATCATTAATAAGTAACGAACCGTTAAAAACCATCAAGCTACCGTCAGTGCCATTTTTGCCGTAGTTCAAGACATAAACATTGGTGGCGGAGTCCACGGCCACACCGATAGGGTGGTTGATGCCGCTCTTATTGTTATAAATATCGAAGGTAATGCTTGATGATTTGTTGCCCACATCATAAACATACCGGATGGCATTATTGTTGTAGTCGGCTACAAACATAGAAGTGCCGGATGGATCCAGTGCAATACCCGCCGGAAAGTTGAATTTTGCGCTGGTGGTTGTCACACCAATGGTAAGTGCAGTCGCTTTGCCAGCACCGGCTTTATTGTAAGTATTGGCGAGCGTGGTGACGGCGGCCTGCGAGAAGGCGTCCATGCCGGTCAGCATAAAAACAAACGCCAGCATCAAACCCAGCGGAATGGAGAAACAATGCTTCCAGTTCCGTAAAAACCGATCCAAAATTGTTGCATTCATAGGCTGTTTATTTCAACTTTTCTTGGACTACTTCGTGGTTGGGGTGATCGGATTGCTCCAATCGCCACCAGGCATCGGGCTGTCCCAGTCAGTTTTGGGATTCATCGGGTCTTTCATCAACACCGGTTTGCTTTTCAGGAAGTCGCCGCTATCAGTTGCACTTTGAAAGTCCGTGTCCTTGAGAATGGTCGGAGTGATGAAGATAAGGAGATTTTCCTTGTCTTCAGCCTTGTTTTCGCTGCGAAAGAAAAATCCCATTCCGGGAATGTCGCCGAGCAACGGAACCTTGGTATAGTTCGCCGTCGGATTGTCCTGAACCAGGCCGCCCAAAACCAAAGTGTTGGCATTGGGAATCAATACTTGGGTCGTGATGTTGCGGTCTTCGAACGTTGGCACACTGACCTCCGAAGAGCCACCGCTCGACCCGGTGTTAGGGATTGTTTCTGTGAAATTGCCGGCAAAACTTGAGACATCCGGTATTACCTTGAGCCAGATGTAATCGTTGGCTGAAATCCGCGGCGTGACCTGTAAAACGGTGCCGACGTTGCTGTAAGTGATGGACGAGCCGCCGGCCACATTGGCGGTGCCTGCGGTGATATTGATAATAGGATAACCTCTCACGACTTGGATTGTGGCCATCTGGTTGTCAAGGGTTACAACCCGGGGGGTGGACATTACCTGGGCATCAGCCGAGGTATTCAAAAAAGACAACACCGCGCTCAAGCCGCTGGCATTCAAAAAGCCGATGTCCGGAGTCGTGCCACTCTTGGTGTTCCAAGAAAAACCGCCGCCGCCAACCTCGTTCAGGACTTCCCCAACCGTGCTGGATGAACCGCCCGACACCGGATTACCTGAGCCATTGACTCCTGTGGAGGTGCCGGGGAATGAGGTGGTGAAAGTTCCTAAGGAATTACCGTTGCCAAAGGAGACTTGTTGATTTTGCAGGGTTCCGGACCAATCAACACCTTTTTGGGTCGAGGGAGTCGAACTGATTTGAATCAGACGGGTTTCGATCAAAACCTGACGGGTTGGCTTGTCAAGCTGATCAATGAGAGTTTCCACTGCCTGTTGTTCGGGATCCGTTCCCACGACAATCAACTCGCTGGTGCGCGGATCGGTCAGCACCCGGCTGCGCTTGTCCGTGAGGACGGATTGAGCGGCATCAACCAAGTTTGACACGCTGGCGTACTTCAACTGGATGACCTTGGTGTATAACGGCGGCGGTGCGGTGGGATCCTTTACTGTGATGCGATCAATGCCGGTTCGTTTGTCATCAATCAACTGGAGGCCATAGTTATCCAGCAACGCCAGCAGCGCGTTCTCTGCTGTGATGTTTTCCCAGCGGATGGAAAGGGTCGGTTCTACTTTGACCTGGCCGTTTGCGTCAGGCAGACCATAGCCGATTTTGGGATCCAGCATATAATTGATGCCAGCCAGCCGGGCCAGGTTTTCAATGGCCGTGGTGATCGGCACGTCGGAAAATTGTATGTGCGGGACGCCTACGGCGGCCGCATCGGTGCTGGCATCGGCGGCCGGCATGGCGGGGGCAGTAGTGACGGCGGGTGGCGCGGCGGCCGGCGTGCTGTTCACATCAGTTGACTGAACAGGTGAAGCGGAGTTGGTTTGCGCTTGAGCCGTCAGCAGGCAGGTGAGCCCGACGATCAGGATATAACAGGTTGTTTTCATGGCTTGATTGGATTGGTTGTTGTCATTCTACCCCTTGTTTGGATTATGTTCTTTTAGTTGGTTTTGGCAATGCAATTATTATGGTGATGCTAGGTTTATCCGATGAACCTGCCCGTTGATTTCCACCAGCACATAGTCAGGCTGGATGTCCAGACAACGGAGGTTCACCCGGCCGCTGGACGTCAACACATCGCCCTCGTCACCCACGCCAAAGGTGTGGTTGTTGATGATGGCCAGCAAATGCCCGGGCGTGCCGGAAATGCCCGGCACCTTCAAATCCGTAATTTCCACCGTGTGACTGGCCACGGCCGCCGCCTCAATCGTACGGGTGGATTCCGGATAAAACGGATCGCGCCCCTCTCTGGGATTGGTCGGCAGGATGAATACAGACTGGATCTGCCCCGGACCGGTTGAAGTCATGTCATCCGCTTGAGCCGCCGTTCCGGCCGCCATCGAAACGGCCAGGGTCAGCGGCAGAAATAGTGAGGATGATTTTTTCATGAGGATCAAGAATTGGGTTTCACCAGCGCCGCGATTTCCACCCGGAAAGAAAGCTTCTCGAGGGACGTGTCGGCACCGGTGTTGGGATCAATAGTTATATTGAGAACCCGCATATGGGGGAATTTGTTCTCGAGATCAGCCACAAATTTACCAATGTCATGGTAATAGCCGGTGCCGATGATTTGAAATTGAATTTGTTTGTAAGGAAAGTTGGGTATCAAATCCTCGTCGGATTGAACCGGCTGCCCCATCGTGCTGATGTCAATATGCCGGTTGACCTTGAATTGCCGAATGGTGTCGTAAGTCCAGGCAAAGACATCTCCCGAGGCAATATCTTCCTCGGCATTGTTCAGCAACACCGCGATTTCTGCCGCTGCGGTGGTGGTGGCGTCCGCCTGCTTGATGGTTCTTTTGATTTGTTGCAGCTTGGCCAGTTCCGTGTTGGTATCGGCGGCCAGCCTGGCATTTTGATCGTTCTGGGGGGCAATCAGGAAAAAGTAAACGATGCCAATCGCGGCCAGTGTGCCAACAATCACCATGATCAGTTTGTTGCGTTTGTCTGGAGGCAGGCGTTTCATCGGGATTTATCTAAAAAACGGCATTCCAAGGTGAATAAAACAAATGGTTTGCTGCCATAATTTGACTGCGGCGATGACAAATTAGACAGCTTCACGGCGTTGGTCGGGTCCAGATTGGATTTGAAATAGTCGAGCTTGGCCAGCGCCTCTTTATAATGGTTCATCTGATCCAGATTGGGGCTGGAATCCTTCCCATCCAAAGTCAGGGTTATCCTTTCAACGGAAGCAGGGGGGCTGCCCGGCAACACTCCAAAACTATTGGTTCTAGCGGGAACTCCGTCCCGGTAAACATACGACTGATCCAGTTTGATCCGGAGCAGTTGAATATTCGGCACATAAACCTGTTGCAACGCATTCAAAAGATTTCCCTGCAGAAAGCGGTTGGTGTTCAGTTCCTGCAACTCATCCAACCGGTGCTGGCTGTCTGAAATGCTTCGCAAATTTACCACAACCTGGGCGTATTCGTTGGTGTGGGAATCAATTTCAATGTCCACCTGCGATTTCTTTTCCTGAAGGAGCTTGTATTCCAGCCAGGTCGAACTGAACACAACCAGCGAAAGGGCCACCAGAAAAAAGCCGATATAAATCGAACGTTTAACCGGGTCACGCCGGCGTAAATCTTCTTCCGCCAGCGCTTCGCTCAATAAATTAATTCGAATGGGCATAGATATTTCTAGTAAGCCGCCAGCGCGGTGCCAATGGCCACCGTCAGTTGCGGTCCGACATGGTCAATCTCCACCGCCTGCTGTCCCGGCAGGGCCAGCTGCAAGAAACTTGTCGGGTTCCAGGTCTTGCAGTCAGCCAGAATCTCCGAGTGCAGCATTTTGATGATCATTTCCGAGCGCGTTGAACCGCCGCTCAAATAGACTTCGGTGACCGGACGGTCCTGCTGGTGTTCAAAGAAATCCAGCGAGGCCCGGATTTCCCGGCCCAGCAGCAAAACCTGTGCTTGCAGGGCGGATTCCACTTCGGGAGCCATGCCCACCTTGATGCCTTCAGCCTCGGCATAACTGATGTTCATCACCTCGGCCAGCCCGGCGGTGAGCTGGTTGCCGCCCATGTTCACCGTGCGAATGGTGGCCAGTTCGCCGCGATCCAGGACGCACACCGAAGTGTGTTTGAACCCGATGTCCACCAAGGCCACCGTCTCCCGGGCGTAAATTTCCGGCAACGATTTCTCAAAGGCGTTGATCGGCCCGATCAGTGAGGGCACCATGGCATCGGCCACCAGCCCGGCCATGCCGGCCGCCTGGATGAAATCTTTGGCCAACTGCTCCTTGGCGGCGGCCACCAGCACCTTGAATTTGGCGGCGGACAGGGGTTGCAACGGTTCGGGTTTTTTGGCATCCGCCGTTTGGGCGCGCGGGGGAATGATATAGCAGTCGAACGCATGGTTCGGCAAATCCTGCTGCAGATAGTTCTTGTGGTTCATCTTGAGGATGGAACGCATTTCATCCAGCGGTATCTGCGGCAACTCCACCTGCCGCACCACGGCGTCACCCAATCCGACCGCCGCTGTCACAAATTTGGTGCTGCTGCCCAGAGCTTCGGCCACGGCGTGCAGATGGTCGGCCAGCAGTTCCGGGGAAATTTTTTTGTCGAAAATGGGGGCGTCCAGCAGGGCATACCGCAGCAGCGCGAAGATTTCACCGCGCCGCTCCAGCAAGACCGCCTTGGTGGTCCGGCTGCCCAGATCCACCGAGATTATCTGGGAGCGCCGCTTCCTTGAGGCTCCATATATGAATGGCAGTGTGAAACCCATGTCTCTTTCTTATCGTTTTGTTGGTTATGATTGCAAGCCGTAAATTCTTACCGTTCTGAAAAGCAATTGGTGCGCCAATCCTTCTGATTAATTTATATGTCCTAAAATGCCCCGATTTCTTCCCAATTTCTTGCCCTTTGTCCTCAACCGATGGCTTTGTGCCCCGGCAGGTTCCATTTATTTTACACTACCAGGATGCCCATTGACTCCGATACCAGGCGCGCAGTGATGGCGTCATTGGCGGCAGGAGCGACGGATTCTGAAAATTCGTGTCAAAGCCCCATTGTCGCACAGGAGCATTGTATACCGAACCGCCCGGAGCTTGCCAAGGGTGGACGTTATATTGGCTCTGAAACAGCACGACAATAGAACCATTGTAGTAAATGGTGACGCCGCTCCAGTTTTCGAGCAGACGCAGAAAATTTTCCACCCCGCCGCTGTAACTGGTGCCATTGGATGGGACAATGCCCTCCAGACACGCAGCATTGATGGTGGTGGTCGAAGTGCCGCGCGAAGTCAAGCTGGTAGAAGAGTTGTATGCGTCGCTCCAACCGGCTGACAGAATGGTGACCGCATCACCCATGAGGGCCGCCGCGTAAGTATTGGTAACGTCTCCCAGCGTGGTCGAGAAGTTCACCCCGTCGGTCGTGGTGTTGAAACTGCCTTCGACATAAAGCGGAAACGGGGTCGCCACCGTGAATCCGGGGGGGGGCAATCGTGAACCGTTTATGACGCGAACGGCAGGGGTCTGGCTGCTGCTGTTGGAAATGCTGTTGTAAACATAGACGCCATCTATGCCATGGCCCTTGGCGTAACTGCCCGTCAAATTATTGTTTTGATACGTCAAACCGCCAATGCTGTTGGTCAGCCAGGTTCTAAATTTGCCCACGTCAATCTGCACGGCTTTCATTTGCTGCGATTCGCGGTAGTCGTAAAAGGTGACATTCGTGGTGAACGAGTAATAGGTGTTGGTGGCGTAATACGTGTAGTAAACATGAGTCACTGGGTTGGTTGACGAATATCCAGTAATAGTAATATTGGTAATATCCATGGGCACCAAGGTTTGAGGATTGGCGTTGTTTAGATTCTGGTAATACACCAAAAGATTCGTCCCATAATAGTCATTGGTGATGATGATGTCGGCCTCGTTATAGGGGTATTGCTGGCCATTGGTCGAGTTGGCCACCGTTCCAGCCGGCGGGATGCCCAGAATGCCAATGACGGCGACCGAACTGTTATTGGTGCCAATGGGCAGAGCCAGGGACAGGGCATGGCTCAACGGATTGTTGTCGGTATCGGTGAAAGTGACGTTGCCACTGCGGCCGACGTTCTGCGGATCCAGCGGGCTGGGGGTGGTATAAACGTTTGTCGCGGCCGCTTCGACATTGGTTGAAAAAATTAATCCGGAACCGCTGCCTGTGGCATAAATATTACCATTGGAATGGACGCGACCATTGATGGTCATGGCGGCACCGGGATTGATCTCCAGATCCATGTTGTAAAAGATGGCAAACTGGAAAATCGGGATGATTCCAAACCAGACGTTTTGATAAATGGTCGCTGAAATGTTTTCGCCAGAATTGATGGGGGTGGCTTGGGAGGCAATTTCGACGGGTTGCCCGATTCCGTTTAAGCCGGCATACTGGGCTGGCAGAGTTGTCCAGGCGCTCAGGCCGATGCTGACCGAAGTTGTGTTTGGATTCCCGTTGGTGTCGCTGAATTGAAATCCTACCGGCCAGTTGGATTGTGAAGGAAGATTGGTGGAATCTGTGTAGACACTGACCGGATTGAGCCCCTGGTTGAAATAATCGCGGACCATGTAGGCCAGCACCGATTCAGTGGCAGATTCCGCCGCCGCCTGGCTTTGAGTAAATAAATTATTCCGCTTGGTGATATGGGCGTTGGTGGAAACCCAATTCATCATGCTGGCATAGGCAATCAAGGCCACCGCCAGGAAGCACATCGTGACGATCAGCGCATAGCCGCCACTGGGTCGGGGTGAAATGGTTTTGGGCAGTTGCATAGGATGTTCAAGGATTGGTAACGGCTCGCCGTTCGACCCGGGTGCGCAACCGGTAAAAATCGTAGGCATTGGCCCCGCTACCGCCGACATAGCCGATGGGGTATTCCCACTGGTAATAATCCATCGTCAAGTCAACAACGGGGTCGTTTTGATAGCTGGTCAAAATATTGGTTCCCGTATAATCTTCGGCTTGAAAACATAAGTAGTTGGTTATGTAATTGGCCTCCACCGAAAACGCGCCAGTCCCAAAGTTCGTCATGCTTAAGTTGGTGTTGGCGACGTCCATGTAGAATACAATGGTGTTCGACGCTGGCGTATTGGTTGATGCGTAAATCTGAACGGCATTTCCGACTTGCGGCAGGCCATTGGCAATCTGCGTAAAGGTTCCGTTGGTATACATTCCAATGTAGAATTTATTGCAGGAATGGATGCAGTCGCGGAAGTCGTTGAGCGTTTCTCGCCCGCTGGTAGTGGCCGAGATTTTGGTGGCCGCCAAAGTATAAACCCGCAGGCCGAAAATTTGCACCGCGACCATGGCTGCCCCCATCAGCACGATAAAAATGAAGGATGCAACCATCATCTCCAGCAGCGTAAAACCACTGCGGGAAAGCTGGCCGGTGCTGCCAGATTTTGTCGGGAAGGTTTTCATTGATCCATGGTGCGGACTAAAATCACCGTATTTGATTGCACTTGACCGGTAAACGGAAACGTCCATTTGCAATCACATCGAATCTGACGGATGTATACAGATGGATTGGATGAAACATTTGAAATGGACACATAGTTCGTTACCCAAAAAGGAAAGTTGGTATCGGTGGGGCTGCCTTGAATGGGGATATCCATGATGTCTGGTGGCATCGTATAATTAGTTACTGGCGATGCTGGCAATAAATCTTTCACCGGTGAACTGCGTGGTTCCCATTGCGCCGACCGCGCCAGTTCCACGCCTTCCGAGGCATAGGATTGCGCCGCATAGGACATGGAAGTCCATTCCGCCATCCGGTTCGCCTGAACATAGCCGTAAATCAAACCGGAAAAAACTATCATCAATACGGCGAAGGCCACGAGAACTTCCCCCAATGCGAACCCGGCATTGTGTCTCTGGCGAAAATGTTTTGTGCGCGACAGCATACGTTCTAGAACCGGTCGTTTCCATTCAATAACCAGCATTCCACATACCAATTCCTTTAGACAACCACCTCGCAATAACTACGCCACAATCCCATATTTTAGAACTATGTCAACGCCGCTCAATCAGTCCATTAGCATGGCGACTGTCCGACCCTAAACCATTCTGTCCCGAAACTGAACACGCGCTTATTGCAGCTCCCGCGCCCGCTGCCGGGCCAAGTCCAAAAATGCCTCCAGTAACGGCGTGGTTTTCCCGCGCCACATTGCGCCAATCAAAGCCGGTGAAAAATCCTTCAAGGGCAGCGCGCGCACGTTCGCCGGCAGGAGACGTTTCGGCACCGCCACGCCCAGCCCGATGCCGAGGCCGTTCGCCACATAGGTTTCAATCAAATCCATTGAGCTGGCTTCCACGGTCGGAAACCATTCGACACCCAATTCAGTCAGATGTGCCAGGAAATGCCGCGTGACCACCTCGGTCACCGGCAGGCAGATGAGCGATTCGGAAATTTTGTCACGCTGCCACAGCTCCTCCGTAGACTTGAGCGGGCTGTTTTTTTCCACCAGCAAGACCAGCGGCAGCTCCAGCAGCACCTGCGAGTGGAACCCGGTCGTCGGCTTGCGTTCCACCAGCGTGATGACCAGGTCAATTTCATCCTGCGCCAGCAGCTCTTCCAGTTGCGCGGGAAAACCTTCGCGCAAGGAGACCTTCAATCCCGGAAATTTTTTATGCACGCCCTGCAACAACTTCGGCAGATGATCCCGCAGCACAATGGTCGAGGCACCGATGCGAAAATGCCGCGCCTGTCCGCCCTGAAATTCCTCCGCGAGCTTGCCGAGGTTGGAAAAAAACGGTGCGCAGAAGGCGTAAAGTTTTTCGCCCGCCGGCGTCAACGCGAACGGCCGCCGCTGAAACAGCGTTACTCCCAAAAATTCCTCCAGCTGCGCCACCTGTGCGCTCACCGCCGGCTGCTGGATGCCGTAGGGGATGTTGCGCACCGCCGGCATGATGCCGCCGTGCTTGGCGACGTAATAAAACAGTTCGAGGTGATGGATATTCATTGAGCCAGACGATGTTGGCGCAAGTTTTATCAATTAACGCGGTGTCGGCAAGCCGTGATATTCTCAACCGCATAATAAAATGAAATTGCAAATCATTTTGGCAGCGGTGGGCGTCTGCGGAGCCTTCGGTTTTAAGAATCTGCCGGCGCAGGAAACCAATACGATGCCGGGGCGTGTGGGCATTTATGATTCGCGAGCGGTGTCTTACGCTTGGTTTTGCAGCGCCGAACACCAGCGCCAGCTCAAGGCATTGACTGAACAGGCCCGCGCCGCCCAAGCTGCCGGCGAAACCAACCGTTTTCAAACGCTCGCGGCGGATCTCCGGCGACAGCAGGATCAGATTCATCGCGAGGGTTTCAGCACTGCGCCGCCGGACGAGGCGCTGGCGGAAATCAAGTCCCGGATTCCTGAAATTGAAAAGCAGGCCGGTGTCGCCGCGCTCATTTCCAAGTGGGATGACGCGGCGTTGAAGAAATATTCCGGCACCGCATCGGTGGATGTAACCGACCTGCTGGTCCGCGAATTCATCCAGCCCACGGAGAAACAGTCGGAGACAATTTCAGCGCTTGAAAAGAGCAAGCCGCTGCCGCTCGACCAATGCGATGCACTCATTCGCCAGGGCAAAATGTGATTGGAAACTCAAATGCAATCCAATCCCAATCTCATCCTCGCTTGGCTCTGGATTCTGCTCGGCTTCGTTTCCGGCATGGTGCTGGGAATGTTTTTTCACGGCGAAAAATGGCTCGGCGGCTACGCGAGCCTGAAGCGCCGGATGTATCGGCTCGGCCACATTTCTTTCTTCGGCCTCGGCGTGGTTAATTTGCTGTTTGCCTTGACCGTGCAAAATTTCCCGCCGGCCGGTTCGCTGGTTCATGTCGCGTCGCTGGCCTTCATCATCGGCGCAATCGCGATGCCGGTCTGCTGCGTGGTGATGGCGCATTTTCCGAAAGCGCACCTGATTTTCGCCGTGCCGGTTGTCAGCCTGATTGCGGGCGGGGTGCTGACACTGGCGCTGATCGTGGAGGAACCGAAAGCCCCCGGCACGGCGAATACGCAGCCCCTGACTTTCAGCCTGCAAATTTCAGCCTCCAGCTCAAAATGAAACGCATCGGCTTCATCGCCATGAGCGGCGTCCGCGCCCACAACGCGGAACTCACCCAGCTCGGCCTCACGCTGCCCGGCTTTGTGGACCGCAACAAAATCATCGCCTCGCTGCCGAGCCTCGGCCTGCTCACGCTCGCGGGTTTGACTCCGGATAATTTTGAAATCAGCTATCACGAGATCGCCGACCTGAAAACATTGCCGGAGCTGCCGACGGATTTTGATCTCGTCGTCCTCAGCACGTTCACCGCCCAATTTTACGAGGCGTGCGACGTGGCGGATCATTATCGCGCCAAGAATATCCCCGTTGCCATGGGCGGCATCACCGTTTCGTCGCTGCGCGAGCAGGCAAAGGAGCATTGCACCAGCGTGGTGATTGGCGAGGGCGAATTGCTCTGGCCGGAACTGCTCGCCGACTTCGAGCGCGGTGCGCTGAAATCGTTTTACGCCACCAACCGCGAATTTGCTCTGGCTGACGCGCCCATGCCGCGTTTCGATTTGCTGGATCCGGAGAAATACAACCGCCTCACCGTCCAGACCAGCCGGGGCTGTCCGCACAAATGCGACTTTTGCGCGAGCTCCATTTTGCTCACGCCGCGTTACAAGGTGAAGCCGGTGGAAAAAGTCATCGCCGAAATCCGTGAAATCAAAAAGATCTGGACCAAGCCGTTCATTGAGTTTGCGGACGACAACAGTTTTGTCCACCGTGAGCATTACAAAAAGCTGCTGCGCGAGCTGGCCAATGAAAAAGTCCGTTGGTTCACCGAGGCCGACGTGCGCGTGGCGGAGGATGACGAGCTGCTGGCGCTCATCCGCGATTCCGGCTGCCAGCAGATTCTCATCGGCCTCGAAAGCCCGCGCCGCACGAGCCTTTACGGCGTCGAGCTAAAAAACAACTGGAAGCTGCACCAGCAGGATTTTTACCAGGAAGCCATCGCGAAGATTCAATCCTACGGCATCACCGTGAACGGCTGTTTCATCCTCGGTCTCGACGGCGACACGCGCGATGTGTTTGCCGACGTGTTGAAATTTGTCCGCGATTCCGCGCTTTACGAGGTGCAGGTGACTTTCATGACCGCGTTTCCCGGCACGCCGCTTTACGCGCGGCTGAAAAACGAGGGCCGCCTCCTGCGCGACCGCGCTTGGGAGCTGTGCACACTGTTCGACATCAATTTTCAGCCGAAGAACATGAGCATCGCCGATCTGCAATCCGGCTTTCTCGGCCTGGTGAAACAGCTTTACTCCGCTGAGGAAACCAAGACGCGCCGCCGAAATTTCAAGCGCCGGTTAAAAACCTCGCCGCATTTTGGCCGGAAGGCCAAGAGCGATGAACAGTTGCTGGCGGCCTGATGGCTTCGGAAATTTGATGAAACCAGTTCAAGTCAAACTGACCGGCTGGCCGGTGCGCGTGGATTCGTAGATGGCGGTGATGATCTTCAGATCGCGCAAACCCTCCTCGCCCGGCACGCGGGTCGGGCGGTTCGCCAGAATACATTGCGCAAAATCATCCATTTCGGCGGCGAACTGGTCAATGTCCGGCATCTGGATTTCCTGGCCGTCGCTGCGCGTGCCTTGAATCTCATGATAATCATAAGCCGGATCCAAACCAAACGAGCCCTGTTCGGCGACGACATTGAAGCGGTCAATGCCGCCGAATCCGTAAGTGGTGCTGCCGGTGGCGTGGATGCCACTGGTAAACTTCATCTGCCATACTAGCGATTCTTCCACGTCGTGGAATTTTTCCTTGTCCGTCTTCGTGGCGTTGGCCGAGACGGAAACCGGTTCCTCGCCGGACAGGCAGCGCATCGCCTGCAAGGCATAGATGCCCACGTCCATCATCGGTCCGCCGCCGGCCAGCGCACGGTTCAACCGCCACTGCGTCGGGTCGCCAATTTCAAAACCGAAGCCGGCCTCGATGGATTTCAGGCGGCCAAAAACTTTCTCCCGCGCCAGCCGGACGCATTCGAGGTTGTTCGGCTCAAAATGCAGCCGGTAGCCGATGGCCAGTTGTTTGCCGGCGGCCTTGCAGGCGTCAATCATCTGCTGGCATTTCGCCACGGAAACTTCCATCGGCTTTTCGCTCAGGACGTGCTTGCCCGCCTTTGCCGCCGCGATGGTGTGGGGCGCGTGCAGCGCGTTCGGGGTGACGACATAGACCACGTCAATGTCCGGGTTGTCCGCCAGCCGCGCCATCGTGTCATAGCTGTAAACGCTGCGATCCGGCAAATTGTATCTGGCCTGCCAGCGTTTCGCCTTGTCGGGCGAGCCGGTGATGATGCCGGCCAGCCGGCAGAATTTGGTCCGCTGCAACGCCGGCGCGAGCTGATACGTGCTCAACGAGCCGAGACCGCACAGGGCAAAACCAATTTTACGTTGCGGCTCGGCGGCGAAAGTTGCGGCGGCAAACGGCAGGCCGGCCGTCGCAAGTGTTGCGGTTTTAAGGAAGTCGCGGCGGGAAAAGGACAGGGGTTTCATGCCCACAAACTACCGCCGTCGTGGCGGGTGACAATAAAAACTTGTTTATGGTTCACGCGCTGCCCGGTTTCACGCCGCGCGGGCTTGCATCGCCGAAAACAATGCCGGTTAAAGTTTTTCAATTCCCACTTTGGGTCACGATTGGTTAGCTTGGGTGCGTGACCGGCCCCAACCCACCATCTGAAACGAGCCATCCGCAATCTGCCACGCGCGGATTCTGGGCGCTCATCGTCACGCAGTTTCAAGGCGCATTCGGCGACAACGCGCTCAAGTGGCTCGCCATTTTTCTCGTCACGCAACAGAACCTGCCGGACGCCCAGCGCGACCGGCTCGTCACCGTCGTGGGCTCATTGTTTGCCATTCCGTTTATTTTGTTTTCCATGACCGGCGGATTTCTCGCCGACCGTTTCAGCAAGCGCCATGTGATCCTTGGGGTCAAAGTATTTGAAATTTTCGTGATGCTGCTGGCGCTGGTCAGCCTCGCCAGCCGGCAGCTTTACCTGACCATTTTCTGCGTGTTCCTCATGGGCATCCACAGCGCGATATTCGGGCCGTCCAAATATGGGCTGCTGCCGGAATTATTGCCGGAAAGAAAATTGTCGTGGGGCAACGGCATTTTGGAATTCGGCACGTTCATCGCCATCATCGGCGGCACCGTCGCCGGCGGTCTCTTCTGCAAAACATTTTCCGCGCAGCCGGCGTGGACGGGTGTTATTTTAATTGTCCTCGCCTTCGTCGGCCTGACCACGGGACAGTTCATTACCAGAGTTCCCGCCGCCGACCCGCAGAAAAAATTCCGCGCCAATTTCGTCGCGGAATTGTGGACGCAAATCAGGATCATCCGCCGCGACCGGCCGCTGTGGCTGGCGCTGATTGGCAACACCTACTTTTTTTTCATCGCCGCGCTCATCCAGTTCGTCATCGTCATCTATGCCAAGGACGTGCTGGGCATCAGCGATCCGGTGCAGACCAGTTATTTGCAGGCGGCCACCGCCATCGGCATCGGGACGGGCTGTTTGCTGGCTGGATTTGTTTCCGCCGGCAAAATTGAGACCGGCCTGATTCCATTCGGTGCCACCGGCCTGACTATTTGCGCCGTGCTGCTGGGACGGACGGGTTTGTCCTTTACCACCGTGGCGGTCAATCTTTCCGCGCTGGGCTTTTTCGGCGGCTTTTACATCGTGCCCATTTCTGCGCTGCTGCAACACCGGCCGGCGCGTGAACAAAAAGGCGGCGTGCTCGCGGCGGCCAATCTGATCTCCTTCATCGGCATCGCGCTGGCGTCCGTGGTTTTCGGCCTGCTCACGACCGTCCTGAAACTGTCGTCGCCGCAAATTTTCCTCGTCATCGCTGGCCTGACGCTCGCCGCGACGATTTATCTGCTCATCCTGATGCCCGATTCGTTGCTGCGCTTCCTCCTTTGGTGTGCGACGCATTCCATCTTTCGCATCCGCATTGTCGGGCGCGACCACATCCCGGAAAAAGGCGGCGCGCTCTTTGTCTGCAACCACGTTTCCTACGCCGATGCGCTGCTGCTTATCGCCTCGACCGACCGGCGCATCCGTTTTCTGATGTTCAAGGACATCTACGAAAAGTCCTGGGTGAAGCCGTTTGCGAAAATGCTCGGAACCATTCCGGTCTCGTCCGAACTGCGTCCGCGCGAACTGCTCCTGGCGCTGCAAACCGCCAGCGACGCCATCCGCAATGGCGAAGTCGTCTGCATTTTTGCCGAGGGCCAGATCACGCGCATCGGGCAGCTGCTGCCGTTCCGGCGCGGCGTTGAGCACATCATGAAAAATCTGGACGCGCCCATCGTGCCCGTCGCGCTCGATGGCGTGCTGGGCGGCCCGATGAGTTTCCGCCGCGGCAAGTTTGTGCATCTCATCACCTCGCGTTGCCCGCATCCGGTCACCGTGAGTTTTGGTGCGCCGCTGCCGCCGGACACCACGCCGTTTGCGGTGCGCGAGGCCGTGCAGGAATTGCAGGTCAACGCGTGGCAGTTGCGCCGTGCGCGGATGCAGCCGCTCCACCGCAATTTAATCCGCATGGCCCGCGAGCATCCGCACCGGTTCGCTTTCGCCGACGCCACCAGCGGTAGAATCAACTTCGGTGCCGCGCTGGTGAAAACCATTTTTCTCGCCCGCCGGCTGGGAAAAATCTGGCGCGACCAGAAGATGGTGGGCATCTATCTGCCGCCGAGCGTGCCGGGCGCGCTGGTGAATTACGCCGCGTTCCTCCACGGCAAGGTGCCGGTGAATTTGAATTACACGCTGACCGAAACCACGCTCGCCGCCTGCGTGAAGCAGTGTGAAATCAAGACCATCATCAGCACGCGAAAATTTCTGGAGAAGGTCAAGCTCACGCCGCCCGGCGAAATCATTTTTCTCGAAGATCTCGCCGCCAAACCGTCGCTGCTGGAAAAAATCACCGCGTTCCTGCTCGCGAAAGTGGCCCCGGTGTTTTTGCTGGAACGGATGTTTGGCTCGGCGCACATCGGCATGGACGACCTCGCCACGATCATTTTTTCCAGCGGCAGCACGGGCGAACCCAAGGGCGTCATGCTCTCGCAATTCAACCTGCTCGCGAACATCGAGCAATGCGGCGAAGTCGTCCTGCTCGACGAATCCCAGCGGCTGCTCGGCATCCTGCCGTTCTTTCATTCGTTTGGATTCACCGTCACGCTCTGCCTGCCGTTTGTGCTCGGCACCGGCGTCGTGTTTTACCCGAATCCGCTCGATGCCAAGGGCGTGGGCGCGATCGTGCGCGAATATCAGGTCACCGTGCTGCTCGCCACCGCGACCTTCCTGCAAATCTATCTGCGCGGCGTCGCGCCGGAGGATTTTGGCAGCCTGACCCTCATTGTGACCGGCGCGGAAAAACTGCCCGAAGCGCTCGCCGCCGCCTTCGAGGAACGTTTTGGCATCCGGCCGTTCGAGGGCTACGGCTGCACCGAATGTTCCCCCGCCGTGGCCGTGAACACCTGGGATTACCGCGCCGCCGGCTTTTATCAGGTCGGCGGCAAGCACGGCAAAATCGGCCAGCCGGTGCCCGGCATGTGCGTGCGCATCACCGACGCCGAAAATCCGTGGAGCGGAAAAATCCTGCCGCCCGGCGAATCCGGCATGCTGCTCATGCGCGGGCCAAATATCATGCTCGGCTACCTCAACCAGCCGGAGAAAACGGCGGACGTCCTCCGCGACGGCTGGTATTGCACCGGCGATGTCGCGAAGCTGGACGAGGACGGCTTTTTGCAAATCACCGGCCGTTTAAGCCGCTTCAGCAAGATCGGCGGCGAGATGGTGCCGCACCTCAAGATCGAGGAAAAATTGGCGGAACTGGCGGGCGCCAGCGAACTCACCTTCGTGGTCGTCGGCGTGCCGGACGAAAAAAAGGGCGAACGCCTCATTGTCCTGCACCGGCTGCCGGCGGCGGAACTGGCCGGCGTGCTGGAAAAATTCGCCGCGTGCGAACTGCCGAATTTGTGGAAGCCCAAGGCCGACGCCTTTTACCACGTGGAAGACTTTCCCAGGCTCGGCATTGGCAAACTCGATTTGCGCGGCGTGAAGGAAACGGCGGCGCGGCTCGCGGGCAGCAAAGAAATTTGAGCGGGGAAGGGGGAATCGGTTTTGCAGTCTATTCTTATTTCGACTGCGCCTTTCTAAACGTAATGCCTACCACAGATTTTCACGGATGAAACACAGATGGAAAAATGCGCCGGTCTGCGCCGGGCAATTCCCATTTGTGTTTCATCTGTGCCCATCTGTGGCCAGACAGATCAAGTTCAGAGCGGGATGAATTCGTGCCGGATTTCCCCGCCGTCCAGGTGCAGGATGGCCACGCTGCGCGCCGCGCCGAACTTGGGCTTGCCCGCGTAGCCGGGATTGAAAAAGAAAATGCCGTTCACCATTTCGGCAAATGGCTTGTGCGTGTGGCCGAAGATCACCGCGTCCGGCCGGTATTTTGTGATTTGCGGCGCCAGGGTGTCCGACAGCGCCCGGGGATTGACGATGTGATGGATGAGGAATTTTTTCTGCGCCAGGGTCGGCACCTCGGTTTCCTTGAACGGCAGGCCGAGATCCACATTGCCACGGACAATGGTGACCGGCGCGATGAATTTCAATTCCAGTTCGATCATCACGTCGCCGATGTCCCCGGCGTGCAGGATGTGGTCTACGCCGGCAAAAAGCCTTTCCACGCGCGGGTCGAGCCAGCCATGCGTGTCGGAAATGACGCCTATTTTCATGAAAAATGAGTCATGGGGCGCGTGGGGCGGGGGGCGTGACACTGTTCTGCGGACGAGCGATATTCATTTTAGATTTCTTGCCTCGCGCCTCGCGCCTCACGCGTTGGCTTCCTCCGGTTCGGAGTCGGTTTTGTCCTCGGCTTCCGGCGCGCGCGCACCGGCGGTCTTGTCGGCGGGCGATTCGGCGGTGAGTTTTTCGGCGGCGGCAAAGAGCGCGGTGAAGAGGCCGCCGCTCAGGAGCGTGTTGCGGAAAAATTCCCAGGTGGAGGGATAGCCGGCGTGGCCTTTGGTGAGCGCGATGATCCAGCCGGCGAGGGTTTTTGTATATTCAGCGTTTCCAAACGGATTGAAGAACCACGACGCGGTGTTGGTGATGAAATAAAATAAAATCGCGCCCAGCAGGCCGCCGCCGAGCAGGCCGGCGAACGACGACGACGGCTTGAACCGGCGTCCGAGAAAAATCAGCACGGCGTAGGCGGCGTAGTTGAAAAAGAGGTTTTCCAAATCCGCCGCGTCCCAGACTTTTACGCCGTGGCTGGCGTAATAACAGTTCAACCCGATGTCCGTGGCGAGCATCACACCGAGCGGCAGCCACCACGCGAGCGCGCCGCGAAAATAAACGCCGGCGCAAAAGGCAAAGGCATACGCCACGCTGAAATTCGACGGCAGCAAGCCGGGAATCCGCGACAACGCGAACGTCGCCACGAAGATGGCCGGGAGCAGGAGTTTGCCTTTCATTGCGGATGATTTTAGCGGAACGGGAACGTTGTTTCAAATTCGGAAATCAATTTCCCGACGGAAAAGTTTACACGCACAAAATCGTCAGCTTCTTCGGCCCGTGCGCGCCGAGGACAAGGATGCGCTCGATGTCGCCGGTGCGGCTGGGGCCGGTGATGAACGAAATCATGCTCGGATAATCCGGCGAGTATTTCTGCTGCAAGAATGCGAACGCGGCGGGCAGATCCGCGACAAGTTGTTCGCGCCGCGCAATCACGACGTGATGCGGCGGCAACACGGACAACGCGCGTCCGCCGGCGCTGCGGTTCGTCACCACCACGCCGCCGGTCTGCGCGATGAGCACGTCGCATTCGGTGATGCCGGCGTCACACTGCTCCATTTCCTGAACGGCATAGCCTCGGTCGGTGAGCGTCACCGGCAGGCCAAGGGCCTTGCACGCGAAGTCGGTCTGCTCGCCGCCGTGGCTGGCGACGCGCGACCATTTCTCCGCATCGCGCAATTTGAGGAGCGCAGCTTTCAATTCATCTCGACTGGCGAGCAATTGAAAATCCGCCTTCAAGTCGGCGGCGTTTTTGGCAAACATGGCAAACTGTTCTTCCACGCTTACGCCGACGGACGGCAGCCATTCGCGGGCGTGACTCGTGGGCGTTTCAGCCGACGCATGAGCTGCCGTGTCGCCATGCGAGCCGGGCAGCGGAGCCGATACTTTCAGCGCCTCCCGGATGCGGCCAAGGATTTTTTCCCGCTCACTCATTTCCGGTTTCTCCACCAATCTTTGAATGATTCTCGCGGCTGCGGCGGCAGGTCGCGGGTTTTCGTCCATGCCTTCGCTGGATCGAGCGCGGAGCCTTTCACAGCTTTCTGGAGCGGCTGCGTGAGCCAGCCGATTTTCTTGGCCAGCGACCAGAAAATGGGTTCGTTCACCACGATGCCGAAGATTTGATAAGCGAGCCGCTCGAAGAAAGCGGGTTCCGCAGCGGAAGCGTTGCGCCGGTTTTGCAGCAGGTGATGGTGCAGATCAATTTTCACCGGACACGCCTCGGTGCACGCGCCGCAAAGCGACGAGGCGTTGGAAAGATGTTTCCATTCCTGCAACCCGCGCAGGTGCGGCGTGATGACCGCGCCGATCGGCCCGCTGTATGTCGTGCCGTAAGTGTGGCCGCCGACGTTGCGGAAAATCGGGCAGACGTTCAGGCACGCACCGCAGCGGATGCAATGAAGTGCGTCGCGCTGCTCGGCGTCGGCGAGGAGTTCCGTGCGGCGGTTGTCGAGCAGGACGACGTGCCATTCCTCCGGGCCGTCGCACTCGCCGGGCTGGCGCGGGCCGGAATACATCGTGTTGTAGCAAGTCATCGGCTGGCCGGCACCGGCGGTGGCGAGCATCGGCAGAAAGAGCGCGAGGTCGGCGAAGCGCGGCAACACTTTTTCGATGCCGAGCAAGGTGATCATCGTCTTCGGCAAAGCGGCGGTGAGGCGCGCGTTACCCTCGTTTTCGGTGATTGAAATCATGCCGGTCTCGGCGATGGCGAAATTCGCGCCGGTGAAACCAACATCGGCCGTGATGTATTTCTGGCGCATCACGCGGCGCGCGACCATGGTCAATTCTTCCGGCGAATCCGACGGCGCGTCGCCAAGTTCTTTCTGAAACAGATCCTTGATCTCGCCACGCGTCAGGTGCATCGAGGGAAAGACAATGTGATACGGCGGCTCGTGCCGAAGCTGGACGATGAATTCGCCGAGGTCCGATTCGACGACGGTGAAACCTTCTTTTTCCAGCGCGCGGTTCAAATGGATTTCCTCCGAAGTCATCGCCTTGGACTTGATGATGGAGCGCGCCTTTTTGTCGCGGAGAATTTGCGCGATGATTTCTCGCGCCTGCACGCCGTTGCTCGCCCAATGAACTTTCGTGCCGCGCGCTTCGAGTTTGGCGACGAGCGCTTCGAGATGCGTGTCAAGATGGTTGATGGCTTCCCATTTCGTTTCGGCGGCGGCCTGCCGCGCGGATTCCCAGCTTTGGAATGCTGCTTTGCGTTTGTCGCGCACGACTTCATAGCTGCGCAGCGCCGTGCGGATGACCTGCCGGTGCCGCAGGTCGCGGGTCTTCTCGCTGGCGAGCGTTTTGAATTGGGAGACGAAGCTCATTGCTGGTTCAGCACCTCGGCGAGATGGATGGTTTTAAGTTTGCTGCCCTGGCGCGACAACAAACCTTGGATGTGCATCAGGCAACTTGAGTCGTTCGAGACAATGTAGTCCGCACCGGTTTCGGCGGCGGCGGCGCATTTCACCTCGCCCATCGCCGTGGAAATCATCGGGAATTTCGCGGAAAAAGTTCCGCCGAAGCCGCAGCAGGATTCCTCCTTCATCTCGACAAATTTCAGCCCGTTGACTTTGCCAAGCAACGCGCGCGGTGCGGTCTTGATGCCGAGTTCGCGCAGGCCGTGGCAGCCGTCGTGGAACGTAACTTTATGCCGAAATTTTGCACCGAGATCAGTCACGCCAAGCTTGCTGACGAGAAAATCGGAAAATTCCCAGGTTCGCGCGGCCACTTGTTTGGCGAGTTTGGCGTGTGGCTTATCTTTGAAAAGCTCGGGATAAAACTTTTTGATCATTGCCCCGCAGGAGCCGGAGCCGATGACGACTACTTCCGCATCCTTCAATTTTTCCAGCACTGGCGCGGCGATCGTGCGTGCTTCGTCCCAGTAGCCGGAGTTGAACGGCGGCTGGCCGCAGCAGGCGATTTCTTCCGGGCAAACCACCCTGTGGCCCAGGCGTTCAAGAATTTCCACCATGCTGATGCCCGCGCGCGGAAACAGCGCATCCATGAAACAAGGAATGAAAAGCGTGACGGTCATGTGATTGCGACCTGATCATTTTCCCCGACAAATGAAGTCGAGTCATTAAAAAAATCGGGGCAACGTCGGCAGGTTTTTGTTGCACACGGAAGTTGCCCATGCCAAGTAAAAAGCCCTGTTTCGGGTTTCTGTCAAAACACTTTCAATTCCTTTTGTTTTTCCTAAACTCTGCGCATAAGCGATACAGGATGCTGCGACAGGCAACCAGGCAATTCCTGTTGGAAGAGATCGCCAAGCATCGGCTGGAAAAGTCTCCAGTTTCGGGGTCGGCCAGTTTACCGGCCTATGAGTCAGTGAAAGGCGTATGTCACCAAAAGAATTTCAACCCGTGTTGACGCTGCGGAAACAAGGAACTCGTCCGCCGCTTTTCTGTGTGCATCAACATAGCGGTGATGTTGATGTCTATGCGGATTTGATCGAGGCCCTGGGCGAGGATCAGCCGGTGTATGGCATCTGCTCACCCGCATTGGAAGACCTTTCCCGCCTGCCCGCTTCAATAGAAGCGGCGGCGGCGGAAGTGGTGGCCGGCATCCGAAAAGTCCAGCCGCAGGGTGCGCCGTTTCTGGTTGGATTTTCCTGGGCCGGCCGGCTCGCCTTTGAAGTCGCGCGGCAACTGGAACAGCAGGACGGCGTTTCCTGCTTCACGGCCATCATCGGATCGGATGCGCCGTTGTGGTCGAGAAATTTCGCCTCCCGCCTGGCGCATTTTTCATGGAGTTTTCTACCGTGGCTTTGGCGATTAATCAGGGATCGTGAAAACCGCTGGCGACGTTTGTCACGCTGGAAGAAAATGGCCGGCAATATCAAGCAAAGTCTGGCCGAAAACGACCCGCTTATTCCGGACTGGGTTTCTTCGCCCATGTCGCTCCATATGATCAGCCTTTCGGCAAAATACCGGCCTTTGCCAAAATCCAATGTGGCCATTGATTTGTTTCGCGAACGCAATGCCTACCACCCGCAGCCGTCCCACCCATTGCGGGTTTGGGATAACGACCGTCTACTGGATGCGGGCTGGCATCATTGGACGCGTAAACCCGTCCGGATTTACTGGCTGGCTGGTGATCACTCGAGCATACTTCAGCCCCCGGCGGTTTCCGGTTTGGCACAGGCCATCCGCGAGGCCATGGATCAACATATCAAACGCCTTTCACTTATGGATGGAAAAACCAAATGACAGGTCGCCGACCATCCGGGTTGTGGAATAAAAAAATGAATCAGAAGACCAGCCCTGAAATTCCGTTCGTGTAAAGCGTGCCGATTTCCGCTCCGGACAACGCGCGGCTATACATCCGCACACCTTTTTGACTGCCAGTGAACTTTCCATATATGCCCGAACCATTGGCGAATTGTGCGCCGACACTGAGCGGAACATCGCTGCCAGGATACACCCCGGTAAAAGTGCCGCCGTTGTTGTCGGCATTATCCATCTGCACGCCATCCAAATAAATCTTGATGGAACTGCTGGCCGTTTCCCCCGACCAGGTGAACACCGCGAAATGCCATCCCGAGGTGAGAGTGGCCGGGGTGGATCGGCCGATATAATTCACGTCCATGTTTTGCACCACCCGAGCCGTCAGTCCGCTGGACAAGGTAAAAAACTGCATATACGCCGAGCCTGATGAATCGCTGGAATTGCCGTAACAGGTGGCCACAATATAATTGGCCGTCGGGTCGGACATGTTGATCCAGGCGGATACGGTCAACCCTGACTGCGGCCATTGCTGCGGCGCGCTGTAACCGTAGGTTGGAACCGCCGCATTCCAGTTGATGGCCCCGGAACTGAACGATGGAGAACCAACGAGATTGAGATTATTCCCCGCCCAGGAATCATTTCCGTTTGAGGCCAGTGGATAATAAACCACCAGCCCGTTGGTGATGTCGCTGACCGTGCTGGCCGGCAGGTAATAGGAACGATAGAAGCGCTGTTTGAACTGGCTGGCGTTGGCATCCACAAAGGTGAATGGGGCGGTGTTCGTTTGCACCGCGACCCAGTTCACAAGGTTGGTGGAGGCTTGCACGACATATTGATAATTGGGCACACCGGAGACGCTCAAGGCAAACTGGCCGTTGACGGCGGAAGCCGGGGCCAGCGTGGCGGCCGTTGTTGGGTAAACCACCAGATTGGCCGTGGCGCTGTTGGTTGAACCGGCACTGTTGGACACGGTCACATAATAGGTGCCGCCCTGCGCCGTCGTTACATTGTTCAACGTCAAAACGGCATTGGTCGCCGAGGCGAGGCTGCTGGCATTTTGCATCCATTGGTAGGTCAATGGGCCCGTTCCGGTAGCCGTTACGCTGAAGGTCACAGTCTGGCCAGCGATGGCCGTGTTGGTTGACTGCATGGCCGTTATCGTCGGCGCTTGATTGGTGGTGGCCACGGGAACGGTATAAGCAATTTCAGCTGAATAAGCGCTTTCATTATTGAAGGCATCGAAGGTCGTGGCTGCAAAATAGTAGGTTGTGCCTACCACCAGTCCAGTTACCGTCGCGGTGTTCACGTTTCCAACCGAAACCTTGCTGGTATAAACCCCGCTGGCCGTGCCATAATAAATATTATAGCCCATCACATTGGTATCCGTGCTCGGATTCCAGCCAAACGTCACGCTTTGGGTCGGCGGCGGTGGCGGCAGTAAAATTGCCCCCGCCGGCGTCTCTAGAAGCGCACTCAGGCCAATCAAAAAAAACAAAAAACGGGCCGCATGCTGGAACTTAACTTTTTCAAACTGACAAATCATTATGCCTGCTTACGCATAAGGATTGCCAAGGTGGATGAATTAAGTCCTATTTTTGAAAAAAACGAGAGCCGCGACGGACAAAAAAAACAACCCAAGTGATAAATGCCCTTGAAAAACAATGGCTTTATCGCCTTTTTTGAAAAAAACGAATGGTTCAGTTTTCACTATAAATCCGCAAACCTAAAAAGCAACAAATATATAAATACAACGGAGAAACAAGCCCTTGTGAAAGTTTTCAAGACAGCGCCATGGGCCGGTTGTCGTTTTTCGAGTCACTCAAAAGGCCGTCTACCATGCCCGTAGCCCTGCTTGCAAAAATTACAAATTTAACCGGTTTTCAGAGTTGTTACTCAAAGTGATTATTATTGGTTTGCTGATCACTGCTCTGATTATTGAATGGCGTCTGATTGTTTCCGCGGCATGCGGCCTTCAGGAATGGAAATGCGTCTTAAGCCGCCGTGGTTTCCCCGTCACCCATCATCCGCTTACGGCAGCTTGTGGCTGGGGACGCTGCACGTGGGCGTTTCGCCGATGGCCCCGATGGTATAGGTACCGCCCGCCGGGCACTTCGGCAGTTGCCCGTTGATGAGCCGGATGTAGGGCTTGAGATCGTCGGCAGTGCAGGGATCGCCGGTTTTTTTGTTGGTTTCCAAGGCCCACTGGTTTTTGGCGGCGTCAATCTGGCGGAGGTTGTTGATGCAGGCGTTTTGCTGGGAGGTGCTGCGGGCTTTCACAAAGTTGGGGATGGCGATGGCGGAGAACATGGCGGGCACGGCCACGACGGGCAGCAACGCCATGTTGGCAAAACTCTGGCTGCCGTTGCCGATGGTCAGGCAGCCCTGCGGCGTGTTCATGCCGACGGAATAGGCAAACGCGGGCTTATTGCGGAACAGCGATTGCATCCACTGGGATTGCGCGGTCGCGCCGCCGTGCGCCATCTGGCCGGTGACGGCCTGCTGCTGGACCTGCATCAAAATGCGGCCGAAGCGGGCGCTCATGTAGGTGAACTGGTTGCCCTGGTCGGGGAGGTTTTGGGAAAGGCGCTTGAATTCGTCGGTGCTCTTGAGGCCGGAAGTCTGGCCGCTTTTCACGGCGAGGGCGTCGTTGATGAGGTTGTCGGAGGAGGCGATGAGCAGGTAGCCGCCGCTGCTGGCGGCGCTCGGCCGCAGGGTGCCGATGAAGGGCAGGGGCACGGGCATGGTGCGCATCCGCAGGCCGGATTGTTCCACGCTGATGACCTGAGGGTTGGACTTGAGCACTTCGTCGAGGCGGTTGAAAATGGTGTCGTCATTCATCTTGAAGACAAGGAGCAGGCCGGGTTCGGGAATGGTCAGGGCATTGCCGGGCAGCGGAATCGGGATGGTATTGGATTCGTTGAGGGTGAGGACAAAGCCGGCTTCGCCGCCGAGGGAGTTGAGCACGTCATCCCATTTCAATTTCGTCTTGGCCTCGAACTGGGCGGGGAACTTGGCGATGAAATCCTGGGCCTGCGGGAAACCGGACTTGGCGACTTCATCCTGGGCCACGGTCCAGACGAGACGCAGATCCATGTCGGTGAAAGCGGCCATGGCAGTGTTGGCGGGCAGCAAATCGAGGCCGGTGAGCGGGTGGGGGGCGATGCCGCAAAGTTTCCAGAGAAAACCGGTGCCGGTGCCGGGATAATGATGCAGCAGCATTTTGTTGCGGAACATGCCCTTCTCAATTTCGACCGAGCTCATGCCCACGCCGGTGATGTCTTGGACGCCGCTGTCAACAATGAGGTGGTTGACGAGGTCGAAGGCTTTGTTGACGTTGGCCGCGTTGTCCGCGGAGAGGTCGGGCATGGCGGTGACAGTGTGCCGCCAGCCCTCGACCTTGTCCGCGAGATGTTCGAGCCATTGCGCGGTGCCGAGGTAGAGATAAAAATTGCCGCCGGGGTCGAGCTGCGCCGTGACGTCGTCAAAGCTGGTCTTCTCCGCCGAAACGATGGTGGTCGCATTGGCTGTGGCAGTGGGAATGGCCGGCGGGTTGGCGGGCGGCGTTTCTTTTTTCCCGCAGCCGAAGCTGAAGGCGGCGAGACCGGCAATCAGGGCCAAGGTGGATGCACCGACGAGCAGGAAGTTTTTATTCATGGTAGATGGAGGGGTGAAGTTTTGAGGAGGTTGTGTAGGTAAGAAAATCACTTCCGGCAAAAAGGTAAAGCGAAAAAGAAATTTATCTAAAACAGGCTGCCGGTTTAATTCACGCAAAGAATGACTTGAAAACGGTGGCGGCCGGTTCATAGTTGGATTCATGAAATCCACTTCCCGGCGTTTTTCTACGAACGGTTTCACCCTCGTCGCGCTCCTTGTCATCGTGGCCGTGCTGGCGATTCTGGCGGCCATGCTGCTGCCCGCGCTGGCTGCGGCTAAGAAAAAAGCGCAACGCATCAATTGCGTCAACAACCTGAAACAATGCGACCTCGCCTTTCGCATTTGGGAAGGCGACAACAATGACAAATATCCGATGGATACGCCGGTGGCCAACGGCGGCACGAAGGAATACGACACCGGCGCGGACACGTTCCGGCATTTTCAAGTGATGTCAAACGAATTAAGCACGCCGAAGATTTTGATCTGTCCGGCGGACACGCGCACGGTCGCCGCCAATTTTGTCCGGTTGAAGAATGCGAACGTCAGCTACTTCGTCGGATTGGACGCGAACGAAGCTTATCCGCAACGGCTGCTTGACGGTGACCGGAACATCACCGGTGCCACCGATCCGGAAAATGGCATTCTCAAGCTCGTGCCCGGCGGCCCGGCCGGCTGGACGACCGCCATGCATAATAATCAGGGCAACGTCGGTCTGGCCGATGGCAGCGTGCAGGAGTTCTCCAATTCCGGCCTGCGGCAGGCGCTCAAATACTCCGGCGACCCGACGAACATATGGCGCCTCGCGCTGCCGGAGTGAAGCGCGTTGGCAATTTTACTTTTGCTTTGAAAATGGCGGCGCTTGCCGTCAAGCTCTCGGCACGGCGCGTCTCCTGAACGAAACGGGCCGTCAATATTTCCATGTCCAACACCGCTCCAGCCACCTCGTCGCCGGATCCGCTCGCGCGGCTGATCCAAAAGCCTCAATTTATCGGCTGGCTCGGCGCGGTGGATTTCGAACGCGCGCTGGTGCTGACGAGCGATGTCTGGAAGGCGCAGGCCAAAGGCGTGCCGCATAATTGTTTTCTGCTCGCGGCGGCGGTGGAAGCCGGCAAAGGACTGGAGGAAGTTTTATTGCTGCGCGTGGCCGGTTCCGCCGAAACGCCGGCGGACGCGGAACTGCAGGCCCGGCTGGAAAAGCTGAAGAGCCGCGCGCCGGTTTCCGGCGGGGAACTGACGGTGGAGGAATTTGAATTCGGCCTGCTGCAATGCCGCGTGCTGGGGACGTTTTATTCGCAGGACGGCCGGTTGCGCCTGGGCAGCGACGTGGAGAATTATTCGCAGGCGGCGGGGCTGGCGGTCTATCGGCCGGAGGGCGCGGCGCTGGAGGCGATTGTCAATTACCTGAGTCCGGCGCGCATCGCGGGGGCGGAAGAAGAGGCGCGGCGGCTGGGCTTGAAAGGCGAGCTGCCGCGTTTTCCCATCGGCACGGTTCGCTATGCATCCACCGAACGGCTGCATCGCGGCGAACACGCGGCGCGGGCGGTGTTTCACCTGAATGCTGTGGATTTTCTGGCGCGGCGCACGGCGGTGTTTGGCATGACGCGCACGGGCAAGTCCAACACGGTTAAGAAGCTTGTCTCGGTGGTGAAGCACACGAGCGACGATTTTAAATTAAAAATCGGCCAGATCATTTACGACCTTAACGGCGAATACGCCAATGCCAACCAGCAGGATCAAGGCTCCATCGCGGAAGTGTTTCCGGGCGACACGGTGCGTTATCGGATGATGGCGACGCCGGGCTTCGACCTGATTCTGAATAATTTTTTTCAGCAGATCGCCGAAGGTCACAGCACGTTGCGCGGATTGCTGGAGGCCAGCAAGGTTTCGCGCTCGGCGGATCTCGAGGCGTTCCTGAGCATGGATTTTGTGCCGCCGAACAAGGAGGATTGCAGCAGCGAATATGAGTTCCAGCGGCAGACGGCGATGTATCAGCTCAAGCTGGGCGCGTATCAGGCCATGCTGGCGCGCGCCGGCTACGAGCTGCCGCCGGGTTTCAAGATCACTTTCGAGGTCAACCCCGGCATCCGCAACAAAGTCAATCCGTCGGTGGATCCTGCCAATGGCCTGACCGCCACGCAGGCTTACGAATGGTTTTATCTCGCGCGGCAAATTCAGGACGAACTCATCACCGGCACCGGCGCGTCGTGGATCGAGCCGGACACGAATGTGCTGATCAATCTGCTGCTCCAGAAAAATGACCAGGGCGGCTACATTCCCGGCTTCCGGCTGCTGCAACCGTTCAAGGATTATCACGCGTCGAACCGTCGCACGGATGTCTGCGACGAAATTTACAATCACCTCGCCGCCGGTAAGATTGTCATCCTGGATTTGTCCGTGGGCGATCCCGTCCAGCGCGAGCGTTTGAGCAAACGCATCGCGCGGCACATTTTTCGCAGCTCGATGGCGAGCTTCAACGCCGGCCAGCATCCGCCGCACATCGTCATTTACGTCGAGGAGGCGCACAACCTCATCGGCCGGCACGAGGCGCTCACGGAAATCTGGCCGACCATCGCCAAGGAAGGCGCGAAGGCACGCATCGCCATCGTCTATGCCACGCAGGAAGTTTCCTCCATCCACCCGAACATTCTGGCGAACACCGAGAACATCATCGTTTCCCACCTGAACAATCACCACGAGATCAGTGAGCTGGCGAAGTATTATGACTTTGGTGATTTTGCGGGTTCCATCATCCGCGCGCAGGACGTCGGCTTCGGCCGCATCAAGACCTTGTCCAATCCGTTCGTCATTCCGGTGCAGATAGACAAGTTTGACCCGGAAAAAGAAAAGCGGCGCGTGACGGGCGGAAAGCAATCTTGATTGCGCGCAATGCTCTGGCTTACGGCGTCGGCACGCCGGTGGTAAAGCTCAGCGTGGCGGCCGGGGAACTGGTCACGCTGCCGTAACTGTTGTTGACGATGACTTGATAATTTCCAAGGTCATTCGTGGAGATGGGGCTGACGGCCAAATTGGCCGTGAGCGAACCAAAAATAGTTGCTGAACTCCAGATGGAGGGACCGTCAACCAGATTGGTTCCGTTAAACTGCCATTGATAGGTGAGCGTGGGAACGCCCGCGGCGATGACACTAAATCTGGCCGTCGCGCCATTGGTCAGAGCCAATGACTGTGGCTGGCTGGTGATCACGGGAGCAAGTGTGACCGACAGCGTTGCCACGCTGCTGGTCACGGTGCCAAATCCGTTGGCGATGACGACGGTATAGTTTCCGATGTCATTCGTGGTGGCACCGCTGACGGTCAAATTGGTGGTGGAAGAACCGGAGAGCACCGAGCCCAAACCGGTGGGGCCGTCGGTCAAATCCGTTCCGTTCAATTGCCACTGATAGGTCAACGGCTGGCTGCCGGTGGCAACCACGCTGAAGCTTGCCGTCCCGGCATTCGTCACGGCTTGCATCGACGGCTGGGTAATAATTATCGGCGGCGCGGCGATGGCGAAGGTGCCGGTGTCTGCGCCCTGGAAGCCGCTGTTGGCGCCGTAGGTTGCCTCATAATAAGTTCCCGCATCCGAGCTATTCGTGGTGGACTGATTGGTGAAGGTCAAAATGTAATAGTTGGTCTGGCCGGTCACACTTAGTTGGAGCAGCGACCCGACCGGACTGTAATTGGTGTAAATGAACGTGCCGGCTCCGATTGTCATCAAGTTGTTCGTGTAATAGGTCAAAATATTCAAGGGATCGCCGGCGATGGGGCCGTGCAAGTCCGTTTTGGAAACAAACGAGGATTTGTCAAACAGGATCGTCACCGTGTTGGTAGTGGAGTTGGTGCCGATGTCAATGACCGTGCCCGCGTAGGTCTGCGGCGCAACCGTGACCCAGGTGCCGGATTGATTGACCAGGTGAGTGAAGATGACCGCAACCCGGTCGCTGATTGATCCGGGGTATTGGGCTGACAAAGAAATGACCAGCGGGTTGGCCACATTGAACATGCTGCCGTTGTCCACGACCAGAGGTGGAGTTAGAAAGTTTAAAAGGATCTGATTGGTGCCACTGTCGTCGGTCAATTCAACATCCGCCCCAGTCACCGCCGCCAGAGCCACATTGCTGACCGTTGACAGGCTGAAACTGTTGGGACTTTTTGCATTCGTAAACGTACCATAGCTGGCATCGGTGAATTGGAGAGTAACCGTCAGGTTGTTTGATGCGGCCGAAGGCGGTGCGACATATTTTAGCGAAAGCTTGCCGGCGACCGGACCGGATTTTTTGTAGGTATAGGAGCCGACGCCGGTTTCGTCGCTGAACGTGCTGGTGGCGAATGTGGCATTATACAGCGGGGCGGGCGGATTGGGCGTCACCGTCATCGTCATTCCGTCCAATGATGCCGGTGCGGCTGAATAGGTCATTTTTAGCTTGTTGGTCGCTGAACAATTTCCGCTGCGGTCAACGGCATAGACCAGCAAGGTATTGGTGTTTGGCGCATTGGTCAGGGTTATCCACCAATTGTTCCAGCCGTTTCCTGTCGAAGCCGACTGCCAGACCGGACTGGGGTTCTGGCTGTTGATTAAGGCGAAAGAGACATTCGTGACCGCGTCATTGTCCCTGGCCGTGCCCGTGACAAAGATGGCAGGATTGGTCAACGCCGTGCTGTTGGGCGGGGTCTGGATGCCCAAAGACGGTTTCTGTTTGTCCACGAAATAAGCCGTGAACGCCACGCCGTTGGTGAAAGTCAGCTTCGCGTTGCTGTTAGTGTGGCTGCCCGTCCCGTCCGTGAACGACCAGCCCGAAAAGGTGAAACTGGATCTGGCCTGGGCGGTCATGCTATAGGCTTTGCCGTTGGTCAGCGACTGGTTGTTGTAATTCGGATTGACCGTCCCATAATTCGGAAAGGGGAGGATTTGCACCGTCACCGTGGTGGTCGTGCCAAAGCTCAGGCCGGTGGTGGCAAAAAACAGGGAGAAAACTGCGGTGATATTCCAAAGGCAGCGGGCGCGCAAAAAGTTCATAATCATCATTCAACACCGGGCATTTGAAAAAGATGCGTCATTTGGCCGCGAAGTCAATCACCCGCGCCAATCGGACTGAAGATTGTTAAGAATTTTGCGTTTCAAGCTGGCCGCCCGAAAAAACTCTTTGAAATCCGGCGGTTTCGCAGCCACAATCTGCATTCACTTTGGATTCTGAATTTCAAATTCCGACTCCGGATTCTATTTTACATGAAACGCACGCATCATTGCAACGAACTGCGCCCGGCGCACAT
>Ga0182024_10002484_pt1 | contig 45608 bp, 41 predicted proteins | sample P32metaG_FD_120480 | JGI IMG/M metagenome (GOLD analysis project Ga0182024, IMG submission 120480) | Permafrost microbial communities from Stordalen Mire, Sweden - P3-2 metaG (Illumina Assembly) | ecosystem: Environmental > Terrestrial > Soil > Wetlands > Permafrost | place: Sweden: Stordalen... | reverse complement strand
CTCATAACCCAAAGGTCGCTGGTTCAAATCCAGCCCCCGCAACCAAAATTATCAACAAGTTATAGTTGAGTAGTTTTCTGCTGCAAGGACCCGTTTGACTCTGTTCGGAAACGGGCACAAAACTCCCAGATTGGCTGGATAGCGATAGGCCCTTCGACGGTCTGAGATCTCACGCCGAAAACCAGGCTCAGGAGCAATTTTTGCTTTAGGCCAATGTGTATTGAAGATAGATCTAGCAAAAATTTGTAAAGCAGGTCCCGGACTGGAAAGATTGATAAGTCATCTTATTGCAGTAGCGCCACCAGCCAACCAGCCAAGAAACGGCGAAGTGTTAGGGGCGCGCGCAGCCAAATATTTGCGCCACTGGGCCGCCAGCGGGGGCGCACTAACGCGCTCAAGCCTCTGCCCAACATGGCCTGAAAGGCGTCCTCGTCTGTAACATCGTCGCCCAGATAAGCAACCGGCGCATCTTCCGGCAACTCTTCCAGCAGCATGCGAACGGCATCGCCTTTGTTGCGGCCGGAACGCAACTCCATGCCTCCATCAAACGGGAGGACTCGCAACGAAGAGTTTCTGGTAAATGGGAGAAGCAAGTTCTCGGCATACTCACTCGCGGACTGAGAGAGCCGCCTGGAGATGCCGCGCCAATGCAGCACAACCGCATTCCATTTGTGTTCGATTCTGATCTCCGGCCAAAGTTGTATGGATTCAAGGAACTCACAGCCTTCGGTCAGCGCCCGGGCATCCCGTGAATCCAAATCATCTCGTTCAAACCTGCCGTCTGGATGAAGCCGTTCAGCTCCATGCATTCCCCAAATTTCCAGTGGTACGCGCATAGGAAGCAAACGACGCACTTCCTGAGCGGGCCGTCCTGTAAACACGGCAAGGCGCGTGCGGCCAGTGTCCTGTATTTGCTGAAGCAATTCTGGAATTCCCGGCCAAGGTTGCACACTGAACGGGTCGATCTCAAAGGGCGCCAAGGTTCCATCAAAATCCAACAGTAGCGCGCTGCTACGCGCTAAAGTCAATGATCGCAAAAATTCTTCGGCAGATATCGCAACTGGATAGTCTGGGAGGGTATCCCCACACTCCAACGAGGCTGGCATGAATCATCTCCATAACATAATTTGCTATTGAATCATGGGTTGGACTTCGGCGACATAGATCAAGGGCTGAAAGCATGGCCACACTCAAGCAAGCTTGCGGTGCGCGCGATTGAGAGAGACCGCCAGGAGCTCATCCTCGATTTGCACGGCACAAAGATCCGTGAGAATATCGGAGGCCCAGCGATATACATTGTGTTCCTTCACGCGCTGCCTCATGCGCTGCATCCGCAGTCGCCGCTCCGCCGGACTCATGCGCAGCCCGCTGTGAATGGCTTCGCTCACTTGTTCTGTATCGTAAGGATTTACCAGGAGGGCATCTCTTAGTTCTCGAGCGGCTCCGGTGAAGTGGCTGAGCACAAGCATGCCATCGCCATCGTTGCGCGCTGCCAGATATTCCTTGGCAACCAGATTCATGCCGTCGTGAAGAGAAGTTACCAGGCATAGATCGGCAGCCCGATAGAAACGTTCCACTTCGCAGTGACTGCACTGACGCTCGATGAGAATGATCGGCTTCCAGTGCGATAACGCATAACGGTGGTTGATGCGCTCAACAGTTTCCTTCACCTGGAGGCGCAATCTGGCATAACTTGGGATGCGCGTACGGCTCGGGGAAGCAATTTGCACGAAGACAATCTGCTCGAGATACCATGGATACCTTTGAAATAAATTTTCAATTGCGAGCAGCCGTTCCACGATACCCTTCGTATAGTCCAAGCGATCTACACCCAGCAGAAGCCGCTTACCCTCGATCCCAAGTTCGCGATGCAACGAGTCCACGGCAAGGGCAGATTCGCTTGTCCGATTTATGGCGCACGCATACTCCTCCGTTGTGGAATTCCCTATCTTTGCCAACAGCAGATTTCTCTCATTGACATCGACGGCCGCATCATCGCTCCGGAATGGCTCCGCAGCGGACTTTTGCTCGTCCCACGCCACGCTGATCGGATAGGGACGAACCACGGAATGATGCCCATTGCGCCGGACGCTGAAGTGTTCCCAGTCTGTTCTCGCCTCTAATACCCGGTCCACAGTTTCGAGAAAATTGTTGCAATGCGCCTGTAGATGAAAGCCGATGAGATCGGCGCCCAGCAAGCCATCGATCAACTCCGCCTGCCATGGGCAGATTCCGAAGGTTTCGGCATTGGGCCAGGGAATGTGCCAGAAGATGGCCACGCGCGCGTCGGGCCGGACTTGCTTGATCATTCGTGGTAACAACGCGAAATGGTAATCCTGCACGAAGACCACAGGATGATTCATGCCACGCATTTCTTCAAATAGCACTTCGGCGAACCTGGCATTCACGCTCTTGTAGCAGCTCCAATCGCTAGCGCGGAAAATAGGACGTGTATGCGCGATGTGACAGAGAGGCCATAAGCCTTCGTTGCAAAAGCCCTCGTAGTACTCTGCTTCTTCTTCAGGGCTGAGCCACACCCGGCGCAATGTATAGCGCCTTTCATCGGGGGGGACGCGCAAACGATCGTGCTGATCCACGAAGAGAGCATCTTCGCTGCCGCTTCCATGCGCGACCCAGGTTCCATCGCAAGCCTGCAGGATTGGCTCGATGGCTGTGACCAGTCCGCTGGGCGGCACTATGCACTCCGTGCCTCTTCCATGCCGCACATGCATATACGGTTCCCGGTTGGAGACAACCAGCAGCCTGTCACTGCCCAGGCGTTCGCTTACATGCACAGCAAGGCGATCCGCCGTCCATACGTGCTCCCCTCGGTCGCGAAGCCGCGCTTCGGTTTCCGCCGCCAGACGAGCGTGGGTGAGATTCTCGGCCAACGAAGCGACTTCTTTAGCCAGCGGAACTAAATAGCCAAATTCGCTTGCTCCCTCCTCAACGTCCGCTTCTCCATGGCGCAACCGGCGCAGCCAGTCGGCGGCGCGAACCACGGGTTTCTGTAGAAACCATCGAACCATAAACAGGGTCACGACCACGACCAGGACCACCATTGCCAGAATGCGCAAAAAGCTTCTTCTCCAAACTTCAGTCCCTTCGGTGTGGATGTACTCGGCGTCGGTCATCAGCAACAGAACAGCGACGGTTTGCGCACCGTTCCTGAGTGGAATTGCATCTTCATACCACGACCGGATTGAAGATGTGCCGTTGTTCCGGCTATTGCTCGCCGATCCAGAATTCTCCCCGGCTTCACCAAGGGCATCTGGAATTCTGACAAAGGCGCCTTCTTCCTTGTTTAGCATCAGGGCGCGCTTCAGAAGACCGGCTGGAAGAGCTTGCCAAGGAAGGGCGTCATCGCCTGTCGAGGCAAGGAGCTTGCCACCGGTGTCGAACATGGCCATAGCGGGCTGATCGGAGTGCAGTCGCAGAGCCCGCAACATCGCAGGCCAGTCCATCTTGGCACCCATGGTCAGTTGTTGTTCGATCTGTGGCTGTAATCCCGCGGCTAACCATTGCGTCCTTCGCGCAAGATCACTCCGCAATGTATGCTTGTGTGCCAGTACGTCAAAATATGTTGAAGCAATTGAAATCAGTGTAATCCCCAATAATAGAGCGGCAACCAGTCGCAGACGGAAGAAGTGCATCTTATTTTCCTCTAAATGGAGACGGAGAAGTCCTATTAGTTAACGGATGCTTCCCAGACTCCAAATGGTTGCGCCGAGGAAATGGGGATCTCGGACCTTTACGCTCCAACAGCACGAGGACTGAGAGGGATGGAGCGTTCTGGCGGTGATTGAAGCAAAAGGTGTTCCAAACCACAAGTTCATGCAAACATGAAGGATCTTAGGCATTTGCGAATCATGCCGCAAAAACCGCAGGAAAATCCTACATGTTTTGTGCAATAAATTCCCGGTGCTGGCTAGCAAGCGGCCGACAGTTCACGGTCATATTTTCTCGACCTTTTCCGATCAGAACTGTTCTGAGCCGCGACCTATCCACCTGGATGCGGTCTTTGTAATCGATAAGCCCGAGGTCGCGGAAGCGGTTCATAAAGAAGCTCACGCGGGACCGCGTGGTACCGATCATCTCCGCCAAGGTCTCCTGCGTGATTGGCGGGATCATCGCTTGCGGCTTCTCCGGTCTTTCTGCTTCCGCCATCAAGAGCAGCACACGAGCAAGGCGTTTTTCGCTTGAGTTCAAGATTTGATCCACACGATCTGCCTGGGCGCGCATGCCGCGAGCCAGCAGGTACGACAGAAACTGATCGCTAAAGTCATGCTCCTGATGCAAGACGCGGATCATCTCTTCCCTCTTGATCTTGAACGCGGTGCATCTGTTTACCGCCATTGCTGTTGCCATACGCAGTCCTGGCTCCGTCCCCAGCGACTCTTCTCCGAAAAAGTCGCCAGGATAGAGAAGCGTGATAGTCGCTTGCTTACCTTTCTCGGAAATAACGCTGATCTTTGCGCGGCCCTGCTTGAGGCAAAAGACGGAGTCCGCGGAGTCTTCCTGCGTGAAAAAGGTATCTCCAGGCTCCAATTCAACAATTCTTCGACCCAACCCGACGCTCGCAAGAAAGGCGGCGGGGGCAAAACCCTCTTCACGCTTATCACGCATCATCATAGTTACGCTCCTAAAGACGATCTGTTTTTTACGATACTTATCCCTACCGGGAAAGCACCCAGCTTCGGTCTGGATTGTATATTGTGCAGTACCGATCGAAAGCCACGGTGCGAAAATTGAACTAGCTAGTAGCAGTGACCGCTGAAACGAAGTGTCATCGCCGTTTTCCAAGCCTGGCCCAGGCTTACTATGTGGAGCTTCGCCCGGTCAGAAGGTTAATGACCAAAACGATGAGCGCAACTACCAGCAGCAGGTGAATCAGACTGCCGGCAATATGCAGGCTGAATCCCAGAAGCCAAAGAATCAAAATAATTACAAAAATGGCCCAAAGCATGAATCCTCCTTTTTTGCATGCGCATGAGAACCGACATGGATCTCATGCGCATGCAGCATTTCACTTTAGACTACTGTTGGCTATTCCGCAGCTCTCGCCTGCTCACGCGCATTTCTCACCGCGTCCAGGAACGGAGACGCCTGAGGAGGAGGAGGAACCTCGCCGCGTAGAATGCGGCGTGTGGGAATCTCTGTTCCATACATCGCCGCGGTGGAGTCGTCATCGCGCCGGATCGCAGCACCGTTCAGTGTTATGCCGGCAAAGATCCCCTTTGCGCGCGAATAGGTAAGAATCTCAGTATTGAGCTTCCAATCGGTATCGGCGGATGCGTGGCGACCCACCGGGCCTGCCGCGGCAGAGGCATCGCCGCCAATCTCGAACTTGCTGCCCATCAAATGAGCCATTCCTTTGTCGCCCTGAAGGATCATGACCAGATCAATGCCTTCCACCCCGATCTGTAATCCCCAGCTACCGCCCGTGATGGTAAAGAATGCCGGAGCGCTCCATCCATCCGGTGTGCGGCAAGTTGCCACACCCCTACCGTTCTCAGCGCCGAACACGAAACCGCCCTTTAAAAGGTGAGGTACAACGGCCACGCACTTGGCATGCTCCAGAACCTCTTCTGGAATGCCTTTGTCCGGTGCGGCCATAATCTCGCGCAGCACCGCGCCCGCATGCTCCAGACGATCGTCTGTAGCCTCACGCGTAGTCCCCGCCCAGGCCAAGCTTGTCAAACTCAGCGATACTGCAAGCAAAATTGCCTTCCTCATAACTCTCCTCCTGATCCAGGTTGCGCTGTAACTCGATTTGGGCTACAACTTAGCGCCTTTAACAATTGATGCGCATATTTCAGTTTTTGTTGCTTCGGGCGGAATAACCTACCGTGGCAAGCCTAGCACCCAGAGCCCCGCTTCACGTCTCACTAAAAGGTTTTTAATTCTTTGTCTTGCATGTCTTGCTATGGCCGAATAGATAGGAGGCTCCATGGTCTTCTGTGGAACCTCCTATCTGTTCGGCCATCTCGCATATTTTAAAATCGTCGCAATCTAATTGCGGCTGCCTATCGCATGCTTTTCCTTGGACGTTGCCGCATTGCCGTCGTGCCCCTCGGTCTTCTTTTTGACATCCCGCGCCGCGTCCTTCACGTTGCCCAAGGCTTTCTCGGCTTTGCCTTTCAACTGTTGAGTTGCACCCTCGACTTGGGCGCCGCTATCTCCCGTCCATTCGCCTACCTGGCGCTTAGTACGCCCAACCGCATCGTCGACTGTGCCTTTTACTCTGTCCTTATCCATGTTCTCTACCTCCGTCATGGGTCATTACTTTATTTGGCACGTGATTGTGCCCTTTCTTTGGCTCGCATGCAAGCGAACCGGCTTTTTAGAACGCAGTTATACGATAGGCCTGCGGCCTGAAAGCAATTGAATGAGAAGCACGACGAGCGCGATCACAAGCAATATGTGAATAAATCCACCCAGCGTGTAGGAGCTGACAACTCCCAGCAACCACAGAACCAAAAGGATCACAAAAATTGTCCAGAGCATGCGCTTACCTCCCGTACCAGAATCGACATACCGAATGCTTTGACGCCCCGCTGTGGACGCTGGTTGTTTATGTAATAACTATTTCCGCTATTATTCGTTTACGCCGATTCTCTATCGCAACAAGCAAACCAATATGCAGGTTCAGGCAACTAACGCTGACGCTCCATGAGCCTCTTACACAGCTCACCGCTCAGTTGCGATGAAGTTGTAATCCACTCTTTCCGGATACGGAGGATCACTCCTCCTGGACATCTGCGTCTTAGCCCGATGCCAAAAGCGGAATCCGACGGCACTGGACCTGACGTTCGGTCTGCCTGCCCAGTAGGTATTAAGGCAATTGCCGAATCACTCACCGTTGGGCAACCCTTCGGACGGTCCCTCGCATCTGATATTTTGCCGATATACGGACTGCATCCCGACATCAGACCCCTGATAGCCGAACCACGGCCTGTGTAATTCCCTTTATCTGAGTAATTCAGAGCAAAACTTTTCAAGGAGACGACGATGAAGAAAGGCACCCGCGAAGGCGGAATCGCCCCCGCAAACCCTTCTGGCGGCAACGGTCATGTTGCGATAGCTCCCCGCGAAACTCTCATCGAACAAGTCCCGGGCCCACTTGGGGCCATCCTGGCCGCTTTGCAGACCATGCGGGATGGCGACTTTTCTGTTCGCCTTCCCGTAGCCTGGACAGGCCTGGAGGGAAAGATCGCGGACACTTTTAACGACATCATTGCAGCCAATGAGCAGATGGCGCGTGAGTTGAACCGAGTGGGATTGGCCGTCGGCAAAGAGGGAAGAACGAGGGAGCGGACTCGGCTTCGGCAACTTCGGGGCGCGTGGGGGGAGATGGAAGTCTCAGTGAACACCCTTGTCGAAGATCTCCTGAGACCGACAACGGAAGTTACTCGCGCCATCGCGGCTGTTGCTCAGGGGAATTTAACCCAAACGGTGAGGCTCGATGTTGACGGGAGACCCCTCGAAGGCGAATTCCTGCGCTCCGCAAAGATCGTGAATACGATGATTCAACAATTGGGGGTGTTCACTGCCGAGGTAACTCGTGTAGCTCGCGAAGTGGGCACCGACGGCAAGCTCGGAGGCCAGGCGCAGGTGCCCGGTGTCGCCGGCACATGGAAAGATTTGACTGACTCGGTTAACTCCATGGCGAGTAATTTGACCGGACAGGTGCGTAACATCGCGGAAGTCGCCACTGCCGTTGCCAGCGGCGACCTTTCTCGCAAAATCACTGTTGACGTTCGCGGAGAAATTCTACAACTTAAGGAAGCCATCAATACGATGGTGGATCAGCTGCGGTCGTTCGCTTCGGAAGTCACCCGCGTGGCGCGCGAAGTAGGCACTGACGGTAAACTTGGCGGCCAGGCTGTCGTTCCTGGCGTTGCAGGTACATGGAAGGATCTTACCGACTCCGTGAATGCGATGGCGGGCAACCTTACGGCCCAGGTGAGAAACATCGCCGAGGTAACTACTGCCGTAGCCCGCGGTGACCTCTCCCGCAAGATCACCGTGGATGTTAAGGGCGAAATTCTGGAATTGAAAGACACCATTAACACTATGGTGGACCAATTGAATGCTTTTGCCGGCGAAGTCACCCGCGTGGCGCGCGAGGTTGGTACGGAAGGAAAATTAGGCGGCCAGGCGCAGGTTCCCGGCGTAGGAGGAACCTGGAAGGATCTCACCGATAACGTCAACTTTATGGCCAGCAACCTCACCGGCCAGGTGAGAAACATCGCTGAAGTCGCCACTGCAATCGCGAATGGCGACTTATCGCGCAAGATTACTGTGGACGTCCGCGGCGAGATTTTACAGCTCAAAGAAACCTTGAACACAATGGTTGACCAACTTAACCGCTTTGCGGGCGAAGTTACTCGCGTGGCGCGCGAAGTTGGTACGGAAGGCAGGCTCGGCGGACAAGCCAATGTGCCCGGTGTCGCAGGCACTTGGAAAGATCTCACGGACTCTGTCAACTCCATGGCAGGCAACCTTACCGGGCAGGTTCGTAACATCGCCGAGGTCACAACGGCTGTGGCCCGCGGCGACTTGTCCCGCAAGATCACCGTCGATGTGAAGGGTGAAATTCTGGAACTCAAAAACACCATCAACACGATGGTCGATCAACTGAATGCGTTCGCAGGCGAAGTCACACGTGTGGCGCGCGAAGTCGGCACCGAAGGAAAGCTCGGCGGCCAGGCGCAGGTGCCCGGCGTCGCCGGTACATGGAAGGACCTTACCGACTCGGTGAACTCGATGGCTAGTAACCTGACCGGCCAGGTAAGAAACATTGCCGAGGTTTCAACCGCAGTTGCGCGCGGCGATCTTTCACGCAAGATTACGGTCGATGTGCGAGGAGAAATTCTGGAACTGAAGGACACCATCAATACGATGGTCGATCAGTTGCGCGCCTTTGCTTCCGAGGTGACACGTGTGGCCCGCGAGGTTGGAACGGACGGCAAACTGGGCGGGCAAGCGCAGGTGCCCGGCATTGCCGGCACATGGAAGGACCTTACCGATTCGGTAAACTCGATGGCCAGCAACCTAACCGGGCAGGTGCGGAACATCGCGGAAGTATCGACGGCCATTGCCAGCGGTGACTTATCGAAGAAGATCACGGTGAATGTGAGCGGTGAGATTCTTCTGCTGAAAGAAACTATCAATACGATGGTTGACCAGCTTAATGCGTTTGCCGGCGAAGTAACGCGCGTGGCGCGCGAGGTAGGAACGGAAGGCAGACTGGGCGGACAGGCCAATGTGCCGGGCGTTGCCGGCACGTGGAAGGATTTGACCGACTCGGTGAACTCGATGGCCGGCAACCTGACCGGGCAGGTGAGAAACATTGCCGAAGTCACAACGGCTGTGGCGCGCGGTGACTTATCACGCAAAATTACCGTGGACGTAAAAGGCGAAATTCTTGAGTTAAAGAACACGATCAATACGATGGTCGACCAGCTTAACGCCTTTGCCGGCGAAGTAACGCGCGTGGCGCGCGAAGTTGGGACCGATGGCAAGCTGGGCGGACAGGCGGAGGTGCCTGGTGTTGCGGGTACCTGGAAGGACTTGACAGACAATGTGAACTTCATGGCCAGTAACCTGACGGGTCAGGTGAGAAACATTGCCGAGGTAGCAACCGCCATCGCGAATGGCGATCTGTCAAAGAAGATCACCGTCGACGTGCGAGGAGAGATTCTGCAGCTCAAGGAAACTCTGAACACCATGGTCGAGCAGTTACGGTCGTTTGCCGCGGAAGTTACACGCGTGGCGCGTGAAGTGGGAAGCGAAGGCAGACTGGGTGGACAGGCGAACGTGCCAGGCGTTGCCGGTACCTGGAAAGATCTTACCGACTCGGTAAACGCGATGGCTGGCAACCTGACAGCGCAGGTCCGCAATATCGCCGAAGTGACTACCGCCGTAGCACGCGGGGACTTATCGCGAAAGATTACCGTGGATGTCAAAGGCGAGATTCTGGAGTTGAAGAATACGATCAACACCATGGTAGATCAACTCAATGCATTTGCTGCCGAGGTCACTCGCGTCGCGCGCGAGGTCGGCACCGAGGGTAAGTTGGGAGGTCAGGCACAGGTGCCAGGAGTTGCGGGCACGTGGAAGGATCTCACAGATAATGTCAACGTGATGGCCGCTAACCTTACTGAGCAGGTGCGCGGAATCGTCAAGGTGGTGACTGCGGTCGCGAATGGCGAACTTACAAAGAAGCTCACTGTGAATGCGAAGGGCGAAGTGGCCGCCCTGGCCGAGACCATCAACAACATGACAAATACGCTGGCCACGTTTGCCGACCAGGTGACTACCGTTGCACGCGAAGTGGGTGTGGAAGGCCGCCTTGGCGGACAAGCTAACGTTCCCGGCGCCTCCGGAACCTGGAAGGATTTGACGGGCAACGTCAATCTGTTAGCCGACAATCTGACTAACCAAGTGCGCGCGATTGCGGAAGTCGCAACGGCCGTGACCAAGGGTGACTTGACACGCTCCATCCAAGTGGAAGCCAGCGGCGAAGTCGCGGATCTCAAAGACAACATCAATACGATGATCGATAACCTGAGGCTCACGACGGACCGTAACACGGAGCAGGACTGGTTGAAAACGAATCTCGCGCGATTTACCGCGATGCTTCAAGGTCAACGCGAACTCACTACTGTCGGCAGGATGTTGCTCTCTGAACTCGCCCCCCTGGTGAACGCACAACAGGGTGTGCTCTACCAGATGGAATCTGAGGAGTCGAACAGCATGATCCTGCTGTCGGCCTATGCAACCTCAGACGATGGCCGTCTGGAAACGATTAAGATTGGCGAAGGACTGATCGGACAATGCGCAGCCGAGAAACGGCGCATGCTGATCACCGATTTGCCCAGGCATAGTGCACCCATAAGATCGGGGCTTTTCGAGGCTATCCCGCGAAATGTCATTGTATTGCCGGTACTCTTTGAAGACCGCGTCAAGGCGGTGATCGAGTTAGCCACGTTAAGTACTTTCACTGCCTCCCACCTTGCGTTTCTTGAGCAGCTAACCTCCAGCATTGGTATCGTCTTGAACAGCATTGAGGCAACTATGCAAACGGAAGGTTTGCTCAAGCAGTCTCAACAGCTGGCAACCGAACTGCAAACTCAACAGAAGGAACTGCAACAGACGAACGAACAGTTGGCACAGAAGGCGCAACAGCTTGCCGAGCAGAACGCTGAGGTGGAACGCAAGAATCAGGAGATTGAGCAGGCGCGCGGGGCACTGGAAGAAAAAGCCAAGGAACTTGCTCTTACTTCAAAGTATAAGTCCGAGTTCCTTGCCAATATGTCACACGAATTACGTACTCCGCTTAACAGCATCCTGGTCCTCGGCCAGCAATTGGCCGAGAATCCCGACGGTAACCTGAGTGGCAAGCAAGTAGAATTTGCGCGCACCATCCATGGCGCTGGAACAGATTTGCTGAACCTTATCAGCGATATTCTCGATCTTTCGAAGATTGAGTCCGGTACCGTATCCGTTGAAGCAGATGAGGTGTTTTTCAATAGCCTCATTGAAATGGTGGCGCGGCCATTCAGGCACGAAGCCGACAATCGGAGACTCGCATTTGAAATCGTCACAGATCCGCGCCTGACGCGGAGTCTTGTCACCGACTCGAAACGCTTACAACAGGTTCTCAAAAACCTGCTGTCGAACGCGTTCAAATTTACAGAGCAAGGGAAAGTGCGGCTCTCGGTCTCAGTTGCCGTGGAAGGCTGGACACAGAATCATCCAGTTCTGAGTGCGAGCGGAACGGTAGTTGCATTTTCCGTGACGGACACCGGAATCGGCATTCCCTTAGAGAAGCAACGAATCATCTTCGAGGCATTCCAACAAGCCGATGCGGGCACGAGCCGTAAGTTTGGAGGCACAGGCCTCGGACTGGCAATCAGTCGCGAGTTAGCAAGCTTGCTGGGCGGAGAGATTCAGCTCTTCAGTACGCCGGGACAAGGCAGCACATTTACGCTGTATTTGCCGCAAACCTATGTGGGGCCTGCCACCGCATCGACAGTTGTACGCGGCGAGGTTCATTACCGGCCAGCGTCGTTCCTTCCTGCGTCAACCGTTAACATGACCGAACATCATGTAGAACGGATCGAAGACGATCGCGGCGAGCTAGAGGCGGGAGATGAGGTATTGTTGATCGTCGAAGACGATGTGCATTATGCACGACTGATCTGCGACCTTTCGCGAGATAAGGGATTCAAGGTCCTTCATGCGGCCACGGGTACCGAGGCTTTGGCGCTAGCCAAGGAGTTTCGCCCATCTGCAATTTCATTGGATGTATTCCTGCCCGACATGTTGGGCTGGACCGTATTGAACCATCTGAAGCAAGACCCCAGCACTCGTCACATCCCGGTTCAAATGCTCACATCCGACGAAGATTGGCATCACGGCCTATCGCGCGGAGCATTCGCATTTGTGACAAAGCCAACGACAACAGAAGGGCTCAGTGCGGCCATTACGCGCATTAAAGCCTACGCTACTCCGCGCCGGAAGCGACTCCTGGTGGTGGAAGACGAAAAGGCGCAACAGATCAGCATCGAAGCGCTCCTTGGATACGATGACATCGATGTAACCTTTGCCGATACCGGTGCGGAAGCGCTGAACGCGGTCACGAGGGAGGCATACGACTGCCTGGTTCTCGATTTACGGTTGCCCGATATGAGCGGCTTCGAAGTTTTGGAACGCCTGCGCGATTCACCGTCGCTCAGCGAGTTACCCGTTGTAGTCTTTACCGGGAAAGACCTCTCCGCGGAAGAGGACAGCAGGCTGCATTCGCTCGCTCGCAGTGTAATTGTCAAGGACGTTGAATCTCCGGAGCGGTTATTGGATGAAACCGCACTCTTCCTTCATCGTGTTGTCGCCGATTTGCCCCCGGAAAAGCGCAATATGCTAGACCGTCTGCATCGGTCTGATGAGGCTCTGGTAGGGAAGCAGGTTCTGATTGTCGATGACGATGTGCGTAATATTTTTGCGCTCAGCAGCGTTCTCGAGCGCCGTGGCATGACCGTGCTGACAGCAGGAACAGGCCGCGAGGCAATAGAAACCATCGAAAAGACGCCAGAGCTAGGTATTGTGCTGATGGACATTATGATGCCTGAAATGGATGGGTATGAAACCATGCAGGTGATCCGGCAGAAACCTCAATTCAGACGGTTGCCCATCATTGCACTGACTGCGAAAGCCATGAAGGGCGACCGTGAAAAGTGCCTGGAGGCTGGAGCCTCCGAGTATCTGGCAAAGCCGGTGAATACGGAGCAACTCTTGTCTGCGTTGCGCATGTGGTTACACAGGTGAAAGACATCCATTTGTTCTTTTGAACTTCAGTCTGCATCACAACGAGAATAGGAATACGTCGAGGGACCCATTGAACGACACGCATAAAGTAAACATTTTGATGGTCGACGACCAACCGGCTAAGCTTCTTAGCTACGAGGCGATCCTCGCTAATCTGGATGCGCATCTTATCAAGGCCCGGTCTGGCAGAGAAGGGTTGGAGTTACTCCTCAAGCATGACGTTGCGGTAGTTTTGCTCGATGTGAGTATGCCTGAGATCAACGGATTTGAAATGGCGGATATTATGCGCCAACATCCGCGCTTTCAGAAGACAGCGATCCTTTTCATATCCGCTGTCCGCATGAGCGATCTGGACAGAATCAAAGGCTACCAGAGCGGGGCAGTCGACTACATCTCCGTCCCTGTAGTGCCCGAGGTGTTGCGCGCTAAAGTATCAGTTTTTGTGGAGCTGCATCGCAAAAGCAGAGAACTTGAAAGCTTGAACCGAGAGCTGGAAAGTCGTGTAGAGCAAAGGACTCGCCAATTGCAGGAGAGCGAGAACCTGCTTCGCGAGCGCGCCGATCTATTGGAGCTGGCGTCCGAGGCAATTCTGGTGAGAGATCTTTCAGGTGTGCTTACTTATTGGAATGCTGGAGCTGAGGCTCTATATGGCTGGGAGCGAAGCGAAGTTCTGGGCAACCCCATTCACGAAATTTTGAAAACCGATTTTCCGGCGGAGGCAACAAGCCGCGAATCGACGCTTATTGACTGCGGGAGATGGGATGGAAATCTCATTCAGGAGACGCGAGATGGCCGGGAGGTCATCGTTGCAAGCCGCCAGGTATTCAAGAAGGAAGTGGGGTCTATCCTCGAAATTAACCGCGACATCACAGCGCAAATACGTGCTGAGGAGGCATTGCGCCAGACCGAAAGACTTGCGGCTATGGGTCGTGTCGCCGGCATCATCGCCCACGAGATCAATAATCCTCTGGAGGCGATTACAAATGCATTTTATCTTCTGCGGAATCACCCCTCTCTGGATGAGGAGGCGCGCTATTATGCGCAACTGGGGGAGATGGAACTTGCAAGGGTGGGGCATATTACCAAGCAAACACTGGGCTTCTACCGGGAGTCTACGCATCCAGTAAACGTGCCGATTGCCGAGATTCTCGACGATGTGCTGCAACTGCAAAAACGTCAATTAATCATGAACCGCATCACGGTCAACAAGAAGTATTTGACCGGGGGAGAGATCCGTGGTTTCCCGGTCGAGTTGAGGCAAGTGTTCTTGAACCTGATCAGCAATGCGATTCAGGCGATGCCCACTGGGGGGAACCTGCGCATTCGCATGGGGACACACTGGAACGAATCGAACAGGCGCACAGACTTGTGCATTTCAGTTTGCGACACAGGCGACGGAATCAGACCTGAACATGTCAAGCATCTCTTCGAGCCGTTCTTTACCACCAAGTCCACGAAGGGCACTGGGCTAGGGCTCTGGATCAGCCAGGGCATCATCCAGAAATACGATGGGAAGATTCACTTTCGAAGCATAAACTTCAAAGGCAGGCACGTAACATCATTTCGGGTGGTTCTTCCCGGAGTCAGCTCGGCAGCAAAGAGCCGCGAACCTGCTTATCATGCGTTTGGCGACGAGTCGGCGAAAAACTTCTCTTGAACATGGATAACATATCTCTATCCTGAGCAATGCACACAAAAAGCAGGGCCACGCGGCACTGTTCTTTCTCGCGTCAACGCAGCCCCGGGGGATGCCGTTCAAGTCCGCATAACTATGCGAACTAGCTCTTGTATAACTATGCCGCGGTTGCAGGCAAGCGCGCGACGGTCAATTGGATTTTAACCTCCGGTTCGCGGTTGAGCACTTTGGCCAAGCCCATAAGGACCACGGAAGCACATGCTGGACATTGTCTTGAAGAGTTACAGACGCAGTTGCAATCCTGGCACAGATAGGATGATGCCAAGGGGATGTGTTGCGTGGCGGCGAATGTCATCATGGGTTCACCCCAGTCATACGCGTGAAGGAAAGCTTCAGACACCGCTCTCGCGCGCGGTATCGACCCCGATCAATCTACTCACAGTGCATAGATGCGCACCGCTCCGGAGAAGTTGTTTTCATCGGGGGCGATTTTTTGTGTAAGTGCTTGCCTCTGTACCCCGCCAATCTTCCGCCCGTCGATCAGTACATGACGATCCGTTCCCCTCTTGTCGTCAAATTTCTTTTATTGTTCAGCATTTACGCAACACGCTTAAGTCACTTCTCACCGCCAGATCCCTTTGCGGACAACTCTGCCCCCACCGAGAGCATCTACTTTGCTTGTTGTGGTGTTGGGATCCGTTGAAGCTTGCGAAATCTATCGCACACCTGACGGGCAATAGGCGATTGCAGCGAACAAAGAGACAATGCGTCGCGAAACCTGGAATGGCTAGCGACTCGTGAATACTGCTTAGTTGAGGAAATTCGATCGGAGAATATGCGATGCCACTGATCACCGTCGTTCTCACCCTGATAGTAGTCGGAATCTTGCTGTGGCTTATCAACCGTTTCATTCCTATGCAAGGGACGATCAAGGGGATACTCAATGCAGTCGTGGTAATTGTGGTGGTTCTCTGGATCGTAAATATCTTCGGGCTGTTCCACTACGTTTCACAGTTCCGGGTTGGACCCTGACGAGCCCGTAGAAGCTTCCAGGCTGAGTGACGCTTGGCGTTATTTAGGCCATCCTATGCGGACAAGTCCGCTCATCTCAATAGCATCCGTTCGGTGGATGGGGGCAACGGAATTAGCTGGGTATGCGCATCCTTCGTTCAGCTGAGCGTGCGTCCATGCGCGACCTTAAGAGGAGAATGAAATGATGAGACTGGGTAAAGTTGGTGTTCTTTTTTTATCGCTGACAGCGACTACGTGGACAGGGTGGATTAGCGCTCAGGAGGCGAATCCCACAACCACGCAGGCTTCGCCGCAGAATCAGAACGATCAATCGATGTCGTATGAAGGGATGCGCAACGATGTCCCTATCTACAAGATTCAGGTGGTAGGGCGCGATATTCCTGCAATCAACTACTTCCACCGCAGTGGCGCCACAAGGATTGGCTTTCAGGGGACGAGCCTTCTGCCCCAGGCAAAAGGCTCCGCGAAAGTGGACAGCCGCGCAGGACGCACGGTGATCGATGCGGATTTCGTGGGGTTAACGCCTGCCAACGGCTTTGGCACCGAATATCTTACCTATGTGCTATGGGCCATTACACCGGAAGGCCGCCCCGTGAATCTTGGTGAAGTGTTACCGACGGGATCGAAAGATAAGAACCAGATCACGGTCACAACCAACCTCCAGGCATTCGGCCTAATTGTTACTGCGGAGCCATACTACGCTGTAACCATGCCGAGTGATCTGGTTGTAGTGCAGAACGTTGTCATCGACGATAAGACCCAAGGGGTCATCGAACCGGTGAATGCACATTATTCTCTTCTGCCCCGCGGAGCTTACGCTGAAACAGCGGGACGGCATACGGTACTGAATCCGATCACGCGCGATGAGCGTTCGCCTCTTGAACTTTATGAGGCAGTCAATGCGGTGCAGATAGCGGAGGCAGCCGGGGCGGCACAATATGCCTCGGACACGCTGGCGAAGGCCAAAACGAACCTGGAGAATGCACGGGATCTGGACTCTCACAAAGGCGACCGCAAACAGACCATCACTTACGCGCGGGAGGCGGTTCAGTCGGCGGAAGACGCGCGTATCATTACCATCCGCAAGATAAAGGCGGAGGATGAAACGGCGACGCAAAAGGCTCGCGAGGATTCGGACCGCGCGGCTCAAGAGGCACAGCAGGCCGCCCAACAGGCTCAGACGGAGGCCCAGCAGCAGGCTGCGCAACGGGCACAAGCCGATGCCGCGGCTGCCGAGGCACAAGCGCAGGCACAGCGAGCTCACGACGCTCAATTGGCAGCCGAGCAAAGCGCGCAGCAAGCCGCGCAACAAGCAGAGCGAATACGCGAGCGGTTAAGGGTGCAATTGAATCAGGTGCTGCAAACTACCGAGTCGGCGCGCGGGCTGATCGTGAACATGTCAGACGTGCTATTCGACTTCAACAAGTACACATTGAAGCCGGGCGCGCGCGAAAAGCTGGCTAAAGTCTCTGGAATTCTGCTCGCCTATCCGAACCTGAAATTACAAGTGGAAGGGTACACCGATAACATCGGCTCCGACGAATATAACCAGAAGTTATCCGAGGCACGCGCTTCCGAGGTACGAAAATATCTTGTCTCGCAGAGTGTTTCGGATGCAAATGTTTCCGCGGTGGGCTATGGCAAGAACGACCCAATCGCCGATAACTCAACCTCGGCAGGGCGTTCCGAGAACCGGCGGGTCCAGTTAGTAGTTTCAGGCGCCGCAATCGGCGTTCAGGAGAGCGCGCCGGGAGCGCAATCGGAAGTGGGGACTGCGCCTGTCAATCCGACGGGAACCTCAAACCCTCAGTAACGAAGGACAGAAGGCCGAAGCACGAAATGGGCTGCCCTGGGGGCAGCCCATTTTGCCGGAACACTGTTTTCTTCCTCATGTCGATTGAGCTGCGAAGACGCCCAAAATCCTGAAGCTCGGGCAGAAGAATCATCTGAAAGCGTGCAATCCTCCAGCTCGATTATCCCCGACCGGGAGCGGTCCGCCCATGCTCAATCGCGGATTCGATTTGCTCCCACAGAGCATCGGGCGGTTCAGCAAGGGGAAACAAACAGCGGGCAGCCTCCGCAATTGTCTCAAGGTCGGCCAACAAAGCGCGACAGTTTTCGCAGCTCTGGATATGGGGATTACCGGCAATGCTCACTCCAGAACCAATCAGGTCGGCAAGTTGGGCCTGGAAGGCAGCACAGGCCATATGATTAGAGTTTTCGATCATCTGCGTGCCTCCTTCTTAGAATGAATTCGCAGGGCATCGCGCAGCTTTAGCCGCGCTTTATGCAACTGGGACTTACTGTTTCCGATCGAGCAGTGAAGCATTTTGGCAATTTCATTGTGCTCATAGCCCTCGATGTCATATAGCACAAAGATGAGCCGGTAGCCGGCTGGGAGATCGTCGATAGCACGCTGTAACTCAAGGCGGTCAATGGTGCCAGATAGGATGGGATCGGGTGCACCGAAACTGCTGTGAGGGCGTTGGGCTACATCCGGAGCCATCATTTCATCGAGCGAAGTCAACTGCAAACCCTTCTTACGCAAATGCATGAACACGACATTGATGGCCAATCTGTGCAGCCAGGTAGACAGAGCCGATTCGCCCCGGAAAGTTTCAATCTTGCGGTGAAATTGAAGAAAGGCCTCCTGGGTCAAGTCCTCTGCCTCAGCTATATTGCCCACAATGCGCAGGCATAACGAGTAGACCCGCCTCTTATGTATCGAGTAAAGCTGGGCGAAGGCATGATGGTCGCCGGCCTGCGCACGCGCCAGAATATCGGCCTGGCCGTCGGTGACAGAGACAACAGGCGTAGATCGTTCCGAAGACGCAGATGCCTTTCCCGGAGTAGGCCGGTCCGGAAAACGCGCGGATGGGGTGGATTTGGGCATGGATATCCTTAAAACCGAGGAACGGAAATCACACTTTAGAAGCCGTGAGAGTGTTCGCGAGGCTTTCCCAACTTGTTAGAATCAGGGAAGCACCTGCTTTGATAGAGCATTGGCGTACGACAGTCAATGCCAGATGGTTCACACTGGTATGATGCGGTTTTGTTCCTAGCCGTGGTTCCTCGCTGGGTTTTTTGTTAGTGTGAGAACACGGGCCTCCATAAGAACCAGGTTGAGATCCATGTGGCCGGCCTTTACGAAATGATCGCGGACGAAGAGATTTATATAAGATCGATCGTTCCGCCCAGAGATCCAAAGTGGCTGCCGCTTGCCGCGAGGACGGCGCCAAGTTGGATGTCAACCCAACAATGTCCCTCATGGACCGCCAACCCCAGTGAAGTCAGGCGGGCCAACGAACACGACGAATGACTGCTTGTTCAATCAATGGCCGATAGGCGAAACGACTGGAGAAAGAGGAACGCTCATGCCCGACATACGCAAACAACCTCGTGTTTTTGTTGTCGATGACGAGCACGTCATCGCATCCAGCCTTGCCACGATCTTGCGTAAGAATGGATTCGACGCAGTGCCTTTTACTGAGCCGTTGAAGGCGCTGGAGGCCGCTGGTTTAGAAGCCCCCGACCTCCTGATCTCCGACGTGGTGATGCCGGGACTATCCGGGATCGATCTCGCAGTTCAATTGCAGGAACGCTGCCCGAAGTGCAATGTGCTTCTCTTCTCCGGACAGGCAGCTACCGCCGGCATGCTCGAAACTGCCCGCGCCAAAGGGCATAATTTTGAGCTTCTTTTGAAGCCTGTTCATCCAGCGGACCTGCTGAGAGAAATTGATAAAGTTACGCGGGATAGCCCGAAGATATCGTAATCGTCAAGCCGCTGTGTGGGCGCTTCGAGAGCATCGCCGTCCGCGTGTTCCTGCGGTGCAGTTAATATCTCGGATAGCTTCGCGGTCGTTTTTTCCTTCAGTTCCCACCGGTTTGCCGCCAACCTCAGGCATCGGCAGACAAATCCTTTGAATCCATAGGGAATAGAAAACCATCCATTGGCTGCGGAGAGATTCTCCTCTTTTCCGCCGGCCGTGAACCTGTTCCCCGGCTTGTTAAATAACTGGCTTTATCCCAATTCGCTCACCTCGAATCAAGGAGAACCGAATGAAGATTGTTGCAATGATCGCGCGTCTGCTACTGGGGCTGATGTTTCTGGTCTTTGGCCTCAACATGTTCTTGCTTTTCATTCCGATGGGGCCGATGCCCGCAGGGGTGGCCGGACAGTTCACGGCCGCCCTGTTTGCGGCCCACTACTTTTACGTGGTGGGCGCAATCATGGCCATCTCAGGGGTTCTGCTTCTAGTGAACCGGTTTGTGGGGCTCGGGCTTACGCTGCTTGGCCCCGTGCTGTTCAACATCCTCGCATATCACCTGCTGATGAACCCGAGCGGCATCGGGATGGGGGCGTTTGCGACGCTTCTTTGGCTGCTGGTGGCCTGGGAGCATCGGATTGTGTTTGCAAGGTTGTTTGCGGCGCGGCTTGAGGAATGAAAGCCCACGATAGGAACGTACAGGGCGTCTGGCTACAATCAAGCTAGTCATGATTCAGTACCTCTATCTCGGGCGGGTGGATTACGGCGAGGGGCTGCGTTTGCAGGCGGAGATCGCCCGGTTGCGGTTCGAGGGGCGGGTCGAGAATGTGCTGCTGCTGCTGGAGCATCCGCCGGTGCTGACGCTGGGGCGGAATGCGGACCGAGCCAACGTGCTGGCTTCGGAGGAGTTGCTGGCGCGGCGCGGGGTAACGGTGCATGAGATCGACCGCGGGGGCGATGTCACTTACCACGGACCGGGGCAGCTGGTGGGCTATCCGATCTTCGATTTGAGGAGCCTGCGCAATCCGAGTGGCGCGCGGATGGGTCCGGTGGACTTTGTGCGGCGGATGGAAGAGGCGCTGATCCGGCTGTGCAGCGGGTTTGGGGTGGAAGCGGCAAGGATTTGCGGGTTGACCGGTGTGTGGTCCTGGGGGACTAAGGGACTAGGGACTGATGCCGGAGCGGAGCGAAAGATCGCCGCGATTGGCATCCACGTTTCGCGCGGGATTACTACGCATGGGTTTGCCTTCAACGTGACCACAGATTTGCGCGACTTTGAGTTGATCGTTCCTTGCGGGATTCGTGACCACGCGGTGACGAGCCTGGCCCTGGAGGTACAGCGGCCGGAAGAGTTGCCCAGCCTGGAGGCAGTGGCCCACCTTGCAGCGCGGGAGTTTGGCCTGGTGTTTGACCAGCAGGTTCTGGCGGTGGAGAGCCTTGCTGCATTGCGGGCTTATGCGGATGCTGGCGCTAAGGCCGAGCCGGAGTTTCCGGCGGAAGATACTCCGCTGAAGGTTCCGCTGGAGGTTGAACGGCTCGGGCATACAAAGGGGCGTCCGGTTCAGGCGTAAGGATCGCCGTCTCCCACCCTTTCCGCAAAGAACGCGGAAAGGATGGGGCACCCAAATTTGTGACACACGGGCCGCGATTTATAATCCGGCAGGAACCGGGCGCGTAATTAAAGTTCGCAGGGCGGAGAGAGGAATCCATGCCAACCGACGTGGTCATGCCCCAGATGGGCGAGTCGATCTTTGAGGGCACCATCACCAAGTGGCTCAAAAAGGCCGGCGATGCGGTCGAAAAGGATGAGCCGCTGTTCGAGATCTCCACAGACAAGGTGGACGCGGAGATTCCCTCGCCTGTGGCCGGCGTACTGAGCGCGATCAAGGTTCCTGAAGGCGCGACGGTCGAGATCAATACGGTGGTGGCGGTGGTGCTTGAGAACGGCGAACAGCAGAGATCAGAGATCAAGGATCAGGGGGCACCAGCTAGCGCGGCCGCGCCGGAGGCGCAGTTGGCCCCACCTCAGGTGGTCGAGGTGGTGATGCCGCAGATGGGCGAGTCGATCTTTGAGGGCACCATTACCAAATGGCTCAAGAAGGCCGGCGATGCGGTCGAGAAGGACGAACCGCTGTTTGAAATTTCCACCGATAAGGTGGATGCGGAGATTCCCTCACCTGTTGCGGGCGTGTTGAGCCAGATCAAGGTTCCCGAGGGCGCGACGGTTGAGATCAATACGGTGGTTGCAGTGATCGCCACCGGCGGTGGGGCAGCCGCTTCCGGCATGGATACACCAGCACCGGTTGCATCAGCGAAGGATTCTGCCCCGGCAGCCGCGAAGCCAGAGAGCTTGGGGCCGGCGGTTGCCGCTGTTGCGGCAGATGGCGGTGAACGGGTGCGGTCTTCGCCGCTGGTGCGACGGATCGCTAAGGAGAATAACCTGGACCTCGGGCAGATCGCGGGCGCGGGGGCAGGATCGGGGCTTGGCGGACGCATCACAAAAGAAGATGCGCTGCGGTGGTTGAAGGAGCATGGGCCGGGTAGCGAGGCGCCGAAGGCGACTGCGCCGGTGAGCGCGATAGCAACCCCTTCCCTCGCAGGTCAGGTGGTCCCCCTGACCAAGATGCGCGCCATCATCGCCCAGCGCATGGTGGAGAGCGTGGCGATCAGTCCGCACGTGTATACCGTCTACAAAGTGGATATGACGCGAATCATGCGCCTGCGGGAGCGGGAAAAGAGCCGGTTCGAGCAGAAGCATGGCGTGAAGCTGACCTATATGCCGTTCATCGCTGTGGCGGCTGTGGAGGCTCTGCGCAAGTTTCCAGTTGTGAACGCGTCTCTGGGGAATGACGCCATTCACTACCATGCGAATATCAACCTGGGGATTGCCGTATCGCTGGAGTGGGGATTGATTGTGCCGGTAATCAAACAGGCCGAGCAGCGGAGCTTTGTGGAAATTGCGCGCTCGATGAACGACCTTGCCTTGCGCGCGCGGACAAAGAAGCTACAGCCCGAGGAGGTTGCAGGTGGCACGTTTACGCTGACTAACTCAGGCGTCTTTGGCGGGGAGTTCGGCACGCCCATCATCAACCAGCCAGAGTCGGCGATATTGGCCATTGGCGGGCTGAAGAAAGAAGCAGTGGTGCTGACGGACGCCGAGGGCAACGACTCGATTGCCATCCGGTCGATGCAGCACTTCTGCCTGGGCTTCGATCACCGGACAATCGACGGCGCGGATTCCGGCAAGTTCATGAGCGCGTTCAAGAAGGTGCTGGAGGGGTGGGATCGGGAGATCGGGTGACCTGCGCGGTCGGCGAGCAGGATCCGAAAGGAGTTTATTCCCTTTGTATTAGCTCTGGTTCCATTTCGGCACTTGATCACGGCGCAGAGAGCGGTGAAGATTGTGAAACGGCAGGATGACCTTGACCGTCTAATGCTTACGAGTTGAGGTGATAGGATTCTCCTATGAAGTTCCAGAATCCATCGGTCGTCGAGCTTGTTGTTGAGTTGAGGATGGCGTCAGCCGAAGTCGACTAAATCTTCGTTCCTTTCTGGCAATAGGGCATTCCTATGACGGAGAGGATATATGCTGCTCCGGTCATTCAATTGCCACATCTATTGTGCGAGAGATGCGATGCTAAACAAAAAGCCAATCCGCAGACCAGGGCAAGACCTTCGCACTGTGCCGACCTATACGATTCCTGAAGCTGCCGAGTTCTTGGCAATCCGGCCTAGGACGATGTTTTCCTGGTACGAGGGGGATGAGCCGATCTTGAGGGCTTCAGCCATCTCGGGAGCGATCCACCTTCTCTCGTATCGAGATATTGAGGAAGCCTACCGGGTTTACCTTCTGCGAGAGAGGTTTAACTTCTCACTACAGTTCTTGAAAAAGTCGATGAGGAATGCTCGCAAAATGTTTAGGTCGCAGCACCCTCTTCAGCGCGCAGATGCAGTAAAGGAATGCTTGAAGGATCTCGTCTATGACAAACTCGCACGCGGCAGTAATCCGCGCACGATAACTTCCCTTGGCCAAAATCCGGGCCAGCAATCGTTCAAAGAAGTCGTAGATATGTTCGCTGAACGCATAGAACCAGGCGAATTCATGTACCCATGGCGTTTCGCATCGACCGATCACGATAGCCGTCCAGTTTCGATGAATCCAAACATTATGTCTGGGCGGCTAGTTGTTGTTGGCACCCGTGTCCCGGTTAATACCCTACTGGGAAGCAAGCGAGCCGGAGAAACGATTGAACAAATTGCCAACGACTACAGCCTCGAACCTGAAGTCGTGGAAAAGGCGCTGATACACATTGGCGTACGTCAAAAAGCGGCATGAGGAATGTGTCCTGTTTCTCGACGAAGGTTTTTCGGCGGAGTCGGTAGCGACCCGATTGCGCACAGCGGGGTTTACGGTCCAAAGGTTTCCCGAATGGTTTAGGGACGCAGAGGGTCATCCCCTAAGAAACGTGCCGGATTCCGATATCATCAAATTCTGTCATAAAAATGGCTGGATGCTTGTTTCACGTGATCACGAGATGAAAAACCTGCATCGGGAGGAAATCCGAAAGACGGATGTCGCGATATTGGCTACCGCCCACAATAGTGCTGAAAATCAAGATGAATGGGTAGTTGCGATTATCAACCTAAAGGCAAAAATTCTTCGCGAATTTAAGAATCGCGAGCGCCCTTGGTTCGCAACTTTCAGCCGAGCAGCAACGATCAAAATACAAACGATTAAATGACGTGATCCTTATTAATTACGTCGGCCTTGATGGGACGGAACAGCCACACCAGCAGCAGCGAGAAGAGCAGGCCGCCGACTGCGAACTTGAGCTGGACGGGTGCTTGCGAGGGGGAGAAGAAGCCTTCGAGGCAGCCGGCGACGACCAGCATGGGAATGATGCCGGAGACCAGGCGGGTGGCTTCGATGCCGCCGCGGGCTACCGATTCCTTCCAGCGCAGGACGCCGGGGAAGAGCATGGCGTGGCCGAGGCGGAAGCCCGCGCCGCCGGCGATGATGATCGAGGGCAGCTCGAGCGAGCCGTGGGGCGCGACGAAGCTCCACAGCGCCGGCGACATTCCATACTGATGGCAGGCCACGCCGATCACGCCCAGCATCATGCCATTAAAGAAGAGATAAAAGAAGGTTCCCAGCCCGAAGGCGATGCCGCCGGCGAAGATGGCGAAACAGACCGAGAGGTTGTTGGTCATGATGTGGCTGGTTTCCATGGGCGCGACGGTGACGATGGATTCGGTCCACATGTGGTGCCGTTCCATGGTGGCGATCATCTCCGGGCTTGCGAACATCCGCATGAACTGCGGATGAGCACTGGTGATTGCGGCGCCCACCAGACCCCAGGCGACTGAAACGGCCAGCGAAGCCAGCACGAAACGGATCTGCTGCTGGAAGATGGCGGGATATTCGTCGCGCAGGAAGCGGAAGAGCGTAAGAAGATTCGTCTTGCGACCGGAATAGATGATATGGTGAGCGCGAGCCAATAATTGATTCACATGCTGCGCGTAGGTGCGGGCGGTCGTGTCTTGCCGCAGGACGGAGAGATCGGCGGCTACCTGACGATAGAGCAGGGCCATCTCTTGCAGTTCGGCGCGGGAAAGCTGACCCAGCCCGCTGCGATCGGCCTGGGACAAGAGGGACGCCAGCCGCTCCCAGTGGGGCCGCCGCTTGAGAATCCACTGGTTTGAGAGAATATTTGCCATGGACGTGAATTCAGATCAGCTTAACATCGAAACGCCCGAACTGGTGGCCATCGAGATGCCCCTGGCGGGGATCGGCAGCCGTTTTATTGCGCTGCTGGTGGATTATCTGATCTGGGGCGCGGGGCTGCTGGTGCTTGGGTTGGTGTTTGCAGTCCTTCAACCCGGCATCGAAGCCTTCTCAAAGATCTCAGCACAGTGGGCCACGGCGATCGTGATTTTCGTCGTGTTTCTGCTGCAATGGGGCTACTTTACCCTGTTTGAAGCGTTCTGGAACGGCCGCACTCCGGGGAAGCGGGTGGCGCGGATTCGCGTGATCCAGCGCTCCGGGCGGCCCATCGGGCTGTTCGAGTCCATGGCGCGCAATCTGGTGCGCTATGTGGATCAGATTCCCCTGTTCTATGCGGTGGGGGTGATTGCGATGTTCTGCTCTCGCCAGCATCAGCGGCTGGGCGATCTGGCCGCCGGAACACTGGTGGTGAGGGATCGCGAACAAGAAAATCCGCTATGGGGCGATTTGGGGTCGCGCACTTTCACCGCGCAGGCATTTCCCACAAGAGCTCCAATTCCCGAGCCTCATACCGCTTTTACGCTGCCGGCCATCGGCATCGCCAAGCTGTCAGCTGCCGACCTGGAGGTGCTCGAAGGATTCTTTGCGCGGCGGCTGGATATGAGCTTAGAGACCCGCCAGGTTTTGGCGCAGCGTATTGCGTCCGCTATTCAGGCAAAGGCGGGACTTGAACAGCCGGCGGGGGCCAGCACGGAGACTTTTTTGGAGGTCACGGCGCGGCAATTGCGGGATGTTGGGCGGATGCTATAGGGAGGCGGCTTCAGTTTTGCTGGGCCTTGGAGACGAGCAGTTTTTCCTGCTCCAGGAGGTCGGCCAACACTTTTTCCGGGCAAATGTGACGGGCCTCAACCAGACGCAAGTCCGCCTCTGCCTCGACAGAAGATGCAATTGTCATGAAGCAGTACAGGCATCGGGTGTTGTAGGTGCCGTTCTCGTTTTGGGTGCGGTTGTACATCGTAGCTCGGTGAATGCGCGAGACGTTACGATGCTAGCCGCCGATGCATTTTCAAGACGTGACCTGCATCACGGGTCATGTTTGGCCGGGTTTAAGGAGTCGTGCGGCTCAACCAAATGCTTACAGGGTTGTTGTCTGGTTGGGGTTGCGGCGCAGTTGCCAGCAGGGGGATTGCCCCGCCTGCGGAAACAGCGAGACCGAACAAGGCGTGTCAACGGAGCCGAGATAGTCGTACTCGAGCTTGTTGCCTTTGAGCGGAACCGTCTGGAAGCGGTTGACGGTGACTGTTCCGCTGGGCGAGCCGCGCAGCTTGAACACGGCCCAATCGCCGGCGTAGACGGCGACAAAGCCTGCCATCAGGACTACCGCGATCCGTAGCAACCAAAGCTTCATTCCGGCCTCAGCCTTCCATCGGCAGGAAGGGTTTCGCCCTACCGGAGTATTCTCACATGCCGGCTTGGGGTGGGGGCCGAAGCGCATTCCGCTTTCAGGCGCCAGTCACTTCGGTCGTGAAGACCTGAAAGCGATTGCGGCCGCTCGCTTTGGCCTGGTAAAGGGCGGCATCGGCACATCGCAAGAGCGCTTCAGCATCGAGTTCCGTCGACGCGGCCGAGCAGACGCCGACGCTGACGGAAACCGACAGCTCACGTCCCGCAAAAGCAATGGGAATGGCCAGGGAATCGACAATGTTGGCGGCAATCTTTTCCGCACTTTGCGGATCGCGCAGTTCGGCGAGCAGTACGACAAACTCGTCCCCGCCCATTCTGGCGACCGTATCGGACTTGCGGACGGCTTCAAGGAGTCGTATCGCGGTAACGCGCAAGACCTCGTCGCCGCCGTGATGGCCATAGGTATCGTTGATGCCTTTAAACCTGTCGATATCGACCATCAGCAGCGCTAGCCCCATTTTGTGACGCCTGGCGGCTTCGATCGCGGCTTCGAGCCGGTCCTGAAGCAGCAGACGGGTCGCGAGTCCCGTCAAGCAATCGTGCAGGGCCATGTGGCGAAAATTCTCTTCACTCTTGCGAAGAAGGAGTGTCTGTTCCTCGACACGTCTTCTGAGCACCATTACCCAACCCAGCACAACCAGCGTGCCGGCAAGCGCCATGGCCAGCACCACAAGCGCATGACCCGGCGTCCACCAGGAGGGGCGATGGAGGACGACTACGTCCTGGGGGGAACGCATCAGAACACGAAAAGATTTGGTGACGGCGACGCCTTCTCTCACGTTGCTGCGCGTATCGATGCGGACGGAACAGATGCCGGTGATGCGCAGCCTGCTGCCGATCTCCCATGGAATCGCTTGAGGTCCGGCCATGCTTTTGGGCAGAATCGCGGCGAAAACGGTTGTTCCGGAGGCCAACAGGAGGGTCGTGTCGGAAGACGCCAGATCGTTGCCAATCAACTGGCCGTCGATCTGGATAAGATCGGAGTCGTTTTTGCCAAGGAGAGCCTGCTCGGCGGAAACAGGCTCGGCTGTAACCGGACTGCTTTTGCCGGCGCTTTTGAACACGGCATCGGTGAGGACCGGCGTGTTGTCTTCGGTACCTGCAAATCCCGCAACATCGACAAGCTCGCCGATGACGAGGGGCGTATCCTGGGCCGTTTGCACGCAGATTCCGGCCGTCGCATCGCGAATGCAGAGCGATGAGCCAGGCCATTGGAGAGTTACATTTCCGCGCAGGTGGACGCGATGAAAAGATGCGGAGAACTGCTCCCAATGCAATAACCTGTCAATCGGGACGATTGGCTGCATGAAGGGATCGCCTGGCGCGGATTTCACAACCGTTACCGCAGAGAGACTCGGGGCCATCAGGTGGACGCCGATCATCTGGTTGTTGCTGTTGACAGTCGGAGCGGCATTGGCGTCGATTCTCACTTCGGCGTCGATCAGGCCGGAGTAAGTGGCGCCGGGTTCCCGCTGCATGGTTACGCTGACGGTCCCGTCGATTGTTGCGAGCTGCAGCGTGACGCTATGGCTGTATTCGACGACATCATGGATAATACCCTCGACCTCTACCCACTGGGCGTCTTCGGCACCGGTCTCCAGGTGCGAGAGGCTTTCCTGTGGAGGGTTTGCCGGGAGGGGAGAGTGTCCAATCGCGCGTATCTGGGGCAGGACAACAACTGGACCAAAGCCCCCAGGGCCGCTTACGCCCTGCACGTCTACCAGGGTTCCAGCGGCGAGTGGCGCAACCGAATCGGAGCGAGGCTTCAAAAAAATACTGCCCGTCGAATCGTGAATGAAGATTGCGGCGTATCCGGAGCCGTAGTCCGGATCGAAGTAGGTCACCACCCCTTGTAAATGGACGGGATAGGCGCGGGCAGCCTGGTCCGAGGTGAGGCTGTGCGCCGCGCGCGCCGTGGTGAGAGTGGGCAATTTGCCGGTGGGTTCGTTTGCCTGGGCAGGCGCCGCCGGGTCCGCAGCTAACAGACCGATCGAGAAGAAAAGGGTGGCGGCGACGGCAGTTAGCCCGCAAATGCGGCGATGACAAGGAGCCCGGAGACGGGCCTGCGGCGGCTTCTCGCTGCACAGGCGGGCTGCGTTCCTAATCCACGCGAGCCGCACTCTGCTTCTTGCACCGGTACCTGAGGCTTCACGTCTCAAAATCGCGCGCTTTCTCCACCATCGCCGGGCCGCCCCATGTAGTTAGCTCCATTAGGTGGCACTATCGGAAAACTAAGGAAAGGGCATTATACGGCCAGCCGCAAATTTTTGCACATACCTCGACGAATAACGCCCCGAACTCCGTGAGTCATGCCCGATTGCAGGTGCGGGAGATGTATTTGCCACCACGGCCGGAGCGATTCAGGGAAGAAGACGATCCCTTTAACTTAAGGCGCACCTGCGACGCCGACCGAGCTGGAGCCGGAGGAGACGGTACTGGACCTTGGATCGGGCGGCGCCTGCAGATATTCCTCGAAGTGGGCCAGGATGCGGTTATATAAATGCGTCCGCACGTCCGGGCCGGCGATCGAGTGGGTCTTGCGCGGATAGAGCTGGAGGTCGTAGGGAATTTCAGCTTCGATCAGCTTTTGCACGTACTGGATCATATTCTCCATGTGCACGTTGTCGTCGCCAGTTCCCTGCGCCAGCAGCAAGCGGCCCTTCAGATTGGTGGCGGAGCTGACCACGGAGAAGTCGCTGTAACCCGAAGCAAACTCGGCAGGCTGGCTCATATAGCGCTCGGTATAGATCGAATCGTAGTCGCGCCAATCGGTCACCGGCGCCACGGCGACTCCCGCGCGGAAGCGGTCGGAGTGGGAGAGCGCGTAGAGCGTGAAAGTGCCGCCCCAGCTCCATCCCCACCATCCCAGGCGCTTTTTGTCCAGTTGCGGATACTGGGCAAGGACGGCATCGAGCACGGTCAACTGGTCTTCCAACTGGACGGACCCGAAGTTATGCCAGGCAGCCTGGGCAAAATCGCGTCCGCGCATGTCCATGCCGCGATTGTCGGCATGGAGCACGGCAAAGCCATGCTGGGCCAGTAGCTCGTCGAAGAGCACGGCATCTGCCCAGTGGTTGACCACCATCTGCGCGGCGGGCCCTCCATAGGGGTTCACAATCAGCGGCACTGAGCCTGCCGTCATGGCTCCCGCGGGCAGCAGCAGCGTGGCATAGAGCGTGCTGCCGTCGTGAGCCTTTATCGCTAGCTGTTCCGGCGCGCGCAGTTGGTAAGGCTCCAGTGCGTGCGTCTGCCATACAACGTCGCACTTGCCCGTTGTCTGGCAGAGGCGGAGGATGAGCGGATCGAGGCGCGTGGATTGCGAATCGGCGAACGCGTCCCCGGCGGGGGCAAAGGTGCCTACATGGAGCCCCGCGCCGGCGCTTAACTGCTTGCGTTCGCCCTCGAAGTTCACCTGCCATAGCTGCTGCTCCAGCGGGTTGCCCTCATTGGAGGCGTAGTCGATCAGGTTGTTCTTATCGTCCACACGCAGAACAGCGGCCACTTCAAAGTCGCCTTTGGTGAGCTGCCGCTCCAGTTTGGCGGGGGCTGCAGCGGGATTCCCCTGGTCATAGCTATAGAGATAAAGATGATTGTGGCCGTCTGCCCAGTTGGTGAGAACGATCGCGCCCTCGCCCACATTGACGTCGTAATTGTCGTCGAAGAATTTGTCGTCGGCAAGCTGAAGGACCGGATGCGCCTGGCCCGTTCCGGCATCGGCGAAATAGAGATCCCTGTGTTTTTGATCGCGGGTTAGAGTCTCGATCCATAGGGTCTTGTGATCTACCCAGCCGAAGCGCGGGATGTAATCCTGACCGGGACGAATCGGCAGCTTGACCCATACGGTCTTGCCGCCGCCGGCGCCGACTACGCCCACGCGGACCTCGGGGTTGGGATCGCCGGGCTGCGGAAAGCGCTGAAAGTCGACCTGCGCGTGGGTAGGAATCCAATCCTCGATGGGATACTGCGGCACATCGGTTTCGTTCATCTGGAGGTAGGCGAGGTTCTTTGAGTCCGGCGACCAGAAGTAATTACTGCGGGTGTCCAGTTCCTCTTCATAGACCCAGTCCACCTCGCCGTTGAGGATGGCCGTATGTGTATCGGGGTTGGGCGCAGGAGCCACCGCAACCGGATGGGGGTCGAAATCTTTGAGCCGCACGACGGAAAGGCCGTGGTCGCGAATGTAGGAGATCATTTCGCCGTTAGGCGAGAACTTGGGATCGTCGCCGGAGCCAGCGCCGGAAAAACCAATCTCCACGCCTGTGCCGTTGTGCAGATCGTAAAGCCAGAGACGGCCGTTCGCGTCGAAGAGCAGATGCGCCGAATCTGGCGCCCACAGGTAGCTGGCCATCTTGTAGCGGTTGCGATGATCGCGGTCTGTCTCAGAGCCGGGAGCCCCGGCCAGCGCGGCCAGTTTGGCGCGGCTCACCAGGATATGCGGCTTGGACTGCGCAGGGTTCGGGCCGGGGGCCAGGTCTACAAGCTCGCCGCCATCGAGGTAGGTTAGATGCTTTCCGTCCGGCGACCAGGTGAGCTCGTCGGGCGGGTTCCCAATCAACGGGCCATGGGCGAAGATGGCTTCCACAGTTAGAGGCTTCGCGGGCGCCTGGGCGGCTGGGGCTTGAGCGATGCAAGAAGGCGTCGCTGTGGCGACAGCAACAACGGCCGAAAGCAAGAATGCGGCTGGACGCGTCAAAGGAGAATCCTCCGGGGGTGGAGTCCTACCAGGCTGCGATCTTCGCTTTAGGCGCAATCTTGAAGACGCAAGGCTTCCTGCCAGCAGTGTAACTCAAGGCGTCAGCTGGGTTGCGCATTGCGGGCAGAGGGTTGTATGGTGCGGGCTATGCATTGGGCAACTCCGGAAGAACGCAGGAACCTCGGCCAGGCGCGGCGCAAGCAGGTGGGCCGCCAGGAACACAACGAACTCAACACGAAGGCGCGGAAGACGCCCCCTTCAGTATTGCTGGAGCGCTCGATGCGCGGCCGCGTTCCGGCGCTCATCAAGCTCAAGTACCAACTGATGGCGGAGTCGCCCTTCGGCTACTTTCGCGGCGCGGTGCCGGTGATGGCAGCGGATTTGGCTGTGCTGCCCTCGACGGGCATCGTCAGCCAGCTGTGCGGCGACGCGCATGTACGCAATCTGGGCGCTTATGCCGCACCCGACGGTCGGCTGGTCTTTGACATCAACGATTTCGACGAGACCATTCGCGGGCCCTTCGAGTGGGATCTGAAGCGCATGGCCGCATCGCTGGTGCTGGCCGGGCGGGCATCGGGGCACAAGGAGTCGACTGCGCGGCAAGCTGCGGAGAAATGCATCGAGCGCTACAGCGCCAAGATGCGCGCCTTTGCCGAGATGCCCGGTATTGAGGTGGGCCGCTATCAAGTGCATCGGATAAGCCAGGTCGAGCCGGTCCACACGGCGCTGCTCAAGGCCGAGCGCTCCACGCCGCAGCATACTGTGGAGCAGTTGACCGAGCCGTCCTCCAACAATAAGCCTGGAGCGCCTCGCCGCTTCAAAGAGATGAAGCCCACGCTCACGCGCGTAACCGGCGCGCAGGCCGAGGCGGTACTGGCCTCACTTGGGCCGTATCGCGAGATGCTGGAGCCGCAGCGGCAGCACCTGCTGACGTTCTACCGGCCCGTGGATGTGGCCTTCAAGGTGGTGGGCACAGGCTCGGTGGGGCTGCGCGACTACTGCGTTTACTTCGAAGGCAACAGCCCGGCGGACCCGTTGTTTTTGCAGATCAAGGAGGAGCCGGCCTCCGGCTACACGGCCTATCTGCCCGATGCGCATCCTGTGTCCCACAACGGCCGGCGTGTTGCGGAAGGACAGAAGGCCATGCAGTTGCAATCCGATCCATTCCTGGGCTGGACGCACATTGGGGGTCGCCAATATCTGGTGCGCCAGCTTAACGACCACAAAGGCTCCATCGAGCTCGAAGATATGGACTGCGGTGGCCTTGAAGCCTACGGCGAGGTCTGCGGCGAACTGCTGGCGCGCGGCCATGCCCGCTCCAGCGACCCTCGGGTCATCGCCGGCTACCTGGGCAGCGGAGACGGCTTTGCCGAGGCGCTGGCCAAGTTCGGCGCCGCCTACGCCGACCAGACAGAAAAGGATTGGGAGGCTCTGTGCCGCTCTCGCAAGACCGGAAAGAAGCCAAAGGCGAAAGCAGCGTCATAGCACCGGTCCGACAGCCTGTGTTTGGGGGGTAGACTGAGCAGGTTCAAGGCCGCCGGTATATATCGTAGGCCGTGAGCCGGGCATAGGGCCGGAAATCGGCCAGTAGAGCTTTCATCAACGCTTCGCGCTGCGGGGTTGGGTCCTCTTTGGTCTGCAAGTCGCGCTTTACGATCAGCCAGTGGATGTTGCGGGAGCGCACCAGCGCGGCGATCTCGGCGGGTGAATAGGGATCGATGGTGGGATCAAAGAACGGCACTGGAAAATGCGGTGCGCGGCCGCTGGCAAAATAGAACGGTTCCTCGCCAGGAACGAGAACAATCCCGTCATCAAACGGGATGTTGGCCTGGGCGTAGCGCAGAAGGTCGTCGATCGCCGGCAGGTACGGCCCCGGCGTGGACAGGCCGGCAAGCTGGGGAAACGCGGAATGCACGGGGGGCCCGTCGGGAAAGTCCGCGTAGGAGAGCCGCTCCTCGCTGGCCGTGTAGAATCCGCCGCATACGAGCAGCGTGACGGAGATGAGCACTGCAAGCGCGGGGACAAACCATGGCGACAGGGCGCGTGCCGTTGACCCCTCAAGGAACGCGAGCATCTCTGCCACGAGCAGCACGAGCAACGGCCAGATGCCGTACGTGGAACCCCAAAGCTGCTGCGACATAAACGTGCCGTGGATGGCGGCGAGGAGAACCAGCGGCAGGAGCGCGTGCAGAGAGGACCTGCCGCGCAGGCGGAAGAGATTTGCGATCGCCATTGCTGTGGCGAGGACTAGCAGCAGCGGCCAGAGCGCCAGCAGGCTATCGCCGCGCTCGTCGGCGTCGTCGTAGAGGAACAAAGAGGCGAGCGTGAAGAGGAACGGGGCGGCCATCAGGGCGGAGGCTGCGATGCGCGTCCAGGGGAATTTAGATTCCACACGCAAAAGCACCAAGGCGACCGCGATGCACGGCAGCGTCCACAAGAGCGAGGGGTCGCGATAGACGGCAAGCATGAGGCTGAATCCGGGCAAGCGCCGCTGGCCAGCATACTCAATTGTCCAGTGAAGGTAGTTGCCGATGCCCGCCGTCCAATGGAGAACAAACACGGCTATCGCGAGCGCGAGGCAAGCGCCGGCAAGGACGGAGAAGAGGGTCAGTGAGCTGGGCGCGTCAGGGGAATTTTGCCGGCGTCCATCACTTAGGCCGCCGAGGGCGAGCGACAGCAGAACGGCGGCGATGGCCACCAGCAAGAACGGCAGGCCCATGTTTTGCTTGAAGAAGAGCGGCACGCACAGCGCTGCTCCAGCGGCAAAACCAAACGCGGCGCTCGTCCCTGCATCGAGCCGCAGCAGCATCCAAAGCGCGAGCAGTATCCAGAATCCGCAGTCGCAGTCGTACTCGGGAGTGGGCACGATGCAGTAGATGCCGAGAACGGTGAGCGGCGCGGCGGCGAGCAGCGCGACCGGCCATGCTGCGGCCACGCGCCCGCGCAGCGAGCCGAGCGCGATTCTGAACGCGAGCACCGAGCCTAGCCCGCCGGCCAACGCGCAGTAGAGCACGTGGTGAAAGAAGACGCGGCCGGTGAGACGGATGATCGCGGCCTGCGTGAGAAACGTGAGCGGCGCGTGGGCCAGGGGAAAGTCGCGGTAGGGCATCTGGCCGAGGGCGATGCGCGTCGCGGTGTTGAGAATGTAGCTTAGATCGAAGAGGACCGCGACATGCGCGTTTTGCCAAAACACGACGCCCGCCGTGGCCAGAAAAAGCCCCGTGGCGGCGATCCAATCGCGCATTGCCCAACGCGGCTCGGGTAAGCCGGCCTCGGCGCTCGTCATCCGCGACGGTAGTAGTAGACGTAAGAGGGGGCCGAACAAATGGCCATCAGCAGCATGACGAACCAGCCGACCACGGTCCAGCCGAAAAAGATGTTCAGCACGAGGATTGCCGTAGCGTTGCGCGTGTGCCGCATGGCCGCAACGATGGCCGGCGCGAAATAAAGAGCGATGGCAAAAATCAGGAAGTGCATGGTAGCTCCCGCATCTGTTCCTCAAACTTCTACGCAGAGTGTACTCCTTTAGTTCCCTGTTTCTGTGGGGATTTTGGTCCAAAGACGGGCGGCATTGCGATGGTTCTTGCTCTGAATGGACGAGGTCCTACAATGAATCGGTATGCCTACCGCCATTCGTTCGCACGCAAAGATCAACCTCGGCCTCTATATTGGCGCGCCGCGGCCTGACGGATTCCACTCGCTGGTGACCGTCTACCAGACGCTGGAACTGTACGACGTGGTGACGGTGACGGCGCGGCCAGCTGCGGCAACTTCGCTGCGGCTGACTTCAAATGACAGCCGCGTTCCCACTGACAGCCGCAATACGGCATGGAAGATGGTTGCGCTCGCGCTGGAGGCGCTCGGTCTATCCGCGGAAGTCGAGATTCATATTGAAAAGCGGCTGCCGGTTCAAGGCGGGCTGGGTGCGGGCTCGGCCAATGCCGTCGCGGCGCTGGTGGGATTGGAGACGGAGCTGGGGGTTGGGACGGAGCTTTGTGGTCTCCCACCCATCGAGCAAAAAGCGCTCGATGGATGGGGCACCCAGCTGGGGGCGGGAGACGAGCTTGGCGGTCTCCCAGGTCTCAAAGGCGAGACCTGGGGCACCCTGAATGCTGCTATTGGAAACGCAGGTCCTTCGACTCCGCTTCGCTCCGCTCAGGATGACAGCTCGTTATTGATCGCTCAGGATGACGAGTCTATCGGGTGCTCGCGGAGGCTGGAACTTGCCGCGCAGGTCGGCTCCGATGTGCCTCTGTTTTTGATCGGGGGCACGGTTCTGGGGCTGGATCGGGGGCAGGAAGTCTCTCCCTTGCCGGACATCGAGCCCACGTGGTGCGTGGTCGCGACGCCTGAGGTGGGCGTCTCCACGCCTCAGGCTTTTCGCGACTGGGACGCACTCTGCGCCGACGAGGGTTTGACCGCAGAGGCCAGCCAAGCTAAACTGAATGAGTTGAGCCGCGCCTATGCTGGCGCCTTTTCGGGAGGAATCCCGGGGGGTGGGTTGGGAGCAGGCTCCTCCGGTGTTCTCTCAAATGGAGAGAACCTGGCCGGACCACAAGAGTCCGTGCTTGTCCGCACCGGGATCAGTAGCTGGATCCAGAACGACTTTGAACAGGTCGTCTTTCCCCAGCATCCTTCCCTTGCAGAAATCAAGCGCATACTTGCGGCTTCGGGCACACCGGAGGCAGCCCTTTATGCTTCGCTGTCCGGGTCAGGCTCAGCGCTCTACGGGTTGTACCGAACCCGCGGAGATGCGGAAGCCGCTTGCGAACGCTTGCGGACGGCCGGTGTGACGAGCCTTTTGACTCGCACCTTGCCGCGCCAGCGTTACTGGAGCGAAATGCTCTTGACAGAAGTAACGAAATGCTTTTGAAAGAAGAAGATTGACAGGCAACCGTTCTGCGAGAGAGACTCGCGTTCGGCTGTACAGTTGGGCGATCGTCTAATGGTAGGACAGTGCCCTTTGGAGGCACTTGTCTAGGTTCGAATCCTAGTCGCCCAGCCAAGTTCTTCAAATGCGGAACCCGGGGAGCAGCCAAAGCCAACCAGCTTGGAGGTACACGGAGATGGAAGCGGAAATTTTGACGGTGACGGACGAGGCTATGCGGGAGGGCGGGCAATCCGCGGCAAAAGAAGCCGCGCAGTTTGCAGCCGCCGACGCCGCAGCCAAGGCGCGGGATGCCAAAGTGGCTCCTGAGCGCAAGCGGACCCGCAACCTGAGCGAGGACAAACGGTTCAAGCTCTTCAGCGGCACGGCCAACAAGCCGCTGACCGAGGAGATTGGCCGTCACATCGGCGTTGCGGTGGGCGAGGTCAAGATCCAGCGCTTTGCCGACGGCGAAGTCTACTTCCAACTGCTGGAGAACGTGCGCGGCGTGGATGTGTTTGTGGTGCAGCCCACCTGCTATCCGGTGGACCAGCACCTGGTGGAGCTTTTGGTGATGATTGACGCGCTCAAGCGGGCCTCGGCGGCCAGGATCACGGTGGTGGTGCCCTACTACGGCTACGCCCGCCAGGATCGCAAGGACCGCCCCCGCGTAGCCATCAGCGCCAAGCTCATTGCCGACCTGCTGACCACTGCCGGCGCTAACCGCGCCCTATTCGTCGACTTGCATGCGGCGCAGATTCAGGGCTTCTTCAACATTCCCGTCGATCACCTCTTCGCCAGCCCGGTGCTGGTGAGCTACTTCCGCGAGCTGAACCTGCCAAACCTGACTGTGGTTTCTCCGGATGCCGGCGGCGTGGAGCGCGCACGGTTCTTTGCGCAAAAGGTTGGCGCGCCACTGGCCATTGTGGACAAGCGCCGCACCGACATAAATGTTGCCGAAGTGATGAACGTGGTCGGCGATGTGGCCGGCAAGACCTGCCTCATTATCGACGACATCATCGACACGGCCGGCACGCTGGTGAAGACCGTGGACGCACTTTACGCAGCCGGCGCGGCCACCGTCTATGCCTGTGCCAGCCATGCCGTGCTTTCCGGCCCGGCTATCGACCGTATCGCCAACTCGCGCATTGAACAGGTGGTTGTCACGAACACCATACCGTTGCGCGAGGCGGCGCAGAAGTTGCCCAAGATTAAGGTGCTCTCCATCGCCGGCCTGTTGGGCGCGGCCATCGAGAGCATCCACATGGAGACCAGCGTGAGTACGCTGTTCTCTTAGAAGCAGCTTTTAGCTTCTAGCCGTTAGCTTTTAGCTGGTTTGTACGTCAGAGCGGCCTTCGCGAAGGAAAGATCGGCGATGGATTGGCGGTTGAACCAATGCGTCGTGTAATAGAAACAAGCAGCTAAGAGCTAGAAGCTGCTTTTCACAAAGGGAGCGGAGCGATTCCATTCGCGCGAGCAGAACAAGCTAGAGGCTAAAAGCTAATAGCTAAAAGCTGCTCTTCCGTGCCCGAAACCAGGAAACGAGAGAGCAAATGCCAGAAGTTGTTACAGCCAAGCCCCGTGAAGGCAAGTTCACTAAGAATGCCGCTCGCCGTGTGCGCGTAGCGGGCAAGATTCCCGCCGTACTGTATGGTTCGGGGCACGATCCGGTGGCCATTGAGGTGGACCCCAAGCAGATTTCCCGGATACTTTTTTCAGACACCGGCCACAACACGATCTTCGATGTCGAAGTTACCGGTCAGTCCGCGGCCAAGGCCATGATCGTCGACTGGCAGCGCGAGCCGATCAACGACCGGTTGATTCACATCGACCTGAAGCGCATTGCGCTGGACAAGACACTGCGCGTGAAAGTGCGCATCAAGCTTCTGGGCATTCCCGTGGGCGTCAAGGCCTCCGGCGGCATTCTCGATCAGGTGCTGCGCGAGGTTGAAGTCGAGTGCCTTCCCGCTGACATTCCCAGCCACATCGACATCGATGTTTCCAACCTGGAGATGCACGGCGTGCTGCGCGTGAGCGATCTGCCCCACTCGGACAAGATCACGTACCTGAAAGCAGAAGATGCGACCGTGGCCCACGTAGTCTCGATTCGCGAAGAGGCGCCTACGGCGGCCGAAGCCGAAGTGGCCGCAGCCGCCGCAGCTGCCGCAGCCGAGCCGGAAGTGGCCAAGAAGGGCAAACCGGAAGAAGCAGCCAAGGCTGCCGATGCCGGAGCCAAGAAGCCCGCGGCGAAGAAGTAAGCCTTGGGCACGGAGAACGAGTCCGGTGGCCGGCGCAGCCCATTTCTGGTTGTCGGGCTCGGCAACCCCGGCCCAGAGTATCTGTGGACCCCGCATAACGCGGGGTTCATGGCCATCGACCGCATCGCCCAGCAAGAGGGAGTTGTGGTGCAGAACCGGCGCTGCCGGGCCGTTACCGCAACCTGCCGCATGGCGGGGCGCGAGGTGGTCCTGGCCAAGCCGGAGACCTTTATGAACCTGAGCGGGCTGGCAGTGGCCGCTCTGGTTCAGGAGTTTGAGGCGGACCCAGCCAAGGATCTGCTCGTGATTCACGACGAGCTGGATCTGACACTGGGGACCTTCAAGATCAGGGAGCGCGGTTCGCCGGCGGGGCACAACGGAGCCCGCAGCGTGACCGGCTCGCTGGGAAACCAGGAGTGGTTGCGGCTTCGCATTGGTGTGGGATTGGATCTTCCTCCTGAAGCGATTGCGGCAGGCGGAAGACGGCCGGGCAGAGATTATCTGCTTTCGCCAATGCGCAAGGCGGAATTGGCGGTTCTGGACGAGGTGTTGGACCGGGTGGCGACTGCCACGCGGCGCATCCTATCCGATGGACCGGCAGCAGCGATGAACGAGTTCAACAGGAAAGACGGTCTAGGGACATAGGGACTAGGGACGTAGGGAGTAGGGATTGGTGGCCGGGGGTAACAAACTCGCCGCTTTTCCCGATAGCTGGAGCCGACGCTTCAGCAGAAAAGGAAATTTGAGATGGCTCGTGTGTATGAGGTTATGTTCATTGTTCGGCCCGATGTGGCCGAAGAGGATGCCGACAAGCTGATCGCCGGCTTTTCCGCCACCGTCACTGGCGGCGGCGGGGTGGTCAAGACTGTCGAAAAGATGGGGCGGCGCAAGCTCGCCTACATGGTGCGCAAGTTCAACGACGGCAACTACGTTCTGCTGACGATCGAGGCCGACGGCGCCGTGGTGTTGGAGCTGGAACGGCGTCTGCGCGTCACTGAGCCGGTGATCAAGTTCATCACCGTGCGCATCGACGAGGAAGAGAAGCGTTTGGCCAAGGTTAAGGCTCTGCGCGGCGTACGCCGGAGCGCGACCCCAGCTCACGCGGCTCCGGTTGCAGCTCCCGCCGCTCCGATTGCAGTGCCAGCCGCCGAGCCGGTTCAGGCCGCCGTCTAGTCAGTTGTCCCGAATTGCCGCGGCAGGTTCCTCGTTGCGAGGTCACTGGCTTCGGCCCGATGCAGTGTTCCGGAGCGCTTAATAGCGCCTACGGAACCAGAGAGAATGAAGAGGAAACACAATGCCTGAAGATACCCCTGGAAAGGCGCCCGAGACGGGCGCACCTACATCCCAAGCCAGCTCCGGATCGGATTCCGGCTCTGGCCCCAACTCGGGCTCTGGACCCGGTTCCGGTTCAGGTCACCGCCCCGGCGGCCGTCCCTCAAGCGGTGGACCTGGCGGCGGTGGCCGTCCATCCTCCGGCGGACCTGGCGGCCGCGGAAAGTTTTTCCGTCGCAAGAAAGTCTGCAAGTTCTGTACCGAGAAGATTGATGCGATTCCTTACCGCGATGTCCGGCTGCTGCAAGGGTTTGTGGCCGAGCGCGGCAAGATCGTGCCCCGGCGGCTCACCGGCGTTTGCACTACGCACCAGCGCCGCCTGACCCGCGCCATCAAGCAGGCCCGGAACATCGCCCTGCTGCCGTTTGCCACACGGCACTAATTTTTTCGGCCCCGGCAGTTGCCTTTGCCAGGTTCGCTTGTTCCGGTTCCCTCCTGCTTGAATGAGGATCGACCTGGATCGAGCGATTGGCGGGCGATGAGATTCCGGATGCCGATGTAGAATCCTGCGCGGCCTCGCCGCTGGCAGGCGTCTCTGTCCGAAAGATAAGGGTGCCTACGGCGTCGGCGCTGACCGAAATACTGGAGAGTTTGTCATGGAAGTAATTCTGAAAGAAGACGTAGTCAATCTAGGCACCCGCGGAGACGTGGTGAAGGTCGCAGACGGCTACGGCCGCAACTTCCTGCTGCCGCGCAAGCTGGCAATGCAGGCCACCCTCGCCAACAAGGCCGTCATCGAGCAAATGAAGACTGCCGCTGTTCGCCGCTCCGCCAGCGAGAAGGTTCAGGCGGAGGCGCTGGTGGCCCAGCTCGAACCCATCGTGCTCAACTTTACCCGCAAGTCGGGCGAGGCCGGCCACCTGTTTGGCTCCGTCACCTCGGCCGATATCGCCGCCGATCTGGCCACCAAGGGCTTCGAGATCGATCGCCGCAAGATTCAGTTGGACGAGCCGCTGAAGAGCCTGGGCGCCTTTTTTGTGGCTATCAAGGTGTACCGCGATGTCACCGCGCACGTGAAGGTCGTCGTGCACGGCGAGGCCACCACCGAATCCGCGGCCGCTGAACCTGCCGCAGTGGCAGCCGAGTAGTTTCGGTTTCAGCCCCAGCCCACTACCGTCCCCTCGGTTCGCTGGGGGCGGTATGCGCTTTCCGCCGAACGCCTTCGCGACTCGTGGGATTGTCTTGAAAGCACGAATCGCCGGCTACCCGCACGAAAGCCGCAGAACGTCCGCTAACCGTGTCCACGAGTGCCGCGCCCTGCTGGCAGCAACTACGCCGCCGCTTGAGCCGCCAAAGCTCCCGCGGCTGCTATATTCGGCAGCCATTGTTGTGGAATGCCGTGCCGATCCCGCAGATACTCCGGGCTGTTGTACGAAATCCAGACTCTTCCGTCCTCGCCTTCCCAGATGAGAACCTTGAGCGGCAGATCGATGGCGGCACTGGGAGCGGCCAGCATCACAGGAGTTCCGGCCTTGGGAGCCCCGAAGATCAGTAACTTTGTGGGCTGCATCTTCATTCCGACCTTTTCCGCTTCCCCGCTATGGTCGACCAGAGCGAAAAGAGTGATTCCCTTCGTCTCGAGTATCCCTCTCAATCTCTCCAAGGTCTTATCCACCGAGTGATTGCTCGGCATGTCGACAATCCCCTTATCTCCGCTGGGTATCATATGCATCTCCTGATTGTTTTCCGATTGCGATCGAGTGGAACTGCGAACCGATACAAGATAGATTGCCATTCCCAGTCCGATCAGGCCAGGAAGAACGCGGTCACGACTGCCAGGGTCGAAGGATGAGGGCCTGACGCCTCGCCGCGATTCAGCCTGCGAACTAATTGGATGTGGCGCCATCCGGCAAAGACATTCACGATAACGCCCGTTGCAATGAGCGACGTGCCAAACCACAGCGACAAACCGAAGGACTGAGTTGCAGGGGCGCGTTGCATGATTTGGAGTTGCTGTAGGAAGAGCCCAAATCGCGCAACTACAAAACCAAACCCCATCAAGGCGAGCCCTGTGCGAATCCATGCGAGGAGAGTCCGCTCAGCCGCCAGGTAGTCGCTGAGAGAAGCCTTCTGTCCAGTTTCAGTTCCAGCGTTCATTTTTGCTGTCTCCCATAACGGCGACCGCGCGTCAGCCTTCTATCTGGCATGCAGCGCGAATCAACTAGCTCCGACGCCACAGGTTCACCTGCCCGATTGCTGCTGTCTCTTGGATGCGTTTTCCATGCGGACGCGGCAGGCCCGGCTTTATTCACTCCACCATCGCCAGCGGCTGGCCCCTGTCGGTTCGCAGCGTGGGTACGGCGGCAAGCAGGCTGCGCGTATAAGGGTGTTCGGGTGCGGTCAGCAGGCGCGCGCAGGGCCCCGTCTCGACCACCTGGCCGGAGCGCATTACGGCTACGCGGCTGGCCACCTGGCCCACCACGGCCAGATCGTGCGAGATGAAGAGCATGGCCAGGCCATACTGCCTTTGCAATTCTTTGAGCAGCTCCAAGACCTGCGCCTGCACGGTCACGTCAAGCGCGGTCGTTGGCTCGTCGGCAATCAGCAGCCGAGGCCGGTTGATTAGCGCCATGGCGATGAGAATGCGCTGCCGCTGCCCGCCCGAAAACTGGTGCGGATAATCACCATAGCGCTGGGCGGCATCTGGAATCGCGACTGCCTCCAACGCGGCGATGGCTTTTCGCTTGGCCTCGCGCCCCGTCCATGATGGAAAATGCGCTTCAGCGGCCTCGGCCACCTGGCGGCCAATCGTCATCGCCGGATTCAGCGCCGTCATCGGTTCCTGAAAGATCATGGCGATTTCGCGGCCCCGCAATCGCCGCAGTGCGCTCTCCGGCAGACGGAGCAGATCAGCGCCGGGGGCGCTTTGATCTCTTGTAGCTTCGTGGGGATTGGCAGCCTCACCGCTCCGCCAAAGTATCTGCCCGGCAACCTGCGCCGCAGGTCCAAGCAGCCCCAGGATCGCCAAAGCCGTCACGCTTTTGCCCGATCCCGACTCGCCCACAAGTCCCAGAACCTCGCCCTCGGCGAGCTGGAGACTAACGCCACACACCGCCTCCGCCGCTCCAAAACGAATCTGCAAGTCGCGAATGTCGAGCAGCGCTCCCATCAAGCCATCGTAGTGCATCGGCTGCGTTCTTTCTCGATCTTCGGTGCCAAGCGCCGCCGGTCAAGCCACCCGGTCGGGCTTCCGCGTCAGGTGCCAGATGGCCAGCCCCAGTGCCATCGCCCCCAGGGCGTACGCCATCACCGCGTATTGCCCGGTATGAATCTTCCATCCCCGCCACAGCGCAATGCCCGCCGCTATCAGCATCAGAACCCCTCTGAAATAGTTCATCCCGTCAACCTTCCTGCTCATCGTTTGCTCGTCCTGCTTCCTCGCTGTCCCGTAAGCGGCGTCTGCCCCATTCCAGGTGGTTGACCGGCTGCCGCCCAGTCCCTATCGTAAGCACAGCACCGCCGCACCACCCAGAGGATCATTCCCATGATTAGCTCCGATATCTCGATTCCATCCTCGCTTAAGAAGACCCCGCTCAACGCCACGCATCGCGCGCTCAAAGCCAAGATGGTGGACTTCGGCGGCTGGGATATGCCGGTGGAGTATCCGGGCCCAGGTGGCGGATTGATTGCTGAGCATCTGGCCGTCCGCACGGGTGTGGGCCTGTTCGACGTGAGCCACATGGGCGAAATCCAGTTTCGCGGCCCAGGCGCGCTGGCAGCCGTTCAGCACATCACCATGAACGATGTTTCGCGGCTCCAGGACGGCCAGGCCCACTACTCCGCATTGCTTACCCCCGAAGGAACATTCGTAGACGACATTCTCGTCCACCGGCTTAGCCCCAACGACTACCTGCTCGTGGTCAACGCCGGTACCAAGGACAAGGATCTTGCTTGGATTCGCAAGCAGGTTGGGACGTGGCCGTCGATCCACATTGCCGACTACTCGAGCTATTACTCGCAACTGGCCCTGCAAGGTCCGCGCGCCCTTGAAACGCTGCAAAAGCTGACTAAAGTCGATTTGGCGGCCATCAAAAACTACTGGTTCGCGTGGGGCGCAGTGGCCGGCGTGCATAACGTGATGATCGCGCGGACCGGCTATAGCGGCGAAGACGGCTTCGAGCTTTACCTGCCCGCCGACGAGGGGACCTCTGAAAAGATGTGGAACGCGCTACTGGAAGCGGGCGCGGAGTTCGGCATACGGCCCTGCGGGCTAGGGGCGCGAAACACGCTGCGGCTCGAAGCGGGGATGAGCCTCTATGGGCACGAAATCTCCGGGGAGATCAATGTGTTTGAGGCGGGACTCGACCGCTGGCTGAAGCTCGACAAGGGCAATTTTATTGGGCGCGATGCGTTGCTGGCGGTGAAGGCCGGCGGCGGACCGAAGCGCAGGCTGGTTGGGCTGGAGATGATCGAGCGGGGCATTGGGCGCGATGGGTACTCCGTACTGTCCTTGACCGGAGAACCGATTGGGACGATTACATCCGGCTCACCCGCGCCGTTTTTGAAGACGAACATCGCGCTGGCGCTCGTGCCAGCGAGCATGACCGCCAGCGGTGAGGATGTGCTGGTGCAGTGCCGCGCGAATCCGGTAAGGGCGAAGCAGGTCCTGGTGCCGTTTTATAAGCGGGTGAAGACGTAGCGCGACGGTCTCCTATCCAGTCGGCGGGAACGATTCGAGTGGGCCAACCGCCAGCCTATTGTGCAGCGTGACGTTACGCAGTACAATTTTTGCAGGATGATACGCAGCTTCCGGCATAAGGGAATCGAAAAGTTTTTCCTGACGGGCTCGAAGGCTGGAATTCAGCCCAGTCATGCCGCCAAGCTGAACGAGCAGCTTACCGTTTTGAATGCCTCCACGAGGCCCGAACAGATGAATGTTCCCGGATGGCAATTTCATGCGTTGACTGCCAGTCTTGCGGCCCATTGGGCAGTGAGCGTCAATGGAAATTGGCGGCTTACGTTTCGGTTTGAAGGAGAAGATGCAATTCTCGTCGATTATCAGGACTACCACTAAAGGAAGGAGTTCGCGCCATGCAGATGCACAATCCATCCCATCCCGGCAGGATTCTTGCTTATTACCTTCAGTCGAGGTCCGTGACCGAGGTCGCTCGGCACCTGGGAGTTACCCGGCCCGCACTCTCGCGCGTCTTGAACGGCAAGGCCGGAATCTCCGCCGATATGGCGCTGCGCATCTCGGAGGCTTTCGGCACGGAGCCGGATTTCTGGCTTCGCCTTCAGACCCAGCGCGATCTTTGGATTGCCTCCCGCAAGAAGCGCGTTAAAGTGAAGCCGCTGGGAGTCAGCGCGGCGGCATAGTTCATGGTTTCCCAGGTCCCAAAGGCGGGACCTGGGGCACCCGGCGAGAGGCTTGGACGCCAGAGTCTTTTCCAATCCAGGAATGAGCCTTAAGGGGCTGATTTGAGCGTGCAGCTTCGGACGTCTCCATTTGGGGATTTTTTCATATAAGTCTCGTGGTAGTCGTGGCGGTGGGAATGTGGAAAT